>Ga0136557_1002596_pt1 | contig 10332 bp, 10 predicted proteins | sample AntRauTorckE6832_FD_104796 | JGI IMG/M metagenome (GOLD analysis project Ga0136557, IMG submission 104796) | Saline lake microbial communities from Rauer Islands, Antarctica - Metagenome Torckler E6 #832 | ecosystem: Environmental > Aquatic > Non-marine Saline and Alkaline > Saline | place...
CTCTACTTTCAATTCCTCTAAGGTTCGATTAAATCGAAATGCAGAATATACCTAATGGAAGTGTTGATTTACTTTCAATTCCTCTAAGGTTCGATTAAATCCCGTGGCATTATCCACGCCCATGACCGGTAGGTACAGATTTTAAGTGTAAAATGTCAACTTTTTATCGTCTGTCGTTATTTATGCATTTTACCCTAGGGGTTGACGATCACTTTTATCACCCTTTAAAGCATTAAAAGGATAGTTTTGCAGTGGAGAAGTTTTATAAAAGAAAATCCGTTCTCTTTTTACCCATACCCCGACGAGGTTTTTATACAAAATTTTCTATCTCATTTTTTTCAATACCAAGAACCTCCCGGTTACTCCATCGTTTGCTGCCTACACAATAGATGATAACCGAATCTTCTTTCTCGTTCATCAATTCAGTGATTTTGTATTTAAGTTCTTCAAGCTGTGCTTTGGTTAGCTCACCTTCAAATACCGAGTTTTGTACATGGTTCAGGTATTCACGCACCAGTTTCAGCATTTTGGCTACGCGTTTTACATTGATGTCGTAAACAAGGATGTAGTACATAAATCGCTCCTTAACTTTTAAACCTCCAAGGTTTCCAAAACCTTGGAGGTTTATATTTATTTTTACCACCATGCCTTAAAGGGATCATAGGCCTCTGCATCCGTAATGTGTTTAACCAATTTGTAACATTCAAGGCGTATTAATCTTCGGTAAGAAACTTTCCGGTTGAGTTTACGGTGCATGATGGTGGTATTGAGTTTATCTTCAAAAGCTTTCACAAATGTCTTTCGTCCTTTTTTGCTCAAGTGACAAAAATTTAGATCCTTTTCAAAATCGGTATGTTTTATCCGGCCTTGGTTTAAGCATGTAAAAATAACGCGGTCAGCTAATAATGGTTTAAAAATCTCAGCCAAATCCAAGGCTAATGAATAGCGGCGGTCTCCCGGTTCATGCAAAAAAGAAACAAGAGGAGAAAGCTGTGTTCGATAAATTTCAGTAAGGCAGGTGGTATAAACCATGGCATTCCCGAATGAGATGAGCGCATTAACGGCATTATCAGGTGGATTTTTGACACGTTTGTCAAAATCATATTTCTCTCCCAAAATCGTTGGGAAAGCTGCATAATACGCTTGTCGGATGTTCCCCTCAAGCCCCATAAGTTGTGGGATGTCTTCAGCCAGCGGCACTTCATTCATGTGTTTTTCTATTCGGGTAATGAATCCCGTCAAATCACCGGCCCTACTGTTATAATATTTCAGATTCCGCAGCATATTATAACCCGATCCCATCACCAACTGTAAAGCAAGTCGCATCCGTTTGATTCGGCTTTTATAATGGTCAACCTGGTTTACCAACAAAAATCCGCTAAGCAAATAATCCCGAGGATAATAGCTTCCGCTGTAATGCCCATAGTAATTAAAAAGGTGCGCGGGAATGTTGTTTTTGGTGAGAAAGCGGAGCATCCTTGCGTTGAAGTTGATCTCACTGAATATCATCAGCGAGTCTACATCAGCAATGGGAATGACCCGTTTATTGAGCGACTCGAAGTCTTTTTTGAATTTACCGGCTTCGGTAATGAGTTCCCATTCGGTGAAATCCTCTTCTTCCACTTTGGTAGCCTCCAGAAGTTCCTCCTCTTCTTTATAGGGTAAGAAGAACAAGGTGTTTTGCTTTCGTATCAGTTTTCCGGAGGTGAATATGTAGTAAGGTCGGCGCATGGTTTTTATTAGCCAACCCTCCAGGGTTTAGAACCCTTGGAGGGTTGGTTAGTTAGAGATTCTCAACTATAGCATAACTCGTTGTACGAACAGCTTTTGCAGATATGCCACTCTACGGTTTTGGGTGGTTTTTCGCGGTTTTTGATTTTTCGGATATTAGGTAGAATCTTAGTTTCCAGTTCTTCACGGTCGGTTTTTGATAATATAATACGCTCGGTCTGCCGCAACTTTGGATAGTTCAACTCGCCGATATATCCTCGTTTTTCTGGAGCTTCCGAATATTTTTCAGCAGAAATCTCATCGGCAACATGCAATCCTTTCTGCTCCAGATACCACATATAATATTTAAGCTGCCAGGTGTGGGCTTTGTCCATACTGGCCGATTTTTTCACTTCGTGAATGATTTTCTCCTCATGATCCATCCAATCCACTACAATAACTCCGTCTATGGAGACTTCCTTCTTCTCCCGTTTATAACTGGTTTCGTGAATGTGTTTCCCCATTCTTACGGCATCACTTTCCTGCTCGCATTGTATGTTATGGGCAAAAAACCACAGCTTTCGGGCGCAGATAAAATAGTAGGCAACTTCCGTTCCGGTAATGGAATCTTGTTTGTTCATAACTTCCTCTTTATCAACCCTCCAAGGGTTTGGAACCCTTGGAGGGTTGATTCTAATTTGAGTTAAAATTCAAATAACTCTATACACTTGTCAAAATTTATTTGTTGATGCACTGCCTTGAAATTCTTCATATCACCAAACCACTGCAAGGCGACTTCTTTTTTGATGTCGGTAAACTTATCCAATAGATAAGCATTCCAGCTGCTAAAAGGCCAATCGTTAAGATTTTTGGTGAAGCCATGATGAATCGGGTTGTTGTGGATGTAAGCAATTAAACGGACAAAATATTCATCTGAGTCGATCAACTTGCGGTTGAAGTTTGGCATAAAGAGGCTTCCCTTTCTGCTGTATTTTTTGTTATAAGCTTGGGTATATCCATTAAAAAGATGTGAAAATTGTAGACTAATCACTTTTGGCAACCCTCCAAGGGTTTCAAACCCTTGGAGGGTTGGGTCTTTTTTCTTCTTTTTTACAAATTCCAAAACTTCATTCTCTCTCTTTACTCGCACCATCAAATGTAAATGATTAGGCATCAGGCAATAAGCAAACGTATCTACAATGGGGAGAATGTGGTGTTGATATTTCTTTAAGAAATAATGGTAATTATCCTCACAGCGAAAGAGGTTTTCGCTGCCATTGGCGTGGGTCCAAATGTGGTACGTGGACTCTGGTTTTAGTGGAATCTTTGGTTTTGCCATCGTTGCTTTCCTCAATCCTGACAGGTTTTAGAAACCTGTCAGGATTTATGTAGAATGTTACTGTTGGTGCTTTTTATAGGTAAGAGCACTTACAGAGGTATTCCTTACAAAATACTTTTTCACCCCCATAAACCTCCAAGTTCTCAAAGACTCTGAAGGTTTATGGCAAAAGCAACGATCACGAATCTTCCTCCCAAAATTCCAGGCATTGACAATACTCTTTTAATTCGCAGCCCGGAGCATAGCCGGTGCAGAAATCGAATACAATCATGCCTGCATTGGATACGGTAAATTTATGATCCAATAATCCCACCATCAACTTATATTTCCTGTGCAGGGGCAACTCTTCGGGTATATCTAACGCAATATTCCAGGTATAAAGCATGGTCGTAAATGCATCACATATTTTCCTAACCTCTTCGTCACTAAGTTGATCATACGGTGGAAAAGCCACTGGTTCCAGTCCACAATAATACCCCAAAGTGTGTTCAGCATCACCGGAAATCCACCGGTCAATATCTTTGAAATGTTCTTCCAGTGAGCCGGACTCAGGCTTTTGCTTTGAGGAATCTACCCGGTGGGCAGCCCGGATGTCAGCAAGCAAGTGGGAAAGATATGATGCCATAGTTGTGGTTTTTGTATTGCTTTAATATTGAGCAAACTTCCATGATTTTGAAACCCTTAGAGATTTGTCCCTATCGAAGTTCTTAGCTTGCGGGGACGGTGGTTTGGTTTTCGTAGTTGAAGTTTTGTATTCGGTTAATTAGATAAAAAAGAGACAGCTTCATCAATTGAATTAACTTGATGAAATTCTACGCTTTCATCTTCATTCATAGTGTTGATGTTTGCCACTAATTTCTCCAATGTTTCTAAGTAATCATTCTTGATTGGACTACTACTTGGAGCAGGACTTCTATTAGTAGAAGTAACAATCGCTCCTTCAAATCCCATAATATGTGGAAATTGTTGGCTACTATTTGCCCCTGGCTGATTCATCAAAGTATAGCTTAAGGCATCCAAAACAGCTTTTTTACGTTTATTTTGTTCCTTTTCACTTATAACAAGTTGATTTGAAGCATCATCAAAACCAAGGCCAGCTAAATCAATATTTATTACTATTGCAAAATCTGCACTTGTGGCTGGACGAGTAAAAATATTTTGTCCTTCACCGGAAGTAGATTCTCTTGATTTTATACCAGTTCGTTTTGAAACATACTTTGCATGGAAATAATGCTGAGTAGCATTCTTACGAGGAATTCCTGTCATAAAACCAGTTTGGATGCGACTCGTTCTGGCTACAGCAACCTTTGCTCCAAATACTTTTTTACCTTTTTCATTTTGTGGTGAAACCTCGGTAATTAACAAACCATGTGCATCAGTTACAGCGCATTCTGAAGCAATCAGTTTATACAAAGATTGTTCCAAGAAATCTTTATCAACGTCGCTGTCTTTTTCCCATTCTTTTGATTCGGGTATTCGTTCAATCACCCAATTATGATTTGCCAATTCAGCCTTAATACGATTGGGATTAGGGTTTCTTCTCGCATTATTTTCACTTAAAGGAAGTTCTCTGTCTTGTGCAATCGCACATAAGTGTTTTACATGCCAATACTTTAACATATCGCCAGATATTACGGGAACCGTATAAAGTTCTCCATCATCTACAATTGTAGCCGTTCTTGGCTGTGTAGCATTTCCTTCTGTACCTTCATTATTTAAACTTGCAAGGTTTAAACTAAGTCTTCCTACCAGTGTCAGATTTTTAGTGTTTTCAATATCCATAACATTCCTCTTTCTTTTGTTGTAATTGAGTTTTTTAATTTTCTTCTTCAGCTTCTTTGCTCTTTTTTGTACTTAGTGAAAAAGCCAATATTAACTGAGCTATTAACCGAGGTGTATATCGGGAATCCTCTGCCAATCCAATCAATTTCTCCAGTGACCCCTCATAAGGAAGAGACAAGTACTGCATAGAATCTTTATTACTTTGTGATGAGGCTAATTTATTGGTACCCCGTTCTACCGCTATTTCTGTAATAGCTTCCAAAAAATCATCAGGACTTTGAATCTCCCGAAGCCTTCTCATCAATTGATAATTTGGTGAGTCTCCCTTATAAACTTTTTCTATTGTATCCTGCCTGATCAACTTGATAAATCGTTGTATTTCTTCAGATTTAAAATCTTCCAGTAATTCATTGTATTTGGTTGTATGTGCCATAATTTCCTCAAAGAAGGTTTGATTTAATAAGTTATAATTTCCCTGAATTCCCACTGCATCGAGATACTGTAAATATCCCTCTGCGGCCGCTACAGGATTTGACGATTCGAAACCATTCATAAGTGTTCGGATAGCTTTTCGATCAATAGAAGGATCTCCACCACTTTTGGGTCTTTTTTCTCTTCTCCAATGAACCAATAGACTTTGAAGTTTTTCTACTGATTCAATACAGTATTTATGGGAAGGTACCATAAGCTGCCAGATGCCACTCGGTGAAGCACTGGTTCCTAATTCCACAAAGCTTACCCCTGCAACTCCTTTCAACTTTTGAGCTTCACCTAATCTTGTTTCTATATCGGACGCATTTTGAATAAGTATTTTGACGAAATTCAGATAGTTATTAAATGGAAAGAAGAATCCGCTGTAGTAGTATCTTTTTCTATTTTCAATAGCAATATTTCTAATTACCTCAGTTCTCATACTTAATGGTATCGGAACTGCAAAACCTGACGGACTTTCACCAATAGCTGAATAACATAATCCTGCAACAGCAAAACATGTCAAACGACTTAGTGGAGTAGTAAAAGACTTTGGCATTGAAGCGTTTCCAATACTAAAACTGCTTTTTGAATTCGCTCCTTTTGAGGATTGTGGAAATACGATGCTATTGAGAGAAACGGATTTTTCTTCAAAATTATCTTTTAGTAAATCAAGCCCTCTTTCTCTGCAAGCTCGAATGCAGAGATTTACCCAATCGGGTTTTCCAAGCTTGTTAATGACACCATATAAACTACGATTCGGATCTGTCATTTCTCTTTTTCTCCCATCAATCTCAACTTGAACCATAGGTTTTTTGGAAGTATCAACAACTATTCCTTCGTGCTTTATTTTAGTTTCCTTGAGCCATCCCTTAGCAATTTTAGTAGTTCCTTCATCTAATTTACTTTTCCAAGAAGCCGCCAAGCTATATTTTAGCCAACTAATATCTGGAATTTCACGGGTTTCATTCACATAATGAATTTGGAATCCACTTGGTGTCCATTCGATGATTGGAGATTTGGGAGTTTCATAATATGAATCAGCCAAAGCCCCAAAACCAATGGCAGCTAACGTATCGTAATACCCGTTATCTACAATAGGAAGCTGAACTGTTTTCCATTCTACATTCTCATCACTTTCCGAGGCATATTTTCTTTCATATGGACTCATATCATTTTCCAAATTTATAGTGAATGTGATCCCCGCTTGCCCCACGGATAGCTAAGGCTACTCCAATTTCGCAGTCTTCTCTCGGTTTTCTATTACTTCCTTCGAAATTTGAGACTTTTTCCCAAGTAGCATTCTTTTTAAAATCACTCCCCGTAAACGTCATTGAAGGTTCAGGCATTTCTACATCTTGATTAATACTTTCGAATGCGAAAAAGCTACCCTGTTTGCCAAAGGTATTAACACCGGTCATTATGGGCTTAATAATTTCAAAAAGATCCAGTTCCATATAGAGATCAACTCCGCCATCAAAATATAGAAACTCGCGAAATACAACTGTTGAAGTGAAGTAATCAGGCTTCAGGTCGTCTGGTCTAGTATCGCTACGTGGAGGTTCCCAATGTTTTACTAAGTGGGTATTAACAACGCCTTCTCCCCAAGGATGTGGAATAACCTTAGCTTTACTCAATTTCTTAGTAATTTCATAAGGATCTAATCCTTTTCTGATTCCACTAACAATTAATGCTATTTTAGCCGCATAAGGAGTAGGACAAAAATAAGTTTGAGCCATCTTTGTTGTGGCTTGCTCCCGCCGAAAACTAAAACAAGAGGTTGCTCTATATCTGATTCTTACCATATCATATTTCCTGTTGATTCTTTTCTCGTTTTTTCCACTTCTTTTTTGGTACTCACCAATTCTGTTGCATTCTGGTCTGCCTTTCTTAAAATATAGGAGCACATGAAATAAAGACTTAAATCGTCAGATTGCTGAAGCTTCATACTCTCATTGTTCAATTGAAGATGAATTTTATGAGTATCTGTTTCATTAGTTTGGGTAGGCTCAAGAATTGAACTATTCCATTCTTTCTCTATCCAGCTATTCCGTTTGGTCATTTCATCCAAATAATCTAAAAACCAGATTTCGTAAGGCTTAATATCTTCTTTTCTCAAGTTGTCACTATATCCATGATGATCTGCTATTGCCCAAAAAATAGATTTCGTTAATTCTAATCCACTTCCATTCTCTCCAAATATTTCCATGAGATAGTCCAGAACTATCCATGCACTAATCCAGGCATGTTTGGGTGGCCTTTTAATCCTCTGATATCTTCCTTCTTTTTCAGAATGAGCAATTGGAACATCACTTAATGAAACCTGATGAGCTTCCTGCCATTTCACTGTAAGCTTTCCTAAATCATGCGCCCATATTAAAAATCTGGAGACAAAATTTGCGTTTTCTTTTGAGCCAATCAATCTGTGGTTAGCAAGATGGTTAACCATCCAGGATACCGTAGATAGTTTTTGATAAAGTCGATTTATGTGCTCTTCGTATGTTTCATATTCATAATCATATAGGGTCCACCTATCTTTACTATTATCAATGAATTTTTCAAAACCACCCAACTCTTCAAATGAAAATCCATAATTCTCTTGGTATCCAACAAACTCAGGGTCCAATAAAATGAAATCAGCATTATCCAACCGGTTAGTCAATACAATTTCTCTTCTATCCGAATCATATACTCCGTACTTAGATGGTTTTTCTTGGATAGCTTTAAAGAAGAATCCTTTTTCATTATAAAATTTTGATCTTGATACACTTACAAAACTATAATCTTGATTCAGGTCAGTACCAATGGCCACGTTCTTACTATCAATTGCCCGAATCATTTCCCTATAAGCAGAATAATCTCTGTGCGACCTAAGCCTGTCAACTTCTCTTACATTTCGTTTCTTAAACTTTTTAACTTGTTCTTTATCAAAAGAAATAGAAAGGTTAACAATTGCTTGCTCTTTTTTTTCTTCCAAAATATCCTCTTCCTCAAGAAAATCGGCAAGCTTGTGGATCAAAGATTTTTGGCTTCTATATGGACCAACCTTATCAGTTTGATGCCAAATAACTCTCCCTTCTTCTCCTTCATAACGAGCGTTTCTGCCAACTCTTTGGATAAACGAAGATGGAGGACATAAATCTGTATGCATTACATCGCAACTAATATCAATCCCTGCTTCCACAACTTGTGTTGCAACAAGAATTCCATGTTTCTCAGAATTCTTTCCAAAAATCTCTATTATTTTACTTTCTATTTTTTTTCTATCCGATGAAAGTAATTCTGAATGTAACAGATAAACTGGCTTATCAATCTTCTCAGTATTTCTAAGTATTTTTGCTGTGTCCTTTGCTGACTGAATATCGTTTCTAATGATTATAGTTCTATCACCAATTTCCAGATTCTTTATTTGTTCGAACCCATCACCTTTTACTAATTCTTTTTTATTTACGAATGGTCTATCAGCTTTTATAACTTCAACTCCATATTCTTTACCAACGGATGTTTTTAATAAAAACTCTTCTATAAAACTTAACATGTAATCACTAAGTGTGGCAGTTAGAATAACACAGTTTTGCTCTGATCTTTGTAAAGCAAATAATGCAGTAGTCCAACTTTTTTCAGGCTCAAATAAATGAAACTCATCGAAAATCAGATGACTATTATCTATTACTGCTGGAAGTATATTTCCTTGTCTTAAAGAAACTCCAATCGGAATTCCTAAAAAAGCACTTAGGGTTTGATCAAGCGTTGTGTAAACCAATCGAACTGGATTGTTAGAGTCATTTCCGGGATCTAAGAAAGGATGATTTTTTTCTTGACCATGATGAGCGACAGATTCATACAATTCAAACTTGTTAGTTGCATCTGCAAGGGAATCAACCAAAACCCGTAGTGGAAGCGAATAAATGTGGTGACCATCACCTAAAGCTGCGTTAACAGCAAAGGTTTTTCCCCATCCGGTAGGAGCTTTCAGAATTATATGTTTTCCATTTCTAAAAGCGTCAAAAACCTGATCTTGTTTTTCTCTGGCCTTAGGGAATCCTGCTTTAGTAAGTGCTTCTTGGAATGATTGATGCATAATAACTTTATTTTAAGCAACCAAATCCGCTACCCGTCATTTCTCCAATACCTACATTCCAGGCAAACTGAACTGCTTTTGGTGTTCCTGCAACAATGACTGGACAAATACTCGTGCGAAGTTTTATATCCTTAATTTCTATCAATTTTGTATGTGCATTCTGATAGCTTCGGTCAAATCCTACAATCACTTCTAAATCATTCCCTGAAAATGCTGCCTTCTCTAATTTTGACCTAAGTGTTCTTGTTAAACAACCATCGGCTTCTTCATCTTTAAAGGTTAAATGCTTTCTACTGGTTTCATCAACGTTTTTTCTTGTAAGAACAGGACTGTCAACTTCAAACCGGAAAACAGAACCAAAATTAGGAGTAGGATCTGTTTGGTGTTTATAGACTTTCATTCCAAAAGTCACAGATGGATCATCAGCAATCCCTTTTAAAATTTTTCTTATGACTTCTTCATCGTGAGATTTTATAAACCACTCAATTTTATTTGAGTAAGTGATATGCCGTTCATTTAATTGTTTAAAGTTTCCCCGCAACCAAGAAAAAGAGTACAGTGAAATTTTATCATGAAGCTCATTTTCACCCAGCCATTTGTGCAATGCTCCGGTTAGGTAGTGTTGGTAATTGAAAGGAACTGGCTTTGTATTTGGTGTAAGTGTAAGGTGTAGTCTCATATCAATCTTCTATTAAAAGTAATGGTAAAGCTAACGTACGTATCAGGCATGACAACCCCCGTCACCCCAAAACCAAAAAATTCATAAAAAGTAAATTCAAAACGCATGGAACATTGTGCGGTTAAAAGTGGACATTAATTTCAATACATAAACAAATCGTGATTTTGATTTAAAAAATTCAAATCAAAAATCATCAATATTAAATCGCAAATCACATGTCCTTCCATGCTGCGTAATGCAGGCGAGCTAACAAATCGTGAATACTTTTGC
>Ga0136557_1002600_pt1 | contig 10325 bp, 11 predicted proteins | sample AntRauTorckE6832_FD_104796 | JGI IMG/M metagenome (GOLD analysis project Ga0136557, IMG submission 104796) | Saline lake microbial communities from Rauer Islands, Antarctica - Metagenome Torckler E6 #832 | ecosystem: Environmental > Aquatic > Non-marine Saline and Alkaline > Saline | place...
CGTGAGCAGAATCCACCCGCCCCGATTCTGGGCGGCGATGCCATCTACCCAACACCGATGAACGCGCTGATGGCTCGTTATTACGGACTGGGCTGGATGGTCACCACCGACCACGGCGGCCCCAACCACAGCCAGGTTAACCTGGAACAAGCCTATCCCGAACTTCAGCAATCGCGCCTGGTGGTGCCGGATGTCATTCAATTCTACGGCATGGAGTTCGACACCCCCGGCGCCGACCACTCCAGCCTGATCATGCCCCATACACACGATGAGGCCGACCGGCTGCACAGTATTGAATCAAACTTCAACAAGCGCGAACCGTGGCCGGCTGATCCGAGCTGGGACACCGAGCCCCGCATGCTTGAAGCGCTGCGTTTCATGAAGGATTTTCCGGAAACGCCAGTGGTCATTGCGCATCACCCCTCGCGCTCCGCACCTGCACAGGGCGAGTACGGGCTGACCGCGCCACAGGAACTGCGCGCATGGAATGATCTGGCCCCGGAAATAGCCATTGGCATGGAAGGTGCTCCCGGGCATCAGGCTGCAGGGCTTAATCGTGATGGCTCGATCGATCCCGACGGTCCCCGCGGCGGCTATGGCAACCACCCGACCATGGGCGGCTTCGACCAGCTCACCGCTATCGTCGGCGGCTTTTGGGATTCCATGCTCAGCGAAGGCCGGAACTGGTGGATTACCGCCAACTCCGACTCACATGTGCATTACAGCGAAGGCGGCTCGGACTTCTGGCCCGGAGAATACTCCAAAACCTACGTCTGGGCAGAAAAGAGCCACGACGATATTCTTGATGGCATTCGCGGTGGACGCGTGTTTGTGACCACCGGCGACCTGATCAGCGAATTGTATGTCACCGCAGAAGCTGCGGGCGAACAGGCGCATATCGGCGGCACGCTGCAGGTTCCGGCGCAGGAAGCGGTGGTTGTCACCATCCGGTTTCTTGATCCCGACACCAGCAACCACCACGGCGACAATCCCGCTGTTACTCGCATCGACCTGATCGCAGGAGAAATGCACGGCCACGTCAGCGATCCCGCAACCGACTCCCATGCTCATACCGAGATAGTTGCGCGTTTCACTGCGGCAGACTGGGCGGTTGATGGCGATTACCGGGAAGTTAGCTACCACTTCGACTCTCTGCCTACAGATCACTACATCCGTGTGCGTGGCACCAACACCACGCAGCTCGAGCCGGCGCTCGATCCGCGCGGCGAAGATCCCTGGTCAGATCTGTGGTTTTACGCTAACCCAATCAGGCTGCGCGCTGAGGATTGAGCACCGGGCACTGAGCAAAGGGGAACTGAGCAAAGGGGCACTGAGGTTTACAGGGTCTCGACAAACGCGGCAAGATTCTCGATATCGCGCTCAGACAAAGCCTCTGCTGACGGCCACATGAGGTTACTGCGGGCACCGCGGGTTTCACGGTTCTTGTAGGCGGTCAGCGCTCCAGTGACAAATGCTGCATCTCGGCCCGACAACTGCGGCCCTATGCCCCCCTCACCGCCTGCGCCATGACAAGCCTGACAACTGGCATAGGTCTGACGGCCCAGCTCTGCCGGGCTGGCCAGGGCAGCCGTTTCCGCAGCCGCACGCTGCTGATCGGCAATCGTGCCATTGGCCGCAACATAGTTCGTGTAGCACTCACCGAAACACGTATGCACGCTCGGACGGGCCTTCACATCCAGCTCGGAATAAGCAATATCAAAAATGACAAACGCAAAAACAAGGGATATAGCGGGCAGGACAAGATTTTTCATGACAACTCCTGAATTGATGGGCGAGGTACATACGCTTAACGCCAGCCATCGGATTCAGGACCGGGAAAAGAAAGAGCCCCCAAAACCCCCCAAAATCTTTCAGCACAAACAGCAATGGGACTGGCAACCTGCCCAACAGAACCTTATAATCCGCGTTCCGCTGTATTGCGCGGGCCTATAACTCAGTTGGTTAGAGTAGCGGACTCATAATCCGTTTGTCCCTGGTTCGAGTCCAGGTGGGCCCACCATATTTATTAATAAGATCAATGCGCTACAGGATACGTTTATTCTGATAGTGCATTTTTTTGCTTGCACACCGCTTACACACCCCTTTTTATTCCGGGCACACTTTCACCACCACTCTTCCAAAAAAGCCCAACGCAACATCTCCTCAACGAGATACCTAGAAGCACCTAACAAATTAATAGTTATTCAATTTGTTAGCTATGGTACCCAGTGCTATACTTGAATTATCAGGGAAGATGCTTGTGAATGCTTATAAAAACAAAGAATTCAATAAGTGGGCGAAGAAGGAAAGTCTAAGCGATGCCCTGCTATTAGCCGCCCTAGATGAAATGGGGCGCGGCTTGGTCGAAGCTGACTTAGGAGGGAATGTATTTAAAAAGCGCGTTTCTTTGGGACAAGGAAAGAGCGGTGGCGCTCGAACCTTACTAGCTTACAAGAAAGATGATAGAGCCTTTTTCATATTTGGGTTTGCCAAAAATGCGCGAGCCAACATTAAAGACAGTGAACTTAGATCATTGAAGCTATATGCAAAAATCTTGCTGAACTATAGCGAGAAAGAATTAACAAAAGCGATTAAAGAGAAAGCGTTAATACAAGTGGGTGCGAACGATGGATAAATCTATATTAGAAGTTGTACATGACGGTGCGAAAGATTTACACAAAGCCGGTCTTGTAGATGCTGTAACCATGCGTGAATTTGATTCCCTGTGCTTGCCGCCCATTAAGCAATTTACAGCCGCCCAAATCAAAGGATTGAGACTGAAGACTAAAACAAGCCAAGGCGTGTTTGCTGCCTATCTAAATACCAGTAAAACAACTGTTCAAAAATGGGAGCAAGGAGCAAAACGGCCAAGCGGGGCATCATTGAAATTAATAAACTTGGTTGAAAAAAAAGGCTTAGAGGTGCTTGCTTAAAGAGAGCATAGAGCCTCGGACTGATAATCCGTTTGTCCCAGGTTCGAGTCATCAAAGGCCCACCATATAAATCAATGCGCTACAGAATTCTTTAGTTCTGATAGCGCATTTTTTTTGCTTACACTCTATGTGCTACGCTTTATATCACGGTAAATATTTTCATGGGAACCAATCGCCATTAGCTCCAGAGTCAGCGTGCCATCATTAAAGCTATATCCCAATAATGTCAGCTGTTTATTCATTTTAAACTTGTGTACCCGTAAGAACGCGAGGTCGCCCTTCTTCTGTTCCCCAAGAGATGGCTTGGCCATCAACGCTTTGATGGCGACATCCAATTCATTCTTTTGGTTTGGTTTCAGTTTCTTGACGGCCTTCTTGAAAGTCGGCGTTTGTAAAACACGGGTTGCCTTAGCCAAAGTCGTAGCTCTCCAGCTTTCCAGCTTCATGCTCGGCTTTCGCTATTATGCTTTGCCTTACAAACTCATATGGCAAATCGGGGTTGTCTTCCATAATTTCACCAATTTTTGCCCAATGTTCAATTTGTTTAGGCGGTGTCCGGTTCAGCGCCTTAGCCATGATAGTAGCCTTATCAATAAGGTCTTGGTCTAGCCGTATGCTGGTGGTTGCCATGTCAATTTCCTCACTCACTTTATACATTTCAGATTGTAGCAATGTGCCACAAATGAGGCAAGTTACCATTAATGAGGTAATTTTAAAAACGAGGAGATACTAGTCTTCTATTAAGTTGTGATCTTGTTGGTGCCCCCCTAATCTTCTCAGCTGCTTAGAGTAGCGGACTCATAATCCGTTTGTCCCTGGTTCGAGTCCAGGTGGGCCCACCACTTATTCCCCTTTTTTTTCATCTAGTTACGCTGATATTAACGGCTTTTGGCTGGCATAAGTAACGGACTATGCATCCGTTGCTTCAGGTCAGAACTCTGGCTGGCAAGCACTTTCCTTTATATTTCAATGGGTCATTAAGCAGTGGCCCCCAATTATTGGGCCTGCCCCTTGGCTCAGCTCAGGGTAGATCAGGTGGTGCAATGCGCGAACGGGTAGCCTGCTCGAAACTGTAGGCCAGTTCGATAAGTCGTGCTTCGCTGCAGGCCATGGCGCTAAAGCTGACGCCAAAGGGGCGTCGTGCGGCGTCAAAACCGGCGGGGAGTGGCTGATTCGGTTCATTCTCAACACTACTAAACGGAACGATGACGGTGGGGTAGCCGGCCCTCGCCGCTATTCCGGCGCCGGAGGAGGCAGGAAATAGCAGCGCATCCAGGTTAAGTTCGGCCATCACCTCGTCGATACCGTGTTCGGCACTCAGGAAAAGGTCCCGTGCCCGGTCGGTTTGGTAGGCGTCCAGCGACTCCTGCAAATCCAGTTCATCGGCACCATCAAGGCGTGCCTGTCCATAGCGAATCGCTCCTCGGCTTTCATTGGCCAAATTCCATTCCCGCAACTGTGTCAGGGTACGCACCGGCGCAGCGTCTCCCAGTGTAGCCAGCCAGGTATTAAAATCGCGTTTCATGCCAAACGACAGAACACTGCTGGGCGGGCTGGTAAGCAGGCTGCGCTCGGGGTCCTGGTCAAGGACGCTGGGTATATTGGCCGTGTCCACAATGATCGCGCCCTGCTGTCGCAGCACTTCTATTGCAGCCGCCATTACTGCGCGGCCCTCTTCATTCAGACCACCTTGGGTTTCGTCACTTCCGGGGATTTGTACCTGTTCGTAGTAAAGGGCTCTGGGTATACCAATCCGCGCTCCTTTCAAACCATCTGCCTGCAGATAGGGCGTGTAATCGTTGTTGACCGGCGCCTCACAGCGTCTGGTTGCCGCATCACGAGGATCAGGCGCGATGCTCTCCAGCACTCCAAGCATTATTGCGGCATCCGTCACCGAGCGCGCCATCGGTCCCGCGGTGTCCTGATCTGCTGTGATGGGAATGATTCCCCAGCGGCTTACCCTGCCTACCGTTGGCTTGATGGCCGCCAGCATATTAGCGTTGGCTGGAGAGAGGATTGAGCCGGAGGTTTCTGTACCCACATTTGCCGCCCAGAAACTCATGGCAGTTCCGATTCCCGAACTCGAACCACCGACCCCCATAACGGGCCTGCCGTCATCGAAACCTTCCCGCGGGTCACGGCGGGGATCGTAAGGGTTCAGCCCATAGCCACCGATCGCGCTGTAGTTGCCCGGCATTCCGGACCCGATAAAATTAGCCAGTTCAGTCATCACCGTCTTGGCAATAATGATTGCACCCGCGTTGCGCAGATTGGTGGTCAGCGTGGCCTCGTAGGGGGGGACGAAATCCCGGAACACCAGGGCGCCGCCGGTAGTCGGCATGTCGGTGGTGTGGATATTGTCTTTCAGCGCTACTGGAATGCCATGAAGCGGCCCACGTACCTGTCCCGCGGCTCTTTCTGCGTCGAGCCGGTCGGCGTCTGCCAAGGCGTTCGGGTTGACCGCGATCACCGCGTTAACCCGTTCCTCGTAGAGCGCGATTCGAATGAGATACTGTTCTACCAGTTCACGGGACGTAATCTGGCCGGTTTCCATAGCCTGTTGCATCTCGGGAATGCTTACCTCCAGGACGGCAAATGGCTGGTCGTCACTGGCAGCGCTGACCGGCTGACTGGATGTGAAAATGAGCAGAAGCGCAGCAGAGAAAAACCCGGGGATAAAGCCTCGAGAAGGGCCCGGAATATGTGTAAATAAACGATTCATGGCAATACTCGTAAAATTAGTGTGCAAGCTTAGTAAGAACGATACCAGATTCAGGTGCTGATGAAAGTACAAATGACGGTACTGACAAGTTAACTCTAAATCTAGCGGGACCTGGCGTATGACTCAATCTCGAATGTACAAACGCCATTTGAAGATCACGACTGATCCCTACCATCAATTCTCGACAAGACCGCATGCGACCTCATGAAGTCTGTAACCAGCCTGTTTTTTGCAGCACTAACGCCATACTCTTTCGCAAGCACTGGCCACAGGCCAAGCGCTGCTTTTGTTTGCTCAATAATTTGACTGATACGGGGCTTGGTAATTTTTGCAGCCTCCCCCAGCTTTAGCAAATGCTCAACACCAGGATTGCGACCTTCCCCCATTACCATGGTGCTTTGCTCGCCCCCTGGCCCTGATGAGAAGGTCAGGTCATAGGCGGGCGATACTGTCCATTGCCCTTCGGAATCCATCAGGAAGCTGAAGTTTTTGGCATGGTCATCACGGTTATGTGCCAGCACATTAAACACCGCAAGTCGGTACATTTTTTCAACTTCCCGTATGTCCCGTGTCAGTTGGCTGGTCAGCGCAATCAAGTCTTCATAGTCAAGGCAAGGCGTACGAAAATCTGAATGCAGAAGACCGCAAGCAGTATGCATGTGGAAGCGTTTTTTACCGTCCCTGTCAAAACGCTTGATCGTAAAATATCCTGCACCATGCGCCGCAGGAAACAGGTGCACATCAGGCACGGTTATACCTGCCTCCTTCGCCATCAAGGCATACACATATTCTATGGCACCCCCATCGGCGTCATCTTGCGCGTTTGAAAACTTCACAATCCAGGACTCATAGCCGCAGGCCAGGTCATGCATACCATGAACAATGTTTTGACGAGTGCTGTCCAGCCCAATCAGGGCTTTAGGTCGTGCGCCTGCTGACGAGCCATTTAAGGCCAGAAGCTCTTGCAGCACGTCATCGGCCGTGCCGTCCAGAATCTCCCGAGCCTGCTCAGCTACTCTATCCAGACTAATGGCAGCATCGCCAGCTTCATGGCCGCTGTGGTCAGGTTCATACACCAATGCCCCCATGCCATGAAGGCCCACATGCGCCAGCCGCTCCAACGGTGTGATGTCCGCTGGCAAAATACCCTGTGACCGTGCAAAACGGTCAAACAGCAGACGCCCCCAGCCATCAGGCAAGCTGTCGTTAAACACACCAGGCAGCCCTTCAAACAAGCCATAGTCAAAACTGGCAAGGCCTGATCTTAACGGCAGGTGAAAGGGTGAAATCTCCAGACCGTTTTTGATGAATGCGCCGCCATACTCAAAATAGATTTTGCGCTCACGCATTGCCAAACGGCCAACTGGCAGCACCCCAACGCCAAAATTAAGCCCAACTTTTATTTCCATCAAAGAGAGCGATTTCTTCATTTGCGACGACCTCTTTTGCGTAGAGGTGTCAGGTTCGCGCTTATCACTTCGTCAATAGATGTAAACTCTGTGGGCTGGGGTTGCGTCGCTTTGATGATGCTTTCTATCCCGCCAAGCACCATCAGCAGCTTCAGAAATGACTCCAGCGATATTAGCCCTTTCTGCTCAAACTTGCGCAGGGTAGCCAGCGGCACACCAGAACGCTCAGCGAGCCCCTCCTGGGTAAGCTCCATATCCAGTCTGCGCTGGCGAGTATTCTCCGCCAGTTTTTTCAGCGCTTTTGTGAGCGTTATAAGTAACATTATTTTATTACTAATCCCCATATATTGTTTTGTATCGCTATTATGGTATTAGTAATAAGATGTTTCAAGAAGAGAATGCCGCCACCTACCAGCTTATCAATGACTGATTAATTCTGCTTTGACTAAAGTGGGCAGTCCTTTGTAACACAGGGGTGGGGCAATGTTATTGGCCAAAAGTGGGTCATTTTAATTGGCCATTAACAATGGGGTTTATCGAGCGCTTACGTCTGATCGAAAGCTATACTATGATCCCTGCCATCAATTCTCGACAAGACCACATGCGACTTCATGAAGTCTGTAACCAGCCTGTTTTTTGCAGGACTAACGCCATACTCTTTCGCAAGGCCATCGACATCCGCTTGACCCTGGTTTGAGTCCAGCTGGGTTCACCATATTTTCCTTTTTACTTCCATTTATTTACATCGATGTCCCGGATGTCCTGGCTGCAGCACTGGCCAATACCTGGCCCGGTTGTCACCAGAGTGGACAATCGCCTGACTGAGGGCTATCGTCTGTTCCTCCTGTACCCGGCACAATGTGAGCAATCCTCACAAGGAAGATTATATGTCTGAGATTAACCTGGCGTTTATTTTTATGGCCGGCCTGGCACTTTTTGTGGTCATCGCTGCTGTCAAAACGATCCTGATTGTGCCCCAGCGAACGGCCGTTGTCGTTGAACGCCTTGGAAAGTACAGCCGCACCCTTGAGGCGGGCTTTCACATTCTGATCCCGTTCATTGACAAGGCGGCCTATTCTCACTCACTCAAAGAGGTGGCCGCTGATGTACCCGAACAAAACTGCGTGACCAAAGACAACATTCAGATCAAGGTCGATGGTGTCATCTACATGCAAGTCGTTAATCCCCACGATGCCAGTTACGGCATTGCTGATTACCAGTTTGCTGCCACTCAGCTGGCGCAGACCACACTGCGCTCGGTCGTGGGCAAGATTGAGTTGGACAAGGCATTTGAGGAACGCGAGTCCATCAATACCAATGTAGTTAATGCACTGGAACAGGCTGCAGCCACCTGGGGTGTCAAGGTTTTGCGTTACGAAGTCGCCAATATTGAGCTGCCCGGCACGATTCTGGGTGCCCTGGAAACTCAGATGCGCGCGGAGCGTGAACGACGCGCGGCCGTTGCCGAAGCTGAGGGGCAGCGCGAGTCCAAGATCAGAATCTCCGAGGGCGACATGCAGGAGGCGATCAACCTGTCCGAGGGCGAGAAACAGCGTCAAATCAACGTGGCGCAGGGCCGCGCCGAAGAAATCAGGCTTTTGGCCACTGCAACTGCGGAAGGCATCAAGCTGGTGGCCAAGGCCATTACGGAGGATGGCGGTAAAGAGGCAGTTTCGCTTCGTATTGCCGAGCAGTATGTGAAAGAGTTTGGCAATCTGGCCAAAGAGACCAATACCTTGATTCTGCCAGCTGAGCTGTCAAACATTGGCGGGGCGGTAGCGGCCTTTGGTACCATGCTGAATCACTCTCAGAAAAACACCAGCCAATGATCTGTCAATAAGTGGCGGCGCATCGGGCGCTGCCCACTTTGAAAAGGCCAATATAATGCTTGTTTCCTCGTTATCACCCGCCATCTGGCTTGTTTTTGGCATTGTACTGATCCTTACCGAATTGATGGCAACCAGCGTTATCATGGTCTTCTTCGGCGCTGGTGCCCTGATCGTTGCCGCACTTACCCTGGCGGGTGTCACTACCTCAATCAGCGCCCAGGTAGGTGTGTTTGCCATTTCTTCACTGGCGCTGCTGCTGCTGGCAAGAAAACACCTTCGGAAGGTCTTTGTTGGCAAATATGGCACTTCCGCAGCTCAAAATAACAGCTCCTTTGTCGGCATGACTACGCGGATCAGCGATGTTACCGAATACGGCGACATGAAAGTCGTTGTTAACGGCGCCTCCTGGAAGGCCCTGCACGAGGCCCCTCTGCCTGTTGGCACTCCGGTCAGAGTGACCGCAGTCGAGGGCATCGCGATGCGTGTAGCACCGATCAGTGCTAATGAAGAGATCGCTTCGACCTGATCAATCACCGGAAGGGGTAGCTCAATTGTTGACCGATACCACTCCTGGCGAGTTTGGAGGGCTTGGAGAGTTTTGCTGGTTTCATGCTGGGATGCTGGCAGATGAAGAGTTAACTTGTCAGTACCGTTTCATGCTATCGACTGGATTGTAATGGCAATCAATATTTTACACATATCCGACCTGCATTTCGGTCATCTCTTGGCACCTGAAGTTGTAGAGGGTCTGCTGCGCAGTAGTCCCCGCCGCGGCCGCGCAGTGCAACCCGGAAACCTCGACGCTGGCGACTCCGACCTATGAGCACAATCCAGCGTGCCGGGCGCAGTAAGCGAAAACTGGCAATCCTCACCCTGATCTTCCTGCTGCTGGTAGCACTTGCCTGGTACGCAAACAATCTCTTCTCACTGGAGGATCTGGCACTCCAGGAGGATCGCTTCCGGTCAGCCATTGCGCAGAATCCATTGCAGTCGTTTCTGATTGGCTTTGTTGTTTACACGCTGCTTGCGCTGGTGCCGGGAACGGGAGGCAAGGCCATTGTTTTCAGCTGGCTGTTTGGATTCTGGCAAGCGATGCTTATCGTCACCGTCGGTCTCGGCATTGCTGCCATGATGATTTTTGCGCTGAGCCGGTACCTGTTTCAGGCCACCATCGAGCGCCGTTACACCAGCTTCGTCAAAACAATGAACGCGCATATTGAAAAAGAGGGAGCGTTTTACCTGCTTACATTGCGGATGATGCACGCCCCGTTTTCAATCGTAAATCCGGTCAGCGGGGCGAGCCGGGTGCATAGCTGGACATTTCTCTGGACTACGGTGGTGGGCCTGGTGCCAGCCAATGCGATCTGGGCTTATGTTGGCCTGCGTCTGCCCTCGCTGCGCGAGTTGGCAACACAGGGGGCGAGCGCCTTCA
>Ga0136557_1002601_pt1 | contig 10324 bp, 7 predicted proteins | sample AntRauTorckE6832_FD_104796 | JGI IMG/M metagenome (GOLD analysis project Ga0136557, IMG submission 104796) | Saline lake microbial communities from Rauer Islands, Antarctica - Metagenome Torckler E6 #832 | ecosystem: Environmental > Aquatic > Non-marine Saline and Alkaline > Saline | place...
GGCCTCACTATCGGCCGCCGACAGTCCTTCGTCGGCCAGCTCGTCTTTTGCTTCCTGAAGGGTTTTCCCCGACATCAGGGCGCGGGACTGGCTCAGGCAGTTGGCGAACAGGGTGGCGTGGTGATTGGCGACCTTGTTATGGCTTTTCAGTGGAATAATGAAGTCGGCGGGAATAAGTCGCGTGCCCTGGTGCAATAGCTGGTGGAAGGCATGCTGACCGTTTGCACCGACGCCGCCCCAGATAACCGGGCCACTGTGATAGGTCAGCGGTTGGCCCTGTTGAGTGACCCGCTTGCCGCTACTCTCCATATCCAGTTGCTGAAGATGCGCGGGCAGGCTGCGAAGGTAGTGATCGTAAGGCAGGATGGCGTGGGTTTCCGCACCCCAGAAATTGCTGTACCAGACGCCGAGCATTGCCATTACTACCGGCAGGTTCTGTTCCAGCGGCGTGCGACGGAAATGGCTGTCCATCTGGTGAGCGCCGCTCAGCAGCGCCCGGAAGTTCGCCATGCCAATGGTGAGTGCTACCGGCAGACCAATGGCTGACCATAGCGAATAGCGCCCGCCAACCCAGTCCCACATGGGGAAGATGTTGCCTTCGGCAATGCCAAAGCTGACCGCCTCGGGCGTGTTTGCGGTGACGGCTACGAAATGCCGGGCAATGTCGTTTTCGGTGCCGCCCTGTTCCAGAAACCAGTCCCGGGCCACTTGGCTGTTTTCCAGGGTCTCCTGAGTTCTGAAGGACTTGGACTGGATCAAAAACAGTGTGGTTTCTGGATTAACGCGCTTAAGGGCTTCGGCAATGTGGGTGCCGTCGATGTTGGCCACATAATGGGGCTGTAGCTGGCCGTGCCAATAGGGCTTCAGCGCTTCGGACACCAGTTTTGGACCAAGGAAGGAGCCGCCAATACCAATGCTGACCACGTCGGTGAAGGCTTTGCCGGTTCGGCCGGTTCGGCGCTGGTGGATGACGTCCTCAACAAACCCTTGCATTCGCTCAAGCGTATGTTCGATGTCCGGGACGATGTCTTTGCCGTCAACCATGATGGGCTGCTGGCCCGGGTCACGGAGTGCCACATGCAGAGCAGGGCGCTTTTCGGTGAGGTTAATGGCCTCGCCCCGGAACATGGCTTCGGTGCGCTCGGGGACTCCGCAGGCGCGGGCCAGGGCCATCAGCTTTGTAAGGGTTTCGTCCGTTGCCCGGTTGCGGGAGTAGTCCAGGGAGAGCCCGCCACCGGCGATGAAAAACCGGTTTGCGCGATCCGGATCGTCCCGGAACAGGTCCCGCATGTGGGTGTGCTCCAGATCCCTTTGATGGCTGACCAGTGCCTGCCATTCGTGGCGGTTGGTCAGTGAAGCAGATCCCTCACGCATACCGGATTTCCTTTTATCAAGTCGCCGAATTATCGAGTTACCGAAAGGTTGTCGATCAGTCGGGTGGTGCCAAGAAAAGCGGCGGCTAACAGGGTGAGCTCAGTGTCATCTGCAGTAGCGGGCTTCAGGGTCAGGCTGTTGGCAATGTTGAAGTAGTCAGGGCGCAGGCCTGCGGCGCCCAGGGCCATGTTGGCTTCGATTTCAATGGCATTGAAGTCGAAGCGCCCCAGGCGAATTTTTTCGGCTGCGTCTTTAAGAGTTTGATAAATCACCGGAGCGGTGGCCCGCTCGGCTTTCGAGAGGTTGCCGTTGCGGGAGCTTTTGGCCAGTCCGTCTTTGTCACGAACGGTCGGCGCCCCGACGATTTCCACCGGTATCATCAGGTCCCGGGTCAGTTTGCGGATCACGGCCAGTTGCTGGAAATCCTTCTCGCCAAAGACAGCAACGTCGGGCTGCACCATGTTCAAGAGTATGGTGACGACCGTTGCAACGCCTTCAAAATGCCCAGGTCGGCTGGCGCCGCAGTGGCCCTCGCTGACTTCGGGAACAATAACGCGGGTTTGTCGGGCCAGGCCCTCCGGGTAGATCTCGCTATTGGAAGGAGTAAATACCAGCGTGCTGCCCGCCTTTTCCAGGGCTCCCTGGTCTTCCTGCAGGGTGCGGGGGTAGCTGTCGAGATCCTCGGTTGCCCCGAACTGCATCGGATTCACGAATATGCTGGTCACCACAATGTCAGCGGTTTCGCTGGCGCGCCTGACGAGTGAAATATGGCCTTCGTGCAGGTTGCCCATGGTCGGTACCAGCGCGATGCGCTTTCCCTTCTGGCGATAGCCGCGAAGCATGGTCCGGAGTTCTTTTAGCGTATGTACGGTTCTCATGCTTTGAACGTATGCTCCTCTGCCGGGAATGTGCGGTTACGTACCGCGTTAACGTAGGCTTCTATCGCGCCCTGCACAGAATCGGATTCTGCCAGGAAGTTTTTGACAAAGCGTGGCTTGCGGCCAGTGGTGATGCCCAGCATGTCGTGGACAACCAGGACCTGGCCGTCGGTATCTGCCCCGGCACCAATACCAATGACCGGTGCCTTAACGGCTTGAGTTATGCGGGCGGCCAGTGGCGCAGGCACACATTCAAGCAGGATGACATCGGCACCGGCGGCGACCAGTTCGCAGGCGTGCTCGATCATCAGTTCGGCGTGCTTCTCATCGCGGCCCTGAACCTTGTAGCCGCCAAACTTGTTGACGAACTGGGGTGTCAGCCCCAGATGGGCGCAAACCGGAACGCCCCGTTCGCTGAGGGCGTGGATGGTGTCTTTCATCCAGGCGGTGCCTTCCAGCTTTACCATCTGGGCGCCTGCACGCATCAGCTTTGCGGCATTTTCCAGGGCGGTTTCCACCGTGCCGTAAGTCATAAAGGGCATGTCAGCCATGATCAGCGAGCCGCGGTTGCCCTTGGCCACGGACGATACGTGGTAAACCATCTGGTCCATGGTGACCGGAAGTGTGCTGTCGTATCCCTGCAGGACCATGCCCAGGGAGTCACCGATCAGAATCACGTCTACGCCTGCTTCGCTGACAATCTGGGCGAAGGTGGCATCGTAAGACGTCAGCACGGAAAACGCCTCGCCCTTTTGCTTATGCTCACGCAGGGTATTGATGGTAACAGCCATAGAATCCTTGCCTTATGGGTGGATGAGCTACAACCAGGCCGGGGTATGCCGGTCATCAGACCTTAAGGGTAATCCGGGGGGGTGTCTGAGGCAATAGCCGCGCAGGCTTACTGTAGCCGGGTCTATTTCCCGGCGAGCGGATTTCTGGGAACAGGGTGGAGTTTGCGGAGCTGATTGTCCGGGCATCGGGACCGCAAGTCACCAACCCTGGTGCCGTTTGGCAGGGCCAGAGCAGGGTCCAGGTCGAGCAGTGGCTGCAGAACAAAATCGCGGGTTGGCAGTTCCGGGTGTGGCACCGTCAGCCGGTTTTCGGAGACGGTTTCGTTACCATAGATCAGCAGGTCGAGATCCAGGGTGCGTGGCCCCCAGTGCTGAAGGCGCTCGCGCCCATGAGCCTGCTCAATGGCCTGCAGGTGGTCCAGCAGGGCCAACGGTGGCAATGCGGTGCGCAGCCAGACCGCGCCATTGACGAAGTCCGGCTGGTTCTGAGGTCCTACGGGGCGGCTGCGATAGAAGGGCGACTGAGCCACCAGTTCGGTGTCCGGCAACGCGGCCAGACGGATCACAGCCTGTGCCAGCTGCACCGAGGGTTCTGCCAGATTGCTGCCCAGGCCGATAAACGCATCCGTTAATGCCACGGATCAGGCCTTGTTTGCAGGTTTCTTGCGGCGGCGCTTTTTCGGCCCGGCACTGCCCAGCTGGCTGAGGATGCGCTCCTGACCTTTTTCGTCGGTCTCCTGGAATTCCGTCCACCACTGCCCAAGGCCTGGTTCGATTTCCCCTGCGTCTTCCCGGACCAGCAGGAAGTCGTAGGCTGCGCGGAACCTGGGGTGTGACAGAGTCACAAAAGAACGTTTTCCCTGACGACGGGGCAGGCGTGTCTGTAGTTCCCAGATTTCCTTCATGGGCCCGGAGAAACGTTTGGGAATGGATGTGGCCTGAACCTGCTGGCCAATGACCCAGTTGATTGCCTGGTGAAGTGCAGGCTGCGCCGGATCACCGTTTTCCTGACGCTTGTTCCACTCGGCCTGAAGCGCCGGCCAGAGCATGGCGGCGAACAAGAAGTAGGGTGTCACTGACTTACCCTCGGCGATGCGACGATCGGTGTTTCGCAGGGCCCGGCGAATCAGTTCGTCGCTCCCACCATTCGCGATGGCCGCCGCTGTTTCCGGGAACAGCGGTGCCAGCAGGTCGTACTCGCTTAACAGGTCGAAGGTGACTTCGCCGTAACCTGCTGAAAACAGTTTAAGCACTTCTTCAAACAGCCGCGCGGGGGGGATGTGGGTCAGCAGCGGCGCCAGCTTGCGGATGGGCTCCTCGGTCTCGCGCTCAATGGTGAATCCGAGTTTGGCCGCAAAACGGATAGCCCGCAGCATTCTCACCGGATCTTCGCGGTAGCGGGTTTCGGGGTCGCCGATCAGGCGCATCTGGCGTTTTTTGAGGTCATCCATGCCATTGGCGAAATCCACCACGGTGAAATCGCGAATGCAGTAATACAGAGCGTTGACCGTAAAGTCCCGGCGCAGGGCGTCTTCTTCCATTGAGCCATAGACGTTATCGCGGAGCAGCAGGCCATGTTCGCTGGTGCGGCGATCGTCGTCATCATCCTCGTCGGTATCGGCCGCATTGCCGCGGAAGGTGGTGGCTTCGATGACTTCACGCCCGAATAAAATATGAACAATTCGGAAGCGTCGCCCGATCAGTCGCGAGTTGCGAAACAGTTCGTGGACTTGCTCAGGGGTCGCACTGGTCGCGATGTCGAAATCCTTGGGCTGACTGCCCAGCAGGATGTCCCGCACGCCGCCGCCCACCAGGTAGGCTTCGTACCCCGCGTTGTTAAGGCGACTGAGAACCTTCTTTGCAGGCTCGCTGATGGCCGAGCGGGACACATTATGCTGGTCCCGCGGAATCTCCCGCCGTTGACGATGCTCTGGCTGGTTGCTGCCTGTGCCTGAGAATAGGGATGTTACTCTGTCGATAAGATTATTAAACATTGAATTCCGTTGATTGCGCTAGAGCAAAAACGAGAGTTTACCGGTTTGGACAGGATTTGAACACGTCTGGCGGAGGGGAATAATCAAAAGGCGGACCTGTTTTCACAAGCCCGCCTTCAAAGCGTTGACCATCTGCATTGTTTTTGTTTTTTTAACGGGATTTTTCTTTGATTTTTACCCCACTGCTGTCCCCACGATCGGGGGCGATCTACGCAAACGGAAAGCTTTGAATACATAGAGTAGTCAGGAACATCGAGCAGGTCATTTAAGCAAATGCAGTGCCGTTTGGAAAACGATTCTTCTCTGCATCTACAACCCGCACTTGCCGTGGGACCACTAAAAAGCAAAGTACTCAAAACACTCAGTTCGCACACGTTCGGTTGTTGTTTTTGTTGCTGAACGTCTTGCTGTAGCTTTTTGTTGTTGTTTTGGCGCTGCCAGATCATTGTTGTTTTTGTTTTTGTACCCCACTAAGGACTGCAGGGCGTGTGCCAGGTTTAGAAAGTCTTTTATTAACAGTATTTTAGGTTTTGGAAGCCTTTGTAAGGGTTCTCACTTACAACAAGGGTGTTACTCAGTCCGCCTATTATTGAACGCAAGTGTTACCGTGAGGAACACGCGGTAACAAATGAGCCGGGATTCACACTTTCGTTTTGGCAGGGTTCAGCGTGGATAAAGTGGCTCAGTTCGCGGAATTCTTCTTCCGGGGAATCCCCAGGCGCTGTCGACGTTCCCAGAGCGATTTCCGGCTGATGCCCAGTTTTTGAGCCAGTTCGGTTTCGCTCATGCGGTCCTGATTTTCAAGCACAAAGTGTTGGAAATAGTCTTCCAGTGACAGATCGCTGGAGGTGTCGTTGTCCTGGACCTGGGCCTGTTCATGGTTGCCATCCACCAAAGCTTCCGGAATGTTTACCTCTTCAACGCCGTCTTCAAGATCCAGTAGTGACGGTGTGATCAGGTCGTTCTCGCAGAGAATGGTGGCACGCTCGATGGCGTTTTCAAGCTCGCGCACGTTGCCAGGCCAGCGGTGACGCTCCAGCACTCGCATGGCTTCCGGGGTCAGGTTGAGAGAAGGCTTGCCCAATTTCCCGCCCTGTCTGCTCAGAAAGTTCTGGGCCAGACCAAGAATGTCGGGCCGGCGCTCGCGCAGCGGCGGGATGCGAATCTGCATGACGTTCAGGCGGTAATACAGATCTTCGCGGAACTCGCCTGTGCGGATCATGGCCTTCAGGTTGCGATGGGTGGCGGCAATCACCCGTACGTCTACCTGTAGGCTCTGGGTAGAGCCTACCCTGCGGATTTCCCCTTCCTGTATTACCCGAAGCAACCGCGCCTGGGCTTCTGCGGGGAGCTCGCCGATTTCGTCCAGGAACAGGCTGCCACCGTCGGCGGCTTCAATCAGGCCAGTCCTTGCGGACACGGCGCCGGTGAACGAACCTTTCTCATGACCAAACAGCTCGGACTCGATCAGGCTCTCCGGAATAGCGGCGCAGTTAACCGAAATGAGCGGGTTGGATGCTCTTGGGCTCATCAGGTGAAGCGCCCGGGCGGCCAGCTCTTTGCCGGTGCCGGATTCGCCCTGAATCAGCACGGTGGTTTCCGTTGGTGCCACTTTGCGAATCAGGGTGAAGACTCTATGCATGGCCTCGCAATTGCCGTACATCAGGCTGGCCGGGTCGCTGTCGGTTTTGCTCTCTTTGGCAGGCTCAGCGTTAGTGTGCGGTGCCGGGTTGTTCTGGCGCGCCAGTATGTTCTCAATCGCTTCCAGCATTTCATCGTGATCAAAGGGTTTGGCAATGTATTCCACTGCGCCCATTTTCATGGAATCCACCGCCGAGCGAAGGCTGGCGTAGCTGGTCATGATCAGCACCGGCGTATTCGGTGCGCGCCGGATAAGCTCGGTTCCGGGTGCTCCCGGCAGCCGCAGATCAGAGATGATCAGGTCAAACTCGCTGGGTTCATGGTGCTCGGTTGCCTCTTCCACCGAGCCAGCGTCGGCGACCTCGTAACCGGCGTGAGTCAGAAGCTTCCGGAGCGCTGAACGTATGATCTCTTCATCTTCTACAATCAGTATGCGAGGCATAACCGTTTTATGACCTTTGGTTCTGGCTGGTGGGGAGCTCCGCATCCGGCTCGTAAGCCGGTAACCTGATCCGTACAGACGTTCCCCCGCCGGAGTCAGCATTCAGTGGGCTAACCACCTGTATGTTGCCGTAATGCTCTTCTACGATGCTGTAGACCAGTGAAAGCCCCAGGCCAGTTCCCTGATTGGGTGCTTTGGTGGTGTAAAAGGGCTCGAAGATGTGGTCCAGTTGCTGTGGCGAAATGCCGGACCCTTCGTCGGTGACCTCGATGATAGCGGAGTAGCCGTCGTGCTTTCCACTGATTCGCACTTCGCCGCCTTGCGGTGATGCATCCCGGGCATTGGCCAGCAGGTTAATGAACACCTGAACCAGCCGCTGTTCGTCCCCCAGTATCATCAGATCGTCCGGGCAGTCGTTGCGGTAGCGAATGCCAAGGCCCTTGTCGCCGAGGGATAGCAGGTTAATGGATTCGTCCACACAGCGACGGATCAGTACTGGTTCGTAGCGGTTGGCGTGGGCGTGGTTGCCGGTGCGGGCGAAATTCATCAAGGACTGCAGGATGGTAGAAATCCGGCGGGTCTGCTGCTGAATCTGATCGGCGGTAGAGAGGACGCCCGGGTCTTCCGTTTCCAGTTTCAGGTTCTGGGCCAGGGACGAGATTCCGGTGACCGGGTTGCCGATCTCATGGGCCACGCCCGCTGCCAGTCGCCCGACGGAGGCCAGCCGCTCGCTGTGCATTAGTTCGTCTTCCAGCAGCCGGATTTCGGTCTGATCTTCTACCAGAATAATACTGCCGCCTTCCCGGTGATCCGGTCCGCTGAGTGCCGCTTTATGCAGGTTCAGCCAGTGGGGGCGGCCGCCCAGATCGAGGCGGTGTTTGTATCGGTGCAGGTCTTCCCCGGAATTGAAATCGTCCAGCAACAGGTGCCAGTGCTCAGGCAGCGCCAGTAACTTTGCCCCGACCACGTCATCGGCTGTAAGGCCCGTCAGTGTCTCCATGGCGTTGTTCCACATCAAAATCTCGCCGTCATCCCCCATGGAGCAGGCCGGGATAGGCAGGTTGTGCAGGGTCTGGCGATAGTGGCGGCGCAGGTTGTCCAGCTCCCCCGCGAGCCCGGTCAGGCGATTTTCGTAGTCGCCCAGGGCTCGCTCCACATAGCGGATGTCCTGCCCGGTTCCACCTCCGGCCATAGGCTTGAAGCCCAGATTACGCTTTACCAGATCACGGGCGACAGCAGGGCCCAGCAAGCCGGACAAGTTGGCTTCTACCCGGTCTCTGAGGCGGCGTAGCTGATAGGGGCGATACTCCACATTGGGCAGTTTGAGCTGATTCAGTGCGCGTTCAATTTCCCGCCTGGCGACGCCCATGCCCAGCGGCGTCGCCAGCTGAAGTGCGAAATCCTCGGAGGAGGTTGCCAGCAGTTCCCGGCGCTGCGAGCGGGAAAGTGCGCCCACCGAGCATGCCTCTGCCGCGCTGGACTCTTCCCGTGAACTGGCGCTGAGCACGGAAACCAACGCAAACAGCGATATGTTTACCGTCAGGCTGAGAAAAATAAAGATATGAACGTTGCTGGGATCCGGTACCAGTGGGGAGTCCAACAGCGCCAGCACGTTGGCGGTTTGGGAGAGTGGCAGTACCAGGGTCAGCGCCCAGATAACCAGGCCGGCGCAAAGGCCCGCGTTCAGGCCCCGGCGATTACCTTCCGGCCAGTAGATAACGCCGAGCGCGCCGGGTAGCAATTGCAGCAATCCAGAGAGCGAAATAATGCCAAGAATGGACAGGTCCAGGCGTTTGCCCAGGGTTTCGTGAAACAGCAGAGCCGTAAGGATCGTGGCGGCGATTAACAGACGCTTGACCCAGCGCAGCCAGCGGTAAATGTCGCCCTGATCTCTGGGGGTGCGCAGTGGCAGAACCACGTGGTTGAGAACCATCCCCGCCAGTGCCAGCGTGCTGACGATCATCAGGCCGCTGGCCGCAGACAGACCCGCGATATACATCAGTAGCGTCAGCGCCGGGTTCTCTATGGCCTGGGACACGCCAATGGCGAAAAAACTGGGGTCGGTGCTGGCCGACAGGGCCTGCCCACCCCAGAGGATCAGCGGGACCGGCAGGCTCAGTAACAGGAGATAGAGCGGCAGCCCCCAGCTTGCCTTGGCCAGGGCTTTGGGGGAGGGGTTCTCTGCGAATGTCATGTGATACATGTGGGGGAGAACCAGGGCGCCTGCGAACGACATCAGCATCAGCGCGCGCCAGCTGCCATCGTCGATCCGCAGTGCCATAGCTGTCTCCGGGCGTGTTTGGTCGCCAAGCCAGCTTTCGAGGCCGGACATGCCGCCGAAAACACTGAACAGAATGACGCCACCCAGCACCAGCAGCGATACCAGCTTGACCAGTGAATCGAACGCGATAGCCATCACCAGGCCCTGATGACTGTCTGAGCCCTTATCCCTGCGGGCGCCGAATAGCATGGCGAACAGCACCACGATCAAGCTGAACGATACGCTGATCAGCACCGGCGAGGTGTTCGGGGCCAGCAGGCTGGCAGACGTGGACACCGCTTTGATCTGCATGCTTAGCAGCGACAGGATAGCCGCGCCGGAACAGAGGGTAACCAGCGTACCTGCCCATTGGCTGCGGTAGCGGTAGGCAAACAGATCCGCCAGAGAGGTGAGCTGATAGGCGCGGCCAATACGCAGGATCGGGTTGAGTAGCACTGGCGCCAGCAGAAACGCGCCACTGAGACCCAGGTAGTAGGCCAGGAAGCCATAGCCGTATTCCGCAGCCGCGCCGACTGAGCCGTAAAGCGCCCAGATTCCCGCGTAGACGCCAAGGCTGAGGGTATAAACCAGGGGATGCCGAACCCAGCTCCGGGGCAAGATACCCCGCTCTGTTATCCAGGCGATACCGAACAGCAGTAGCAGGTATAAAAAACTGGCAGCCAGCAGGCTGGAGGCACTAAAACTCATTGGGGTCCCGTCGCCATTCGAGCCAGAAGCCCATGGCAATCAGCCCGGCCCAGATAATGTAAGGGCTGTACCAGGCGTTTCCCGGAGAGGTCCACCAATCAAGAATGTTGGGCGAAAAAATATAGATGGCCAATACCAGAAGAAAGACCAGACGGTAGATATACATCGGAAGAGATATCCCCACTGCCGTGTGAGTGACAGTTTATAACACGGGGTTTACCGGGCTGTCAGGTGAA
>Ga0136557_1002604_pt1 | contig 10312 bp, 7 predicted proteins | sample AntRauTorckE6832_FD_104796 | JGI IMG/M metagenome (GOLD analysis project Ga0136557, IMG submission 104796) | Saline lake microbial communities from Rauer Islands, Antarctica - Metagenome Torckler E6 #832 | ecosystem: Environmental > Aquatic > Non-marine Saline and Alkaline > Saline | place...
ACCCTGCGCGACCTGGTGCTCGGCGTGCGGCCGGTGTTCTGGGTCAGCGACCCCACTTATCTCTGGGTAATCCTGACCACGGTGGGCCTATCCATCCTCGGCTTCCATTACATCCATCGCCTGTCCCGCGGCTTTTTGCCGGTGGCCGATGCCTTCGGCCTGGCGCTGTTCACGGTGATCGGTACCCACAAGGCGCTGCTGCTCGAGGCGCCCGGCGTGGTGGCGGTGCTGATGGGGCTGCTGACCGGCGTGGCCGGCGGCATGGTGCGTGACGTGCTGGCGCGCCGGGTGCCCATGGTGCTGCGCCAGGAGGTCTATGCCACGGCGGCCATCGCCGGGGGAGTGATCTATGTCTCGCTGGATGCCCTGGCGGTGCCTGGCGCCCTGAACGTGCCTCTGGCGCTGCTGGTCACCCTGGGCCTGCGCCTGGCGGCCATCCACTGGAACCTGGCGCTGCCGACCTTCGCCTGGGTGGTGTTCCAGCGCACGCCTGAGCCCTCGCCACCGCCCGTGGAGGGCGAACCGCCGCCGACACCAGCCGCGCCACCGCGCCCAAAAGTGCGGGTGCGCATGATCCGCCCCGAGCAGTCGCGACGCAAGCGGCGCTCATGAACCAAGCGAAGCGCCCAGCCATATGCCCGGCCGCCGAGAGGTTGCAACGGGTCAGGCGCTTCCGCTGGCGGCGCCCACCATGCCGCTGCGCAGACCGCTCGGGTTGCCACTGCCGCGCAGGTGACTGCCCACGGCGTCTTCCGGCGAGCAGGAGATGGGCAGTGATCCCGGCTGCGGTCATTGCCAACCCGGTCTGTCCTTCGTAGAGTTCAGCACTCGTCGACCATGCTGCTATCAAGGTGCCGAACATGCCCGATATCGTCCTGCGTATCGAACTGATGCATACCCAGCCCAAGGTCTGGCGCCAGGTGCTAGTGCCCCAGCAGATCAACCTGCGAAGCCTGCATGAGGTGATCCAGGCGGCCATGGGCTGGGAGGATTGTCACCTCTTCGAGTTCGACTGCAACGGCCGCTACTACGGTGAGCCGGATGAATGGGCGGAGCGACCCATCGCCCAGGCCCGTAATGCCAAACTTCACGCCATCATCCCGCGACTGCCCGAGGGAGAGTTCCGGTATCTCTACGACTTCGGCGACGACTGGGAGCATCGCATCGTGGTGGAGCAGAGTGGTCTGCCGAACTCCAATCCCTGCCCACGGTTGCTTGCCGGTGAGATGGCCTGCCCGCCGGAAGACATCGGCGGGATCCCTGGCTACGAGGCGCTCAAGGATGCCGTCGAGGGGCGTGGCGACGAGCATGGCGAGATGCTGCTTGAGATGCTGGATGGCGAGTTTGATCCCTATACCGTGGACACGCAGGAGATCGGTTTCATGCTGACACCGATCCAGCAGCGTTTCCGGCGTGGTCCCAAGCCCAGTGACCGCCCCATGCCGCCTGCCGCCCTGGATATGGAGGCCTCACTGCGCGAGCAGGGCATCCACAGCATCGAGGAACTGCAGCGCGCCTTGGATGAGGAGATTGCGCGCAGCAAGAAGAAGCGTTGAGCATCTGACGCTTACCCCGGAAGATCGACCTTCCGGGGGATCAGTCGAGCTTCACATCTTCCATCAGGAAGTCGCGAATAAAGTGATGCCGACGTGGATGAACCAAATCGAGTACCACGCCCATATCGAGGTTCAGATAGTCATGCACGATTCGGTTGCGTCATCCGATCACCGCATTCCATGCATCCAGGTCGGCGTGATTCAGATGCCCCAGCCTCGACTGGGCATGGAAGGCATCGTAGGCGCTTCTCGATGAGCCGCTGGATGGGCTTGTAAGCATCATCTGCCTGCGTTGAATTCTTGGCAAGGTGCCGCTTTATTCTAATGTGTGTCTGTTCACTTTCTTTCTGACGAGGCGTTTTCTTAGCGAGCGTACCAGATGCATCTGTTAGATGTCCCGTATGCTTCACCACTTTGGTCTACATGCACGAGATACAACGGCTGGTAATGGTCCGGCGTACAGATACTATCTTCTGATATCTTGGGATTCCAAGCGTTCGCAATGGAGGCGATGGCCATGACCGGACCGCTGACGGGTATCCGTATCCTCGATCTCACCGCGATGGTGTCGGGGCCGCTCGCGACCATGATGCTCGCCGACCAGGGTGCCGAGGTGATCAAGGTGGAGAACCCTCGCGGCGGCGACTTCACGCGCTCGGCGGCCAACCGCCAGGGCGGCTTCGCCGCGTCGTACCTCAACAACAATCGCAACAAGCGCTCGGTGGCCCTCGACCTCAAGAATGAAGGCGGTCGTGCCGCGCTGCGGCGTCTGCTCGAAGACGCCGACGTGTTCGTGCAGAATTTTCGCCCCGGTGTCATCGAGCGCATGGGGTTCGGCGAGGCAGCGGTTCGTGACGTCGCGCCCTCCATCGTCTATGTCTCGATCAGCGGCTTCGGCGAGGCGGGCCCCTATGCCCAGAAGCCGGTCTACGATCCGCTGGTTCAGGGGCTCTCCGGGCTGGCCACGGTGCAGGCGGGCTCCGATGAGCGGCGCCCGCAGCTGGTGCGTACCATCCTGCCGGACAAGTTGACCGGGGTGACCGCCGCCCAGGCGATCACCGCGGCACTCTTTGCCCGCGAGCGCACCCAGACGCCCCAGCATGTGCGGCTTTCCATGCTCGACTCGGTGATCGCTTTCCTGTGGGCCTCGGACATGGGCAGCCAGACCTTCGTGAGCGGTGAGCTGTCCCAGCAGGCGGCGGCGAGCTTTCAGGACCTGATCTATGAAACCCGCGACGGCTATATCACCTTGGCGGTGCAGAACGATCGCGAGTGGTGGGCCCTGCTGCGCGCCCTGGAACGCCCCGAGTGGGGCGACGATCCGCGCTTTGCGACCGCCGCCCTGCGCCAGGACAACATCGATGCGCGCCTCGAGCTGACTCAGTCGGTAATTCGTGGCGCGGACAGCACCCATTGGCTGGAACGCCTGGAAGCCGAAGGCGTGCCGTGCGCGCCGGTGCTGACCCGTGGCGAGCTGATCGATCACCCGCAGGTGCGGGTCAACGGCATTATTCAGGAGGTCGATCACCCGCTTGCCGGGCGATTGCGCCAGGCGCGCGCCCCGGCGCGCTTCGATGGCGCCGAGACCGGCGAATGGCGCGGGGCACCGGCGCTGGGCCAGGATACGCTCGCCGTGCTGCGCCAATGCGGCTATGACGACGACACGCTCACTCGACTGGAACGCGCCGGCGCCATCGGCGTCGCGAGGGACACCGTGGAGGAGAAAAAGCCATGATCGATTTCTACTACTGGCCGACGCCCAACGGCTGGAAGGTTTCCATCATGCTCGAGGAGTGTGGCTTGGATTACCGCACCATCCCGCTCAACATTGGTAAGGGTGAGCAGTTTCGCCCGGAATTTCTGGCGATCAGTCCCAATAACCGTATGCCGGCCATCATCGATCACGACGTCGAGGATGCTGCTGATGCTGGCCCGCTGCCGGTCTTCGAGTCCGGCGCCATATTGATGCATCTTGCCGAGAAGACCGGTCAATTTCTGCCCAGGAGCCTGCGCGGGCGCAAGGAGCTGCGCGAGTGGCTGTTCTGGCAGGTGGGCAACCTGGGGCCGATGGCCGGCCAGCTCAGCCACTTCGTCAACTACGCCCCCGGCGAGCATCTCTACTCGCTGGAGCGCTACGCCAACGAGTACCAGCGCTGCCTGGGGGTGCTGGAGCGGCGCCTGGAGGAGCGTGACTATCTGCTCGGCGATGACTACACCATTGCCGATATCGCCGCCTGGCCCTGGGTGCTGATCGCCAAGCCGCTGGGCCAGCCGCTCGACGATTTCCCTCGCGTCACGTGCTGGCGCCAGGCGATCAAGGAGCGCCCGGCGGTGCAGCGTGGCGTCGACTTGGGCAAGGAATACCGACGTCAGGCGCCACCCGACGAGGACGAGCGGCGCATCCTGTTTGGGCAGAAGGCCGGAAGATGAATGACGGTCTGCTTACGGCACAAGAAGGCCGCTGATCAGCTGCTCGAGGCGCTGCCGCCCACCATGCCGCTGCGCAGACCGCTCTGGCTGTCGCTGGAGCGGAGGTGCCGGGACACGGCGTCTTCCGGCGAGCCGGCCATCTCGCGGAACATGCCCATCGAGCCGAGTAGCGCCGAGGACTCGTAGGGCACGAACACCCGCTCGCCTTCCTGGGCCATGGTCGGTAGCGACTTGATATAGCTCTGGCCGAGCAGGTAGCCGACCACGGTGCGCTTGTTCTCCTCGCTGTCGCCGATGGCGTTGAGCACCAGCTTGATCGACTCCTGCTCGCCCTGGGCGCGCAGGATGGCGGACTGCTTGTCACCCTCGGCGTTGAGAATCGATGATTCACGCTGACCCTGGGCCTTGGCGATGGCCGCGGACTTCTCGCCCTCGGCTTCGGTCACGGTGGCGCGGCGCTTGCGCTCGGCGGCCATCTGCAGGCGCATGGCGGTCTCGACCTCCTCGGGCATGGCGATATCCTGGACCTCGACCCGCGAGATCTTCACACCCCACTTGGAGGCGGGCTCCTCCATGGCCGCCTGGATCGAATTGTTGACCTCGGCGCGTGACTCAAACAGCTTGTCGAGCTCCATCTTGCCGACCACCGAACGCAGGGTGGTCTTGGCCAGTACCTCGACCGCCTGGCTCATGTTGGCGACTTCGTATACGGCGCGTTTGGGGTCGATGATCTGGTAATAGAGCGCGCCGTTGATGGTCACGGTGACGTTGTCGGTGGTCACTACCGGCTGGCCGGGAAAGTCCATCACGGTCTCGCGGCGGTCGATGCGGGTCTCGTCGTTGGTGACGGCCTGATACTCCTCGCCCATCTTGCGATAGCGGATCATGGTGATGGCACGCGGCTGCTCGATGAACGGGATGATGATGTTGATGCCGCTCTCCAGCAGCCGATTGAACGACCCTAGCCGCTCGATGACCATGACGTCGGACTGACGAACGATCACCAGTCCCTTGGCGATGATCAGGATACCGATGACGACGACGATCAGGCTGAGTATCAGCCCCGGGCTAACAAGTAGTTCCATGCTTATGGCTCCTCGGGAGTCGCGAGTGTGACGATGGCGGCGGTGCCATCGAAGTCCTGGAAGATGACGCTGCTGCCTGCCGGAAGCTCGGTTTCGCCTGACTCGGCAAGCCTTAGGCGATAGAAGTCGCCGTTGATCTTGATGCCGCTGGCATCGTCGAAGTCGCGCCGGAGCGTTGTGTAGTGATGCCCCTTCTCCACGCCGGTGCCGGTGGTGCCATAGGCGACGCCGCGGGGCGAGAATGCCGGACGGATCCACATCACCGCGAGAGGCACCAGCATGCCCGCGAGAACGCCCATGCCCAGCAGTTGCCAAGGCAGGTTGAATCCCAACCAGGCGAGTGCTGCGGTCAGCGCGGCGGCCACCGCGAGGGCCAGCAATACCAGGGCTCCCGAGGCCAGCTCGCCAAGCCCGAGCAATAGCGCGATGACCAGCCAGGTGTAGGCAAGATTCCAGTCCATTGCGACTCCATGGCGGGTGGGTATATTAGCGCCGGCGACCAGTCTACCCTGTGTCGTAGGTCAGGGTGTCAGTTGTGTTCCGTGGCAGTCAGCCAAGCACGAGGCTGTTCCAGATGGGCGGTGTAGGAACCACGTACCAGGATGAGGCGATGCACAGGCTTACCTTGAACCACAAACGGATTCGCTGGGCATGGTGGTGTCTGCTCCTGTGGCTGGTCGGTTGTGCCAGCGTTGCGCCGGATATCGAGCGCGAACGCCATCGTCAGGCGGGGTTCGATATCCAGGCGGTCTACGAGGCGGCGCTGCCCAGCTTGCCGCTGGACAAGCAACGCCACTATGCCCAGCGGCTCTACCGCTTGACCGGCGAGACGCGCTACCTCGATCTCAACCGGGCGTATGGTCAGCGGCTGATGGGTCGGCTGGCTCAGGACATTCAGGGGTTGGCCGATTCACGCCATGACCATTACCGCTATGCCGAAACCCGTAGCCGGGAGATCGTCGCTGGCTATCCGCAGCGAACGGCCAAACAGCGATCGCGGCGTGCGATGCTGGCCGAATGGGGCGAGATGGCCTTCGCCGGCAAGCTCCTGTTCCGCCTGGTGCAAGCCGAGTATCACGGTCTGTTGCTGGCGATCGATAACCACGCGGTGGCGCTCGACTACCTCGCCGACGTGGATTGGCGCGCCTTTCTGACCGATCCCGACGTGCTGGGCACCTATGCCGCCCAGGTGGCCAACCAGGTGCACTTTCTTCATCAGTTGGGCATTGTCGACCTGCGAGCCGATGTGGAGGCTGCCTTCCGACAGCGCTACCCCCCGAACGAGGTCGGAAGGCTCGATGATACTGAATACCGCAACTGGCTCTACGGACTGACCCACTTCGCGATCGCGGCGAGCCGCTATTATCAGCAAAGCGTGGATGCACGGAGCGTTGACTGGGTGCTGAGCGCCTTCGAGAGCGAAGCCGTCGGCATCCTGACCCGCGCCACCGAGGATATCCAGGCCGAAGTGGCCATGAGTTTCCTGCTGGCGGGGCAGGCGCGTCACCCCATGGTGCTCGAGATTCGCGATGCGCTGGTCAACGCCGTCGACCCAGCGACAGGGATCATTCCCTCGCCATCGGGTAGCCTCGACCTGGCCGGAGGTGAGCACCGCAACGTGCTGGCGATCATGGTGTTGCGCTGGACAGATAGGTTATATCCCGGACCGGAGATTTAGCCGTGATGCCTCATGAAGTGGTGCAAGAGACGTTTCCTGTGCTTGAGTACTCGGCAACCTGTGCCGCAAGTTCCTGATAGATATAATGGTGAAGCGGGTAGAAAGCATGCTGCAGTCCCGAGACTGCCAAGGAGCGGTTAATATAAAAAACGTTTCTCCTGCCATGAAATTCAAATGTATCGCCAAGCCGGATGAAATCGAAACCGGATTTTCTTAGAAGCCGAGGCAAAGTTGGAGTCATCATCGCATACAAGTGCCTGTTGCCCAAAAGCTCCGCAAGTGAGTAAGCCGCAAGAAACAGGCTAACGGGAATTAGCGCGTAGGTTTCCTTGGATTCCTCTAACGCTGTCGGTGGTTCTGAGCTTTGGGAATCAATGTTATTCAACTTGAGCCTGAAGCACTTTGAGATGGCCAGCCGAGAGGCTTCGCAAATACGATCCCTCGGTAACATGCTAGGGTGGAGCGTGGGGTGAGATATTCCCTCGTTTCCATGCTCTTCCACCGGGAGTTTTGTAAAGCCTTCTCGGCCTGGAGTTCGCGTGGTTACGATTCTGAAGCAGCCCGCCGTCTTTCCTGTGTTTTTATGAATCAACAAGCAGTGAACAGAGGCGTTATCATACTCATCAGATTCTAGTGGCTTGTTGTCTTGCTCTGTCATTTTGTAGCCGAGTTCTTGAATGAAGACTTCATGGCGAAGTGACAGTGCTTTTTCTATCTCCTCTTGTGTTGATGCAATCTTGAACCTGAACCCTCCCATGAATGTCTTCATGAGTTCATCCTTGGATTCGGAGTCGGTTGGATTCAGAGGCTCTGCTAGCTCGACGCGATCCTCCGTGTTGGATGCATTAATGCGATGCATGGTTTTATTGCTATGGGGCATCATGATTTCCTTTGGATAGCCAACCCGATTTGAGAGCAGTGGGCGTGTCGTTAGGGCCAAAGACTTCGGCAACACTTTTCGGGCGACCCAAGTGGAATCCTTGTCCATACGTTATGCCATAGGACTTCAGCATCGGTAGCAGCGCTTCCTGGTCGACGAACTCGGCGATGGCCTGCTTGCCAAAACCGGCAGCGATATCGGCAATCGCCTTGACGATGACCCGGTTGTCCGCAGAGAGCAGCAGGCTGCGGATGAAAGAGCCATCGATCTTGATGTAATCCACGGGAAGCTGGCCGAGATAATGGAAACTGCTGAAGCCGACGCCGAAGTCGTCCAGGGCCGTTCGGCAGCCAAGGTCACGCATGGCCTGAAGGACGCCCCGTGCAGTGGAGAAATCGGTGACGGCAGCGGTCTCGGTGATCTCGAGAATCAGATAGTTGGGGTCGGCGCCGCTACTCACCAGCTCATCGGCCAGGAATTGCTTGAGCCCCTCGTCATGCAACGACTGGCCGGAAAGATTGACGGCCAGGCTGATGCCCTTGTCCTGTACCTTTCGCAGGGCCTGAAGGCTGTGGCGCAGCACCCAACGGTCGATCTGGACAACCTGACCGCTGCGCTCGGCCTGGGGAATGAAGCAGCCCGGGGATACAAGGCTGCCGTCGGTATCGCGCATGCGCAGCAGCACCTCGTAATGACGCACCTCACGATTCTCCAGGCGAACGATCGGCTGCACCATCAACTCGAAAGCGTCCTCTTCCAGCGCCTGTCGGACTCGCTCAACCCAGTACACGCGATCCTGCAATTCGTCCTTGACGTCTTCCAGCGCCGATAGCAGATGCCAACGCTGAATACCGCTGTCCTTGGCCTTGTACATGGCGACATCGGCACTGGCCATCAGATCGGCAGATGTATCACCGTGGGCAGGGAACATCGCGATGCCGATGCTGGCATTGGCCCGGTGGCGCCTGCCGCCGGCATCGAGACTGATGTTGTCCAGCAGGTGGGTGATCTGCTGCGCGATGCGGATGGCCCTGGCCTCATCGGCACCGATCAGCAACAGGGCGAACTCGTCACCGCCGAGTCGGGAAATTACGCTATGGTGGCCCAGGGCCTCGAAGAGCGTATTGGCTACTTGGCGCAACAGGCGATCGCCGGCGTGATGGCCGCTGAGTTCGTTGACATCCTTGAACTGGTCGAGGTCCAGCAGCAACACGGCGCCATTACGACCCTCACGCAAAGCGCCCGCCAGGGCGTCCTGGAAAAAGCGTCGGTTGTAGAGTTCGGTCAGCGGATCACGCTCGGCCAACCAGGTCAGGCGTGCCTCGGCCGCCTTGCGTTCGGTGATATCGAGGCCAACGGATATTCTCGCGGCGAGCCCTTTCTGACCGACGGGCAGCGGTGCATGGTACCAGGCGATGGTTCGCTGTCGGCCATCCGCGGTCAGGAGTAGGTGCTCTTCCTGCTGGTCAGTCTTCGCGGGGATGAGCGGTGGCGAGGACGCGGTAGAGAAAACGTCGTCAAACAGCCGCCCCAGTAGTTTGGCTTGCTTGGTTGCCATCACCGACAAGGCGTAGTCATTCACCAGGCCGATGCGACCCTCTTCGTCCTGGGTGACGATGAATACCCTGGCGGTGTCCAGTAGACTGCCGACGAAGTCTCGCTCCCGGGCGAGCTCTTCGACCCGCTCGGCCAGTTGCTCACCGCGGGCACTGATTTCCCCCTCCAGGGCTTCCAGCTGGTCAGAAAGAGCCAGTGTGGTGCCTTCCAGCACATCGATTTCATCGGGAAACCGACCGCGGGGCCGAGGTATGCTGGCGCGCGCCTGGCTAAAGCCACCACGTGCCAGGCCAGGCAGTATATCGGCCAGTCGACGCAGTCGGGCCATGGGACGCAACAGGATGGCCAACAGCAGGAGTTCGGCGGCAAGCCAGCCGCTAAGGCCGACCAGCATCAGGTTGCGGGTGTCCTGCTGGATGGCGCTGAGTTGGGGAGTGATATCGGCAATGAGCAGCAGATAGCCCGTGCTGCGACGGTCAGCATCGCCCTCCATGCGCACGGCGGAGAGTTCGATATCACGTCCATCGCGGCTGAATTGATGAGGTTGTTGTTCCAGCTCTGTGATGGATACCTGACTGGCGACTCGGCGCAACAGGGGCAGGTTGTCCTCCTGATGCGTCAGGGCGAGCAGATGGCCGCTCCATGAAGGGAGATGGCGCTCTTCCGGCACGGTCTGGAAGCTGGCCCCGCTAATGACCAGCAAGGCGATGTCGCTGCCTGATACCTGTTGTATCTGACGAGTCACGTCGGCCAGGGAGCGAGACAGCATGACGATACCGACGCTCTCACCGTCGACCAGGATCGGGACGGCGGTGTACTGCCGGCAGGTAGTCGAGCAGCGCAGTGCCGTCAGCGGGGTTTCATCCTCGATGACACTATTGACCCATGACTGAATGAGAAGGCTATCCCCGGCATTATGTTCCCCCCACTCGGCCAGCAGCTCACCTTGGTCGCCGAAGACCATGGCCTCGTCGATTCCCACCTCGATTTGCAGCATCGGCCACTGGGAAGAGAGCGCCGCGAGAATGCCTGGCTGCGCGCCGTTCTCGATGGCGGGGCCCAGGCGCGATGAAGACGCCGTCAGGGCCGCCAGCTGTTGCAGGCCGCCTTGCGAACGGTGCATTGC
>Ga0136557_1002606_pt1 | contig 10308 bp, 6 predicted proteins | sample AntRauTorckE6832_FD_104796 | JGI IMG/M metagenome (GOLD analysis project Ga0136557, IMG submission 104796) | Saline lake microbial communities from Rauer Islands, Antarctica - Metagenome Torckler E6 #832 | ecosystem: Environmental > Aquatic > Non-marine Saline and Alkaline > Saline | place...
ATGTCACTTTTTGGAGAATTTGACGGTGAAGAAATGTATGTAAACCGAGGAGCCGCCGGTATTGATGGAATTGCATCCACTTCGCTGGGATTAAGTCTCTCGCTGAATAAACCCGGCACTCTTTTTATCGGAGATATTGCTTTTCTTCACGATTCAAATGCTTTACTTTCAGCTAAGGAAGTCAAACAGCCTTTGGTTATTGTGATTTTAAACAATGGAGGCGGTACCATCTTCAGGATGCTTCCGGTTCACCAGATCAAGGACAAATACACCCCTTATTTTGAAACGCCTCAGTCGGTGAAAATCGCTGCTTTGTGCCGGGCTCATAACATTGATCACACTCTGGTTTCTAAGCCGGAACAGGTTGTTGAAACCTACGAGAAACTTATCCAGCAAAATGGGGTTCATGTGATGGAATGTATGACCGGTGCTGATGCTTCTATGGAACAACGTGAAACTCTTTGGAATTTTAAATTGAATCAAGATTGATGAACATTCGGGTTCGCGGCATTTCGTACCATTTTGAAACGCATCAACAAAACCCTGATCTACCGTTCCTGGTACTCTTGCATGGTTTTATGGGAAGCGGAGCAAATTTTGAGCATCTCATTCCCAAACTAAAATCTTTTTGCAATCCCATCACCATTGATCTTTTGGGGCATGGTAACACAGATGGAGCCGAACTACACTATCGTTTTTCGGCCAAGGAACAAGTGGCTGATATTGCCAAACTGATCGGGGAACAGCTACAAATTCCGCTTTTCCTTTACGGATACAGCATGGGGGGACGACTCGCGCTTCAGCTTGCCCTGCACCACCCCGGTTTATTTTCCGGATTGATCTTAGAAAGCTCCACTTTTGGCATTGAAGGCGAAACCGAACGCCAAGCCCGGCAAGCCCTGGATGCCAAACGCTCGGATGACTTGTTAGGTAATTTTGAGGGATTCCTGGAAAACTGGAAATCCATGTCACTTTTTAAATCCAGCACGGCAGATCAAGAGCTTTTGGATAGGATCGAAGAAATCCAACGAAATCAGGATCCATTTTGGCTGGCCAATGCACTCCAGGGTTTTGGAACCGGAACGATGCCCTGCGTGCGAGTTCGGCTCAAGGAAATAGCGATTTCTGTGAATTTACTCGTCGGAGAAAAAGACTCGAAATTCATACACATCAACCGACAAATGGAAAAGGAGTTGCCGGATGCCGAACTTCACACTGTAAAAAACGCAGGGCATCGCATACATTTGGATGAGCCACAGGAATTGATTTCGCTTTTAGAAAAATTTGTGTCTCGTGATAAAGATTTACCTGGAAGCAGAGCTTCCGCATAGGCATTACAAAACAGAGTTTTGTAACGAGCATTTGGTGGTAACAAGCATTTGAAGTTCGCTTAGGGCTCGTTACGAAAGTCCTCTTTCGTAATGCATACCAAAAGCTCTGCTTTTAGCATGGAGCACTAAAAAAACCTCCAAGTTTTTTAACTTGGAGGTCTGAATTTTGAGGAGAAATTTAATTATTTGATTAATGTCATTTTTCCCGTCAATAACTGGCTCCCAGCCGTAAGCCGATATACATATATACCGCTAGACAGACGGGATGCATCAAAAGAGGCAGTGTGGTCTCCGGAAGTTTGCACCTCATTGACCAGTGTAGCTACTTCACGCCCCAGCAGATCATAAATAATTAACGTAACCTCGGCTTTGGAGGGCAGGTTGTAGCGAATGTTAGTTACAGGATTAAACGGGTTTGGATATGATTGGACGGTCAGTTTTTCAGAAATCACCTGCTGTTCTTGCTCACTGAAATCTCCGTTTTTACCTGTATTATTCAGAAGTTCTTGCAAGTTTTCTTCGATCACCGAATAATGCCCTCTTACATCTTCCATATCGGCTCCATTATTTTTCTGGAACTCGTAGAATGTTTGCAAGGTTTGCCATGCATCTTCATAATGGCCATGATAGGTTTGCAGGATTATTTTTAGGTGAAGATAATCGCGGCGGTCATAACCTTCCATGCCGTCTGCATTCATTTCAGTTAGATAGCTGTTAGCTTGGTTATACTGTTCATCCCTTATCATTGATTTGGTATAACCTATTTTTGCCATATTTCGGAAGACCGCATTGCTGCTTACCGAACTGTAGAAGTTTTTGGTACCATCAGCAGCTTCTTTAGCCAGCTTGTTAAACCTATCGGTAAGCTCCGCATCCCCGAATAATCCCACTAATTGGTATAGATGGTAGAACCTGTTTCGGATCTGCTGGTCCGTTTCGGCCTCATATAACTTTGTTAACAACAGATCATAGGTTTTCTCGGGAGAAGCATTGGGTGCCACTTTTGCAGGCACCTCTCCACCGGCTCCAGGATCTTCAGAGGTAGTGGGGTCAGAGGTCAAATTATTAGAAGTACCCGACATGAATCCATCAAACATATCCGGATCAGTGGATGACTGTCCCCACCAATTGTTATAGGCTTCTACGGATGACCCGCTGTTATTATCTATCAGGTATTTTCCACCCGAGAAATTCCCATGGATACTGTTATATCCACCAGGTTGAAGGGCAGAACCTGCGATCAAACTTCCCGAATTGGAGATTTGATCGTCGAGGTTATCATAAATCTCATTATACCCTTCAGAAAGTACATCAGAATGAAGATATAGACTGCCACTGGATAATATTTCGATGCCATCCCTGCTGGAATTGCCATTGCCTATAACTTGGTTGTGATGAAAGGGAGTTACAGTAGCTGAATTCACATATAGCCCAGCTTGTGAATTATATTCAATCGTTGTGTAACTCATATCCAGATCCAGATACTCGGCTACAATCCCTACCGTGGAATTATCCTCGATTAGTGCATAAGAAATCGTGGCCTCGGCATTCCCGGAACCATCCTGATTATGCCAACCACTTATACCCCTCCAACCATTGCGAGAGGTGAAATGGGTTAAAGTATTATTTTTGCTTGCAATGTCCACATTTTTATTCCCGCCATCAAAAAGCACCCATTCAAAAACATTACCAGCACTACTGCGCAGGTCAATTTTATTCCATTCCTTATCAGGATCAGCTCTCATAAAACGTATAGGGTCCTGCTCAGTGCCTTCGGCTACAATTTTTGCACCGGGTTTAACCTGTAGAGTTACATTTTCTCCAAGAAGGATGGTAGTACCGGGCAGGATTGTAAGGGTGGCATTGTTGTCTATTTCGGTGTTTTCTTCCAAAAAGATTTGCCCGTCCCAAGTAGTGTTTTCATTTAGGGTGTAAGGATCATTGGCTACATCAACATCAAAAACTAATTCATCGCCGATTTGGTTTTTAACATGCAGCCCAAAATCCACCTCATTTCCACTCCAATTTCTTGTAGCTGGATTTGTAATTTGACTGAATAAAGACCTCAACTCGTTGTTAAAAGTACTAATAAAATTAAGTCCTTGAAAAAAGGCTGCAGTAGTCGTGTCTGTATCTTCTTCATAGGCAAAAATTTTCCATTCTTCACTTAATGAAGGTGAATATTGTAATTGTGTAAAATTTTTGCCTGACTGAGTTGGATAGTCTTTATAAAAAACAGGTAATTGATCAATTCCATCACTTGGATCATTGTCCCAAGGGCTGTTCATAGTTCCATTTTCTCCCCAACTATAGTTGCCGTCGGACACCAACATTCTATTTGATGGTGTATTAATTGTCGAATTCTTGTCATGCAAAATAAATAATCCTGTATCAGAAGTATTATTAGTGGCATCATCATAAATACTTATCTTCTGGTGATTGGTTAAATAATAGAATTCATCGTCAGAAGAATTACCAGGAGTCACATCATATTTATAAGCCTCTCCTGAAGTAATAAAATCGTCCAATTCCAAACCGGTTGTAGTAGAGGTAATTTCCGGTACAGTGATCCAGCCCAGCCGCTCTCTTTCAGGAGCCGTTGCTGATAATCCCTGATTTTGTCCATTCTGCATTATACTTGGAATTCTATTTTCTGCTACACCATATGGATGGCCTCCCCCAAGTAGCCAATGTCCCAACTCATGTTTGGTTGTATTTAATAATCTTTGGGTATTGTGATTATCATGAATAGTTACGCCCGAGCCGGAACCTGCTGAACCATAGCCAAATTCTATTTGTGTCCCATCAAGTGTCATACTCGCTTGACGTGCTCCTATATGAGCTAATCCTGTCCAACTGCCAAACCAATGCCCCTTCCATATCATGAATATCATATCAACAATGCCATCAGGATTATTATCGTGTGAAAAATCACCCTTAGCATCCCAATTGTCATAATCTGAGAAATTAATTGACGTAGTTGTATCAATATGATTTAAGACATCTTTGGTAGGCTCTAAATGCTTAATTCGACCTTCATTTACACTTTCATAATCAGGATGAGTCGAGGGTTTGGGGGCTGTAATTTTTACTACATCTCCAATCACTTTAAGGTTGCCAAAAGACATTTGGTCAAAATAGTTGGTAATATTCGTATAATTAGTAGAACCTTGAGATACCGACTGGTCAATAAAGTCATCCGTCATACTTGGAAACCATGAAGGATTCGAATTAGTCCAATGATAGTGAGTACTATCGTCATCTGGAAAACGCACAAAAACAACCAATACTCTTAAAGTGCCGTTAGCAGTTATAAATTTTCCGTAAGTATCATCTGACGTCATTGATTTATAAGCGACAGACTTGCTTTGAGTGCCCTCTCCAACCGTTCCGCAGTATAAATCCGGATCGGTTTCTTGACCAAAGGCCATTCCATTAATAATTGTTGCGCAAAGTAAGCACCATAAAAATTTTAGTTTCATGACTTCCCCGTGTTTAATTATTGTGTTTTATTTTATTAAAGTCATAGGTTTTATCTGTACTCCATGGTCTGTTCTTAGCTCATAGAAATACACACCTGATGCCCATGAATTTATATTTTTTGAGAGTTCAAGAGTCACTATATGAGTACCCCCATTAAAGTATTGTTTGTCAATCAGCTTGGATACCACCTTCCCACCAATCCCATATATAGTAAGCGAAACGGCAGAAGGACTAGGTAACTCGAATTGGATATTGGTAGTAGGATTAAAAGGATTAGGATAATTCTGATGTAACTTAAAACCGGAAGGAATATCAGTTTCCGGCTCATTTGAGGTAATAACAGCTGCTGTATCTCCAAAAGCAAAACCATTTACAATCCCTCCCTTCAAATCATAGGATAAACCTGTATCGTATTCGTATTTATTGAAAATGCCAAATTCTTTGGTCCATTCGGCATAGGTTCTGAACTCTCCTTCATAGGTATCAAATCCTTGTGTTGTACTATCTTCAGCCTCATAGTAATTTATAGTAAACACATCATAGATTATGTCAGTACCAAAATTTCTGCCATGGACAAATCTTAACTCTATACCCAAAACCATTCCTAATTCATAAAATTCTTCTTTCTTGAATGCAATCCACGGAAGAGACTGTTCATTATAAGCATCATAAATCATCCAGAGCTCTTCGTTATTATCCCACCAACCAATTCCATACACATTCCGTGAAGTATCTACCTTAAATTGCTTAATAAAAGGCGCATATCCTTGTGCCTTTACCGAGTACCAAACCGCCCCGTCTGAACCTGTCGAATCCTGTACCAGCGTTATTTTGCTGTCTTTTCGTTTATTTCCCAATGAATCTGTCACTTCATAGATCAGTATATCTCCATCACTATAAGGAAAATAGTCTTTTTGAACTTCAGAGGGCGGGGGGGGAGTGTACACTGTGGTGTCCCCGTACACCTCTCCATCTAAAACTGCGCCTTTTAGTACATTCCTGTTGCCACCTTCGTAATCAAAGGTCCGAACCAACCCAAACTGGTATGACCAAGTCAATTCTGCTCTCTGCAACCCGGAGGTTGCTACACTATCTTCAGCCAAATAATATTCTACACGGGCAAGTGTATCCTGTACATCAAAGGAGGAGCTTGGCTTAATTTCTCTTTTAATGGCCAATTTAAATTGTCCCGAACCCGTATTTTTTCGAATCCAGGGCGTATTCACCAGTGCCTCTTGGTCGAACAACTTAGAATTTTCAACTCCATAAAAATAGTTTGAATAGATATTTCCTACACTATCTATGGAATATTGCTGCCCATCGAGAAAAGATTGTAGATACCTTCTCCCATCCGGGCCCGTACTATCGCCAGTGATCTCCAGTTTTGTATCTCTCAAATAGTTTCTATCAAAATCATACACTGAATAGACCAGAATATCTCCTTGTTGATAGGGGAAAAAATCCACACTAGTAGAATCCTGAGCATAGACAAGGTCAGGAATAAATAAAAGACCAAGGATAGTAAACAATATGATGTTAGTAATGCTCTCTTTCATATATCAATAAACTAACTATAAAATAAAAATTCAAAAACAACTTTCGTTAAACCGTTATTAATTCTTCATCTAAATTAGGCTAAAATTTGTAACATTTGAACGTTGAGTTACTCTTATTAAAATGGAGAAAATATTTATTACTAACGGAGCTCCAGATATTCTCTCACTGCCAATACCTAAAATGCATTAAGCCGTAAAACCACCTGGAAGCAGAGCTTCCGCATAGGCATTACAAAACAGAGTTTTGTAACGAGCATTGAGCATTCGGTCGTAATAAGCATTTGAACTTCGTTTAAGCCTCGTTACGAAAGTCCTCTTTCGTAATGCATACCAAAAGCTCTGCTTTTAGTGTGGTTGCTACAACCAGTTAAGTTTGAGCCAAGGTTGCAAAAAAGTTAGACAGGAAAACATTCAGCTCTTACCTTATCTTGAATCAGATTTAACACAAAATTGGATATACATGAACTGGCAAACCGTAAAAGAATACGAAGACATTACCTACAAAAAATCGAATGGCGTGGCACGGATCGCTTTCAACCGGCCGGAGATAAGGAATGCCTTTCGGCCTAAAACGGTATTTGAACTGTACCAAGCCCTCAGCGATGCCAAAGAAGATAACGAGATTGGCGTGGTGCTTTTGAGTGGTGAAGGGCCTTCTGCCAAAGACGGTAAATGGGCGTTTTGCTCCGGCGGCGATCAAAACGTACGATCCAAAACAGGCTATAAAGCCGATGACGGCATTGCCCGGCTCAATATCTTAGAAGTACAACGCCTCATCAGGTTCATGCCTAAAGTGGTGATTGCCGTGGTTCCCGGCTGGGCGGTTGGTGGCGGACATAGTCTGCATGTAGTTTGCGACCTCACCCTTGCCAGTAAAGAACACGCCATCTTCAAACAAACCGATACGGATGTAGCCAGCTTTGACGGTGGATTCGGCTCCGCCTTGCTCGCCCGCCAGGTGGGACAAAAACGTGCCCGAGAGATCTTTTTCCTCGGATCCAATTACTCGGCCCAGGAAGCTTTTGAGATGGGGATGGTTAACAAAGTTGTTTCGCATGATGAACTGGAAGAAACGGCTTATGAGTGGGCTCAAAAGATCTTAACAAAAAGTCCAACCGCTACCAAGATGGCCAAATTTGCCCTCAATGCCATTGATGATGGGATGGTTGGACAACAAATATTTGCCGGTGAAGCTACCAGGTTAGCGTATATGACCGATGAAGCTGAAGAAGGACGCAATGCCTTCCTCGAAAAACGCAAGCCGAACTGGGATAAATTTGACCGGTCGCCTTCATAAATTTCCACGAAAACACTAAAGCATGAAGTTTTTATGATTTTGTGATTGGTAAGTCGAAAAACAGTCTGATAAATTAACAGGCATTCGAGATAAGATCCCTGAGGGCACAACCTTCGGAAATCATTAAAGAATTTTTAACCAATCAACGATTAACCAATAACCAGATGCAAATTCAGCACGAATCTTCCGAAACCAAAGGTACTTTTTTTATTGAGAAGGATGGAAAGCGTATTGCCGAAATGACCTATTCTAAAGCAGGGGAAACCCGGATCATTATTGACCACACCGAAGTTTCTGATGAGGGACGCGGACAAGGGTTAGGTAAGAAATTAGTTACAGCCGGAGTGGAATTTGCCCGACAAAAAGATCTGAAGATCATGCCGCTCTGCCCGTTTGCAAAAGCCATAATCCAGAAAACTCCCGAATTTCAGGATGTTACTTAAAAAAGATAAACACTAATTCCACACCAAGCTGTTTCTGACCAGAAATCGGTTATTGAACAGAATCGGGACTCCCACACTGTTTTTTACTGCATGAATATGAAGATGAGGTTCGGAAGTATTTCCCGTATTTCCAACCTTTCCTAACAAATCACCTGTCTTTACGAAGTCCGCGCTGTCAACCTGAATGCTATTCTGTTTGAAGTGTGCCATTGTAATTTGAGCAGCAGCACATTCAATAATTACATGATTGCCTGCAGGATGACCCTCTCCTCTCTCCGGTGGATTCATATCTACATTACCCGTAGTTACATCTAACACTTGTCCGTTACATGGACTGTAAAGATTCTCGCCAAAAATAGCATAACGATCTAACTCTTCAGGGTACACCCCCCATGCTCTGATACCGACTGGATTTAATTTAGTAATATCCAAAGCATATGTCTGAGTTTCACTTACATTATGATAATTAATAAGTGGATTACTGCCACCATGTCCTACAATATATACCCCGTCATTCAAGGGAAATTCCAATTCAATAGCTTCTTTATCAACTGTATACCCTGTTAAACCCCATATACAGATAGGCAAAAACACTAAAGTGATCAAAATCTGAGTAACAGTAAATGAGATACCTTTCCAGCCATCACCAAGCTGAAACTCCCATGTTTTTGGTAAATTCCTCATCCCTTTAACCAATGCCACAATAAAGAGTATCAAAATAAACAACCCAACTAATATGCTTGTCCATCCTTGAGAGCCTATGATCCATGCAAATCCAACTAATGATCCTGTAAATAGAGTTAAAAGTATAAAATTAGAGCGACTTACAGGTTCTATTTTATAAAACCAGAACACAAACATCATTGGTAGAATAACCTGATTAAGTAATATTAGAGCAAATGTCATCATTCAAAATAGTTCGTTAAAACTGAAAACTTTAGATTATACTCATTCGTGACGAATGGCATCAACCGGAGTAAGGTTAGCTGCTTTCCATGCTGGATATGTTCCGAAGATCACTCCAACTAAAACTGCCACCAATAGTACAATAAAGACCGTGCCAAAACTCAGAGCGGCTGTAAAATTAAGATCTGTCAGCCTGTTTATTAAGGCTACTAATCCAAAAATACCGAGTACTCCAACTACCCATCCTATCACGCTTCCTACAATTGATATTGTCACTGATTCGGACAAAAATTGAAGCACGATATCTTTCTTCCGGGCCCCGGTTGCCTTCCTGATTCCAATTTCGCGGGTTCGTTCTTTAACCGAAATCAACAACACATTCATAATTCCGATTCCGCCTACCAAAACCGATATTCCTGTGATCGCCCCCATCACTAATTTAAAAATTAAAATTCCCTGGCTTAATTGCTCAACCCGACCCTCATAAGTTGAGATTGTGAAGGCTTCTTTACCACCACTGTAAGTACTATCCAGCCATTGCTCTACAGCCTGTTTCATCAATGGAATATCTTCCACATTTCGACTTTTTAGCAGAACATTTGGCGAGTTCCAGTTCTTGATATATTTCTGGTAGGTACTAAATGGGATCATTGCTTGAAGCCCTTGAGATTCACTTTCTGTAACCCCAACAATTTGGTATGAATGGCCTTCTATGTCAATAGATTCACCAATCATCTCTTCAGGATTTATTTCCCATTTTAATGCAAGAGGCTTAGAGAGAACCACTTTTAAAGCCGCTTCTTCAATATCACTTTTGGTGAAGTAGGTTCCTTTAACTTCCATCCCATTAAATTCGGGTAGATTTTCTAAGCTGGCTTGCAGATAAATTCCTAAAGTAGAATCAGAATAAGTTGCCATTCGGCTGCTTTGAGCCATTAATTCAGTGATTCCCCACTGTTTAATTTCACGATCTATTAACCTGGCTTCCTGCACACCAAGTTGATATACCGTATCTCTTGGTACCCTTACATTATTGACCATGTCAATACTTTTTGGAGTCACTGACATCATTTGAACTGATGTAGTTGATTCAATTTGCTCGCGGCCGGTTTGTTCGAGTCCATCACCCAATGCAAGAATAGCCACCAAAGAAGCCACGCCCATTATAATCCCAAGGGTCGAAAGGAATGTATATAGCGGATTTGCTTTTATATTTTGGAGGGCAATGGAAACAGATTCCAGAATTTGCTGCATAGTACCTGTATTAAATTTTTGGCAGATACGCTTAATCA
>Ga0136557_1002607_pt1 | contig 10305 bp, 8 predicted proteins | sample AntRauTorckE6832_FD_104796 | JGI IMG/M metagenome (GOLD analysis project Ga0136557, IMG submission 104796) | Saline lake microbial communities from Rauer Islands, Antarctica - Metagenome Torckler E6 #832 | ecosystem: Environmental > Aquatic > Non-marine Saline and Alkaline > Saline | place...
GTTTATTTTTGCCGGGGGAATACTGCCGACCGCATTTCTAAGAGAAATCGGAATTAAGATTGATCACAAATTCGGAGAACCTTAAGCCGCATATCGCCTATTCCACCTTAATAAAAGGCAACATTTTTTCGAGCGTTTTGGGACCAATCCCTTTTACCTCTTCCAGTTGTTCAGGGGCGGTAAAAGGTCCGTTTTGATTCCTGAATTCAATAATACGCGTTGCCGTTACCGGCCCGATTCCCTTAATAGCCTGAAGCTCTTCCGACGTGGCCACATTTATGTTTAACGGGAAAAGATCCTCCTTTACCGAGGGCTCCTCTTTTGAAGTGCGCTCTACAATTTCCCACATCCTATCGGGATATTTCCACATTCCCAGCTCTTTGCTTTTAGCCGATTCCTCTAGGTTTGAGAGATATTTCTCCCTTTCATCATCGTACATCAGGAAATCGTCCATTACCGCGTAGCCACGCTCAATCAATTTCGCGTTCAGGTCTGTTTTGGGGGCGTTTGGGTTGTCATCGTCCACCAGCTTGAATGTGGCAAATACATCTCCTCCATATTGCGGGAGCGTTTGTTGATATCCCTCAAGTTCAATTCGTTTTCCCAGTAATTCCTCATCCACAAATTGCTTTGCGTGATTGGCAAAATACTGCATGGAATCGGCGCCCCAGTAAAAGCGGGGAGCTTTAACGCCCAGCAAAGAGACCGGATATCCAAAACCGGGGAAAATCTCTACTTCAATTTTTTCAGCATCCGTTACGCGATAAACCCGGAATGTAGTATCGGTGGGGATTTCAGGCGTTGGTGGAGCAGCCTCACGGTTGGCACGTTTGTAAATGCCTTCAAACTCATGGATATACGGCCTGGCAAATTCATCTGAATAGACAATAAGGAGGTTTTCATCATTATTCACATCCGCGTTGTTGCTGAAATTGTACGAACCGGTAATTACAACGGCTTCATCCTCTCCCGATTCATAATCCCCGTCTATAATGATGGTTTTATGATGAAGTTTGCGTAATTCATTCGACGGCAGAACCGAGCGATTTCCTGTTCTGGCAATCTCCTGCGCCCAAAGCTGATCTCTGTTCCTGTACATCCCGTAAAATTGTTTTGAAATTACGCCCTTCAGAGTGATATCAGGATTCTCAGAAACTTCCCAGATCGCCTTGCTGATTGAAAATGAAGGTGTGATAGAAAAAGCTGAGAAATAGAGACTGTGATCGGTTTCCTCACGAATGAGTTCTGAAATCCGTTCACTGATCAGAGGCTTGGTTTTGTTTCTGTCGATAGGCGCAAAATGGACTTCCGTCTTTGTATCCCCAATCCAAAACGTTTGTTTGTGATAGGCAATCTTATCTTTATGAAACCTTGCTCGCTGATGATCCGGCTTTTCTCCACTTCCGCCCCACATCTGCTCAAATTCAAACAGATACGCCGCAGCAATTTCATCATCTTTAATCACGATCGTATTATTGGTGTTATACGAACCTGTGAGCGTGAGATTGGTTGAACCCGTCCACACATAATCATCCTGCCTGGACTCAGTAAGCGCATCAAAAACCGCGAATTTGTGGTGCATATCAGCTCCGTCATTCACTAAATCGGCGTCAATGGATGTTCCGTCGGCGAATAAAATATCTCCGTCATCATCAATAGTGTGGATCCCGGCAGACATCAAGCCTTTAAACATGGGCGGATCGAGCAGCTCTGAATCAGTTCGATTATAGTTGTCAGTGACAATGCGTACTCTCACTCCGCGATTTGCCGCTCGCTGCAATGCTTTTCCTATTTTGGGATGTTCTAAATCATAAATGGCCAGATCTACGCTTGCTTTTGCCGAATCGATGCGCGTAATAATGGTTTGCATGATGCGATCGGGACCATCCCAGGGATTTAAACTCCCTCCAGACATGTTAAAAACGGGTTTTATCCACTCAACCTTGCTGCTATCCTGAGCAATCAGTTGAAACTGCCCAAAGAAAAACAGAAATACGAGAAAGAGGCTCGAATATCTTGGTAGCAGATTTGTATCTTTTCCTGTATTGTTACGCATCGCAAAAATCTATCGTTTACATGAGTGTCTTTAAGTTATTAAATCCTTTACGCTGGCGGAAATCATTTCTGATTGCCGTTCTTGTGTCATTTGGGATTCTATGGTTTGGCTTTTTGGATACCTATTCAATCTACACACGCTACAAACTGCACGCCGAGCGTGAGCAGCTACAGCACAAGATTGAGCAATTGAAAGTTGAAACAGCACAACTACAGTCTAAGATAGATGAATTGAAGGCAAATCCGGATTTGCTTGAAAAAATAGCCCGCGAACAATATGGGATGAGACGCGACGGAGAAAAAATCTATCGTATTATTGAAGAATAAACAACTCTCAGGCGACCTCAATCTATCACTACATTCATTCATGTTATAAGCCCGAAAAACCATGTTATCTATTGGAATTGACCTTGGAGGAACCAATATAAAAAGTGCCCTTATCGACAGCGAAAAGGGGATATTAGAACAGTTTTCAACTCCAACCGAACCCGATAAAGGCAGAGAACACGTTCTTGGACGCATCGCCGAAGTCATTAAAGAGGTTGCCGAAAAAGCCCCTGAAAAAACTGTCGGTATCGGCGTGGGTGCCCCGGGCGTAATCTCGCTCGATCGCACCAGCATCAGCAATCCGCCTAACCTGAAAGGGTGGGACTGTGTAAATCTCGCCGATGAGATGAAAAAACGCACAGGCTTAGAGTGCCGGGTTGAAAATGATGCCAACGTAGCCGCTCTCGGCTCAGCCCGTTTTGGGATTGGAAAAAATTACGAACATTTTATTATGGTCACCCTCGGAACAGGCGTGGGCGGTGGAATCATCTTTAATAATCAAATTTTTCGTGGCGCAACAGGCGGGGCCGGAGAATTGGGACATGTGATTATAGATTACCACGGACCAATTTCAAACTCTCCCACACGCGGTGGAATTGAGGGATATATTGGTCAGCGTTTTCTCTCACGTTACGCTTCAGATGTGCTGCGCAACGAACCTGATAATCCTCTCACAAAACGCTTTGAACAAAACTGGGATGCGTTTGAACCCAAACATCTCACCATGGCCGCAGAAAAAGGCAATGAAACCGCTGTCGCCATTTTAAAATCCGCAGGTGAAAAACTCGGTTACGCTATCGTCAACTACGTTCACATGATGGACATCCGAACCATTGTGGTGAGCGGTGGAGTTTCTCGTGCCAGCGACTGGATTTTGGAACCCGCACGCAAAATGGCGTTAGAGCGACTTATGATTCCCTTCCGTAAAGGTTTTGAAATTTTATTTGAACCAAAAGGAAACGACATCAGCCTGCTCGGAGCCGGAAGCTTAGCGCTTGACCTGTTACAAGAAACCAAAGCATAGAATTTATGCCTCTGCCCGACCTGTGTATCAGCTTGCGCAGAGGTATTTTCCTCATTGCGATTGGATTCAGTCTCTTATTCCAGACTGAATCCGATCTTTTAGCCCAAAACGCCCTTCCCGATTCCGTAACACTTTCATCACAAAACCTGCCGGATTCAGTCGCCGCTACTGGCAAAGGTCAGCCTGCGGGAAATACGAGAACTTCCGTTATTGACCAACCTGATGTTTCGCTCACGGCATCAGATTCTCTCATTTTTACCTTCGATTCTACACGGGTTGGAACCCTGTTTGGCAATGCAAAAGCTAATCACACGCAAGGCAATCTGGAAGCCGGGCAGATTGGACTCGATCTCACTAACAGTATTATGCGTGCACAGAGCGCTGCCGGAGCCGACACGCTAAATCAGCCTGTGTTAACGCGTGAAGGGGAATCTGTGCGCAGTGAAAGCGTGGCGTTCAACTACAAATCGCAACGGGGAAAGTTTAAAGTCGCTCGTTTTAAATATGAGGAAGCCAATCTGATCGGTACCGAAGTCAAAAACAAAACTGAGCACGTGGTGTTTATTAAGGATGGAATCTACTCGACCTGCACGCTCGATCATCCTCACTATTATATCAAGGCCGGCAGAATGAAAATAGTGGATGAGGAGGAAGTGTTTTTCACCAACGCCATGCTCTATGTGCTCGATATTCCCTATCCGTTTGTATTTCCGTTTGGCTATCTGCCCGCTAAAATTGAGCAGAAACAATCGGGACTTCTTTCACCCACCTACGCCTTTCAGCAACAATCTTCGCGCGGACTTGGAATTCAGAATTTCGGATGGTTTCAGTATTTCAATGATAATCTTACCGGAACTTTTAGCGTGGATCTGTTTACTTCAGGGACATTTTACAGCGAAAATCAGCTGCGATACGCAAAAAGTGGAAATTACAATGGAAGCATCGGATATGGATACAGCCTCGAACGCGGATTGGAATCAACTGACCCCGATTTTACCAAACGTGTTGAGCAGAACCTCTCCGTTCAGCACTCTCAAAAGTTCAATCCGTACAGTCAGCTAAGCGCTCGAATCAACTACTTTACAGCCGATTTCTATCGACAGAATTCGTACGATATTGAAGACCAGGCACAGGTTTCGAGTAGCTCAAATATAGGCTACACCTTCCGGGCGCCCAATAACAGCTTTTCACTTTCTTCCGATGTTGCCCTGTCACAAAATTTCACCAATAACAGCACCACCATTCGCGGACCCAATTTTTCTTTCAACCCAAGATCAATTTCTCCCTTTAAAGATGATGCCGGAGGCAGCAATGGGCCCCTTTCATCACTCAATATTTCCTACAGCAATCAGTTTACAAGTCAGTATGAATTTCGTCCGTTGGATGGCGACAGCGCTCAGATAAACTGGTTTGAAGCACTGTTCGACAGTGATAAATATGAAGAAGCTACCGGTAGTAATCTTCCCGTGAATTATGGTTTTCGTCAGACTTTTTCGATGAATACACGGCTATTACCAACTGAACTTATCAACGTAAACGCCAGCGTGAGCGGCACAGAATATTGGTATCCCTACAAAGTTGATCGCTTTTATAACGAGGAAACCCAAAAGGTGGAATCCCGCTACGATTATCAGTTTGCCAGCGCCCGAAATTTCAGTTCTAACCTGAGCGCCAATACCACATTTTATGGAATTTGGGATCAGCGTTTTGGGAATATCCGTGGTTTCAGACACACAGTTCAGCCACGTGTCTCACTCAGTTATTCGCCCGATTTCTCAAAAGATTTCTGGGGATATTATCGCAGTTATGAGCGTCCGACAAGTGATTCCACATTTACGACAGAAGAATACCCGTTTTATGATGGAAACATTGCGGGCGGTCCGGGGCGGGGTGAATCGATGTCACTAAATTTTTCCGTCAATAATACTTTTGAGACAAAATGGGCCACGCGCGACACCACCGGAGAAAAGAAAGAAAAAGTTGTAAAACTAATTGACAGCTACTCGCTTTCCACCAGCTATAACTTTGCGGCCAAACAATACAAATTGAGCGATCTGAGCATGAATCTATCTTCTACCGTAGTTGACGGATTACGCCTCAGCGCCAGATCCAGCTTTAGCTTTTATGGTAAAGATGAAGAGGGAAACCGAATCGAAACCTATTTGTGGGATCAATCCGGGAAACTGATGCGCATGACAAATCTTAACCTGAGCATGTCCACCCGGTTTTCTGAACGAGGCGCACAATCTCCGCGACCGCCGGTCTATTATCCACAGAGATATAACCCGCTCAATCAACAGCTCTTTAGCCCGCTCGATCCCAATTATCGCTCAGGAACCATACCCGATTTTTCTGTTCCTTGGTCAGTTTCCTTCTCCTTCACCTATAACTGGAGAAAAACAGGAAATCGCCTTGTACGCTCAGCTGTACTCAATGCCAATAACATCAGTCTGAACCTGACAAGAGAATGGAATTTTTCCACACAGATTGGGTATGATTTCATCGAACAGGAATTAACGCCCTCAGCATTTTCGCTAACCAGACAGCTTCACTGCTGGAATTTATCGTTTAACTGGAATCCCTTTGGCACGCGCAGTTACTATTTCTTCAAACTGACAGTTAACAGCGCTCAGTTTCAAAGCATATTTCAAAAACTCCCCGGACTCAACAACCTCGAGCAATCAAGCGATCGCCGCAGAAGCAGCAGCAGTTCATCCGGCGGATTTTTTGGAGGGTTTTAGAAACCGGATTAGCACCTGGTGTCATTTCAAAACTATATTGTCGCAAACTTTTCAGGTTTAAAAACTAAGAGTTGACGCTGCACAACAAGCGCCATAAAACCAGACAGCTTTCTTACGACAAATGAATATTGACATCACACTAGAAACAGAGCTTTGTAAAAGCCTGGATTTTGAATATCTGTGGTATAAATCTGAGATGAGAGTGTTGTTTATCTACATTGAGCCTGTCGAAATGTCGATTAATACCAACAAAGCTCAGAACACCTGCCGTCAGTTCAATAAAACAGAAAAGCCAAAAATTGAACCAGCTTGAATTGAGCCCAAGCCCTAAATGCGGGACGGCAGAGCCGATCCCTTGAGGATTTTGCTTGAGCGCGACTATTTTAATACGCAGTGTCTTTTAGCCTTTTCACATTTCTATTTGCAAAGAGAATAAATCTCCCTACCTTTAATCGTATAATTACGATATACAATAATAGACATGGCAATAAACAAATCTACCATCTTTGAAACTGATCAGCAGGAGCTCGCTGAATTTTGTAAAGCTTTAGGACATCCCGCTCGCGTGACGATTATGCATCTTCTGCTTGAGCGAAAATCGTGCGTCTGCGGAGACATCACTGAAGAACTTCCACTCGCACAATCCACCGTATCTCAACATTTAAAAGCGCTTAAGAAGTCCGGCTTGATTAAAGGAGAAGTAGAGGGCGCAAAAACGTGCTACTGCATCAATGAAGAGATTTTACCCACGTTTACCGAAGCCATGAAGGAGTTTATCAACATCTGTGAAATCTATAATAAAAATCAGGAGTGCTGTTAATATGAGTACAGAAAATGACGCATTAAAAGCTGTTGTTCGTGAGAAATACGCCGAAATCAGCAATCAATCAAAAAACAACAATGAATCGTCGTGCTGTGGCGTGGGATCATCGTGCTGCTCAACCGTTGATTACGCTGTGTTCGCGGATGATTATTCAACACAAAAAGGTTACAATCCCGATGCCGATTTAGGCCTGGGATGTGGAATCCCCACCGAATTCGCCCAGATCAAAGTAGGAGACACCGTCGTGGATTTAGGCTCAGGCGCCGGAAACGATTGTTTTGTAGCCCGTGAACTCACCGGAGAAAAGGGTCGGGTAATCGGCGTGGATATGACTGAAGAGATGATCAACAAAGCCCGGCAGAACGTTGATAAACTCGGTTTCAACAATGTGGAATTCCGCCTGGGAGATATTGAAGAGATGCCCGTTGGCGCCGGCGTTGTTGATGTTATTGTAAGCAACTGCGTTCTGAATCTCGTTCCCAACAAACCCAAAGCTTTCTTAGAGATGAACCGCGTGCTTAAAGCGGGCGGACATTTTTCTGTTTCTGATGTTGTTATTGAGGGAGAATTACCTGACGCTTTAAAAAATGACGCCGAAATGTATGCGGGTTGTGTTTCGGGGGCGATTCAGAAATCAGAATATCTTTCACTACTGGTAAAAGCCGGATTTGAAGATGTGACTGTTCAGAAAGAAAAAGAAGTCCAACTACCCGATGAATTACTCAGTGAATATATGAGCGGGGATGAAATTGCTAAATATCGCTCCTCCGACCGTGGAATTTACTCTATCACAGTGTACGGTAAGAAACCCGAAGCGTCCTGTTGCGAAGGTTCCGGCTGCTGCTAATTGCGAATCCAATTAACTGGTACACAGTTTAATTCCCATGTATCCTGAACTTGAACAAACAGTTTATGATTTAAAAAACTCATTCACCGAAATACCGGCGGAGCGAAAAGTATTGCTTGATGAAATTGCGAAGCACCTTGCGCAATGGCTTAATAACAAGCATATCACTCACCTTATCTACATCTGCACACATAATTCACGGCGCAGTCAAATGGCACAAGTGTGGATGTGGCTTGCTTTGAAAGAAGCGGGACTCACCCACATTTCGGTGTGGTCGGCTGGAACAGAAGCAACGGCATTTCATCCCAATGCGCAAAAGGCGTTGAGAACAGCGGGGTTTTCAGTAAATCCACTTTCTGATCATACTGTGGAGGTTCGATCTTCTGATCATGAGGAATCACTTGTGTGTGATTCAGCGGTTTTTTCAGATTTTTCCAATCAGCTGCCGGAATTCGCCGCCATCATGACCTGCGGTGACGCTGATGAAAACTGTCCGTTTGTACCCGGAGCCTCATTGCGAATCTCTCAAACCTACACCGATCCCAAGTGGAGTGACAATTCTGATAAGTCAGAAGAGGTATATTCTGAAACGTGTCGAATAATAGGACGAGAACAGTTATACATCACCCAACAGCTTCAATTAGAATTATGAACGCAAAACGCCCGCCCTTAGGTTTTCTGAATCGCTATCTCACACTGTGGATTTTTCTGGCTATGGCAATAGGGGTTGGAATTGGCAATTTTTTTCCGGCTTTTGGAGAAGCAGTTGAATCGTACTCAAGTGGCTCAACCAACATTCCCCTCGCCATCGGGTTGATTTTAATGATGTACCCGCCGCTGGCCAAAGTTAATTACGGATTACTCCCAAAGGTTTTCAGAGATACAAAAGCGCTGAGTATTTCACTTCTGCTAAACTGGATTATTGGCCCCGTTTTGATGTTTTCACTGGCGACAATTTTCCTGGGAAATCATCCCGAATACATGATTGGCGTAATTTTGATCGGCTTAGCACGATGTATTGCCATGGTATTAGTCTGGAATGATCTGGCCGACGGAAGCTCAGAATACGGAGCGGGATTGGTTGCACTGAACAGCGTTTTCCAGGTATTTTTCTACAGCTTTTACGCATGGATTTTCATCACCTGGCTTCCGCCTTTCTTTGGTTTTGAAGGCGCCTTGGTTGATATCTCCATCACCACAATTGCCGAAAGCGTAGCCATCTATCTGGGAATTCCATTTCTGGCCGGAATTCTCACACGATCGGTTCTTGTGAAAAAGAAGGGTGAACTTTGGTATCAGGAACAGTTTATCAAACGAATATCTCCGGTTACATTAATCGCGTTGCTCTCAACCATCGTACTGATGTTCAGCCTAAAAGGAGAATTGATTGTGGAGCTTCCCGGCGATGTCTTACTCGTTGCACTACCGCTCCTCATCTATTTTGTACTTATGTTCTTCATCTCATTTTTAGTCGGGAAATGGATGGGCGTGGATTATCAGCGAAACGCTTCAATTTCATTTACTGCCGCGGGAAACAACTTTGAGCTGGCCATTGCTGTGGCAATCGCTGTATTCGGACTTCAATCGGGACAGGCGTTTGCCGGGGTTATCGGGCCATTAGTGGAAGTCCCGGTACTCATCGGACTTGTTAATGTTGCTTTATGGATGCGTGACAGATGGGCAAAATCCGCAACCTAAGATTAATTGGGCATTCATTACGTAAACCTTCAGGATTATTACAGAGTTGCGTAAGATCCAGTAGAAGAGGCGTAACTTGGCTGTGGTTGAGAAGCGTTGGTACCGAATAAATTATTCCCTGAAACAGATTCTGAATTTGTAACCGCCCGGTTACCATTGTTCATGGCGTTAGCAGGCTCAATAAACGCGGCGATTTCAGCGCTAATAAACGAACTTTCCTCACTCTGATTATTTTCACCACTCATAGATTGCTGTAGCTGCTGTTGATAATCGGACATAAACTCGGTTTCAGCCTGACGAAGCTCCATTCTGGCCTGCATCTCGTTTCGCGATGCTTCCATCGCCACTTGTCTGTCGGTTGAGGATGGTTCTACCGGAGCCAGCGCTGCTTTTTGAACTTTATTCATTTTCCGTATAGTAGATTCAGGATCTCCCGCTACCGGATTGCTGTCTATCTGAACACTTCCCGCTATAGCGTACTGTTGACCGTCAGGTCCGCGCGTATATTCATACTGAGGTGCAGACGCCAATGCTCCGCCCGCGGCCTTGTGCGCCTGTTCATGGGCCTTGACCTCACGAGCCCGATCTCTCAGCCGGCGAATCTCTTTCTGTTCCTGCTCTTCAATCTGTTTCTCTTCGGCTGATTTTTCAGAATTTTCCGGGGTTGATACTTCAGCACGGCGCTCAAAGACATCACCATCGGCGTTACTTCGCTGCTGAATTTGAGGCTCATAAGTCTGCGAATTGCCTTCACTCACAGGATTTGAAACAGGAACGTACGAACGTACCA
>Ga0136557_1002608_pt1 | contig 10305 bp, 9 predicted proteins | sample AntRauTorckE6832_FD_104796 | JGI IMG/M metagenome (GOLD analysis project Ga0136557, IMG submission 104796) | Saline lake microbial communities from Rauer Islands, Antarctica - Metagenome Torckler E6 #832 | ecosystem: Environmental > Aquatic > Non-marine Saline and Alkaline > Saline | place...
CCCAGCGACATTATGACTGTTGAACAGCTTGGGCTTCCATCTGTTATAGCAAAGCTCGGTATGCTGCCAAGAGGTCTTGTACTTGTGACAGGTCCAACAGGAAGCGGTAAATCGACAACACTTGCCGCGATAATAGATGAAGCAAACAGGAAAAAAAAAGACCATATTATTACAATTGAAGATCCCATAGAATTTGTCCATCAGAGCCAGGGATGTATAGTAAACCACAGAGAAGTCGGTGCACATACAAAGTCTTTTGCCTCAGCATTGAGAGGCGCACTAAGGGAAGACCCGGATATTATTCTTGTGGGTGAAATGAGGGACAGAGAGACAATCTCTCTTGCAATAGAAGCTGCGTCAACAGGTCATCTTGTATTCGGAACCCTTCACACAAGCTCTGCTGCCAAGACAGTCGACAGGATTGTTGAGGTTTTCCCTGCAAATGAACAACCTCAGATAAGATCGACCCTTGCAGATTCCATGAGAGCGGTGGTTTCACAGGTACTTTTCAAAAGAGTGGATCAGAAAGGCAGGTGCGCATGTCTTGAAGTTATGATAGCAAGTCCTGCAGTAAGAAACCTTATACGGGAGGCAAAGACCTATCAGATTCCTTCTTCTATTCAGACAGGAAAACAGTATGGAATGCAGCTTCTTGACGATGCAATAATGGAACTTCTTCAGAAGGGAAAAATCAGCGGGGATGATGCCTATGCCAAAGCCAATTCAAAGGCGAAGTTCAGAGATTACATAAAAAATCCTCCAAGAGATTTTACAGAAGTATAGTTTTTTTTGTAATATCAGGTTCAGGAGTTAAAAGATCTGAAACCTGAATTTTGTTTCAGAAAAAGAAAAAAGCGGCAGTCTGAATTTTTTTTCAGGCTTAACCAGAATTTTAAAATCAATAAAATCATGGTGGCTTTTGTGAAAAGAAATGAAGTAGATCAAATACTTACAACCATGCTCGATTTCCATGAAAATGTGTCGGATCTTAATTTTTCCGTTGGAAGGCCTCCACAGGTTGAAGCAGACGGAGAGCTCCTTCCTGTCAAGGTTCATCCGGAAATAGATAATCTTACACCTTTTCAAACTGAAAATCTTGCCCTGAACCTTATAAATAATGACAAAAGACTCCTTGATATTCTTGTGACAACAGGTTCCTGTGATCTCTCCTATACTCTTCCGGGAAAGGCGAGGTTTCGTATAAATATTTTTTCACAGTCAGGCGGCAATTATTCGATAATTTTAAGACGCCTTGAAACAAGTGTTCCAACAATTAAAGATCTCAGTCTGCCTGAAGTTTTTTATAAAATAGCTGAAGAAAAAAACGGAATTATTTTTATAACCGGTGCTACAGGAACAGGTAAATCTACATCAATGGCAGCTATTCTTGATCATATAAACACAAAACTCCCTGTTCATGTCGTAACACTTGAAGATCCCATTGAATATCAACACCCGCAGAAAAAATCGACATTTAATCAAAGGGAGCTCGGAAGCGATTTTTCAGATTACCCAAGCGGTTTGAGAGCAGCATTGAGACAGGCGCCCAAAATTATTCAGGTAGGTGAAATGAGGGACAGGGAAACTGTGGAAATAGGTCTGAGAGCTGCTGAAACAGGCCATCTTGTTTTGACAACTCTTCATACTGTAGATGCCGGTAAAACAATGAACAGAATAATCGGTATGTTTGATGTGGAAGAAGAAAGACAGCTCAGGATAAGACTGGCAGATTCTGTAAAGTGGGTAGTTTCCCAGAGGCTTCTTCCAAAGGTAGGAGGGGGAAGAATTGCTGCCTTTGAAATAATGGGAACCAGTCTTAGGGTTAAGGATATAGTGCTTAACGGAGAATCAGAAGGCAAAACCTATTATGATATTATGGAAAGCGGAATGCACCAGGGAATGATAACTTTTGATCACAGTATAATTGAGTTGTTCAGAGACGGACTTATAACTGAAGATACTGCAAGAGCTTATGCATCAAGAAAATCTGTGGTCAGCAGAGGTGTCGATTCTGTTAAATCGGCAAGAGGTGAAAAAACTACTGATATTTCGGATCTTGAAATGGATAAAAGTAGAATAGGTCTTAAAAAAAGATAAACTTTTTTAAAATGGTGCTCTGATGCAGAAAAAATGTACAAACTGCGGCAAAACATTAAATATTCCTGATGAAAAAATACCTGAAGGAAAGACTGTTTCTCTTACCTGCCCTTCCTGCAGGGAAAAAATGAAGATTTTCAAAGAAAAAAATAATGAGAATGATTCCGGTTTTGACTTTGAAGAGTCTGCTTCGGATATTCCCGATTTTGCTTCTGATGAGGAAGAAAATACAGAAAGTTCGGATGATATTGAAAATGGGGAAAGTGAATTAACAGAAGGCTGGACTGATTCTGATCAGGCTGGAGATCCTTTCGATTTTATAGAGGAAGAAGGTCTTTCAGCAATGGTTTGTACCGGAGATGAACAGGTCAGGGCTCATGTATCTGAAGTTCTTGAATATATGGAGTACTCCGTTTTTTCTCCAAAGGATAATCATGAAGCGCTTCGCGAGCTTAGAATGAGGGGCGATTTTACATTAATTATAGCGGATGAGAAGTTTTCATGTGAAGATATTTCAGGTAATGCTGTTGTAAGATATATAAAAAGACTTCCCATGAGGGGCAGAAGAGAGATTTATGCTGTGCTTATATCAGATACAAGGCGAACCCTTGATCGTAAGGATGCTTTTGCTCACAGCATGAATATGATTATCAATAAAGGGCATATATCAAAGTTTGAAGATTTTTTGAAAAAAGGTTTTGCTGAAAATGAAAATTTTTATAAAAATTTTAAGGAGACTTTAAAAAAAGGACTGAAATTTTAAGTTTTTTACCAAATTAGTATTTGGCCTAGAACCAGAATTTTTTTCAGTTTAAGGTTCTATAATCCTTATTTTGTGTCAGTTTATTTTTCATTAATAATTATATTTTCTGCGGAAAGGTTAAATATTGAGTAAAGTGAAAAAAACAATTTTAAGTTTTCTGGCAATAATTGTTTTTACCGGAACATCATACGGTTTTGACAGGTATAACAGTGTAAATAAATTTGACCAGTACTTTTCAAAATATTCAAAAAGGTTTTTCGGGCCGGGATTTAACTGGAAGCATTTCAAGGCCCAGGCTGTCGCAGAATCAAGACTGAAGCCTGATGCCGAATCTTATGTAGGAGCAGAGGGGGTTATGCAGATAATGCCTGACACCTTTGAAGAGATAAAATATAAATACCCGTCAATCAAAGGGAGCAGCAGACATCCCATGTGGAATATAGCTGCAGGAATCTTTTATGACAGGTCTATATGGAAGCTCTGGACTGCACCCAGACTTTTTGAAGACAGGCTTAATTTTATGTTTGGTTCATATAATGCAGGAAAAGGTAATATTTTAAAAGCTCAAAAAATTGCTGAAAGAAAAGGGCTTAATCCTAATTACTGGTCTTCCATAGAAAAGGTTCTCCATGAGGTTACCGGCCCGCACAGCAAAGAAACAATAGGGTATGTAAAAAAAATAAATAAAATCAGGGAGGTTCTCAAATAATGGAGATGACAATAATTCTTCTTAACTTTGCTTATGCCGCAGCGGGTGGAATAATAACAATCCTTTTTATGATGGTCGGTTATAAAATATTCGATAAAATGACTCCTTACAAAACTCATGAAGCTCTTGAAAGCGGTAATGTGGCTGTGGGTATAGTTGTAGGTTCTGTTTTTGTGGGAATAGGAATTGCCATCGGCCTTGTAATAGGGCTTGGTCTTAATTGATTAATCAAGTTCCCCGGTGGAATAAAAAATGGTTAGGATTGATTTACTCCTTGACCGGGAAGCAGGCTTTTTTGTTCAGCAACGAAATAAACCGAGTTTGAATATCTTCGGCTCAAAAAATTTCAGAAACAGCAAGCATTCCTTCAAGTGTAAGATAAGGTTCAGTACTTTCTATTGAATCTGTTATCTGCTCCATAACCACAGAAAGCCCGCCTGTGGCTATAACTTTTGTGTCCTGGCTGATCTCTTTTTTTAATCTTTCCACCATTCCGTCTACAAGAGATGCGTATCCGTAAAGTATTCCCGACTTTATGCTTGTGATTGTATCTTTTCCGACAGCATTTGGAGGAGGGTCTATAAGATCAACTCTGGGCAATTTTGATGCTATTGAAAATAAAGCTTCTGAAGATATTTTTATTCCAGGAGAAATTGCTCCTCCAAGATATTCCCCTTTTGAGGAGATAACATCAAACGTGGTTGCAGTGCCGAAATCTATTACAATAAGTGCTTTTTTATATTTTCTGTAGGCTGCTATTGCGTTTATAATTCTGTCTGCACCGACCTCTTTGGGATTTGTATATAAAACAGGCATAAGCGTGCTTACGGATTCTGAACTTATCCAGTGTAAAGATGCCTCATGGAGATAGTTGGCTGCAAAATCCTTTATAATATAATCAAATTCCGGAACAACAGAAGATACTATTATTTTTTTTATATCAGTATTAGCAACAGAGCTTTCAGCAAAAAGACTTTTAATTATTATGCTGAACTCATCTTTTGTTGTCTCTTTTCTTGTGTTAATTCTCCAGTCTCTGAACAGTTTGTTGTCTTTAAAAAGTCCTATAACTGTATTTGTATTTCCAACATCAATTGCAAGAAGCATTGTACACCCCGGGTTTATGCGTTTTTAACAGCATCAGCTATTGTAGCAGCAGCTTTTGTTTCTTTAACATCGTGAACCCTTACTATGTCGGCTCCGTTTAAAATTGAAGCGCATACAGAAGCTATGCTGCCTGTAATTACATCAGGATCCATGGGAGAGTCATCTTTTCCAAGAATTTTTCTTATAAAAGTTTTTCTTGAGGTCCCTGTAAGAATAGGTAGATCAAACTGTTTGAGTCTTTTAAGATTTTTAATAATAATCAGGTTATGCTCTACGGTTTTTCCAAATCCTATTCCAGGGTCAAGAATTAAATTATTTCTTTTAATCTTTTTTTTCAGAGCATATTCGATTCTTTCAGAAAAAAAATATTCAAGCTCGTTCATAAGATCGTTATAGGACGGATTATTCTGCATATTTTCAGGGGTACCCTTCATATGCATTAAAATTACGGGGCAGTTGTACTCAGCTGCAACAAAAGCCATTTTTTCATCAAAATCAAGAGCTGAAACATCATTTATGATTTCTGCACCGTTTAAAAGAGCCTGTTTTGCAACTTCAGATTTTGTTGTGTCTATTGATAAAGGAATGTTTGTAATTTTTTTTAATTCTTTTATCAGAGGAATAACTCTTTCCAGCTCTTCTGACAGTGGAACAGGTTTAGCAAAAGGTCTTGTCGACTCTCCGCCTATATCGAGTATATCTGCGCCTGAATCTAAAAGTGATTTTGCATGCTCAAGTCCTTTTTCAGCTGAGTTGTACGTCCCTCCGTCTGAAAAAGAATCAGGGGTAATATTGATTACCCCCATTATAAGTGTTTTTTTATTAAGGTTTAAATGCATCTTTAAGTTTATTCTTTTGTCTTGTTTTCTCCACCGTCGTCTTCTTTATCTTCAGATACAGAATCATCGGTTTTATCTGTTTCATCGGTCTCAGGCGCCTCAGTATCTTTGGGCTCTTCTTCTGAGCTGTCTTTCTTTTCTTCCTGGTTAAGAGGTTCCTGATCATCAAGAGAAGGAACTGTTGAAGTAAATTTAAAATCAGGCTTTTCAGAAAGAATAAGTTCGTCAAGTTCAGCGCCAAGAACAGTCTCTTTGTCAAGAAGCATATCAGCAAGTTTATGCAGAAGTGACATATTCTCTTTTAAAACTTCTTCGGCTCTCTGGTATGAGCTGTTTATTATATTTTCCACTGATTCATCAATTTTTCTTGCAGTATCTTCTGAATAATCCTTTGAATGTGTTATTTCTCTTCCGAGGAATACCTGGTCATCATCCTTTGAATAGGAAAGAGGCCCAAGTTCGCTCATACCCCAGGATCTGACCATTTTGTGTGCTATATTTGTAGCCTGTTTAATGTCGTTTGCAGCACCTGTACTTATTCTGTTAAAAATAAGGTCTTCAGCAATACGACCGCCGAAAGCTACTGAAAGAGAGCTTAAGAGCTGGTCTTTGTACCTGAAATCGCTTTCGTCGGGAAGAAACCATGTAACACCGGCTGCTCTTCCCCGTGGAATAATTGTAATTTTGTTTACAGCATCTGTATTTGGAAGAAGTCTTGCAACAAGGGCATGGCCGCTTTCATGGTAGGCTGTAACCTTTTTTTCTTCTTCACTCATTACTTTTGATTTTCTTTCAAGACCCATATAGACTTTATCTTTTGCATCTTCAAAGTCTTTCATGTCTATAGAGTCTTTATTCCTTTTTGCGGCGATTAGAGCTGCTTCGTTTACAACATTTTCAAGGTCTGCACCCGAAAAACCGGGTGTACCTTTTGCAAGTACCTTGACATTTACATCTTTGTTAACAGGAGTCTTTTTTATATGTACAGTAAGTATCTGTTCACGGCCTGCTACATCAGGAAGCGGAACTGCAACCTGCCTGTCAAAACGTCCTGGTCTTAACAGAGCAGGGTCAAGCACATCTGCTCTGTTAGTGGCAGCGATAAGGATAACGCCTTCATTTGATTCAAATCCGTCCATTTCAACAAGAAGCTGATTAAGGGTCTGTTCTCTTTCATCATGCCCTCCGCCTAGACCTGCGCCTCTCTGACGACCTACAGCATCAATTTCATCTATAAAAATTATGCAAGGAGCATTTTTTTTCCCCTGCATAAAAAGATCTCTTACTCTGGAAGCACCTACACCTACAAACATTTCAACAAAATCAGAGCCGCTTATGCTGAAAAACGGGACACCTGCTTCTCCTGCAACAGCTCTTGATAAAAGAGTTTTACCTGTACCAGGAGATCCTGTGAGCAGGACACCTTTTGGTATTCGTCCGCCGAGCCTTGTAAATTTTTTAGGATCTTTAAGAAAATCTACAATTTCTGTGAGCTCATCTTTTGCTTCATCTACGCCTGCAACATCGTTAAAAGTTACTGTTTTGGTATTTTCAGTCATGAGCTTTGCCTTGCTCTTGCCAAAGGACATAGCTTTTCCGCCACCGCCCTGCATCTGCTTCATAAAGAAAATCCATACGCCTATAATAATGATCAGAGGAAGCCATGAAATAAGAGCATTGATCATCCAGTGGTTTTGTTCAGGCGGTTTTGCTGTTATGGCAATACCTTTTTTCCTAAGCTCTTCAACAAGGCCCGGATCATCAGGTGCATATGATTTATAGTGTTTATTGTTTGTATCTTTAATCTTAAGATTCTGGTTCTGGATTGTTACTTCATCAATCTGTCCCTGATCAACCATAGCCATGAATTGTGAATAGCTTATCTGTTCTGCAGCCGGAGTCTGCCCTTGCTCAAAAACCTGAAAGAGCATAAAGAATACAAGCAGAATTACCAGCCATAAAGAAAGGTTTTTGTAAAAAGGATTCAATTAAACCTCCTGAAAAGTTATTTTTAATACCTGCATGAGCAGGGAGTTTTTGTTTATATTAGTTACTGAACGAAAACTGCCTTTTTTGCCCATTTCTACGTTAGATTTAAAATTTAATCCTCAAAATACTCTAGTATTTCTGCGGTTAAATTTTTAGCCTACCTTGAACTGAACAAAAAATTCAAGTTTTCGGTCAATTACTATATTACACATTTTTAAATATCTTAATCACCTTTACTGAGTAAGCAAGGATTAAATCCCTTTTTACCCCAAAATCCTTTTAATAACTATTTTTTTTTTACCTTTTTCAGGCAGGGCATTAAAGTGATTTTTTATTAATCCTGATATCCACATAATTTTTTCTCCGGATTCAAGAATAATAATTTCTTTTTTTTCATCTGGAGAAAGTTTTTTCTCATTTAGTATTTTTTTTATTTTTTTTCTTCCGTGAAAATTTTTCGGGGTAAATCTGTCTCCGGGTTTTATTTGTCTGAGAATTAAAGGGAAGTCAAGAGTTTCCGGATTCAGATGTATTGAATCATTATCAGTATTGTCATTATCTGTTAAGCTTTTTTCGCTATATAATTCTATTTTACACCCCGGATTCTTTTTTATAACCATGATCTCTTCAGGGCAGCTTTTTATTATTTTACAAAAAAACTGATCTTCTGATTTATCAGGATCTCTTAATTTCAGCAAAGATTTTTTTATTTCTATTGTACTGTAATATTTCAGTGCAAATATCTGGTCAGGAAGATGAAGTTTTTTTGTGCCTTCAGTAAGAGCAGTTTCAATAATTTTATCAATATGCTTAAGTTCTATACTTAAAAGATTGCCTTTGATTTTATTCAGGGCATATCTTAAAATCCTTCTTCGCAATGCATATTCTATATTATTAAAGTTATTTAGGTCGACAAAAATCGTTTTGTTTTTGAATGTAATAATTTTTCCAATATTTTTTTCAAGAGCTTTATTTATGTAGCTGTTTTCTTCCTTTGCAATATCTGCCAGATTGAAAAGGCTTTTTTTTATAAGAGGATTGTAATTGTTTTCAAGATAAGGAATCAGATTGTTTCTTATTTTGTTTCTTAAAAAATCTGTTTCAAAATTTGTTTTGTCTGTGCAGTAGTCAATTTTGTTGTTGTGCAGAAAATCAAAAATTTCATCTTTTTTAATATTAAGTAAAGGTCTTATTATATTATCCCTTTTTGCCGGTATTCCTGCTAGACCTTCAACTCCTGTACCTCTTACAATGTTCATCAGAATCTGTTCTGCATTGTCGTCTTTATGGTGTGCTGTTGCAATAAAATCGTATTTATGGGCTTTTAATACAAGGTCAAAAAATTCATACCGTTTTTTTCTGCCGGCTTCTTCTTCAGATATTTTAAGATTTTCAGCCTCATTTTTTATATTAACTCTTTCGCTGAAAAAATCTATATTGTATTTTAAAGCAAAATTTCTGCAGAAATTTTCATCATTTACAGAATCCTTTCCTCTCAGGCAGTGATTAAGGTGCGCTGCTCCGATTTTAAAACCTGTTTTTTCAGATAGCAGAACAAGAGCATATAAGAGAAAGACAGAGTCAGGACCTCCTGAAAATGCAACAAGAATTTTATGGTTTTTATTGATACTTATTAAATCTGCCAGGTTTTTTTCTGTTTTTTCAACAGGATTATTTTTCATAATTATCTCATTTTAAAATTGTCTTGATTTTTTTTACTGAAAATATATGATGGAGTCAAAATTTTTAACGGCAAAGGCCTTAAGTCATCCTGATCGGCCGCCGTGTAACAGACGGTCGTGAACCTCGTCAGACCCGGAAGGGAGCAGCGATAAGCGGTTTTGTCTGTGTCGCGGATCGATCCCGGTCAGGATGACCTAGGGCCTTTGTTTTTAGCCCCAAAGTTTTTTTTTACCTTTCTTGACAACCCTTATTTTGGTCTTATTTTTCCTTCCAGATTAAAACAAATTATAATGTTTTTTTATAAAATTTTGAAATAATTAAAAAAGTTATTTAATGGGGGATCGTGTTGGAAGAAAAGGATAAGACATCCAGAAGTGCTGACATCGGAAAAAATAAATCTGATGATCAGTATTATTCTGAAAATGATGCAGCTCAGGATGATCTGAAAAGTATGGAGAATAAAGCTGATCAGTCTTCGACAGAAGGGGAAGAAAATAATGATTCTCCTGAAAGTGAAGTCGACGAGCTTAAGAACAAGCTCGAAAAGGCTGAGGATAAAATAAAGGAGCTTAATGACCAATATGTCAGATCTCATGCTGAGCTTGACAATTTTAAAAGAAGAACAAAAAAGGAAGTAAGCGATTTTAAGAAGTACGCAGTTGAATCTCTAGTAAAACAGCTTCTTCCAATTTTTGACAATCTTGAAAGAGCGGTTTTTTCTGCTGAGTCTTCAGGCGAATCTGAATCATGTCAGATTACACAGGGTATAAAAATGACCCTGAAAGAGATAGAAAGAGTTTTTGATCAGTTCAGCATTAAACCGATTGAAGCTGCCGGTGAAAAATTTGATCCTGCCTATCATATGGCTGTAGGTCAAGAGGAAAGAGATGATGTTGAGGATAATACGGTGGTTAATCAGTTTCAGAAAGGCTACATGCTCCATGACAGGCTTATAAGGCCGGCTATGGTTACCGTGGCAAAATCTGGACAACATAATAATAAAGAAGAAAAAGCTGAAGAACCTGAAAAAAATAATGATAATCAGGAATAACTGCCGGGATAATTTAAGGAGGAAATATTATGGGTAAAATTATAGGAATAGATTTAGGAACAACAAA
>Ga0136557_1002622_pt1 | contig 10288 bp, 8 predicted proteins | sample AntRauTorckE6832_FD_104796 | JGI IMG/M metagenome (GOLD analysis project Ga0136557, IMG submission 104796) | Saline lake microbial communities from Rauer Islands, Antarctica - Metagenome Torckler E6 #832 | ecosystem: Environmental > Aquatic > Non-marine Saline and Alkaline > Saline | place...
TTACATGCGGCACAATCACGTCGGCGGCCTGCTCGTGCTCAAAAACGGCGAGATCATGCTGGAGCAGTATGGTCTGGGCAACACCGAAAACACCCAGTGGGTGTCATTCTCCATGACCAAATCAGTGGTCTCAATGCTGACCGGCGCGGCCATTGCTGACGGGTACATTGGCAGCGTCAGCGATCCGGTGACCGATTACCTGCCGCAGCTGCGCGGCAGTGCCTATGATGGTGTCAGCATTCGCCATGTACTGCAGATGGCGTCGGGCACGGACTGGAACGAGGACTACGCCGACCCGGCCTCTGACGTTGCCACGTCGCCCAATGACATGCTGGCCCTGATGCAGTTCATGGGCGAGAAGGCGCGTGTTGCCGAGCCCGGCGAGCGTTTCAATTACAACACCGGTGAAACCAATTTGGCGGGCGCCATTGTGCGCGCTGCCATTGGCAACAATCTGGCGGCCTACCTGACACAGAAAATCTGGCAGCCCTGGGGCATGGAAAGTGATGCCGTCTGGATCAGTCACGGTGCCAACGGCGGCGAGTTGGGCGGCTGTTGTCTGTCCCCGGTATTGCGCGATTGGGGACGGCTGGCGCTGCTGGTGATGAATGATGGCATGCTGCATGATGGCACCCGCGTGGTGCCCGAGGGCTGGATTGCCGAGTCCACCGAACCGTCGCCTGGCAGCAACAATTACGGGTACTTGTGGTGGCTGAACGGCGATGGCAGTTTCCGGGCCAGCGGCATTTTTGGTCAGGGTATCTATTTTAATCCCGATGAAGCGCTGGTGATTGTAGTGCAGGGCGCCTGGCCGCAGGCAACGGGTAGCAGCTTTGCCATGCATCGGGACAACTTTTTCAAAGCAGTAGAAGCCTCCTTAAGTGCGGAAATTGCGGACGGCTCGGAAAGTGCAGAAAGTGCAGAAAGTACAGAAAGTACAGAAAGTACAGAAAGTGCAGACTGACCCGACCAGACCGGAAGAGATTGCCACCGCGAAGCGCCCGAGCGCCATGCATGGCGCCCTGTGTTTTGGCGGCAATCTGACGATCATTGCACTGGGCTTGTTTGTGCTCAATGTCAGCCTGCACATACTGCTGTTTGTCTGCCTTATCTGGACGGGCCTGCACAGCCGGCTGTTGGGGCACGACTTTCCCGCCATTCGCGGCATGATGAATGATGGCATCAGCCGGGCACTGCCCGCGATTTACATTTTCCTGCTGATCGGTCTGGTGATCGCGGCCTTCATGCAAAGTGGCACTGTTGCCGCGCTGATTTATTATGGTCTGGATTTGCTCAGCCCATTGTGGTTTCTGGCCGCCGGCCTGGTGTTGTGCAGCCTGATGTCGGTCGCCACCGGCACCTCCTGGGGTACGGCGGGCACACTGGGTGTCGTGTTGATCGGCATTGGCGGTGCGATGGGAATCCCGCTGCCGCTGGTTGCCGGTATGATCGTCTGTGGCGCGACCTTTGGCGACAAGCTGTCGCCGGTGTCGGATACCACCAATCTGGCGGCCATGAGCGCAGGCACTTCCCTGTTTCGCCACATTGGTTCGATGTTATATACCACTGTGCCGGCATTTGTGCTCAGTCTGCTGATTTTCATTGTGCTGGGGCTGCGCTATGCCGACAACGCCCTGCCCACGGCCGCTATTGTCGAAATTCAGCAGGCATTGTCGTCAACTTACAGGTTGAATCTGCTGATCACCCTGTTGCCCCTGCTGGTGATGCTCACGCTCAGTCTGCGGCGGTTCTCGGCCGAAGTCAGCATGACGGCGAGCATTGCTGTGGCGGTGCTGATCGCCACGGTGTATCAGGGTCAGAGTCCGGTCACTGTGCTTAACAACCTGTGGAGTAATCAGGCTGGCACCACGGGCATTAACAGCCTGGATGAGCTGCTGGGCCGTGGTGGCATGTTGAGCATGAGCTGGACGCTGTTGTTGTCGCTGATGGCGCTGGCCCTGGGTGGCATGTTGTTTGCGGCCGGATTCCTGCAGGCACTGTTGCAGGGACTTATCGCGCGCCTCAAAAGCACCGTCAGCCTGGTTGCCAGCACCATCGGTGCGGGTATCATTGGCAATATGGGCATGGGCGAGGCGTACATCACGATTATTCTCAACAGCCAGTTGTTCCGCCCGGCCTTCGAGAAAAAAGGCATCGACAACGCAGTGCTGTCACGCTCGGTCGAAGAAGGCGCCACCATGAGCACGGGGTTGATCCCATGGACAACGGCCGGTGCGTTTTATGCCGCGACACTGGGCGTCCCGGTATTGGATTACCTGCCGTATGCTTTTCTCAATTACCTGAATCCGTTGATTTCCATCGCCATGGCCACCCTGGGGTTTGGTTTGTTGCGCAGCGTGAAAAAAAACTGACATTATTTTGTTGACACTGTTGCGACTTCAAGATTACTCTCGTGCCATGTTCAATTGAGAAATAAAAAGGAGGTGATCCAATGTCGAGTGATTCAGCTAAGGTTTCAATGGGTGTTGGTGTATTTGATAAAGCCGGGAGTAATTCCCTGGTGGTTTGATAACACCCCTCTCTGATTTCAGAGATGGTTCCATTGGAGCCTGCATCACGGAAAGGGAGCTACGGCTCCCTTTTTTAATTTCCGATTTTTATCTGCCAGCTGCCAACAATAATTTTAAGGATACGGTGTGAGCAAAACGGTCTTTTTAAACGGCGATTATGTGCCGGCGCAGAACGCCTCCATCTCCGTGTTTGATCGCGGTTTTTTATTCGGTGACGGTGTATACGAAGTCATTCCGATTGTGATGGGCAAACTCGTCGATGAAGACTACTCCGTTGAACGTTTGCGCCGCAGCCTGAGCGCTGTAGAAATTGCATGGCCATGCAGCGAAGCCGATTACCTTGCCATGTTGCGCGAGCTGGTCGTGCGTGATGCTGTCACTGAGGGCAGTATTTACGTGCAGATCACCCGCGGCATTGCCGAGCGTGATTTTGCCTATCCGCCGAGAATCGAAAGCACCCTCATGGCCTATGCCACGTCACGTAAACTGCTGACCAACCCGGCGGCGGAAACGGGCGTCAAGGTGGTGTCGGTGCCCGATCTGCGCTGGCAGCGACGTGATATCAAATCCCTGAATCTGCTGGGCCAATGCATGGCCAAGCAGCAGGCTGCCTCTCAGGGTGCGTTCGAGGCCTGGATGCTGGAAGATGGCATGGTGACCGAAGGTGCTTCTTCGTCGGCTTTTATTATCAAAGACAACAACATCTTCACTCGCGCACTGTCCAATGCCATACTGCCCGGCATCCGCCGCCGCGTGATTCTTGAATTGGCCGAGCAGGCAAACATGACGCTGATCGAGCGCAGTTTCAGCCTGGAAGAGGCCAAAGCAGCTGATGAAGCCTTTCTCAGCAGCGCCACCACACTGGTCCTGCCGGTCGTCAGTATCGACGGCCAGGCCGTGGCTGATGGCAAGCCGGGGCCGCTGACGCAGAAGCTCAGAAGCCTCTACATTGAGAGCCTGTTGGCAGAGGCGGCCAGCAAATAGGTTCCTTTCCGGCCCACACAGCAGCGGAGTTCGCTAAATGAAAACAACAACAAGACCCAGCATCGTCGTTAGAACCATAACACTGGTATTAATTTGTCTGCTGCCAGTTTCCTTGTGGGGCCAGAGTGGCAAAACACCGTTACGCGTTGAAAACGGCATTGTCACCAGCGCGTCGCGAACTGCATCGAACGTGGGTGTTCAGGTGCTCAAAGACGGGGGTAATGCCGTCGACGCCGCTGTTGCCACCGCGCTGGCCCTGGCGGTTACGTGGCCAACGGCAGGCAATATCGGTGGTGGCGGCTTCCTGGTTTATCACGGTGATGATGGTCATGCCACGACCTTCGATTTCCGTGAAAAAGCGCCGTTGGCGGCTACCGAGCGCATGTATATGGGCGAGGACGGCAACAGCACCAATGCTCAGCATCGCGGGTTTCTGTCGGTCGGGGTGCCGGGTACCGTGGCTGGACTGTTCGAAGCGCACCAGAATCTGGGCAGCCTGCCCTGGGCTGACCTGGTTGCGCCTGCCGTGGCACTGGCCCGGAATGGCATTCCGATTAGCTATGCGCTTTACAGGGGGTTCAGCCGCAACCAGTCGTTCTGGGATCAGTTCCCGTCATCGGCAGAAGTTTTTCTGCACGACGGTAAACCTTACCAGCTTGGCGATACCTGGGTGCAGCCGGATCTGGCGCGCACGCTGGAACGCATTCAGCACGAGGGCCGTGACGGTTTCTATAAAGGCGAGAATGCGCGCATGCTTGCCGCTTTCATGCAGGCTAACGGCGGCCTGATTACCGAGGAAGACCTGGCGCTTTATGAGCCCGTCGAGCGTGCACCGGTACGCGGCACTTACCGTGGCTATGACATTGTCAGCATGCCGCCGCCCAGTTCTGGTGGTGTCGGTATTGTGCAAATGCTGAATATTCTGGAAGGCTTCGACCTGGCGGCGCTGGGTCATAACTCGGCTGATTATCTGCATGTATTGACCGAAGCCATGCGCCGAACCTATGCCGACCGCGCCGAATTTCTGGGCGATCCGGATTTTAATCCTGACATGCCGGTCAGTCGCTTGATCAGCAAGGAACACGCTGCAACGCTGCGCGCCTCGATCAGTATGGAGCACGCATCAATCAGCGATGAGACCGAGTTTGCCAACATCTATGAAAGCGAGGAAACCACACACTTTTCCGTCGTCGACAAAGACGGCAATATGGTGTCTCTGACGTATACGCTGGAGAACGGATACGGCTCGCGTATTGTCGCCGAAGGTGGCGGGTACCTGCTTAACAACGAAATGGGCGACTTCAATCCTGTGCCAGGTGTCACAAACAGGGACGGACAGATTGGTACCGATCCCAATCTGGTTGTACCGCAAAAACGCATGCTGTCTTCGATGTCACCGACGATTGTCGCGCAGGACGGAAAACCGGTATTGGCGATTGGCAGCCCGGGCGGGCGTACCATCATCAATACCACCATGCAGGTTATTCTGAACATGATCGATCATGGCCTCAACGTTGCCGAAGCGGTGGAAGCCGGCCGCATGCACCATCAGTGGTTGCCTGATGTCACCAGCATGGAAGGCAATGCTTTCTCGCCCGATACTATCCGCCTGTATGAGGCTAAGGGACATGAAACCCGGGTGCGTGGCAATCAGGGTTCGGCCATGGGTATCTATATAGACCGGGAAAACGGATTATTCCACGGCGCTGCAGATTCGAGATCCGGCGATGGTGCGGCCGTTGGTTACTAGGACCTCAGAGGCTCAGGATTTGAAAACTTTGCCGACAAGGTAAACCTCTCGCGAGCGGGCCCGGGACGCGTCGGGTTTGCGGGTGACGACCTTGTCGAAGCTTGAGCGCAAGTCTTTGACATAGTCGTCGTAGCCTTCCCCGTGGAACACTTTGGCGAGAAAGTTGCCACCGGGCTTGAGCGTCTGACGTGCCATGTCCAATGCCAGTTCCACCAGATACATCGACGCAGCCTGATCAGCGGCATCGATGCCACTGATGTTAGGCGCCATATCCGACATCACCAGATCAACGCGAGCACCGTCCAGCGCGGCCATGATCTGGTCGAAAATCACCTGCTCGGTGAAATCGCCCTGAATGAAATCAACGTCGGCAATGGAGTCCATGGGCAGGATATCGGATGCGATCACCCGCCCCTTGGGCTCCACAATGGGGGCGGCCACCTGCGACCAGCCGCCGGGCGCCGAGCCCAGGTCCAGCACCAGCATGCCGGGGCGGATGAGTTTGTCTTTGTTGATTACTTCCAATAGTTTATAACTGGCACGCGAGCGATAGCCGTCAATCTGTGCCTTTTTCACGTAAGGGTCGTTGACGTGTTCGTCGAGCCAGCGTTTGCTGCTTTTTGATCGGGCCATGATTTTGCCGGGTATGCTGATGATGACTTTTTCGGGGTGAAAGCATAGCATAGTCACTTATTGAGCAGTACCGGGCGCGAGGCCGGCTGCGCTTCAACACCTTTTGCCGGAGTCACCGGCCGGGGCTTGACCATGATCCGCCTGACTGAACTCGCCTTACCGCTGGACCATCCGCCGGAGGCGTTGCGCGCCGCCATCGTAACGCGGCTGCAGATTGCAGACCCTGAGCTGCTGGACTTTACTGTCTTCAAGCGCAGTTACGATGCGCGTAAAAAAAATAGCGAAATCACCTTCGTTTACATTATCCACGCGACGCTTGTCGACGCGACCACCGAGGCCGCGCTGCTGCAGCGTTTTGCCGCGGATCAACAGGTTCGCCTGGCACCGGACACCGACTACTACCCTGTTGCGCAGGCGCCTGCAGGCATGACGCAGAGGCCCGTGATCATCGGCTTCGGTCCCTGTGGTTTATACGCCGCGTTAATACTGGCGCAGATGGGGTTTAAACCCATTGTGCTGGAGCGCGGCAAAGATGTGCGCAGCCGCACCAAGGACACCTGGGCCTTGTGGCGCAAAAAGGAACTGACGCCGGAATCAAACGTGCAGTTTGGTGAGGGCGGCGCTGGTCTGTTTTCCGATGGCAAACTATACAGCCAGATTAAGGACCCCAGGTTTTATGGCCGCAAGGTCATGCACGAATTTGTCAGAGCCGGCGCGCCTGAAGAAATCATGTTTGTGAATAAGCCCCATATCGGTACCTTTCGCCTGACCGGCGTAGTATCCGCCATGCGTGAGGAAATCAAGGCGCTGGGTGGCGACATCCGTTTCCAGAGCAAGGTGTCAGATATCTCGATAACTGACGGTCAGGTGACAGGCGTGATGCTGGCAAACGGCGACGAGATAAAAACCGCTTATGTGGTACTGGCGCTTGGCCACAGCTCGCGCGACACCGTTCGCATGCTGCACAGTCGTGGGGTATTTCTCGAAGCCAAGCCGTTTGCCATCGGTTTTCGCATTGAGCATCCGCAGTCTCTGATCGACAAGTCACGGCTGGGTCAGTATGCCGGCCATCCGGCGCTGGGTTCTGCCGATTACAAACTGGTGCATCACGCCAAAAATGGTCGTGCCGTATACAGTTTCTGTATGTGCCCGGGTGGCACCGTGGTTGCGGCTACCTCCGAAGTAGGTCGTGTTGTCACCAACGGCATGAGTCAGTATTCGCGCAATGAACGTAATGCCAACGCCGGTATTGTTGTTGGCATAACGCCGGAGCAGGATTTCCCCGGCGATCCGCTGGCGGGTATCGCCTTGCAGGAACAACTGGAATCACACGCTTTTGAGCTGGGTGGCCGCGACTATTGTGCTCCCGGGCAACTTGTGGGCGATTTTGTGCGTGGTAAAGCGTCACAAAAAATCGGTGGCGTCACACCGTCCTACCAGCCTGGCGTCAAACTGGGGGACCTGGCGTCTTCACTGCCAAAGTATGCCATTGATGCCATCCGCGAAGCCCTGCCGGCTTTTGGTCGACAGATTCGGGGTTTCGATCGTGACGACGCTGTGCTGACGGGGATAGAGACCCGCACATCGTCGCCAGTGCGTATTACGCGCGATCCGCAGAGTCTGCAAAGCCTCAATACGCGAGGTTTGTATCCGGCGGGCGAGGGCGCGGGTTATGCCGGTGGTATTCTGTCTGCCGGTGTTGATGGCATCAAGGTGGCCGAGGCGCTGGCGCAGGCGATGCTGACAGACATTCAGTCCGGCAGTGACCGCAGGGATAGTGTATGACACGCCTTAAAACGGATGAGCTGAAAAAATTACAGCATAAAAAATATCGCCATCAGTTCGGCTGTTTTTTAGCCGAGGGTGAGCATCTGGTGCTTGAGCTGCAGAAAGCGGCGGCAACGAATCCCGCCTTGCTGGAGAGTGAGCTTTACGTCACGCACTCGTATCAGGACTGGGTGGGGCCAATAAAAAAAACGCTCATCAACGAAAAATTGATGGCTCAGCTGTCAGATACCAAGTCACCACAAGGTATTGTCGCCTGCGTTCCAATAGAGGCGCTGCAGCACTGTGGGCGGGCAGCGTCGACAGCAGCGAGAGAGTCGCAGCGCGCCATCTATCTTTTTGAAACCCAGGATCCGGGAAATCTCGGTACCATTTTCCGGACTCTGGGCTGGTTCGGCGGCTTTGCCTGCCTGCTCAGCCCGGGCTGTGTCGATCCGTTCAATGCCAAAGTGGTGCGCGCCAGCATGGGCGCCGTTTTTCATGTGCCTCTCGAGCTGGATGTGGATTTGACCACGATTGCCTCGCGTTATACGAATATTGCCAGTCTGGATATGCATGGCAGCAAGTTGACCTGCGGCGCCTTTCATCAGGCGCAGTGTCTGGTGTTTGGCAATGAGGCGCGGGGTGTGCCCAGAGAGCAGCTGGCGGCTGCAGACGCGCGCGCATTCACTATTCCCGGCGGCGGTGACCTTGAGTCATTGAATGTGGCCGCGGCGGTTAATATGTGTCTGTATGAATTAAACCGGATGGGCTCTTAGTAATAATTAATTAGTGATAATTAATTAGTGTCTGGTTAGATAGTGCCTGGTTAGATAGAACCCGGTTAGAAATTAAGTGGCAAAGCGAGCGAGGCGCAAACCACGGCCGTGACCGCAAGTCGCATTTTGAAATAGCGCGCCGTGATCCTGCCAGCCTTATGCAACCGATAGTCAACCCACAGCAATGCCAGAAAAATCGCTATTACAATAACGAAGTAAACCACGAACGACGCAACCAGGTATGCCAGCCAGCAGATCACCGTCAGCACATTGCTGACCATCAACAAATTAAGATTTCTGGCCTGTGTGTCCTGCAGATACTGCCCCCAGTGAACGCCGCACATGAACACGGCAATCGCCAGACTGTAGCTACGCAGAATCTCGGCAGTACTGCCCAGCAAGGGCAGGTTGTAAACACCCAGGGTGAGCAACAAACTGCTGGCCAGGAAAGGCAGGGCGCCAAGACCCGCGAGAATAGCGGGCAGGTTGAAGCGCTTTGAATCTGGCTCTGTTGATATCACGAATTACCCTCCATGCCTGACTATATTCGAACAGTCGTTGTAACGGGACCTGGCGGTGGCTGTCAGTTTTGTGTCGTGATCATATCTATCTCGTTGTTCAATTGTGGCTTATCCGCAAGTTCTTGGTAAAGCCTATCTACGTCGGGTGACGCTGTGCAAAGCGCGGTGATTACTCCCAGCACTGCGCCCCTGTGTACGTTGTCGCCCCCCAGGTTGGTATTGGCGATCAGTGCCTGCATGCCGTCGTCCAGATATCGAGCCGCCAGGTAAAGGATGCCCGGCCAGGCACCGTCAATATAACAGGCGATGGAGTATTTGCGTCCCAGTACGTCACTGTCGTCCCGGGTTCGGGCAAGCATCGCGGGCAGGTCGAGTGCTGCGCTTTGTCGCGCCGTGTCTGTCAATAATGACATGGCATCGGTGCTCTTTGTGCTCTCGGTGCTCTCGGTGCTCTCAGTGCTCTCAGCTGCACTCTCATCGCGAAACAGCAAACCGTCGAGCAGTGCGACGTAAGCGCGGCATATCTTGGCCAGGTCAGCATCGGGATGTGTCAGCGCCAGGTGCTGCTGACAAAGATCCTGGACTGTTTCCAGCGAGCGTCCTCGTAAACGTTCAGCAAAAACGATGGGCGCTATGGTGACCAGGCCGCCGATGGAAGGCGTGTCATGTGTTACCGCAGCGCAGCGCAGCGGCGCTTTGCCTTGTTCCAGGTTGGCAAAAAAGCCGCGGTGGTATGACTCGGCATAGGTGTCCGGATGTGCAGGCGGGTCTGCCGTCATTAGCTTTATGTAGTGGTCAACAAAGGTGCTGGCATCATATTGTCCCGCGTTTGCCATGATGGCGCGCATCACGGCTCGGGCGCAATGCGCATTCAAAGTGTTCTCACCCGCTTTCATGCCTTGATGGTAGTGCTGGTTGGCAACGTCCCAGTACTGACGCTTTCCCTTCAAGATAACATCGCCGACGATGTCACGGCTGACGCTGCGCGCGGAGTTGTTTGCGCTGGCCTGCCGTCCGCCCTGCCGGGTTGAGTGCAGGGACATGATGGAGGATGGATGGAATGCGGGGGCGTCGTGAAACGCGCGCACGCCGCCCGGAAACTGTTGGTAAATGTCCGCCGGGCGGTAATACCAATGTACCGGCATCGCCAGTGCATCGCCCACGAACAGGGCTCTTAGCGCGGCACGCGCGCGAGTGTGTGGCTCAGTCATGTTTTTGCCTCTTGTAAAACCATCAATACTCAAAGATGGGTATCGAATTGCAAGGCTGAAAGACGGGCGTACAAGGGACTGCTGTTCAGCAGTTCGTCATGACTGCCGGTGGCAA
>Ga0136557_1002623_pt1 | contig 10287 bp, 7 predicted proteins | sample AntRauTorckE6832_FD_104796 | JGI IMG/M metagenome (GOLD analysis project Ga0136557, IMG submission 104796) | Saline lake microbial communities from Rauer Islands, Antarctica - Metagenome Torckler E6 #832 | ecosystem: Environmental > Aquatic > Non-marine Saline and Alkaline > Saline | place...
AGATCCACCGCCAGCATATCCATGGACACACGCCCGATCAGCCGGATTCGGCGACCGTTGACCCAGGCTGGCGTGTCCGTACCTGCGTGGCGCGGGTACCCGTCCCCATAACCAATAGCAACAATGCCCATCGTCGTTGGCGTGGGCGCAGTCCAGCTGCCACCATAACCCACAGATTCTCCGGCCTTAACGGTTCGCACACTGATCAGTTCCGCCTCCAGCGTCATCACGGATCTGAGGCCCAGGTCCGGGCCAAGTTGCCCAATCATTGGGGAGCCGCCATAAAGCATGATTCCCGGACGGGTCCAGTCGAACAGCGCCTGACCTTCGCGAAAATGCGCGGCGGAATTCGCCACACTTCTGGCCAGATCCGGCCAGGGTTCGACTGCCCGGCCAAAGCACTCTGTCTGTCGGGCGGTGTTATCACTTTGCGCGTCGTCCGCGCAGGCAAAGTGTGTCACGAAACCCGTCACTTTCTGCTGAAGCCCCGCGGCCGATAGAAAGGCCATGACGTCAGCAAGACGATCAGGCGCAAAGCCCAGACGGTTCATACCCGTGTTTACCTTGATCCAGAGCCTGGGTACGGATTTCGCGTCTCGCAACCACTGCAACTGGTGCTCACTGTGAATCACCGGCTCAAAGTTTTCCCGGGTGCTGGTCACCAGATCTTCTTCACTATGAGGCCCCTGCAAAAGCGCCACCGGTGTGGATACACCCGCTTCCCTGATCGCTACCGCTTCTTCAATGCAGGCCACCGCGAATTTCGGCGCAACATCTTTCAGACCCCTGACCACATCCCGGATACCATGGCCATAGCCATCCGCCTTGACCACTGCCATAGCCTGCGCACCGCCCGCCAGGGCCGCTGCTTTCAGGTAATTATGGCGTAGGGCATCCAGATTGATCCGGGCAACCGTTGCGCGAGGCATCAGTAATCACCGCCGTAATCGCCGTGGGCCAGATCTTCAAACTTGGTGTACTTGCCGATGAAGGCAAGGCGAACCGTGCCTATCGGCCCGTTCCGCTGCTTGCCGATGATCAGCTCGGCGATGCCCTTGTCGGAAGTATCCTCGTTATAGACCTCATCGCGGTAGACGAACATGATGACGTCAGCGTCCTGCTCGATGGCACCGGACTCACGTAGGTCGGAGTTTACCGGGCGCTTGTTCGGGCGCTGCTCAAGGCTTCGGTTGAGCTGGGACAGCGCCATAACAGGACAGCTCAACTCTTTGGCAAGTCCTTTCAATGAGCGGGAGATCTCTGAGATTTCAGCCGTACGCCCTTCGGTGTTGCCGGGCACCCGCATCAGTTGCAGGTAATCCACCATGATCAGGCCAAGTTGGCCGTTGTTTTCACGGGCGATGCGCCTGGCACGGGATCTCATATCGGTGGGACTCAGCGCCGGGGTGTCGTCGATGTACAGAGGCTTATCCTTGAGCAGACTGACCGCTGACGTCAGCCGGGGCCAGTCGTCCTCTTCCAGGCGGCCGCTGCGGATACGGCTCTGATCGATCCGGCCCAGCGATGACAACATACGCATGACCAGGGCGTCCGCCGGCATCTCCATGCTGAACACCAGAATGGGCGCACCAGAAGTAATCAATGCATTCTCAACGATATTCATGGCCAGCGTGGTCTTACCCATTGACGGCCGGCCCGCGACAATCAACAGATCCGCGGGCTGCATACCGGAAGTCCATTCATCGAGATCCTTGAAGCCCGTGGTCAGACCAGTGGTAGTCTCACCGGATTCGAACAGCTCTTCAATACGGCTCAGGGCCTTGGTCAGAATCGGGTTAATGGCCTGCGGCCCGGTGCCTTCCTTGACCCTGGACTCGGCAATCTGGAAGACATTGCGTTCGGCTTCGTCGAGAATCTCATCGCTGTTGCGGCCCTGCGGATTAAAAGCTGAATCGGTAATCCTGCCGGATACCTCAACCAGCTGACGCAAGGTCGAGCGCTCCCGGACAATAACCGCATAGGCATTTATGTTGGCAGCGCCAGGCGTTTTCTCAGCCAGCTCAGCCAGGTACGAAAGCCCACCGGCGTCTTCAATATCCCCGGCTCGTTCCAGAAACTCGGCCAGCGTTACCACATCCAGTGGCTCACTGTCCCCCGACAGCCTTTCTGCCGCGCCAAAAATCAGGCGGTGGTCCTGGCGGTAGAAATCCGAAGCCGAGATAATCTCGGCGACCTCATCGAAGCGCCGGTTATCCAGCATCAGGCCGCCAAGCACTGCCTGCTCGGCCTCGACAGAGTGTGGCGGAACCTTGATTCGGCTGGTTTCGGGGTCGGTTTTTACCGGTGTAAAATTCGGGTTGGCCATGGAAACATCTTCGTCTTGGCATCACGGATTGCAAAGTTTACGGGGTTTCCCGACGTGATGGGATAGCTAGATTAAGCACAAATCATACACCAGAAAGCAGCAGGCCCGGAATCCACCTGAGTGAATTCCGGGCCTGTAAAACTACCGTCGGGACAAGACCCGGCGTTACTACTTGAGCGGCTACTTGCTCAGCAGCTTCTTCAGCACTTACTCGGCACTTACTCGGCAACAACGGCCAGATTAATGCTAACCGATACGTCAGAGTGCAGCTGAAGCTCAATTTCGTACTCACCCACAACGCGCAGGGGGCCTTCCGGCAGACGAACTTCGCTCTTTTCCACTTCGGTGCCGGCAGCGGTAATCGCATCAGCGATGTCACGCACACCAATAGAACCGAACAGCTTGCCTTCTTCGCCAGCCTTGGATGTGATCGTTACCGATGCACCATTCAGGGCTTCACCGCGAGCCTGGGCTTCTGCCAGTTTCTCAGCGGCCGCTTTTTCAAGCTCGGCACGGCGCTCTTCAAACGCCTTAAGGTTGTCCGCCGTTGCGGGAACAGCCTTGCCGTAAGGCAAAAGAAAATTACGACCGTACCCGGCCTTTACCTTCACCTTGTCACCAAGTGAGCCAAGGTTTGCTACTTTTTCGAGCAGAATAACATCCATCTCGTTAACCTCTTCATGCTTTATTCAGTCGGACCCTTCGGCTTGATTCGCCCCCGGATGTCCAACCAGCTATCCACAAATGCCAGAACCAACAACAGAATCATCAGACTCGGGCCCAGAAATACCAGCGCCAGATAAAACGCCATAAGCCAGTGCCCGCTCAAACCTTTACGACCAATAGTGCCATGAACCAGGGCAATGGCTGCCAGAAACAGTGGCAACCCGCCGGCCCAGCCAACGAGCATGGGGTTCAACCCTATCAGGGAGCCGCCCACCATAATCGCCACGCAGGTAACCGCGACGGTCGGAGATAACCGCAGAGAGTGAAACTCCTGCCGAAATCCCCCGGGATTGTACAACCCCGCCTGCCAGGACCTTGCCAACATTGCCATTCCCACACCGGTGACCAGGTAGGTGCCTGCCATGCTGGCATTCATGGTTTGCCGAATGACAGGCTCCAGACTATCCCCGAAGCTTTTGGCCATCTCGGCATTGTACTGTTCGTAAAACTGCACCCCGGCCTGAACCAGATTATCAATCAGTCCAGGATAGAGCATGGGCAGCGCCAGGCCAGTGGCTATGGCCAGAAAACTGCCCGAAAGCAGTGCTCTCTCCCAAGACAGCGATGTCCTGAGTACCGATGCAACCAGCATTGCCTGAAGCAACACCGCCAGAGCCGTGGGGTCCTGCCCCAACCAGGCCCAGCCGAGTGCCGGAAGCAATGCCCAGAGGCCGATGGTTAGCCCCTGGCTGATGCCAAGCCTGAGAATAACCAGGCTAATGACCGCTGCACCGATCCAGAAAAACAGGGGTATGGCTGTTGCAACAACCGCAACCCCGCCTGCCTGCAGGGGACCGCGCATTACAAATTGTGCCAGTGCACGCATGGTCCCGGGTCCTATAGTTCAGTTCTGGTTCAGTTCTGATTCTGTAACTTAGTTATCGTGGCTATCCGAATACGGCAGCAGTGCCAGGTAGCGGGCACGCTTGATAGCGGTGGCCAGCTGACGCTGATAACGTGCTTTGGTGCCGGTAATGCGGCTGGGCACGATTTTGCCGGTTTCAGTAATGTAGCCTTTCAGTGTGTCCAGATCTTTGTAATCAATCTCTTTCACACCTTCTGCCGTAAAGCGGCAGAACTTACGACGTCTGAAAAAACGAGCCATAACTTAACTCCTCAACTCCGGTAATGGTTTACTCTTCTTCGTCCTGATCATTCGACTGACGGTTGCTTTGATCGCTGTCATTGTCGCTGTCGTCAGAATCGTGGGAACGACGCGGGCGATCATCACCGCCGCCACGACGGTCTTCACGGGACTCGGATGCTTTCATCGGTGACAGCTCGATGTCGGCGCCGTCGCGGCGCAGGATCATGTCGCGGATGATGGCATCGTTGAAGCGGAAGTTGTGAGTCATCTCGTCCATTGCGGCCTGTGAACATTCAACGTTCATCAGTACGTAATGAGCTTTGTGAATCTTGTTGATCGGGTAGGCCAGATGACGACGGCCCCAATCTTCCAGGCGATGTACCTGTCCGCCATCTTCAGTGATGACGTTGGTATAACGCTCGATCATCGCGGGCACCTGCTCGCTCTGATCCGGGTGTACCATAAATACGATTTCGTAGTGACGCATGAGTTCTCCCTACGGTTTGGGCAGCCCCCTGCAGAATCAAACACACCGAATCAGGTTCGGGCGAATCCAGCAAGAAGCAAGGAGGTGGCAGACATGCTGCCGGTTTTTTCTGCTTTTTCGGTAAAAGCTGACATCGGATTGGCTATAAAAAGACAATACAACATCGCCCCCGATAAAAAGGGGTGCGACATTCTATGGGCGTTGAGCTTTCTATGCAAGCCGTTGGCGAAGTGCTTCGTAAAGACAGACACCGGTGGCGACGGAAACATTCAGGCTATCCACCTGCCCCTGCATGGGAATGTTGATCAACAGATCGCAATGCTCACGGGTAAGGCGCCGCATGCCTTTGCCTTCCGCACCCATAACCAGCGCAACAGGCCCCTTGAAATCAGCCTGATACAGAGTACTTCCGGCTTCACCCGCAGTGCCAATCAGCCAGACGCCGTCATCACGCAGCATCCGCATGAAGCGGGCAAGGTTGGTTACCCTGACCAGAGGCACGGTTTCGGCGGCACCGCTGGCCACTTTTCTGACCGTCGGTGAAAGCGACGCGGATTTGTCTTTGGGGATGATCACCGCCTGCACGCCAACCGCATCGGCGGTGCGAAGGCAAGCACCCAGATTATGGGGATCGGTCACGCCATCAAGAATCAACAGGAAGGGAGGCGCATCCCGCGCAGCCAGGAACTGCAGCAGATCGTCTTCAGTCCACTCCCGACTTTCCGACACCTGCGCCACTACACCCTGATGAACACCCGAAACCCGCTTATCGAGTTCTTTGCGGTGCACAACCTGCCAGACAACCCCCAGGCTATCCAGAGTTTCGGTAACGCTTTGCACCCGCCGATCTTGCCGACCTGTCTGAATCCAGACCTGCTGAAGGCGTGCCGGCTCCTGTTTAAGTACCGCTTCGACCGCATGCCAGCCAAAAATAAACTCTTCGGACACGCTTTACTTCCCTGATTTGGCTGGTTTTCGTTTCCGGCCGCCGCCAGTGCCTTTTGCTTTAGCCTTGTCGCCCTTGCCATCCAGAGCAAGCTTGGCCGCATCCGCCACCAACTTGTCTCTCGCAGACATACTGCCATCACTGCTGGCCGGCGGCGCTTCCTTGGCGGCGCCACGCTTGCGTGGCCGGGCTGGCTTATCCGCGCTTTTATCGGCGCTCTTGCCGGCAGGCCTGGCGCTGCCTCCGGCTTTGCCGCGACCTTTACCACCGCCTTTGTTTCGGTCTTTGGGCGGGCGCTTGGTGACGTTCAACGCATCCAGATCTTCCTGGCGGTGCTGGGGTTCGCTGGTAAGCTCCAGATCAATCTTGCGATCTTCCATGCCAACCCGAACCACCTTGACGCGGACATCATCCCCCAGGCGGTAGCTCTGGGCCGTGCGCTCGCCGATAAGGCGATGCTTGGCTGCGTCATGGTGGAAGAAATCACCGGACAGTGTGGAAACATGCACCAGACCTTCAATAAAGACACCTGAAAGCTCGACAAAGAAACCGAAAGGCACAACAGCCGCAATAACGCCGTCGTATTCCTCCCCCACCTGATCCCGCAGATACTCGCACTTCAACCAGGCCATAACGTCACGCGTTGCGTCGTCCGCCCGGCGCTCGGTCATTGAGCAGTGCTCGCCCAGTTGATGCATGCGGGCCGTATCGTAAGGATAGGTTGCAAGCTCGGGATCCGTCTGTTCAGGCGCGGCGACATCTTTCGATTCCGGCTGCCCGTGAACCACCGACTTGATGCCACGATGGACGATCAGGTCCGGATAACGGCGAATCGGCGACGTAAAATGGGCATAGCTGTTAAAGCCCAGACCAAAGTGGCCGCCCTCATCCGGGCTGTATACCGCCTGACTGAGAGACCGTAGCATGACCGTCTGAATGACATTGGCATCACTACGCTCCTTGATGCTCGACAACAGCGCCTGATAGTCAGCGGACGTCGGCTTGTCACCGCCGCCAAGCTGCATACCCAGCTCGCCAAGAAACAGCCGAACCGCGCTCAGGCGTTCTTCCGACGGGCCATCGTGAACCCGATAGAGCGAAGGCACCTTATGCTTTTTCAGGAAGCGTGCCGTCGCCACGTTGGCGCACAACATGCACTCTTCAACAATCTTGTGGGCGTCGTTGCGGGTGACCGGCACAATCTCTTCGATCTTGCGATTGGCATCAAAGACCACCTTGGTTTCCGTCGTTTCAAAGTCAATGGCACCGCGCTCTGTGCGGGCTTTACGCAACAGCTTGTAAAGCCCGTACAGATTGTGCAGATCAGGCAACACGTCAGCGTATTGCTCACATAACTTGTAACCGGGCTCGGAATCCGGGCGCTCCAGCATGTCGCTGACTTTGTTGTAAGTCAGCCGGGCACTGCTGTGCATCACCGCCTGGTAAAACTTATAGCCGCTGATCTTGCCTGCAGCGCTCAGGGTCATGTCCGCCACCATGCATAGGCGATCAACACCGGGATTCAGGGAGCAAAGCCCGTTGGAGAGCTTCTCCGGAAGCATGGGCACAACGTGGTCGGGAAAGTACACCGAGTTACCACGATTTATGCCTTCCTCATCAAGGGGTGAGCCAGGGCGCACGTAGTGGGAAACGTCTGCAATGGCCACAAGCAGCCGATAACCGCCTTTGGGGCGCGGCTCGCAATAAATGGCATCGTCGAAATCCCGGGCCGTCTCATCGTCAATGGTGACCAGATTCAGGCCCCGGAGGTCGATACGATTCTGCTTGTCTTTTTCGGTGACCTCGTCGGGAATCTGGGCCGCCTGCTCGCCCACCGTCGGCGGCCAGCTATGCGGAATGTCGTAAGAGCGAATGGCAACGTCTATTTCCATACCTGGCGCCATGTGCTCACCGAGCACCTCGACAATCTTGCCCAGCGGCTGGGTGCGCATGGACGGCTGGCGCAGAATATCGACAACCACATACTGCCCATGCCGCGCTTCGCCGACGTGTTCTGCGGGGATCAGCACCTCATGATTGATACGGGCATTTTCAGGCACTACAAAATAGATACCACTTTCGTGGAATAAGCGGCCTACGGTCTGTGTGGTGCGGTATTCCAGCACTTCGACAATCACACCTTCACGGCGACCCCGATCATCAACCTTGTCAACACGGGCCGCTACGCGGTCACCGTGAAATACCAGGCGCATCTGGCGGGCGGTCAGAAACAGATCACCGCCACCGTCGTCCGGAACCAGAAAGCCAAAACCATCTTTATGGCCAATCACCCGACCCGACACCAGGTCCGCATCTTCCAATGGCAGATAGGCGCCACGGCGGTTGCAGATCATCTGTCCATCGCGACACATGGCGATCAAGCGACGTCTCAGTGCCTCGATGCTCTCTTCCGAGTCCAGACCAAATTCGGAGCAGAGCGTTTCATGAGTGGCCGGCGCGCCCCGTTCTTTCAGGTGGGCAAGAATAAACTCACGACTGTGGATCGGGTTGTCGTATTTGCTTGCCTCACGCTGTGCGTGGGGGTCTTGATCGGATTGTTTTCTGGAAACCATTCGTGTCCTTTTCCCGACTGCGCCAAAGCAGGCGATCACATGAGTGTATTGTTGATTAACTAAGGCGCAGCAGTATAACGCCGTTGGCGCCAAAAAAACATTTGACAGTTTTTTTGCGAATGATTACAGTACGCGCCATCGGTTGTAAGCATTATCGCAACCAAAGCAGAATGCCTGAAAATTCAATGATATAAATCGCGTCCAGGTATGTGATTGGCATTGAAACCCAACAGGCAGACTGTTAATCACCTGCCGAGGTGGTGAAATTGGTAGACACGCTAGCTTCAGGTGCTAGTGGGGGCAACCCCGTGGAGGTTCAAGTCCTCTCCTCGGCACCATTTCTTTCCCCAAGAAATGGCGGCAACAACCACTCAAGATTTGCAGAACAGACAAAGCCGCACCGGCAATAACGGATAGCGGGCCACTCAGACCGTGTCTCCGGAACTACTGAACCTGCCCGGCCAGATATTCAGACAGAAGCTGGTAAGTATATTCCACCCGAGCGTAGGCGGAAGAAGGGGTACGACCAAAGTCCCGGCCACAATCGTCACTTCTGTAGCGTCCAAGATAAGCCGTGCGAATCAGATTGGGTTGTTCAGCGACGTTCTGGCCCGAGGAGCTGGTCGGATAAAAGAACTCCCATTGGAATCCACGACTGTTGCTGACGCCCTCGGTGTCACGGAATTCTTCGTTCTGAAACCCGAACCGCAACGGGCGGTTAAAATCCTCACGGGTATCCAGCTCCAGCCTGATGTCGCTCAGACCGCTTGGTATCTCCAGAGTGCCGGACAGCGTGTACGGCTGGTAGGCAGAAACAACCTGGTCTTTTCCCGCATCAGCATCGGCAATATCTGCTGTGCAAGACACCGGCTCTGACACCAGGTCGACGGTTTCTTCTTCCAGGACGGTATCGTCCGTATCTCTGACCGTTCGGGTGAACCCGATGAAGAAACTGGAGCTGAACTGATAATCAGGCGTCAGCACCTCCACTTTGCCATCGCTGATTGCATTCAGAGACGTTACCCGGCCATCCTCGTTCAGGGTCCACTGGTATCTAATGTCCGGCGGTCCGCCAAACTCCGATGCGTCTCCCAGGCCAGCGTGACAGGTGGTGGTAGTTTCGAAAGTCGCTTCACCATTTTCCCAGTCAAAGGTCAGGCGCTCATCTGTTCCTGGCTCGTCATAAAACGTTCCGCTTTGCTGGTTGAGCGATACCGTTGGCACCCACTGGGTTTCTGTTGCCGCAATTTTGCCGTCGGCGTTAATGACGCGGACCATTTCGGTCAGGGACGGCGTCATGCAGCCGTTCGCCTCAACGGAAGTCAGGCGTCCGTTCTCGGCGTAATTGAAAGCCAGCTCTGCCAGCACCTCCAGATCACTGAAAGAGGCCGGCAAGCTGCCAGCGCGCGCGAACACGGTCTGGGCAGTCACAAGCACGGAATCATCAAGCTCCAGTTCGATTTCCGGTAAATCAAGGGCGTCGACATCCACCAGTGCGTAATCGCCATCAATAACGGCTTCGTCGACTTTCCGGACGATGGTCAGCGCATTACGGGCAAACGAGATGCCCATCAGGTTAACTGCCTCGGCGCTCAGGAAGCGTTCGCGCCCATCACCATCCCGAAGAATATCCTCATAGGCCTGCGGGATCTGCGATGCGAGAAAACGGGCGAAAGCCCGGGAATAAGCCTGAGCGCGCTGATCGCCGGAACGCACGTAATCACTGACAAGATTGACATTGCCGAGGGCTATCGCCAGCTCGCTGGTGCCCACCAGGAATTCACCGATGCCGTTAACCCGGCGCTGGCCAAACAGCGTGGTCAAAGGCGTAATGTTGCGCACCCCGGGCGGCGCGGAAAGCATGAAAGCCTCATCCACCGTCTGATCACCATCCTCACGCTGCTGTATTGTCTGCCCTGGCAACGCCAGAGCCATCAGCGAATAATCCCGCGGGTCCAGGTCCGGCGAAACCAGGGGGTCCTGCTCAAGTTCTGACACATCCAGCGAAAATGCGCCGTCTTCAACAGTCATTGCGGTTGGCTCACCGCCAGGCAGTGTAAGTTCTACGCCTGATGCGTTTTCAATCGTCACGGGCCCGGGGGTGTATTGGCCATCACCGTCCATATCAAGCCAGACTCGTGC
>Ga0136557_1002625_pt1 | contig 10277 bp, 13 predicted proteins | sample AntRauTorckE6832_FD_104796 | JGI IMG/M metagenome (GOLD analysis project Ga0136557, IMG submission 104796) | Saline lake microbial communities from Rauer Islands, Antarctica - Metagenome Torckler E6 #832 | ecosystem: Environmental > Aquatic > Non-marine Saline and Alkaline > Saline | place...
CCTGATTTGTGATTTCGGACGGAATTTCTTCAGCATAAAAAATGAGCCGACCAAGAAAGCACGCGAAATGCTTCGCGACTCCGTTAAGAAACATGCATCCTATTGGGATCTGATTAAAATAGGTGCGAAAGGGGCAAAAGCGTTGTAAGCAGAATTGAGTAGTGAGTAGTATTTTTTTCAGAATTTCGACCCAGTAGCAAATAAAAAGGTTGGGATACTGATGTTAACTTCTCACTTTTGCCTTTTCACTACCCATGGCTCTCTACTTAATACCCTTTACAAAAAAACGTATTTAAAAGACTAATTAATAAGACAGCAGACATATGAAACTACTCACACTTCAGGAAAGACTTGGACTTGTAACCTACAGAAATCAGGCAAAATCTGAAATTAAACCTCACATAAAGGTTGATACAGAAATTTGTAATTCAACATGTCCACACCATTGCACCACCTATGTGTGCCCCGCCAATTGCTATACTACGGACGATAATGGCAAAGTCCATTTCCAGGTCGAGGATTGTATTGAATGCGGCACATGCATGTATGCCTGCGATCAAGGGGCGGTGAGCTGGGAATTTCCGGATCCGGAGATTGGCCGTGGCGTAACATGGAATTACGGGTAAGAAAATCAGAACATCTTCTATTTACAAAGATTTCTTGTTTTTTGACCCTCCCCTTGTCCCCCCTTCCGTCGAAAGCCGGACAGGCTCCTATCGCGCCCTGATGGGGCTTGATAGGAAGGGGGGTTTCGGAATAAGATCATCGGCCTTAAAAAGTTAACCTACTTGACAACTGCCTCCCTATTTTCTCACAGCCACATTAAGGGAGACTTCTGCATTCGTTTTTTATAATCGAACTAAGGTTAAAACTATTTTTGACATAAAAAAAGCTCTCATCCTTCAATGAGAGCTTTTTTTGAATTATTTTCCCTGCTCTGCTTTTAGTTCACAAACAGTTCAATTCTTGAGCCATTCATTTCAATATTTACAGTCGTAGTCACAGAACCCATATCAGATTCTACCATAACTTCCTGAGAGCCTGTTGGCGCACCTGTTATCGTAAATACTCCGTTTTCGTTTGTTGTGGCAGTCAGCTCACCATCTTCCATCATAACTGTTGCATTGGCAACTCGCTCGTAGCTATCTTCAACCATCACAACACCTGTAACTGCTGTTCGGTCATCTGATGCCATTGGTCCTGATGGTCCGCACGCTACACCCAAAAACAGTATAAAGATTGCGGTAATTGATAGTAATTTTAAATTAAACATGATAAAAATTTTAAGTTAATAGTTAGTTAGTAACTATATATGCAAATAAGGCTTAGAATGTTCCATTTATGACCATTTTTTTTATGACACTATAAATTTATGGTATAACTAAAGTTCGGCAGGCTCATCGAGTTCAGCTCCAGGTGCAGGCTTCACAATCTCATAACAGCCGGATTATTGTCCTCCCGCTGAACAGACATTCAACGTTTTTTATAAAAGTTTAAAATGATATATCGCTAAGATTTGTTACTTTGTGGAAGCGTTTCCAATTTAGAATTTAACTATTGAATTTATGAGTTTAGATGTACTTGAGAAGGTTTCCCAGCTATCATTTGATCTTTCTGAAGATCAAACAATGATCCGTGACAGCGTTCGCGATTTTACCGAGCGTCATATCGCACCGGATGTCATTAAGAGAGACACAAACAAAGAGTTTCCCCACGATATTATCAAAATGCTGGCAGACCAGGGATTGCTTGGAATTTACCACGATGAACAGTACGGAGGTGCCGGTTTTGATACGGTTAGCTTCTGTCTCGCTATTGAAGAAATAGCCCGGTGGGACGCCTCATTAGCACTTACGGTGGCCTCTCACACGTCACTCGGGAGCGGCCATATTGCACTTGCCGGAACTCACAAACAAAAGATAAAGCACCTCACCCCTCTTGCAAAAGGAGAAAAGCTCGCGGCATGGTGCCTCACCGAACCCGGCTCCGGAAGCGATTCCTCCGGCATGAAAACAGTGGCGGTTAAGGATGGCGATGACTGGATCATTAACGGGACTAAAATATTTATTACACAGGGAACCGTGGGTGAAACCTACGTGGTTTTGGCCAAAACAGATCCCAACCTTGGTACCAAAGGCATCAGCGCATTTATTGTTGAGCGAAGCATGGACGGTGTTAAGCCGGGTGAACCCATGCAAAAACTTGGCATGAACTCGTCAGATACATCTGAAGTAGTATTTGAAGATGTTCGCGTGCCCGGTGAGAATCTCCTCGGAGAGCTTGGTAAAGGATTTGTAGATACCATGAAGGTACTCGACGGCGGGCGTATCGGAATCGGGGCCCTTTCGGTCGGTATCGCTCGTGGTGCACTTGAGGAGTCCATGAAATATGCAAAAGAGCGTAAGCAGTTTGGTAGCTCAATCGGTGATTTTCAAGCTATAGAACATAAGATGGTCAACATGGCTACAGAAATCGAAGCGGCTCGTCTGCTGGTACTGCGTGCTGCGTGTGCCAAAGACAACGGTAAATCATATACCAAAGAAGCGTCCATGGCAAAACTGTTTGCCTCAGAAATGGCGGAACGTGCAACCCTTGAAGCCATTCAGATTCACGGCGGATACGGCTATACAAAAGAGTATCATGTGGAGCGATTTTTGCGCGATGTGAAACTGATGACCATTGGTGAAGGAACGTCCGAAATTCAGCGGCTCATTCTGGCCCGTCAGCTAAAGGATGAAATGGGCTACAACTCCTGATTTAACTTTGAAACTTATTATAAGCCGGCCGGATTTATGTCCGTCCGGCTTTTTTTATGGGCCAGACCTCGGTCTGCCAAGTCTGTGCTATCGAAAAATGCAGGTACGGACGACTGATGGAATCCAATCCGTTTGAATAGCAATGCCGATATATAGAATTAAAGGTGAGATCCATCATCTATCTAAAATGATTACGTAAATCATCTGCTCAGCACAAAATAGATGAAAATCCTTAGGCTGATGAGAACAGATATACAGATTTAGCAGACTCATATCGGAGAGTATTAAAGAATTCAGGGAGTTTATCATTTTTAATAATCTCAAAATTGAGACTCAAATTCAGAAGGATATTAAAGTGCAAATGCATCCTCTTTTGGCTGAAATTCTGTGGACCAACTTATTCCAAAATGCAATCAAGCATAACATAGACAACGGAACCATAAAAGTGGTTTTGACTAACGATACGCTCACCATTTCCAATACCGGAAAAGCACTGTCTGTAAATCCGGATCAACTGTTTGAAAGTCTATTGCTCTCCGGAAGCTTCAACCTCTATCAGTCCAATAACAATGGATAATATGAGGGCATCAATTATAGCAGTGAAGCCGAATCTTTTACAAGCCGCCTGCGCTGGAGATTTCTTGAAAGCTGGAATTTCCAATCAAATATATTCTATCGCGGAGCGCGTCAAACAACGCAAGGGCAGGAATCGGGAGATGCATACCCCGGAGCCGGAATTTCAAAAGAGATCCTCAGCGGCCAGGCCACCATTTCACTGAACGCGAGAGATTTATTTAATCCACGTTAGAGCGACAGAGAAATCATCAATCCAAATTCTTACACAAATAATCAGTACAGCTGGTCCTCGCGCTCATTTCGCCTGAATTTCCGTTATAATTTCATCAGTGGACAAAACTAAACACAACATATTTTCTAATCCGTGGATTCATCGAGCTTCTAATTGCATACTACATAAGACAGTAACAGAATTTTTAAGACGGCGTAATTACTTCATCACGCTTTGAATGATTCAACTATAGTGACTGTTTTACCTCTAAGATAAGCACTAACTTGACATATCCCCATTGCATATTAACTACAGGTGAAGAACGCCGGGCTTGGGATCATTCGTTTTGCAGTACCGAATATGAAGCAGTTGAAGAAAAGTGAAGCTATCCAACTCATACCCCAGGTTGTAGATAACGAAGCCTCGGAAGCAGAAAAAGTAGCTTTTTTTAAATATATACAGACGGACACAGAGGTTAAGAAGGAGTATGAAAGTCTGCTGTTTATAAAACAGCTTCTTAAAACCAAGTATTCCCGTGAAAAAGCTTCGGATCAGCTGAAAAGCAAAATATCCGGTATCATTCAGGATATGGAGTGGGAAAACGAGCAGGAGGCCAAGGTTGATAATACTCCAACATATCTCGAGTCTTCAGATACTTTTAACAGTAACGACTATCGGGACAAATCTTCAAATAAATCGTCCCCCCTTTTAAAGCTTCTAAAACCTGCCCGGTATCTTGCAGCAGCTTCTGTAATATTTATCTTTTCGTTGCTGACTATTGAATTTCTTGAAAAAATGTCAGGCGACCAGATATACAACCAAAATCAGCAGAGCCTTGAATACGTAGCACTGAAACACTTCAGAACGGGCTCGCACATTGAAGCGTCTTTTGCTTCATTTCAGCCAAATTCACTTGACCAGGCGTCTGCGCTTCTTGAAGAGCAGATGTCCTACTCACCCCGTCTTCTTAACATCCAGGGCGCAGAACTTCGATCTATTTTGCAAACCACTTTTTCTGAAGGACATATTGTACCGGTTCTTGATTTTTATCAGGCCGAAATAGATGAATCAATTCATGTATTTGCATTCAAACTGGGGGAATTTGAAGATCCCCGCATGGCAGCGCGTGATCCCGAAGCTGTTGAAAATTGCAAAACGTACGATGACTATCATATCAAAGAGATCAATGGCAAGCATGTTGTATCCTGGAAGTGGGGCGACTATTGGTATACTGCAGTCTCTAACCACAATGGAAATGATCTGATTGCCTTAGTTGAGCCCGTAGGCTATCCCACCGATCAAAACCCAGACGGTTCAAGCTCCAGCTGGTAGGCATTACACGCTTATTTTGATCTATTGCACATCTGCCCTCTTTATAGCTACCCTATCACATCTCATCTTTCAGTGAAACGTTGCGATCTCACCTAACGACTTTTTTGTGATATCAGGTACCGTAGCATTTTCAGCCGGAAAGCCTGTAACAACTAATAGGTATGGACGCTCGTTGGATGGCCGGCCCATAATCTCGTTCAGGAATCCCATCGGGCTGGGTGTATGGGTGAGTGTAGTAAGCCCGGCATTATGAAGTGCAGTTATCAGCATGCCACACGCTATGCCAACCGACTCTTTCACGTAGTAATGTTTTTGTTTGTTGCCTTCTGTATCAATTCCGTAACTCTGGGCAAATACCGCGATAAGATAGGGCGCCGTTTCCAAAAAGGGTTTATGCTCATCGGTACCCAGCGGCGCAAGTTTATCAAGCCACTCATCAGGTGCGCGATCATTATAAAATGCCCGTTCTTCTTCTTCAGCCGCTTCCCGAATTTTCTGTTTGATCTCGCTGCTGCGGGCTACGGCAAAATGCCACGGCTGAAGGTTAGCTCCATTAGGTGCCGTTCCTGCGGTCAAAATTGCATTTTCAATGATCTCCACGGGAACCGGCCTCGATGAAAAATCACGAACTGACCGGCGGTTCTTCATCAGTTCTAAAAACTCCTCCGATCTCCGTTTCATATCGTCCGTAGGTAACTCATTGTAAAACTCAGACAGTGAAATAAATCCCTCATGTCCATGAGCCGGTTCCGTCTTTTTCTGTTCAGAGTCGATGCCGTCAGACTTTCTCTTTTTCATGCCTTAAATGTAATGCTTATCGGTGAAACAGAAAAAAAGGCAGATTACAACTTTAACTTGAAAGTATAGGATCAGCAACTAGTCATCCGTTATCCTCGTCTTCTGACCAAACGGCAAGCTCATTTTCACCTGGTTCAATGAAATGAAACCGGCGGCCGCCCGGGTATGAGAATATCTCCTTGCTGATGGTGCAGCCAGCATCTATGACCTTTTTGAGCGTGGCTTCGAGGTCTTCACTGTAGAGAACGATCAACACGGCAGTCGGGGGCCTGGATGGCTGAGTGCCGGCCATGAAGAATCCGCCATCAACACCCGCATTTGAAAAAGATGTATACTCATCGCCGTAATCTGAAAACGACCAGCCAAATACTTCAGTAAAAAAGGTTTTAGTAGCTTCCATATTTGCTGTGGGAAACTCAACGTAGTTTATTTTGTGATGATTGTTCATTCTTGATGCATTTTGATGTGGTTTAACTCAGGTGCGACAAATTAATATAGAGATTCATTAACCTGAAGATTAGGTAATTAGAATGTATACGGCAATTCTACGATCCCATCTATCTGTTGATTATACAAATTCTTGTTGTCATTGTAACACAATTCCTCATGCCGCCAAGCTGGGACTCACTACGCCTCCGCTACAACCCTGAGCAGATGCGTTGCATCCGAACGGGGCTATGGATATGACGACCTTGACAGGGCTTTTTTCATCCTTTTGCGTGGAGATCCCTCCCCCGGCGAGCGAACAGGCGTTTCCGTTCGCCATGCTCTCTTCATTACCTGTGACAGATGCCCCGCATGACGTTTTCTCCTCATACTTTTGAGCCGCCAAAAGTATGCAAAAACTCCCGGCTATGATGGCTTCCGGGCACGGTTTGCCCGCACGGGTACACTATGAGAATGCTCACTTCGTGAGCGCTCATAGCGATTTCCCCCGTGCTATGATGCAAACCATACAATCCCTTCACCCATCAAGGCCGTAGACTTTCCCCCTAATCAACAAAACCCGACTAGTAAAATGAATCGCTCTGTCACCTCTGAAATAGTGTTGCCCAGCTCAACTACGTTATCCCCTCCGTTGAAACTTCGGGGATCGGGAAAACTTCGTAGAGCGTGTCTTCCGCAGCTTTAGCGAAGGGAGGCAAGCTTTTGGGCAAAATTAATTGCTCAAGATGACAGGGGCGTTGTTGGGTATTACGCAGCATATTTGTTTTCCGGGTTGAACCGCATTCGAATCTACGCCGCGATTTAATAAACGTTACGCGCTGGCGCATAACAAAAAACCCCGTCAGGGGTTTCACATGTTATAGCCCCGTACAAGGACCGTGTTGTTTCGGTCCGCAGTGCGGGGGGGGGTGATGACATGCGCAGCCAATAATTCCCGAGGCGATTGATTCCGCAGAAGCAAGAAGTAATGTCGAAGGGTGTCATCAGTTTCTTTCAACCAACTCCTCCGATTCAATATCCAACCATATTTTTACCTGTGCGTGGAGATCCCTTCCGCCGGCAGCCGGATAGGGGTTTCCGTTCGCTATGCTTTCTTCAATCGGGATAACAGCGGCGTTGGGTGGTATTGCGCGGCGTATTTGTTTTCCGGGTTGAACCGCATTCGAATCTACGCCGCGAAACAAATTATTTTTATCCCTCCCAAATTCAACCTAGCATCAGCGAGGCGACATGCCCGTGGGGTAATTAGACACCCGCAAACCTGGTTAGCTCCGTAGGAGCGGCATTAGTCACTCAAAGAGTAACTAAATAGAAAAATCATCCGGATTCCGGCGAGTGTCCCAAATATGTAGAATTTCTATTGTATCATCAGTTTCTCTGTAAAACAATTGGTAGTGATCTTTTATAATGCATCGTTCGTCTCTGTTTTCAAGCGCTCTTCCAAGGTGCGGATACTGAGAAATGAGTTGAACCACCTCCCTAAACATGTAGTCTAATCTGACCGAATATTCTTTGCTTCCCAGACGCTCAAACCAATAGTCAAGTATTTGAATTCGATCCGACAGAGCCTCTCTTGCCCATATTATTCGTTTAGCCATCGGGTTACCAGTCTGTCCGCCTGTTCGTTTGTCAGAGTTCTACCAGAATCAATGCTCTTTTTTGCTTCATTGATGCGTTTTTCCTGGTACGTATTCAGAGTGACTTTTTCAGTCGGTGAGTACTTTCGGTCTAATATGCTTTTCGCCAAACTGAGCAACTCTTCATCATTAATGTTCTCAATGCTTTCATGAAGTTGTTTTTTTAACTCTTTTGTATTTGTTGCCATCTGACCTCATTTTTAATTTTTAATACATCAGTTATTATAACCAAGAATTCGAAAAGATGTATTCATTTAGCTTCAATATTGATTAAAGGTCAAAAATTGTAGCTATTGACATGGCGTCATGGGAAAAAATGACGTGACATCTACAAGGATGACAGGTATTTTTGGGGGTTTAGCGTAGCGTATCTGATGTCCGAATTGAACCATATTCGTAGCCACGCCGCGAAGCAAATCATTTTTATCCACCCCAAATCCAATCAAGCCTCAGCGAGGCGACATGTCCGTAGCCCCACGGGTATGTATCGCATGCCAGTGGGGTAATTCGACACATCCAAAACCGCTTAGCTCCAAAGGAGCGGCATCCCTTCTTTCATTGGTCGTATATCATATTAATTCAATGACCAAACACACAATGCCGAGCTGATGAATAGGTTTGGCCGTACAAGACATTAGGATTTTTCACACAATGCGTATAAATTTATAATTATATACACATTCAATAAACCAAAATAAATATGCGGACAAACATAGTGATCGATGACGACCTGATGGATGAAGCCTTGAAGGTGAGTCGATTGAAAACAAAAAAAGATGCCGTGGAAGAGGGTTTGAAGTTATTAGTCCAGCGTAAGAAACAGGAAAATATCAAAGAGCTGCGGGGAAAATTGCACTGGACAGGTAATTTGGATGATATGAGAACTGACGACAGATGATTTTAGCAGATACAAGCGTCTGGATTGATTATTTCAACGGTACAGAAAATAAGCAAACTGAAAGCCTCGACCGGATTCTTTCTGAGCAGTCAGTTATTGTAGGAGATATTATTCTCACTGAAATCCTGCAAGGTTTTGATAGCAACAAAGAGTTTAATTTAGCCAAACAAGCTCTTGATCCGTTAGATTGTGTCCAACTCGGAGGAAAATCACTGGCAATAAAAGCGGCATCGAATTTTCGTTTTCTTCGATCGAAAGGCATAACAATTAGAAAATCTGTAGATATGCTCATCGCAAGCTGGTGCATCGAACATGAGTTAGAGCTATTGCACAATGATAAAGACTTCGACCAGATAGCAACTCAGCTACCATTGCAGATATATAGTGGCTAATGGTGAACACTTCATCTTTAAGTACGAGGTAACCAGCTTTATCGTCCGGTGGTTGACGTGGGATTGCTGGTTTAATATTTTTTTATTAATAAGCTGTACGTTATCAGTTGACAGCACAGCGTATATGTTACCAAATTGACCTCTTTGTGCAAGGAGACAGTTCTAAGATTTATTTTATAACATCCTTTTGCGTGGAGATCCCTCCCCCGGCGGGCGAACAGGCGTTTCCGTTCGCTCCCGCTCTCTTCATTCGGGATGACAGGGGCGTTGGGTGGTATTGCGCGGCGTATTTGTTTTCTGGATTGAACCGCATTCGAATCTACGCCGCGAAACAAACTGCTTTTATTCAACCCAAATCCAATCCAGCCTCAGCGAGACGACATGTTCGTAGCCACACGGGTATCAACCAGTTTCTTACTCATATGCTAATGATCGAAGGTCCTCTTCGTCCAGCTTCCCTTTTAATTTTAAAGAACGAATATTTGGCCGGGATTTCTTTGCTTTGGTTAAAGAAGATAGGTACAGATACACTTTTTCCAGTTCACTGTCGGACAGTCGATCAATCTCTTTTTTAACTTTATCTTTCGAAATCATAGGATCAGAAATTAAATGACATCAGAAATTTACTTGTGGATGTGGAACATTCGTAAGTTTACTGAATCGGTTTCTGGCTTCTTGCAGCTTCCATTTTTTTGATTACAAACACTTCAATTTCGTCTGATCTGCCATCCTTAGCTTCAGCGCAGGCATGCTTGTCCAACACTGGTATGTAGCTCGGAAGGCTCTATTCCATGCCTTAAGTTGTTAACTTTCTAATTTAAAATTAATAATTATTATTAAAAGTGCTATGGAACCAACTATTATCATGGGAATCGAACCCATCTCTAAGAGCCCAAAGTGTCAAAGAACAAAGTAAGAAATCTAATATATACTTGATGAACTTATCCCTTCTCAATAGATAGTAAATTATTTCTTAAAAATTAGTATATCAAAATTACATAAAGTGATCGAATATCTCCCCTTTAACAAAAACCCGCCGAACTCTCCTCTTCGTTCGGCGGGCTGAAATGTAATCGATACTGATTGTTTACATCCGGGCTGGGCCGGGTAGTGGTTTGGGAGTAGTTGCGCGATGTTACGTTGACACCCCTGTTGCCTTTGGAGTGGGTTCGTTGCTTTCCAAGGCTAAGGAAACACCCCTGTCTCCTTCGCTATATACTGCGCCGGGGC
>Ga0136557_1002629_pt1 | contig 10262 bp, 6 predicted proteins | sample AntRauTorckE6832_FD_104796 | JGI IMG/M metagenome (GOLD analysis project Ga0136557, IMG submission 104796) | Saline lake microbial communities from Rauer Islands, Antarctica - Metagenome Torckler E6 #832 | ecosystem: Environmental > Aquatic > Non-marine Saline and Alkaline > Saline | place...
CAAATAACATGGCCATATTGCATCTCATCTTCAGGCCATCTTTGGCTGCGGCTCAATCGTAAAATCCTCAACGTAGCGCTGCTACGCCTGCGGTTTTACGCTGATCGCCACAACCAAATCCGAGCCAAATCTGAGCGCAATCTTGGCCATGTTATTTGTGAACAGGCCCTAAGCTTTGTTGGTAATCAAAATGGGTAGAAAAATACAACAAATAAATAGAAAAATACAACGTTTGTCCGGGTCATCAGTCTGCTTGCTGGATTTTTCATCCTGACACTGTTATGGTTGTACGAGAAAAAAGCTATCAGTTTGAAAAAAAGCAGTTCGAAAAAATAGCTGTGGAGACAGTAATTTTACCGGCTGGCACTGAGTGGAGACCGTTATGACAAGCAGAAACAAGAAACACGGCGATAAGACGGTAACAAAAGCCGACAGCCGGGAAAAGGAAAACCACACGTCTCCGGAGGGAGAAAGGGACAATAGCACCGTCGCCGTGGCAACCGTCAATTTCCCGGTAGTCGGCATCGGCGCCTCGGCCGGGGGGCTGGCCGCCTTCGAATCTTTTTTCTCAGGTATGCCGGTGGATACTCCTCCCGGTATGGCCTTTGTCCTCGTGCAGCATCTGGCGCCGGATCACCGGAGCATTCTCGCCGAATTGATCAGACGCTTCGCCCCCATGGAAATCTTCGAGGTTACGGACGGGATGAAGGTAGAGGTTAACTGCGCCTATATAATCCCGCCAAATAAGGATATGGCTTTTAGCGGCGACGCACTCCACCTTTTTGAACCGGAAGCCCCTCGAGGCCGGCGTTTGCCCATTGATTATTTCTTTTCATCGCTGGCGCGGGACCAGGGCAACCGGGCTATTTGTATTGTTCTCTCCGGCACCGGCAGCGACGGCACCCAGGGTATGCGGGCCGTCAAAGCCAAAGGAGGCATGGCCATGGCCCAGGACCCGGAGTCAGCCAACTTCGACGGTATGCCCCGCAGCGCCATCAACACGGGGCTGGTCGATTACCAGTTGCCGCCGGAAGAGATGCCCGCCATGCTCATGACCTATGCCGCCCAGGCCTTTGATATCCAACAGCAGTCAGGTGCCGGCGCGGAGACATGCGACGAGAACTGCCGGAATACGATCTATACGCTGTTGCGGGACCAGACTGGTCACGATTTCAGCCAATACAAGCCGACCACCATTTGCCGCCGCATCGAACGGCGACAGGCGATCCGTCAGGTCGGATCCATCGACGAGTATATCACCTTTCTCCGGCAGAACCACTCCGAGATTGAAGCGCTTTTTCGTGATCTGCTGATTGGCGTGACCGGCTTTTTCAGAGATCCCGAAGCGTTTGCCATTATAGAGAAACAGGTTATCCCCGCGCTCTTTAAAGGTAAACCGGGAGGAAGCGTCATCCGGGTCTGGTGCATGGGATGCGCCACCGGTGAGGAGGCCTATTCGCTGGCGATTCTCCTCCATGAGCATATGGAAACCCTGGGCAAAAAGTATACGGTACAGATTTTCGCCACGGATATAGACAGCCGGGCGATAGGTACCGCCAGAACCGGCCTGTATCCCGCCGGCATTGCCGCCGACATCTCAGCGCAGCGATTAGACAGGAATTTTACGGCCGAAGCCGAGGACAGCCTTTACCGAATTGATAAACGCATCCGCGATATGCTGATCTTTTCCGAGCAGGATATCATCAAGGATCCGCCGTTTTCCCGAATAGATCTTATCAGTTGCCGGAATCTTCTCATATATTTGAGCGCTCAATTGCAAAAAAGACTTATTCCGCTTTTTCATTACGCCCTCAATCCCGGCGGCTTTCTCTTCCTCGGTACTTCGGAAACCGTTGGTGAATTTGGCGATCTGTTTACAGCCCTTGACCGGCAAGTGAAGATCTATACCCGCAAAGAGGCATCCGGCAGTTCGCAGCGCCGGATGCCGAATCAGTTTTTGTCTCCCGCGAAAGCAATCCATACGGTGCAGCCAAAACTTACAGGCAGTATCACCATGCCTGGAAGAATGTCCCTGCGCGCCCTGACCGAACACGCCCTGCTGCGCCAGGTCGCGCCCATCGGCGCACTGGTCGATGGCAATGGCGACATTCTCTACCTCCATGGCCGGGCCGGCATGTTTCTTGAGCCGACTCCCGGTGAAACAGGATCGAACAATATCCTCAAAATGGCCCGGGAAGGACTGCGGGATGAACTGACTTCGGCCCTGCGGCAAACGGTTGAGACCAACGTGCCGGTGCACCGTACCGGTATACTGGTGAAAACCAACAGCGAATTCACTCCGGCCAATCTGAGAGTGTGTCCGCTTGCGGCTCGCCCTGAAGTGCACGCTGCAGGAACGGCTCCCTCAACTTCCGTGGAGATAGCTCTTTTCCTGGTTGTCATTGAAGAGAATACTCTCCTGTCCAGTTTCGGTACGGCCGGTCAGGATGCGCTCAATGATGCGGATAGCGATGCGGGTTCCGACGCGGATACCGGCGAAAACGAGGCGGCACCCTTGGCTGTCAAAAAGGCAAACGCCGCTATCGCCGCGCTCAGGCAGGAACTTTGGGCCAAGGAAGTATATCTGCAAACCGCCAACGAGGAACTGCGGTCCACCAATGAAGAGATGCAGTCGATCAATGAAGAACTGCAGTCTTCCAACGAAGAACTGGAGACCTCCAAGGAAGAGATGCAGTCGATCAATGAGGAACTGACGACAGTCAATACCGAACTGCAGGTCAAGGTCACCGACCTGTCACGGGTCAACAACGACATGAACAATCTTCTCGCCGGTACCGGCATCGCCACCGTCTTCGTTGATTATGATCTGCAGATTCTGCGCTATACACCCGCGGCTACTCAAATCATTAATCTCATACCGGGGGGTATCGGTCGACCTGTCAGCCATATCGTCTCCAACCTGGTGGGATATGACCGCCTGATCGCTGACGCCACATCCGTTCTGGATACCCTGGTCGCCAAAGAGGTGGAGGTGAAGACCAATGCAGACAAATGGTACACCCTTCGTATCCAGCCGTACCGCACCCTCGAAAACGTCATTGAAGGAGCGGTAATCACCTTTATCGATATCTCGGAGGCCAAAGAAACCAAAGAGATGCTTGATTATACCAACACATTATTTCGTCTGAGTGTAGCCGGCCGTGACGTTGAAGACGCCGTCATCATCCAGGATCTCAATGGCCGCATTCTCAATTGGAACCCGGGCGCTGAAAGGCTCTATGGTTGGAGCAATGGCGAAGCATTGACAATGCATATCCATCACATGATTCCGGAAGAACTGCGTCACGAGGCGTTGGCCAAAGCTCAGGAGCTGAGCATCGCGAAAAGTATCAAGCCCTGTGACAGTAAGCGGATACATAAAGATGGTACGGTTCTGGAAGTGGCGATAGCCACCACTGCCCTGCTCGATGAAGCAGGAGCGATATACGCTATTGCGACAAAGGAGACAAGCAGAGCCGAAGAGAATTGAAACTTCGAACCCTGTTGTGCCGATAGTAATACCCCCCTTCAATATTTGCTGCAATCATGTGTTTTTCCGGAGACCTCTTCTTTAGAATTGTCGGATAGTTAGGCGATAATAAGTGTTTGGAGGGAAAAGAAAAAAACAATGATGCCTTCTAAAGATCCATGGAATTGTGATATACTTAGAGAAAGCATTTTTTGCACGATCTGTTTTAGGCAACCTTGAAAAATGGCCCTTTCGGAGTCTACGCTTACCTCTCCAATCTCTTCGTTGCGCGAGAGAATTTTATCCTCGAAATATCAACTATATGTCTCCGGTAAAATTCCCTCACGCGTCTCGACCTTGGAGAAAAAATCTCATTTTTCAAGGTAGCCTTTAAAAAAAGCGGGGAAGTTATCTGATTTCCAGAGAGTTCCCATCCAGAAACCAGGTAGAGACCTGTTATAGCGAGTTTATCAGTGACGAAAAATCCAATAATGGCCACCGAAGACGAAGAGCACAGCCTGCAGACGCTCATCGCGGTGTGCCACAACATTCTTGACTCCTTTCGCGAACCGGTATTAGTGCTCGATGCCGAGTTGAAGGTGATAAAAGCTAATCGTCCTTTTTTAAGTACCTTCAAAGTTAAGCCTGCCGAAACGGAAGGAAGGTTAATTTACGAGATCGCCAACAATCAGTGGGATATCCCCCAGCTGAGGAAACTGCTCGAAGAAATCCTGCCGGAAAATACCGAATTCAATGACATGGAAGTGGAGCAATCCTTTGAAAACATCGGTCATAGGGTTATGCAGCTCAACTGCAGGCGGATATATCGTCGGCCGGAGGAGACTCAGTTGATCCTGCTGGCCATCGAAGATGTGACACAAAAGGTGATGGAGCAAAGGAACGTTGAAGAACTTGTAGAACAACGTACCGTCGAACTTATCGCCGCCAAGGAGGAAGCGGAAAGAAAACAGGCAACGGTCGAAGCAGCCTATGACCAGATTAAAAAGCTTAAGGATCAGCTTGAAGCGGAACGGACCTTTCTCCAGGAAGAGATCAAGATAAAGTACAATCATGAACAGATTGTCGGAGAGGCCGATGTCATCAAATATGTTTTTCACAAGATAGAACAGATTGCCTCAAGCGACACCACCGTGTTGATTCTGGGAGAAACGGGCACCGGCAAGGAGCTGGTCGCCCATGCCCTTCACCGCCTGAGTCTGCGGAATAAAAAGACTCTGGTCAAGGTCAACTGCGCCACCCTGCCGGCAAATCTGATCGAGAGTGAACTGTTCGGTCATGAAAAAGGAGCCTTCACCGGTTCGCACACCAGGCATCTGGGACGGTTTGAAATTGCCGACGGTGCCACCATTTTTCTCGATGAGATCGGCGAGTTGCCGATTGATATGCAGGCCAAGCTGCTGAGAGTGATTCAAGACGGCGAATTTGAACGCCTCGGCAGCTCCCGGACCATAAAGGTGAACGCCAGAATTCTTGCCGCCACCAATCGAAACCTGGCAGAAGAGGTTCGCAAAGGAGAGTTCCGCGAAGATCTCTGGTACCGTTTAAACATCTTTCCGATCACCTCGCCGCCATTGCGTGACCGTCTTAGCGACATCCCCATGCTTGCCGAATTTTTCATCAAGAAAATCTGTAAGCGAATGGGCAGGCCAGTTCCCAAGGTTTCCAAAGCCGTCACTGATGAATTACAGGAATATCCCTGGCCCGGCAACATACGGGAACTGGAAAACGTTCTTGAACGGGCGGTGATTAATTCATCCGGTACCAAGCTGCAACTTGCCGATGAGCTGTGTAAAAAAACACCAGATGTCTCTTCCGCCCCGGAAACACTTGAGGCCGTCGAGAGACGACATATTCTCCATACCCTGGAGCAGACTGGATGGAAGGTGAGCGGTAAGAACAGCGCCTCGGAAATCCTCGGTCTTAATCGCAGCACACTGCGAGCCCGCATGACCAAGCTCGATATTGTCAAGCCTCCAGCATCAACCGGTTGACTCCCTCCTTGATTTCCGCAGCTATAAACCAAAAAATTCCTGGGTGAGCTGTTGCCTGATTTTTTTCTGCAGTCAGCGTCAGCGTAATATTTGACCACATCCTACACCCTTCTGCTGGTGCTCATGACCTTTTTCGGCGGCCTGACGTTCACCCTCTACCCCGTTGCCGTGGCTCGCGCCCATGATGTCTTCGAACCCAAGGATATAGTCGCCGTAAGTTCGGTGCCGCCGCGGGTCCCCTGCTGGCGTCTTCCTCCATTGCTATCCTCGATTCGGCCTACGGTCTTTTTGCCTTCTGCTCCCTGATCAGCGGCTGCTATGCCCTGTTGACCTTCTTCCTGCGCCAACAGAATATCATCACCGTCGTCGCCCCGGAGGATAACAGCGCTTTCGTCGTCCACAAAAGCAGTTCGCCGGTGGCGGCCTCTATCATTGCCCCCGACAAAGAGGAAATGGCCATGGCGGAAGCGGCCGCCAAAATGGAAGAGGCCGTCAAAGAGGAAGAGGCGGCCTGATCACTTTCCGCAACCTACCTTGCCCTTGAGTGTTTCGAGCCGAGTCCGCTGGTAATCAGGTAACCCCTTAGCGCCCAGATCTCTGCAGTGCTTTGATCCTCTCTTCGATGGGCGGATGGCTTCTGTACAGGGCGGTGAGGCCACCCACTTTGGGGCGGATGCCGAAGGCCGCCATCTGATCGGGCAACTTCGAAGGCTCATGGTGAGCCTGCAGCTTGCGCAGGGCGTCGATCATCTTCCGGCTGCCGCTCAGGGTCGCCGCGCCGTGGTCGGCCCGGAACTCGCGCCGCCTGGAGAACCACATGACAATGAGCGAGGCAAGCAGACCAAGTATGATCTCCAGGACTATGGTCACGGCTATATAGCCGAAGAATCCGAGGCCGCCTTCCTCATCTTCGCCGGCGATGACGGAGTTGATTGCGCCGGCCGCCAGGCGCGAAAGAAAAATGACGAAAGTGTTCAAAACCCCCTGGATCAGAGCCATGGTCACCATATCGCCGTTGGCGACATGACTCACCTCGTGGGCGAGAACGGCCTCGGCCTCGTCGCGGCTCATGTTCTGCAAAAGCCCGGTGCTTACCGCCACCAGGGCATTGTCCCGCTTCATGCCGGTGGCGAAGGCATTCATGGATGGCGAGTCGTATATGGCCACCTCCGGCATGCCGACACCGGCATGCCGGGCCTGGCGGCGAACCGTCTCCACAAGCCACTGTTCCGTTTGGTTGGAGGGCTGGTCTATGACCCGTGCCCGGGTCGACTTCTTGGCAATCCATTTAGACATTGCCAGCGACAGGAACGAACCGCCCATGCCAAATAGGGCGGCAAAAACCAGCAATCCACCGGTGGATCCGGTATCCAGCCCAAGCAGGCTCATTACGAGGCCCAAGAGTACCAGAATGGCCAGGTTGGTTCCTAAAAACAGCAGTATACGTATCATGCTCTTTCTCCTTCTATTTTTCCTGAAAAGTCCATATTGCCGACATAATCGCCTCTCGGAGGATGGTCTGATTTTTCTCTCCGACCGCTAAAATGTAGAGGTAATTACATCTCTTTTTCGCATTTACGCCTCTATAATAATCACTGTCTATTCAAAGTGTATTAGAATCGTAACGTTTTTCGATGAGATTTCGCTCGCAGAAACATGCCCGTATTCTGTCGTATATTTTGAAGGAATCAAAGCGGGCGGCACTACAGCCGGTTGGGTCCAATTTCCTGGTATATCGCACCCGCTGTTGCTCTTCCGGGATCGATGAAATATCTCCCAAACAGCCCATATATGACCATCGGTTGAATATGACCTTTTTTGCGATGGTGACAAACGGCGCCGTGGAATGCGGGATTAAATAATTAGGTTTGTATATCAAAGAGATGGCTGTCGTCACCGTATATATGGACTATCTGGCACAAAGCTTGAATATCCATAATTAAAATCCCGCAGCTGTTTTGTTATGCGGGAACTTCTCTTTAACCGTTATCCAATATGAGGCTTACCATGAAATCAAGCAGCCAGGACAAGACAGAAGGCACGTGGCATAAAGTGAAGGGCAAGATCAAGGAGGTCGCCGGGAAAGTGTCCGGGAAGCGCAATCTGGAAGCCGAAGGCAAGGCCCAACAGTTTGGCGGGAACGTTCAGAAAAAGAGCGGCCAGGCCAAGAACGTCGTTAACAAGTAAACATGGACGTCTGCCAAAAGAATTTGGCGTTACAAAAGGAGGATATCACATGCTTTGGACAATATTTGTAATTCTACTGGTTTTGTGGGCGCTGGGACTGTTGACCGGCTACACCATGGGGGGTGTTATTCACGCTCTGCTGGTGATTGCCATCATAGTGGTGCTGCTCCAGGTAATTCAAGGCCGCCGTGGATTGTGATTTGCACCGAGGCCACGCCACCAAAAAATGAAACGACTGTAAATAGGAGAGTCGATCATGGAAACGAAACGTACGCTTATCTGCTATTTAGTTTTGTTCATCTTTCTATTCACCTTCGCGGGTTGCGCATCGACCTCCAGGCAGGCGAGCACCGGAGAATATGTCGATGATTCGGTCATCACGACCAAGATCAAATCGCAGCTGGCAAAGGATGATTTTCTCAAATCATTTCGGATCAGCGTCGAGACCTACAAGGGCGCCGTTCAACTGAGCGGCCGTGTCAATACGCAGGCTGCCGTGGACAAAGCAGGGCAAATCGCGCGCAGCGTCAAGGGGGTTCAATCCGTCACGAACGATCTGATCGTAAAATAGGAAAAGGAGCACGAGGAAGCCATCGCTTCAAGGTAGCCTCAATTCAATGACTACTGCCCAAGTGCGACCTTTTTCCCGTGATTGCTCGTTCTCGAAAGGATTTATGAAAATAATTGAAATAACTACTATTAATGAAGAAGACACTGTGGCTGGAGGTGGGCAATGAAGATCCCGCCCATATCCTTTGGTGCGATCGGCCGACAGGTATGGGGCCGTTTTCAGGACAAGAGTGCGCCGGTCGGTACGATCACCGCCGAGGAATTGCCGCTTCGTTCGGAACTCTTCAGCAGCGACCAGATGAGGCAACATGGCCGGAACCTGGCTGCCGGTCATGAACTGCAAGCAGGAGAGGTGTCGGACCGGCTGCTGCCAAGGCTTGCTGCAAACGAAAAGGTGCTGGTCGATGTCTGCCGGCAGCTCACCGAGGCAATCACAGCTAACAAAACGATTCCTCCGGCCGGTGAATGGCTGCTCGATAATTTTTATCTGATCGAAGAGCAGATCCGTACGGCGAAACTCCACCTGCCGAAGGGCTACAGTCGAGAACTGCCATGCCTGTTGAATGGTCCTTCGGCGGGGCTGCCGCGAGTATACGATCTCGCCCTGGAGGTGATCTCTCACGGCGACGGTCAGGTGAGCGCGGAAAGCCTCGGCGGCTTTGTCGAATCCTATCAGAGCGTAACCAACCTCACCCTGGGGGAACTCTGGGCTATCCCGATAATGCTGCGGCTGGCCCTTATCGAAAACCTGAGACGGATCACCGCTCGTATCGCAGTCGGTGCAGATTGTCGCGGTCTCGCCAATCACTGGGCTGATCGAATGGCCCAAACCGCTGCCCAGGAACCCAACAACCTCATTCTCGTTCTTGCCGACATGGCCCGGTCAGGGCCGACGATGGCCAGCCCGTTCGTCGCTGAACTGACCCGCTGTCTGAAGGGGCAGGGGTCCGCCCTGGCTCTGCCGCTTACCTGGATGGAACAGCGTCTGTCCGAATCCGGTCAGACCATCGAACAGCTGGTATCGACGGAAACCCGGCAACAGGCGGCCGAGCAGGTCTCGATGAGCAGCAGTATCGGCAGTCTCCGTTTTCTCGGCACCATGGACTGGCCCGAGTTCGTCGAGACCATGAGCGTGGTTGAGCAGTTCCTGCAAGAGGATCCCGCCGATATTTATGGCAGGATGGATTTTATAACCCGTGACCGTTACCGCCACGTCATTGAGAAAATTGGGAGCTGCAGCTCCCGTTCCGAGGGCGAAGTGGCCCGCCTGACCATTGAGCTGGCAGGTGAGGCGGCAGCGCGAAATGGCGGCGATGACCGCCAGGCGCACGTTGGTTTTTATTTGATCGATGCGGGGCTGGCAGAGTTGGAGCGGCGGGCGGAAATGCATTTTTCAGTCGCCGTAATCCTCAGCAAATTCGGTCGTCGTTTTCCCCTGCCGCTCTATGGTGGAGGCTTCGCACTGCTGACACTACTTCTTGGCGGATGTTTAATGATTCAGGCAGCAGCCGAAGGATTGCGAGCCTGGCCACTTAGTCTGTTCGGCCTGCTTGCCCTTTTGGCTGCAAGTCAGCCGGCGATCGCACTGGTCAACTGGCTGTCAACCCTGCTGGTGACACCGCAGTTGTTGCCGCGCATGGATTTTTCCAAAGGTATTCCGCCGGATTTTCGAACCCTGGTGGTGGTTCCGGCAATGCTGAGTACCCCAGATACTATAGAGGGGCTGGTCGAGGCCATGGAGGTGCGCTTCCTGGCCAATCGAAACGATCATCTCCATTTCGGCCTGCTTACGGATTTTGGCGATGCGGAGAGTGAGACTCTGGCGGAGGATGAACCGCTCGTCGACCTTGCCCGTCAAAAAGTGGAAGAGCTGAATAGGAAATACCCGTCGGTGGAGGAGGGGAATATTTTCTATCTCTTTCATCGTCCACGCCGCTGGAATCCATGGGATGAAGTATGGATGGGGCGTGAGCGCAAACGCGGTAAATTGACTGATTTGAACGGGCTGCTGCGCCGCAGGGGGC
>Ga0136557_1002630_pt1 | contig 10246 bp, 8 predicted proteins | sample AntRauTorckE6832_FD_104796 | JGI IMG/M metagenome (GOLD analysis project Ga0136557, IMG submission 104796) | Saline lake microbial communities from Rauer Islands, Antarctica - Metagenome Torckler E6 #832 | ecosystem: Environmental > Aquatic > Non-marine Saline and Alkaline > Saline | place...
ACGGAAGTTAAGCCTGACATCGCCGATGGTACTGCATGGGAGACTGTGTGGGAGAGTAGGACGCCGCCGGATAAAATATATCAGCCCCTGAAGATCTTTTTCTTCAGGGGCTTTTTTATTTGGACTGCTTATTTTATTATCAGTTGTAAAATCAAACTTTTTGTTTAGAATTTTTGTGATTCTACTTAAAAATGGTAAATTCATGCTTCAAAAGTAAAAACTGCTGGAATAATATCTCTTCACAAATTATAAACAATATTATACATAATAACTATAATCTAAATTACCGGTTTCATTTTTTAAAAGAAAATCTTTAAAGGAATTAAACTGTTTTAAACTTAAAAATATGAAAATATCCGTGATATTCAATTTAGTTAGTATTTTTATTAAATTTTTATAACTTTTTAAAAGTTGAATCTATGATACTCATCACATCAATTGTTTGTATGGCATTTGTTTATTATTTTATGGACACAGGTCTAGCTATAGGTTTTATAACAGCTGTTTTTATTGAAATTTTTTCTCTTATTACTTTGTATAATATTTTAAAAAATACAGAACAGCGTGTAAGAAGATCTTATGAAAATATGCTTGCACAATACAGAGAGCAGGAAAGAAAAAATGAGAAATTCATAAAAAAAGTAAAAGAATTTTATCCTGATATCGAATCTGTTGTTAAAGGTGAAAAGCCTAAGGAATCAGATGAAGAGTCTACAAAAGAAAATGAATAATCTGTATTTTACTATGTAAGATCAACGAAAAGAGCAACATCATTTCCCTTTGCACAGGGATCTCCAAGATTGGAAGCCAGTATTTTTGTATATATAATATTAAAATTATTTTTACTGGCATAATTTTCAATACTTTCATAGGATTCAGCAGTAATATAGGATCTCTGGGCTATTTGACACTCAGTTATATACTGAATTTCATATAAATATTTTATTTTAATCATCAAATCTTTTTACCTTAAATATAATTTTTGGAGGAACTCTGTTGAGTAATAAAAAATCAGAAAAAATTCATTTAACTCTTCAGCATTATTTTTTATTTGCAGTTCTGGGTTTTATTCTTTTTTTGGTCTGTTCCATGATGAAACCGTATTCAAATTCAATAATTATGGGGATTCTATTATCATTTTTATTTATGCCTCTTAATAATAAATTTATGATTTATACAAAAGAAAGAAAAAATATTTCTGCACTGTTGTCAAGTTGTATTCTTGCTTTTTTGGTTGTTATCCCGATTTTATTTATTATGACAAGTATTCTTTTCCAGGGTATAAATTCTTTTGAAGCCATTTACAGGTGGTTTGAGTCGGGGAATTTTTCTAAATTTACTTCAGACATTGAAATACATTTAGAATCTTTTAAAACCAGCTTCCCTTTTTTAACAGGGATGATTCCAGAGACCAGCATCGGAAACGGTGATTTTGAAAAACAGGTGTTAGATTTTTTTTCAAAGTCTATTAAATGGCTTATGAGTCAGGGAAGTCATATAGTTGGAAGTACTTTAAGTATAGGGATGAATTTCTTTCTTATGATGCTTGTCTTTTTTATTATGATCCGGGATCAGGATAAAATAATAGATAGCTTTCTTCATATTGTTCCGCTTAAACAGTCTCATGAAATAAAAATTATTGAAAAAACACAGGAACTTTTTAAATCAGTTGTACTGGGAAATGTTTTCACTTCTGCTGCTCAGGGTGTTGCAGGCGGAATAGGTTTTGCAATTGCTGGTCTGCCCCCGGTTTTCTGGGGAGCTGTAATCGGTTTTGCTTCACTTATCCCTGTTGTAGGTACAGCCTTGATATGGATTCCTGCAGCTGCCTGGCTTTTTTTTTCAGGAAGCAAAGGCATGGCTATTTTTATTGTAATATGGTTTGTTGTAATTGTAGGATTTCTTGATAATTTTCTAAGACCTGTATTTATGAAAAGTGATCAGGGAATGAGTCCCATGCTTATATTTTTTGCTATACTCGGAGGAATTAATGTATGGGGGATACTTGGGCTTGTTTACGGACCCATGGTGTTTGGACTCGGCTTTATAATGATATATATTTATCAGATAGAATTTAAAGAATATCTTGAATACCAGGATGATAACTAATAATTATTTACTGAATAAAAAATTCTAGTTTTCGGCCAATTAATAATTAATCAATTTTTTATTAAACATCTGATCAGGAGTTATTTTGTTTACAAAAAAAAATTTCCTTATACTTATTTTTGTTTTAATTTTACCTTTTAAACTCTTTTCTCAAGATCTGATTAATGAATTTATAAGAAATAAAGAGGTAATAACTTTTTGTGGAAACGAGATCAGGCTTGATAAGTCAAATTTAAAAGAAAGACTCGAAAAGGAGTTTTTCTTATATGCCTTTGATAAACCACAGGTTATGCTCTGGCTTAAAAGATCTCCAAGGCATTTTAAGCACATCGAAAAAATTTTAGAAGAAAACAATCTTCCTGAAGATCTTAAATATACTGCAGTTGTGGAAAGCGCTTTAAGAACAGATATAAGGTCTTCACGCAATGCTGTCGGGATATGGCAGTTTATAAATCCGACTGCACAGCTTTACGGCCTGGAAATCAATAAATCATATGATGAAAGATGGGATAGTGTTAAGTCTACAAAGGCTGCGTCAGCTTATTTTAAGGATTTATATGAAAAATTTCAAAACTGGGAGCTTGCTCTTGCAGCATACAACATAGGTGAAATGAGAATTGAAAGAGAGCTTGAATCACAAAAAACTGAGAGTTTCTATGAGCTGATTTTACCCGAAGAGACTATGAGATATGTTTTTAAAATAATTGCAGCAAAATTAATTTATGAAAATCGTAACTTGCTCGGTTTTTATCTGGATAAAGATGATTATTACAAATCATATGAAACAAAAGAAGTGAAAATTTATCTTGATAATACTGTACCTGTTAGTCTGGCATCAGAAGTTCTTGGGATCAGTTTTTATAAATTCAGGCTTTTTAATCCCGCAGTCACAGGAAGTTATTTCAAAGCAGGTGATAATGCTGTTAAAATTCCTGAAAATGCAGACACAAAAGAATTTTTAAAAAATTTTAAAAAATTATGCAATAAATGGTATAAAGAACATAATATTTTTTATTATACTGTTGAACCTGGCGACTCTCTTATAAAAATTTCTGAACAATTTGAGGTTTTGGTAAAAGATATTCTTGAATGGAATAAAATGGATTACAGTGATTATATTTATCCTGGTCAGCAACTGATTATAAAAAGCAGAATTACAAAAGATTTTGATAATTAAAAACTAAAAAATTTTAAAAAAATTAAAATTTAATGCTGATTAATTGAAAATTGAACAAGTACAGGAAAATGATCTGAAGGGTAAATTCCATCTGCGGAATCATAAATAATTTTTTTTGATACAGTTCTGATATTCCCGCTGTATAAAATCCAGTCAATTCTTCCTGTATGCGGTATTCCTGAAAAACCGTGGAAAGTGGCTGATTGCAGATTTTTGAAAGGATCTTTGAAGCAGGGTTTTTCATTATTTTTACATGTGAAATTATGGTAACAGACTCCTGTTGGATCAGAATTAAAATCACCGCATAAAATTTGCGGAATTTCGGGGTTGAAGTTTTTCAGCCTTTTTCTTATAAGATCTGCACTCTTTTGCTGAACATTATCCTTAAAATCAAAATGTGTGTTTGTAATGCATAAAAAAGTGTTATGCATTTTAAAAAGAACCGTAACAGCCTGTCTCGGCCATAAACTTTCTTTGAATTGACTCTTGCGGTATGGAGTATCACTTAAAAAATAATGATCTGTAAAAAGTCTATCCCATTCTTTTTTATAAAAAATCGGGATATCCTGCCAGCCTGAAACAGGATAACTGTATCTGCCTGTGTAAAAATATTCAGGAAGATTTTTTTTTAGAAAAGAAAGCTGGAAATCATTTGCTTCCTGAACACACAAAAAATCAGGTGATTGCTTATTTATTGTATCTATAATGAAATCTTTTCTAATATCCCAGGAATTTTCATTATCATCTGCAAGCCCGAAACGGATATTAAAGGTCATTATTGAAAATTTTTTTTTATCCATCTGGAATTATGATTCTTTTTTGTGAAATTTAACTAAAATGTAAAAAATAATATATAAACTTGAATAAAATAATATTACACTGTGAAGCGCTTATTTTTAGCAATAATAGGTTCAATCTATGTTAATGTAAAGGTTAAAAAAATGGATTTTAATAATATTAATGAACTTTATGAACTCGAAAACAGCTTTTATAAAAAAGTTAAAGTAAAATACTCCGACTCCGATTATGCTGAAAAATATAAAATTTTTATAGATCAAATTTGCAAAAAAATTTTTAATATTGATTATAATTTCATTAAAAGTAAAGAAAATTGTCTGAATTATAGTTTTTTTAATTTTTTCGGTATTCCAAAAAATAAGGAATTAGATTTTTTTAATAAAATTTTAGAAGAATTTCCTGACGAAAAGATAGATGAAAATATAAAGTTAAAACTTTTTACATCATCATTTTGTCCGCATTGTCCCGGTGTTTTAAATCAGGTTTTTGAAATGCTTAAAATCTATAAAATAAGTACAGATGTATATTTCACTGATGATGCTTATGATAAAGCAGATAAGTATAATATTATGTCAGTACCTTCACTTATAATTGAAAGAGATAATACTGAAGTTTCAAGATGGACAGGTTTTATAAATAATGAAGATGTTTTAAAATCAGTAAAAGGTTTTTCAAAAAAAGATTACAGTACTGATTACTTTATCAATCTTCTGGAGCAAGGAAAAGCAGAAGATTTGGCAACCATGATTAAAAATGAAAATATTTTACCAAAGGGATTTGTTCTGCTTTTTCAGAATTCTAAGTGGAGTGTGAGGCTTGGAGCTATAGTTGCCGGCGAATATCTTAAAGATTTATCTAATGATCTTTTTGAAGAACTTCTTGAAAAGAACTATAAAAATTTTAAAGATTTAAGTTCTGATGTTAAAGGAGATCTTTTGTATCTTTTTTCACTCTCAGAGAATAATGAAAAATGGACAAAGATAATTTCAGAGATTCTTAATACTGAAAAAGACAGCTCTGTTAAAGAAGCTGCAGCTGAATCACTGGAAGAGTTAAAAGTAAAGAAAAATTAATTATGGAACAAATTAAGTATATATTTTATAAAGAAAGACTAATTTAAGATGTATATTTTTTTTACATAAAAAAGTGAATAAAAATATCAATACTTGTATCTTAATATATAAACAGGCTTGAAAAGAGCATGGAGGGGAAGTAAATGGATCTTAAAAAGGTTGAGTATGAGATTAAAACTCATCTTGAAAATGGAGATAAAGATCAGGCATTAAAGGTAATTTATGATGCAATAGTATATTTTGCCCGTAAAAAAGAGTTTGGCAAAGCTGAAGCACTGCGTGACAAAATTTATGATATAGATTCATTTGCTCTTACAGAGATAGTTGAATCTTCTGAAATAATTGAACATGAAAAAAAGCAGTCTATAGATAAAAATCATCAGACCATATTTCAAAAGCTTTATTCTGAACTTACCCCGGAAGAAGGGAATGCTCTTTATTTTGCAATGGAAGAAGTAAAATTCAGTTATGATGATGTATTTTTTAATCAGGGTGAAAAAAACAATACTCTTTACTTTATAGATAAAGGCTCTCTTAAGTTTATACATAAAAAAGATGATGAAGATATTTTTATAAATGAGCTAAAACCCGGACACATTGCAGGAGGAGAATCATTTTTTCAGACAAGCATCTGCACCAACTCTTTGCTTGGAAGTTCAGAAGGATCTCTTCACTCTTTAAACAGAAATAATCTCGACAGATTAAGAAGTCAGTACCCAGGACTTGAACCAAAGATTAAAGATTTTTCTTACACAATAAAATCTACTTCGCAGGTATTGAAGGAAAGGGGAGTCAACAGAAGAGTTCATAAAAGAATTCCTTCTAAAGGTGTAATAGTATTCCAGATATTAAGTGCTTCAGGCAAATCAATAGGTAAAGTTTTAAAGGGAAAGCTTGCTGATGTTTCTGCAGGAGGACTTTCTTTTTATTTTACCACCTCAAACGAAAAAAATGTCAAACTTCTTCTGGGCAGAGATCTTATGATGAAGTTTATAATGCCTGAAACAAAAAACAGGTCTGAAATTAAAAAGAGGGGCAAGGTTTTAAGTGTACTTCCTCAGATGAATCATGAGTATTCAATACATTTGAAATTTGATTCAGTTCTTGATCCTGAATATTTGATGTAGTACTTGACCGAAACCAGAATTTTTTGTTCAGTTACCTCAGATGAAAAATTTAACAGCAGGAAAACTTTAGTATTTTGAGGTTATGATTAAATTTTGATTCTAACTCAGAACTTGGCAAAAAAGGCAGTTTTCGTTTAGCATTATTAATTCAGGTGAACAGATAAAATGTCACTTCTTGCATTTACATTCTGAAGCTTTACAGTGATGTTGTCACCGGGTTTAAGATTCATTCCTGGAGAACCGGATAGTTTTGACTCAATCATATAATTTAAAAGAACTATCCCGTAATTATGTCTTTTATCTGATATAACCATCGCAGGCTCAGTCTGTCCCCTTTTTGCTTCAAGATATTTTAAAATCCAGTATCTTTTTCTCTGAAACTGCACTCTTCCTATATTTGCCATTGCAGTGTTAATTTGTGCTGTAAGAGCATTGAGCTCGTCTTCGGAGTATGGTTTCTGAAGATTAAAAGCCGATTTTATCTGTCTTTGGCAAACAAGATCAAAATATTTTCTTACAGGAGATGTTGAAGTAATATACGAGTTAACCCCTAGCCCGCAATGAGGCTCAGGTGTTGTAGAGATAATAACCCTGCTCATTTCTTTTCTCTGGAGAAACTGCATAAGAAGTGTTCCGTTGTCTCTTTCATAATATCTGTTTTCAGGTTTTGCCTGACCGCGGAAAACTGCAGGTATAGATCTGTTTTTCAGAAATTCTGCCATAAGGTGATTAGCCATTATCATAAATTCAGAGACAAGTATCCACGAAGGAGTTTTTCTCTCGGAAACTTTGATTTCAATATTTTTATTTTCATCTATATAAACATCTGTATCAGGAATAGAAATATCTACTGCATTGGATGCAAATCTTTTATCTCGGAAGTTTTCAGCAGTTTTATAAAGATTTTGAAGTTCTTGTGAAAGACCTGAGTTTATAAGATCATCAGCTTCATCGTATGAGATCTGGTCAGTAATATTAATTACAGAAGGTACTATTTCAAAATCTGCAAGATTAAAATCTTCTGAGAGTTCCATTAGTATGCTTATAGCAGCTCTGTTTTCTCCCTTTACAAGGCTTGCGTAATTTTCAGATATTTTGGGGTGAAGCATGGGGATTTTACTGTCGGGCATATAAATGGAACTGGCTCTAGTGGAGGCGTTTCTGTCGATAGGAGTGTCTTTATTTATAAGAAAATCGACATCGGTTATATGGACACCCGCAGTCATTTTTCCGTTGTTTATTTCAAAGCTTACTGCATCATCAAAATCTTTTGTATTTTTTCCGTCTATTGTAAAAGTTTTAAGAGTTGTTAAATCTTTTCTTGCAGAAAAATCTGGTTTTTCAATGTTATTTTCCAGATTATTTACCGCATCTTTAATGTTTTTGGAAAAATCTTTTTCTATATCGTATTTTATAAGGTCAGTATTTTCATCAATATCCCAGACCCCAAGATTTACAAGGAGTTTAAATATTTTTAATCCGAGCTCAACTCCTGCTTCTTTAAAAATTTCCTTTGCAATATCATAATCAGGAGATTCATTTTCAAGAAGATAGTATGAAGAAATAATTTTTATTAAAGGAAGTTCTTCAGGGGGCATTTCAGGGCTGGAAGAACTAATATTCTGCTTGAGCCATTCGCTCCCTTTTTGAATAACAAGTTTTTTTCTTTCCTGTTCATTTTTCTGAATTATTAATTGTTCAACCTGTTTTTCAGAAAAAGGAAGGTACTGACTGTGATTAAATTTGAAATATAATCTGTCATAGAACATAGCTCTCATGACAGCAGATTTTTCAACAGGTTCAGGCTCATTGCCAAAGCACAGCTCTGAAACCATATCAACATCTGTCCAGTCTCCCTCAGGGCTTAAAAGTTCCCAAAGTTCAATTATATCAACTTCTTTTAGCTTAGCTTCGGAAAGTTCGGCAAACTTTTTTAATGATTGTGCAATGTGATCCCTTGAATTTTTAAGAGAGAGTATTTTATTACTTCCAAGAGAAATTCGTTTTTCTGCAATATTAACTTCTCTGTTATTTTCATTTAAAATACGTAGTCTGTTTTTTTTCTTTTCAAGTACAACAGCACATAAAATTTTTTGGTCGTCTATATATTCGACTAATTGTCCTTCATTCATATTTAAGTCCATTATCAGCAGGCTGTAATAAAGTCAATCCAACAGTTTTTTATTGTTTTGAACAGTTGATTATATTATTTCCTTAACAGATAAGATTATTTTAAAACCTGAACACTGAATTTAGTGAAAGTTTTGTTTTTATGTCCTATAAACTTGTTCTGCCATATTTTAAAAAAAATAAATATAAAGTTGCAGCCGGCATATCTTTTTTGTTGGTTGTAGATTTTTTTCAGCTCTTAATACCATATTTTATAAAAAAATCCATAGATGTAATTACACAAAATAACCAGGATTTTTCAATTGTATTGAAATACGGGGTTCTGATTATTTTGTCAGGTGTTGTAATTACTTTTTTAAGATACTGGTGGAGAGTTTTTCTTATAGGTACATCAAGGTATATTGAAAAGGGGATAAGACAATCTCTTTTTGAGCATGTTATGAATCTCGATCTCAGGTTTTTTGACAAAATTAAAACCGGCGATATTATGGCTCATGCAACAAGTGATATAAATCATATAAGAATGGCTTTCGGAATAGGCGTTGTTGCTTTTACTGATGCTGTTCTCCTTGGAACTGCAACTGTAATAATAATGTTTTATTTTAATTATAAACTTGCTTTTCTTGCTCTTATTCCAATGCCTTTTATTGTTGGAGTTACAAAGGTGCTGGGGAGAAAAATGCATGATTATCATACAGATGCTCAGTCTGCATTTTCTGTTCTTACTGAAAATATAAGAGAGAGTTTTTTGGGAATAAGAATAATAAAGGTTTTTAATTTTGAAAAACTTGTAAATAATAAAATAGATTATTATTCATCAGATTATTTTAATAAAAGTCTTAAAAGAGCTGTTATTACTTCTGCAATAAGACCTCTTATGATTCTTTTTTTAAATATTTCCCTTTTTATCATAACTTTTTATGGTGGGATGCTTGTTATAAAAGGTGAAATTACTCCAGGCGATCTTGTTGCTTTTATTCAATACCTAAGTCTTCTTGCCTGGCCTGTTATTGCTCTTGGCTGGATGACAAATCTTGTTCAAAGAGGTGCTGCATCTTTGAAAAGACTTAACAATATTCTTACTGCAAAGCCCGAGGTTTATGAAACTGAAAATCCTGAACTTTTAAGTGATAAAATTGAAACCATAGAATATGAAAATGTTTTTTTTTCATATAAAAAATCTAAATCATGCCTTGATAATATCAGTTTTACAGTAAAAAAAGGTGAGTTTATTGGTTTTACCGGTAGCCCCGGCAGCGGAAAATCTACTTTGCTTTCTACTGTTCCAAGGCTTTATGACCTCGATTCCGGACAAATACTTATAAACAAAACTGATATCAAAAATATCTCTTTAACAGATTTAAGAAATAAAATTGCATATATGCCCCAGGAGGCATTTTTATTTTCAGGAACAATTAAAGAGAATATTCTCCTTGGTGAAAAAGAAGATGATGAAAAAATAAAAAAAGTTATTAAGGCCTCATGCCTTGATGAAACCATTGAAAATTTGCCTGCAGGATTGAATACTTTTACAGGTGAAAGAGGTGTTTCTTTATCAGGGGGACAGAAACAAAGGATTGCTCTTGCAAGAATTCTTTATAATGAAAAAGAGGTTATTGTTCTGGATGATCCTGTAAGTCAGGTTGATACAGATACAGCACTTAATATTATAAAAAATTTAATCGATATTACCCGTGATAAAATACTTATAATAGCTTCACACAGAATCTCTGCTGTTTCAGGAGCAGAAAAAATTTTTGTACTTGAAAACGGAAAAATTGAAGATTACGGAACCCATGAATACCTTGTAGAAAATAATATATTTTATAAAA
>Ga0136557_1002634_pt1 | contig 10237 bp, 11 predicted proteins | sample AntRauTorckE6832_FD_104796 | JGI IMG/M metagenome (GOLD analysis project Ga0136557, IMG submission 104796) | Saline lake microbial communities from Rauer Islands, Antarctica - Metagenome Torckler E6 #832 | ecosystem: Environmental > Aquatic > Non-marine Saline and Alkaline > Saline | place...
AATATTGAGAGATTTTTATGAACCTTTCTATCAGCGCCTGGAAAATGCAAGGGAAAACATGGAAAGTGTTCAAATTGTTGAAGAAACAGATGAAGTCTGTGAAGAATGTGGTAGTCCAATGGTTGTTAAATATGGGCGCTATGGTAAATTCCTGGCCTGTTCAAGTTATCCGGAATGTAAAAATACTGAGCCTTATTTAATTAAAACTGGTGTTGACTGTCCTGAATGTGAGGATGGAGAGGTTATAGAAAGAACTTCTAAAAAGGGAAGAACATTTTATGGATGCAGTAATTATCCTGATTGTAACTTTATGACCTGGAATAAACCGATTGAAAAAGCCTGCCCTGATTGCGGTGGTGTAATGGTTGAAAAAACAACTAAAGCCAAAGGTAAACATTATAAATGTATCAATAAAGAATGTGGACATACTGAAAAAGCAGATTAATTAGTATTTGATAGGCTTTCTTCAAATTTATCTTAATTTTGGAGAAAGCTTTTAAATTACATATTTCGGAAGCGTTTACAATAATAATAATAACTAATAAAATTTAACTCCGAAATATCTAAAAAGATTAAAATAAGATTAAATTATTGTGAAATTTATAGCGATAGCTTGACAATTTTGATCTTTTCATGGTAATATAAACAAAATAGAATAAAATATTTTGAATCATGTGACAATTTAAAAAATATAAGATTATAATTAAAGGAGGTTCTAAATTGTCGATTACAGATTTTGATGCAACTACTATAGTTGCAGTGAATCATAATGGTTGTATGGCTTTAGCTGGAGATGGCCAGGTAACTCTGGGTAATACAGTTATGAAGAGTACAGCCAAAAAAGTCAGAAGATTATATAATGGTGAAATTTTAGCTGGATTCGCCGGTACATCTGCAGATGCATTTACTCTTTTTGAGAAATTCGAGGGTAAATTAGAAGAATATCATGGAAGTCTGCAGCGGGCAGCAGTTGAGCTGGCCAAAGAATGGCGGACAGATAAAATTTTAAGAAAACTTGAAGCTTTGCTAATTGTTGCAAATCTGGAAGAAATCCTTATTATTTCAGGTAATGGTGATGTTATTGAACCTGATGGCAAAATTACTGCTATTGGTTCTGGCGGCCCTTATGCACGTGCGGCTGCAACAGCACTATCAAACCATGGGAAAGACCTGAATGCCGGGGATATCGCCAGTGAAGCACTCAAAATAGCGGCTTCTATTTGTATTTATACCAATGAAAATATTACTTTAGAGGAGTTAAATGGAGGTGAGTCTGAAGCAGATGAATAATCAATTAACCCCAAAAGAAATAGTTGCTGAACTGGATAAATATATAATTGGACAGAATCAGGCAAAAAAATCAGTAGCTATTGCTTTAAGAAATCGATATAGAAGAAAACTGGTTAAAGATGAAATGAAGGACGAGATTATTCCTAAAAATATTTTGATGATTGGTCCTACTGGTGTAGGTAAAACTGAAATTGCACGCAGACTTGCTAAAATAGCCAGAGCTCCTTTTATAAAAATAGAAGTGACCAAATTTACTGAAGTTGGTTATGTTGGTCGTGATGTAGAATCAATGATTAGAGATCTTACCGAATCAGCAATTAGAATGGTCAAAGAAAATAAAATGGAAGAAGTTGAAATTGAAGCCGAAAAACAGGCAATTCAGCGAATTGTAGATCATATGCTTCCTGGAAATAACAAAAACAAAGATGATTATTATTCTAATCTGGTCGATGATATTAATAAAGATCAGGATAATATAGATGATCGAATAGCTGCCAGAAAAAAAAGAATGTTTAATAGAATTAAAGAAGGTAAGCTTGATGATCAAAAAATTGAAATTGAAGTAGAGGAAAATAATACTCAGATGATGGAAGTATTCTCCGGTTCAGGAGTAGAAGAAATGGGTGTTAATTTCCAGGATATGCTGGGAAATATTTTTCCAAATAAAAAACAGAAGAAAAAAGTAACTATTGCCCAGGCTAAAGAAATGCTTAAAGATGAGGAAGCTCAAAAACTAATAGATATGGATCAGGTTAAAGCAGAGGCTATAGAAACAGTCGAAGAAGATGGCATTATTTTCTTAGATGAAATTGATAAAATTGCAGGTAGAGAATCTGGATCTGGCCCGGAAGTTTCACGACAGGGTGTACAGAGAGATATTTTGCCCATTGTTGAAGGATCAACTGTAAGTACCAAACACGGTTCAGTAAAAACCGATCACATTCTTTTTATCGCAGCTGGAGCCTTTCATGTTTCTTCACCAGCTGATTTAATTCCAGAACTTCAGGGTAGATTTCCGCTGAGGGTCAATTTAGATAGCCTCAGCCGTGATAATTTTAAAGATATACTCTTGTTACCTCGTAACTCTCTGGTCAAACAGTACAGGGCATTATTAGAGACTGAAGGTATAAAGATTAACTTCACTGAGGATGCGATAGAAGAAATTTCGAGCTTTGCTTATGATATTAATGAAGAAACAGAAAATATAGGAGCCAGAAGATTACATACAATAATGGAGAAATTATTGGAAGACCTTTCTTTTGAAGCTCCAACTATGACTGAAACAGAGATTGAAATTGATGTGGATTATGTTAATGATAAATTAAAAGATGTTGTTGCTAATAAAGACTTAAGTAAATATATATTATAATTTAAAAACTGAAAATGGAGGAGATTAACATGGGTAGTTTATTAGAAAAGAGTAGAAAGATTAATCGTTTATTACAGAGAACAGGTGGAAATGCAGTCGATTTTTCCGATATGGCTTATGTTTTAAAAGAGGCAGTAAAGTGTAATATCTATGTAACCAGTAAAAAAGGTAAGATTTTGGGTTATAGTTTATTGGATGACTTTGAATGTGATATTATGGAAGAAGAGGTAATAGAACAGGGTGAATTTCCAGATGAATATAATGAGGGTCTATTAAGGATTAGAGAAACTAAGTCTAATATAGAACAAAAAGATGGCAAATGTGTTTTTGCAAAAGGTGAAGACTGCTTATTTGAAGATAAATTAACAACAATCGTACCTGTTATTGGTGGTGGAGATAGACTGGGAACTTTAGTCTTAGCCCGTTATGGCTCTGCATTTGATGATGAAGATATGGTACTGGCAGAATATGGAGCTGCAGTTGTTGGGATGGAAATTTTACGTGCCAGAAGTGAGAGAATAGAAAAAGAAGCTCGTAAAAAAGCTGCTGTTCAAATTGCAATTGATACACTTTCTTATTCTGAATTAGAAGCAATTGAACATATTTTTGAAGAATTAGATGGAGAAGAAGGTTTGTTAGTAGCCAGTAAAGTAGCAGATAGAGTCGGTATTACCAGATCTGTTATTGTTAATGCTTTACGTAAATTTGAGAGTGCTGGTGTAATCGAATCTCGTTCCCTGGGAATGAAGGGAACATATATAAAAGTGCTTAATGATAATTTATTACCTGAATTGGAAAAACTTAAAGCATAACAAAGATTAAGAGTTTTGATCATGCAGACTCCTCTAATTAATTGAGGAGTCTTTTAACTGCAAAAAAAATATTTTTAGCAAAAAGCTTGATTAAGTTTTAAGTATATGGTATACTTTTTTGTGGCAAAATACACACGACAGTTGATCTAAATGCTGGTGCTGTTTTAATACAGTTGTGTTTAGAATTGATGCTGTCGGAGGCTAAAACCAGAAAGGAGGTGCAGGAGTTATGTCAGTTGTAAACATGAAACAACTCCTCGAATCGGGTGTTCATTTTGGTCATCAGACTAAGAGATGGAACCCAAAGATGAAGCAATACATTTTCACCGAAAGAAATGGGATTTATATCATTGACCTACAGCAGACAGTTAAGTTAATTGATACTGCTTATAACTTTGTCAAAGAACAGGCTGCTGAAGGTAAAGATGTACTGTTTGTTGGAACTAAGCGTCAGGCACAGGAAACTGTTAAAAAGGAAGCTGAAAAATGCGGAATGCCTTATGTTAACCAGCGTTGGTTAGGTGGTATGTTAACTAATTATAATACTATCAAAAAACGTATTGACCGTTTAGAAGAAATCGAGCAGATGGAAGAAGAAGGTATTTTTGAAGTTCTTCCTAAAAAAGAGGTTATCGAATTAAACAAAGAACACGATAAACTTCAGAGATTCCTCGGTGGAATTAGAGATATGAATGGTTTACCAGATGTAATCTTTATCACAGATGCAAGAAAAGAAGATATCGCAGTTTCTGAAGCAAGAAAACTGGATATCCCAATTGTGTCAATCTTAGATACAAACTGTGATCCAGATCTGATAGATTATGTCATTCCTGGTAATGATGATGCTATTAGAGCTGTCAAATTGATTACCAGTGTTATTTCTGATGCAGTACTTGCTGGAAAGCAAGGTAGACAAGAAGCTGAAGTTAAACAAGAAGCTGAAGAAAATACTGCTGAATAATTAAGAATTAATAAAAAGCGCTGGTGAAGTTTTATGCTTTGCAGCGCTTTTTTTCTAGCATAATTTAATTATATTTAACAAAAATTAGTTAAATATTAATTTGAGAGTGCTTTAAAGTAATTAAGTAATGAAGGCTATAGTTATAAGTTATTATAAGGAGGTTTTTAATAAATGGGCGTTACAATGAAAGATATAAAAGAGCTTCGTTCCCGCACCGGTGCAGGTGTTCTTGACTGCAAAAAGGCTTTAAACAAAGTTGACGGTGATGTTGAAGCTGCTGTTGAATTTTTAAGAGAAAAAGGTATGGCAGCTGCTGCTAAAAAAGCAGGAAGAATTGCTGCAGAGGGATTAGTAAGCTTAAATATTAGTGATGATCGCAAAAAAGGTCTTTTAGTTGAAGTGAACTCTGAGACTGACTTTGTTGCTAAAAATGATAATTTCCAGTCACTTGTTTCTGATATTTCCGAGCATCTGATGCAGAGCCAGGCAGATGAGGTAGAAACTGTTGAAGATGAAAAGTGGTTTAAAGATGAAGGCCAGACTGTAAATGATGTTATCAAAGCAGCAATTGCCAGCATTGGCGAAAACATCAATTTAAGAAGATTTAAGAAAGTTGAAACCGATGGTTATCTATTTGGATATACCCATATGGGTGGAAAAATTGGTGTTTTAGTTGAATTTGCTAATGAATTTGATGAAGAAAAAGCTCAAACTGCTAAAGATATTGCAATGCATATTGCAGCTATCAATCCAGAATTTTTAGATCGTGATTCTGTAGATGCAGAATCTATTGAAAAAGAGAAGAAAATTTATAAAGAGCAGATGTTAAATGAAGGTAAGCCTGAGCACATTATTGATCAGATTGTAGAGGGTAAAATCAACAAGTATTATACCCAGGTTTGTCTTTTAGAGCAGCCATTTGTTAGAGATGACGATCAAACTGTTGCTGAAATATTAGAAGAAAACGAGATGGAAGTTAAACAGTTTACACGTTTCGAAATTGGCGAAGGAATTGAAAAGAAAGAAGAAGACTTCGCTGCTGAAGTTGCTGCAATGACAAAAAATCAATAATAATTAAAAAAGGAGAGCACTTAGAGAAAGTGTTCTCTTTTTTTAAGTAAATTTGCTAATAAAAAAGGAATTCGCTAAAAATTGAAGAATAATATTTAATGGAGGTTAATTATATAATGACAGAAAAACCAGTTTATTCGAGAATACTGCTTAAGATTAGTGGGGAGGCACTTGCTGGTAATAACGGTTATGGTATTGATCCTGAAATGATCAAGAATATTGCAGCAGAAATCAGTGATGTTGTCAAGAGTACAAATGTCGAAATGGCAGTTGTAGTTGGTGGAGGTAATATCTTTAGAGGTATTGCTGGAAGTGCTAAGGGAATGGACCGAGGTACAGCTGATTATATGGGGATGCTGGCAACTGTAATCAATGCCCTTGCCTTACAGGATGCTATCGAAAAATTTGAGATTGAAACTCGTGTACAGTCAGCAATTGAAATGCGTCAGATAGCAGAACCTTATATTAGGCGTCGTGCAATTAGACACTTAGAAAAAGGAAGAGTTGTCATTTTTGCTGCAGGTACTGGAAATCCATTTTTCTCGACAGATACTACCGCTGCTTTAAGAGCTGCTGAAATATCTGCAGATGTAATCTTAATGGCCAAAAATGTAGATGGAATCTATGATTCTGATCCGGCTGTTAATGAAGATGCACAAAAACATGAAACTTTATCTTATATTGATTTATTAAACAATTCATTAAGGGTTATGGACTTTACCGCTGTATCATTATGTATGGATAATAAAATTCCTTTAAAAGTATTTGCAGTTAAAAGAGAAGGTAATATTAAGCGGGTTTTACTTGGCGAAAATATTGGAACTTCTGTTAGTTAATAATAAGATTTGAGGAGGACTAATTTATGTTTAGAGAAGTGATGAAAGATACAGAAAAAAAGATGGAAAAAACACTTGATAAAACAAAAGAAGATTTAAATACAATTAGAACTGGAAGGGCCAGACCTTCACTTGTAGAAAATATTACGGCAAATAATTACGGTGTTGCTACCCCAATTCAGCAGATGGCAAAGGTTTTTGCTCCAGAGGCAAGACAAATTGTAATTGAGCCCTGGGATAAAAATAATATAGAAACAATTGAAAAAGCGATTATGCAGGAAAACTTGGGCTTAAATCCCAGCAATGATGGTACTGTTATTAGAATTAATATACCACAATTAACAGAAGAAAGAAGAAAAGAACTGGTTAAAATTTTACATGAAAAAGCAGAAAAAGGTAGGGTTTCTATTCGGGCAATTAGACGAGAAGCTAATGAAGAACTTGAAATGTTAGAAGATGAAGGTGTAATTTCTGAAGATAATATGCATCGAGGTCTGGATAATGTTCAGGAATTAACCGATGAGTATATAGGTAAACTTGATGATATAGTTAAGAAAAAAGAAGAAGAGGTTATGGAAGTTTAAGTATGGAATTGTCAAAATTTCTTGCTTCTCCACTGAATAAAGCTATTAATTTTATGGAAGAAGAGCAGCTTGATTATAAATTGAAAGAAATTAAACCTCCATTTCAAAATGAAGATAATCTTAAAAATGAAGGACTAAAGCGGGTCCTTAAAATCGAAAAAGAAAACAGTTTTTATTTAATAACCTGGTCTTTTCAATATAACAGCTAATTTATACCCCCTTTATAGGGGGTAATTAATTAATTGGAAGGGATGATTTAATGAATACTCCCAAAAACATTGCGATAATTATGGATGGAAATGGTCGCTGGGCAGAAAAAAGAAATAAAAGTCGAAGTTCCGGCCATAAAGAGGGTGTAAAAACTCTAAAAGAAATAGTAAAAGCAGCAGCCAATTTACAAATAGAATCAATGACTGTGTATGCTTTTTCTACAGAAAACTGGAAAAGGCCAAAGGCAGAAGTCAATTTTCTTTTAGCTTTAATGAAAAGGACAATCCATAATGAAATTAATGAGCTATTAAAAAATGGGGTTAGAATTAAATTTATTGGTCAAAAAGATGCACTTCCCTCTAGTTTAGTCAAAGAATTTAAATATATTGAAGAAAAATCTGAACATAATAATAATTTGATTCTAAATATAGCCTTTAATTATGGAGGTAGAGCAGAAATAACTGATGCTGCTAAAAAAATTGCTTTAGCTTACGAAAATGATGAGATAGATTTAAATAAATTTGATGAAAGTGATTTTTCCAATTATTTGTACGATAAAGAATTGGAAAATGTTGAACTATTAATTAGGACAGGTGGAGATTTGCGTGTGAGTAACTTTCTACTCTGGCAGTCAGCCTATGCTGAATTGTATTTTACAGAAAAATTTTGGCCTGATTTTTCTACTGAAGACTTAAAAAAGGCAATAGAAGATTTTAAAAATCGTGATAGAAGATTTGGCGGTCTAAAAGATGGTGATTATAATGCTTAAAAAAAGAATAATCAGTGCAATTATCGGTATCTTATTATTAATATTTTTGATTTTTGCAGGGTCTCTACCCTTTTTTTTAACTGTCAGTATTATTACTGTTCTGGCTGTTCGTGAATACAGCCGAATACTAAAAATAAAATCTAAGCTGCTGCAAACTATACTCTCTGTATCAGCCTTCCTGATTGTTTTTAATGTTTATCTTATTTCCAACAGTTTTAATTATTTGCCATCTGGAATTATATTTTTTATAATTATCTTTGCGCTTTATCTTTACAATTTACAAAACTATCAGGAAAAAGATTTTATTAAAAATATTAGTCATCAATTATTCTCAATTATCTATATTGGTGGTGGCCTTTCTTATGCTGTCTTTTTAAGAGATATTAATCAGGACCCTTTTGTTAATACAACTGCTTTATGGTTAGTTTTAATTGCTACCTGGCTGACTGATTCAGGGGCTTATTTTGTTGGTAAAAAATTCGGAAAAAAAGCAATGGCTCCAGTTATCAGTCCAAATAAAACAATTGCAGGAGCAGTCGGGGGGATTTTAACAACCGCTACTTTTATTATACTTTCTGCAATTTTTTTGGAAGTTTTTAATATTTATTATTTAGTTTTTGCCTTTTTATTCCCTGCTGTTGCAATTATGGGAGATCTGTTTGAATCATGCATCAAAAGAGATTTTGGTGTTAAAGATACCGGAACAATTATTCCTGGACATGGAGGAATACTTGATCGTTTTGATAGTTTTATCTTCACAGCACCTTTTACATATTATTTTATAATTTTATTACTGGGGTGAATTAAATGATAGCCAACAAGTGGTATATTAAATATTTTTTAACGTTTTTATTTTTATTATTAAGTCTGGTTGTTTTAGAACATGTTTTTATCTATTTCACCCCATTTATTATTGCAACTGTTATTGCGAGTTTAATTAATCCAATTGTTGATTATCTAGATCAAAAGATACCAATCCATCGGGGATTTAGCGTTATTATTGTTTTAATTTTGGTAATTGTAATTCTGGTTACAATGATTATTATCGGTGGTGCACAGGGATATTTAGAGTTAAATAGATTGCTTCGTAATTTACCTGATTATCGCTCAATTGATTCTCAAATTAAATGGTTTTCTGAGCAGAATCAGCAGCTTGAAAATTTTATGGAAAACTGGGAGATCTCAGAAGCTGTTAAAGATGCTGTTAACAGTAATTTGCAGCTTTTATATAATGGCATTAGAGACACTTTGATTTCTGTTATTAATACTGTTTTAGAGTTTCTAACTAAATTGCCAAATTTATTTATTATTCTTTTTATAGCTTTTATTGCTACATTTTTTATTAGTCGTGATCGTGACAATATCAAGGATTTTCTGGTTAATATTTTTCCGGAAGAGATACAGCCTAAAATAGCTAATGTATTTACTCAGCTTAATCGTTCTGCAGTTGGCTATATCAGAGCCATGCTGATTTTAATTTCTATCAGTGGTTTAGTTGCTGGTATAGGGGTTAAATTGATGGGTAATCAATATGCTTTAATTGTTGGTGTAACTGCAGCGATTCTTGATTTGATCCCAATCATTGGACCGGCTTTATTATTTTATCCCTGGATAGTGATGTCCATAATTTTTGGTAATTTTTCGCAGGCTTTTGCTCTCTTTCTTCTGCATTTATTTTTAGCAGGAGTTCGTTCCGCTTCTGAAGGGAAAATTATGGGTAAAAGTTTAGGGCTGCACCCCCTGGCAATAATGATAGCTCTTTTTTCTGGTTATCGGATATTAGGGGCAATTGGTTTTGTGGTTGGGCCAACATTTTTAGTTATAATTAAGGCAATAGTTGATTCGGATTTAGTTGATCTAAAACGATAATTTTATTTTAACTGGCAAATTATAGAGGTGAAAAGATGAAAAAAATTACAATACTAGGTTCTACAGGATCAATAGGAACCCAGACTTTAGAAGTAATAGATAACTTAACAAATTGGCAGCTTAAGTCTTTAACTGCCTACAAAAATATTGATCTGCTTTTTGAACAGGTAAAAAAATATCAACCTGAATTTGTAGTAGTTGTAGATTCAGAGTCGGCGGCTAAATTAAAATCCAGATTAAAAAATCATAAAACAGAAGTATTAGCAGGTAGAGAAAATTTAAAAACTGCAGCAGCAGAAAATGTTGATCTTGTCTTAAATGCAGTTGTTGGTTTTGCCGGACTTGAACCGTCAATAGCTGCGGCAGAAGCGGGGAATGATATTGCCCTGGCAAATAAGGAAAGTTTAGTCAGTGGTGGCTCTATTTTAACACAATTAGTAAAAGAAAATAATATAAAACTGCTGCC
>Ga0136557_1002635_pt1 | contig 10237 bp, 11 predicted proteins | sample AntRauTorckE6832_FD_104796 | JGI IMG/M metagenome (GOLD analysis project Ga0136557, IMG submission 104796) | Saline lake microbial communities from Rauer Islands, Antarctica - Metagenome Torckler E6 #832 | ecosystem: Environmental > Aquatic > Non-marine Saline and Alkaline > Saline | place...
CCTTCCTGTTACTTCAGCAGATACAAAACCAACTACTTCAGCGTGATTCTCACAGACCCAGATACTCTCTCCTACAGTATCTCTATCGAAATCATTGAATCCCAATTTTCCAGCGTCAAGCCAGGTGAAGGTTCGCTTTCTTGATTGATAGTACACATTCCTTAATGATTCTCGATCTCTTTCTTCAGATCTCCGGGTTAGCATGAATCATTCCAAAGAACATAACGCCGTTCATCACCGGTTCAACCGTAGGTTGCATCTGGCGCCGAAGGCGCGAAGTTGATGACTTGGTTAGGTGCGGCCGCCCCAAGAAGTTGGGTCTTTTCGCACATGAAAGACCGCTGTGACAATAATCCTTGCCCGTTGACGAAGTACAGTATGCGGCAGGGAAAACGACGCACAGGAATTCGTCTCAATTCTTTATGGAACTTTCGGTAAATGAGAGGGTTTCTAGGCAGCTTATCCAACGCCTCTTCAACACATAAAAGAAAGCCATGACCCAAACCAGCCCGTTTACTTTCGTAGGCCGTGTACTGCTCGTCAGTATCGAGCTCAGCCTCTGGCCGGACTGTCAGCGCATAAGCCATTTACTTGGACAGAATTCGAGCTTTGACATCTGACCAGGGAGAGCCGATCTCTTGGTCTATCTCAAACGCTGCGAGCCGACGATTTAGCTCCGCGAGTTGGGGGCCAGTTAAGTCGATCTCAACGTCTTCAGCTATCACGCTGTCCCACAGGGCCTCAGCGAGAATGATACGCTCAGAGACTGTAAGTGATTGAATTTCCATAGCATAGAACCCTTGAAAGGACCTTGACGACTGATTTGAACAAAAGTGTAGCACCGGAACGGCTAGCGCACGAGCACATAACGCCCGCTTCAAATGCGCGGTGAAACCGGGTCATTTTGCAAGCGATTGTTATGTTCGCGCTTCATTATCTGGCACAAACTCAATTTTTAATTTGTAGCCCATTGCCGCTGCATAATCGGTAAGTGTAGAGAGCTTGGGAGGGATGTTTGAGCTTACACTTTCCAGCCTGGAAATATTACTTTTCTTAGTCTGCAAAATTTCCGCAATTTGCTCTTGAGTAAGACCGGCTTGCTGCCGCAGTGCGATCAGTTGCTTACGCACTTCGTACGCCGCAGAAAGGTCGTCATAGCTATTCTTCACGCCCTCACGCTTTAGCGCGTCTTCCTTGAAGGATTTCAATGTAGATCTAGTCATTTGTTAACTCCTTCATTCGTTTGCGGGCTTTATCAATCTCCTTCCTTGGAGTCTTTTGAGTCTTTTTGACAAAAGAGTTCAGGATGATTATCTCCTGGCCTTTGACCGTACAGCAAAGTGACCGGCCTATGCCTTCTTTGCCTCGAGCCCGTATCTCAAACAGCCCGGAGCTCATAGGAGCTGTATAGGGTTTTCCGATTGCCGGACCAAATTTCTCAATGATTTCTGCTATATGGAGAAAGTCAGCCAATATCCCGTCTGGAAATCCGAGCGTTTCCTGTCTAACCTTTTCACTGAAAAATGTGACGGTCCATGACATAGGCGGAGGTTATCATAAATGATAACAGTGCCAAGGGTAACGGGGAGAACATAACATTTGTATCGTGCGCAGGCACGATTATTGGATGTCCCTGCACGACATGTCAATACAGCCCCATCTTAGAAAGTCATCATAACCGGCTGATATTCAACAATCCCGACAATTTGTCCCACAGAATCGCGTGTTCAGCGCATCGCCGCATATGGTAATAGGCGTGCTATAACACTAATTCGCATCTTTTTAATGCAACAGAACAAGGAGGTTCAGATGTCCAGCCCCTTCCTGCAGGAGCTTAGCCGCGATATGCGTGTACGTGGTTACGCCTTGCGAACCGAAAAGACCTACATCCACTGGATACGCCGCTACATTTACTTCATCGACAGGCGCCATCCGCCAGATGCTGGAGCTGTTGAAGTCCGTGATTTTCTAACCTACCTGGCAGTGGATCGTAAAGCCTCGTCCAATCTCAAGAAAGGCCGGTCGGTTTTTGACCCTAAAGCGCTTCGGCGGCGGCGAGCACCAGGCTGAAGTCGGGGCGTTCGCGGTAGTCTATTTCGGCGTTGTTAAGGGTTTCCAGCGAGTCGTAGGTCATGGTGGCAACATTGAACGCCACCGCTGAACACAGTGATGAGCAGCAGGGGTAGGGCTTTTATCAGGCTTGGCATACAAATTCCTCGCATATCTGGTGATTGGCTTATTGAGTATGCCATGGCCACAGTGCCCTGTCTTTTTGGCGCTGCAGTCAGGGCTTGCTCTGCTTCCGGTCCGATGGATGGTTGATACCGTCCATGACCACAACCTCACCGAGCGCAAACGGGTTCACACCTTCCAGACAGGCGATGTTATAGCCGTATTCGGCGGGGTTGGAGCGACGCTGATGGTGGGTGTAGATGCCGCAGGTGTGACAGAAGTAATGCTTCGCCACGTGGGTGTTGAACTGGTAGTGCCCCAGTTTGTCTTCTCCCTGGATAATCCGGATATGGCCCAGGGTGGTCGTCCCCATGATGGCACCGCGCTGCCGGCAGAAGGAGCAATCGCAGCGCTTGGGGTCAACCACGCCGTTGGGCAGGTGCATGTCCATCTGCACAGCGCCGCAGTGGCAGCTTAAACGGTGGTACTCCTTGATGTCAGTGTCGCCGATGCGCTTGATCATGCTGACGATCTCTTCGTTTAGTTTGCTGATATCTGGCGTCTGCAGTGTCTGGCCTCAGGCTAACCAAGGCTTAGAGGGGGCCTCAGCGCGATCATCGGCTTCCTCACTGCCAGTGTCTGTCGCCTCGTAATCGCGAACAATGCTGATGGCCGATTCGTAGTCACCTTCGTCGACCAGCACATTGGCAAAACCATCCATCGCCAGATCACCCACGGCGCCCTGCAGGTAGTGCCCCCCCACATGGGGTTCGATGCCGTTGGCACGTAACATACCGGCAACGATATGCGCCTCAATAATGTCATTGGCTCGGTACACGATTTTCACACAACCTCCCGGCTTATGGCATGACGCTTACGTTGAACTGTCAGGGCTTTTTATTCGGCGTGCGGCGCTTGCCCTTGTCCTTGTCCATGCGCACCTTTGGACCGCCGCGTTTTTTGGCTTTGGGCTTGGGTGTGAACCGCTTTTCTCCGGGCGCACCCGCAGGCGCTGTACCTGGCTCGCTGGAGTCTTCACGTGGGCGACGCGCTGGACGCTCGGCAGCGGCCGCCAGGGTGCCATCGGAACGGTCCGGGCGGTTCTTTCTGAAGCCTTCAGGTTTTGCGCCATCGGACCTGAATCCGTCTTTTTTAAAGCCTTCTTTTTTAAATCCCTCTTTCTTGAAACCCTCTTTCTTAAAAGTGGGCTTATTGAAATCACCGTCGGCAGAATCGCGACGGTCTTTATTAAAGGCCGGTCGCTTTCGCTCTGGGCGAGTGTCTTTTTCTGCCGCGGTTTCTGCCGCGCTCATGCGCTCCAGGTCCAGCGCCTGATTGCACACACGGGTTTTTTGCAGGGTCTGGAACACCTCATCGGGCATGCCATGGGGCAGGTCAATGGTGGTGTGATCATCGTAAATCTGGATACGACCGATGTAGCGCCCTTCAATGCCGCCTTCGTTGGCAACGGCGCCGACAATCTCGCGCGGTGTAACACCGTGCTCATGACCGACCTTGATGCGGAAACGTTCCAGTTTGACGTCTTCGCCGTCCTCGAATTCACGCGCTTCCCGGCGTTTGCGGGCAGGGCGATCAGACACCGGGTCGCCGGTGTAATCATCATCATTAAGCGCGCCAAACAGGTCCTGCATCGGCGGCTTGCTCTTGGCTTTACGGACCTTTTTTTCGCTTGACGCGGTTTCTGCAGCGGCGTTGGCATCGCGAGCACTGGTTACCAATGCACCTGCATCAGGCGCATTGGCTGACGCCTTGGCCGGCTTGCCTGCTTTGGCGGCAGGGGTTTTGCCGTAACCGGATTTGGCCGCGCCAACATCCTTGAATGACGGCTCCAGAGGACGATCCTTCTGCAGCAGCCAGGCCATGGCGGCGGCGGCGTCTTCAACAGTACAGTCATGCTCGCTGCACAGATCGGTTATCAGGCCACGGAAGAAGTCCAGGTTGTCATTGGCCAGCGCCGCGGCAATGGTTTCCTTGAATTGCTGGCTGCGGTGCAGGATCAGTTCGCCACGGGTCGGCAGCTCCATGCGCGTGACTTTCTTGCGCGTGGTACGTTCAATGGATTGCAGCATGCGCTGTTCGCGCGGGGCGACAAAGAGGATGGCTTTACCACTGCGGCCGGCACGACCGGTGCGACCGATACGGTGAACGTAGGTTTCGTTGTCGTAGGGAATGTCGTAGTTCATCACATGACTGATACGCTCAACGTCCAGACCACGGGCAGCAACGTCGGTGGCAACCACGATATCCAGCTGACCATTCTTCAATTGCTCTACGGTGCGCGTGCGCAGCTGCTGATTCATGTCACCGTTCAACGCGGCCGCAGAAAAACCGCGGGCATTAAGCTTGTCCGCCAGTTCCTGGGTGCTGTTCTTGGTGCGCACAAAAATGAGCATGCCGTCGAACTCTTCCACTTCCAGCATACGCGTCAGCGCATCCAGCTTGTTGGTGCCCTGCACCAGCCAGTAGAACTGTTCGATGTTGTCGTTGGTGCTGGTGGCGGTCTTGATACTCACTTCAATCGGGTTGCGCAGGTATTTTTCTGCCACGCGGCGGATCACCGGCGGCATGGTGGCGGAGAACAGCGCTACCTGGCGGCTGGGCGGTGTTTTTTGCAGAATCAGTTCCACATCGTCAATGAAACCCATGCGCAGCATTTCGTCGGCTTCGTCCAGCACCAGGGTCTTTATGTCACTCAGGTCCAACGATTTTCTATTCAGGTGGTCGAGCAGACGTCCGGGGGTTGCAACAACCACATGAACGCCGCGGCGCAGGGCCTGCAGCTGGCGACCCATCTCCTGACCACCGTATACCGGCAGCACGTGAAAACCGCGCAGGCCCTGGGCATAGGTCTGGAACGCCTCAGCCACCTGAATGGCCAGCTCGCGCGTGGGACACAGCACCAGCGCCTGGGTTTTGGGGCTGGTGACATCGATATGCGCCAGCACCGGCAGGGCAAACGCAGCTGTTTTGCCGGTACCGGTCTGGGCCATGCCCACAATGTCGTTGCCTTGCAGCAATGCCGGGATCGTCGCCTGCTGGATAGGCGACGGGGTTTCGTAACCCACGTCGTTGAGGGTTTTTAACAGAAATGCGGGAAGATCAAGCTCAGCGAAGCTGAGATCCTGAACGGGTGTGGTCGACATAATGGTGCCTGCAGGCGCGGGGAATTCAATAAAAGGGCATCGATTGTACGCTAAAAGTGCTCTGACGTACAGCCGTCACCTTGGCGTGAACCCCGCGCTGCCCGCATTGTCAGTCGTGTTCGCGTAGAAAGTCGACAGCTCTGTCTGGGAAGTCAGTAAACAGCCCGTCGACATTGGCTTCAAAAAAGAACAGTTCCAGCATGTGCTCGAAATTGTCGGCATAGGGCACAATCTGGCCTTCATCCTGGCGGAACGTGTAGGGATGTACCTGCATGCCGGCCTGGTGTGCATCGCTGACCAGTGAGCTGATGATCAGGCCGTTGCGCGTGGAATCAGGACTGATGATCATGCCCTTTTCCGGCCCCACGCCGTCCGCGTAGCGAGCCAGGTCGCGCATGCCGCTTGCGCTCAGCATCCATTGATACTCTTCGTCATCGCCCATCAGCTGCACCAGTTTAAGCTCCACACCCAATGCCGGAAATACCTCGTCGTGGACCCGCTTCAACTCGTCGTATTCAAACGTCTGCAGAAACACGTTGCTGTCCTTGCTGGTGTAGCCGAAGCGCTTGAGCTCGCTGATGATGGCAGTACTGATGTCTTTGCCGTTGTCATGATGAAAGGCCGGGGATTTGATCTCGGGATAGATGCCGATGTCCTGACCGGAGGCGCGATTCAGGCCCTGAACCATTTGCAGTTGCTCGGCAAAGGTATGGATCTGAAAACTGCCCTGCCACAGCGGAAAGCGCTGGGGATAGATCTGTTCTTCAACTCCGCTGTCGTTCAGGCGGTAGCCTTCGGTGACTTTGAGCTGACGCAGCTCAGCCAGGTCAAAATCAACCACATAGTGCCGGCCATCATCGCGGGCGCGACCGGGAAACTGATTGCGCACATCGGTGTTGCGGTCCAGAGTCAGGTCATGCCAGACGATCAGCTGATCGTCACGGGTCATCACCACATCCTGTTCCATGAAGTCGGCGCCCATGGCGTATGCCATGGCGACTGCAGGCAGCGTGTGCTCCGGCAGATAGCCACTGGCGCCGCGGTGGGCCACGACAATCTTGTCGGCTGCCTCGCGCTGCGCGTAGGCAGGCTTTATCGGCACCACATTCCCCACAACCAGACCCATGACCAGAACCCCGCCCAGAAATCGCTTGATTGATGCAGTCGCCATCAGTGTATCCCTTATAAGCCATAAATGTTGATGTTGTCGGCAGGCCAGTCTACAACATTTTTTTGTCGATTCCATGACAGTGTTCACTGCCTGGACGACCGCAAAAACAGTCTCATGGCATTCCACTTTGTCACAGTGCGAAACATTTAAGGCGAGCTGACATGTTTGCGCATCACATTGCCATAATTGACAGCAAATTTTTTGCCTTTGTTGTTGTCCTAGTCACTGACAGGCAAATCTATGACCGTATTATTATCCAGTCAACAGTCAGCAGCAGGCACGAGGTATCCGAATGAGTTTTTTCAAGCGCAACAGCAACCCCATTTTCATCGAGGAAGAACAATACAACTGGCGGGGCGAACGCAGCACAGGTATGCGGCTGCTGTTGATTGTCGTGGTCGCAGTCATGGCGACCGGTATTGTCATGGTCATGCTGAATCAGTAACCTCGGGGCTGGCCGCTATCGCGGCCGCTTGCTCCGGGCCCTGATGCGCGGCGCCATCGCAGCGCCGCCGGGGATCGAGCAGGCGCCGCGGATCAGGCACCCACTCGTGACTCTCTAGCAGGCACCGCTGCCAGACACGCGCCGGCGCCCTTTAAACAACAGCCACCATATATCAGGCTTCTGATGCCGGCTTGAACATTTCGCTGTACAGGAAGAAGTCAGTCAGCACAGCGCGCAGATGGATCGACGCGTTCAGGTTGTCAACCAGCTCGGAGCCAATTTTGGGCTGCTCCAGCACAAAACGAATGGTCGCACTGGCTTTGCGAATATCTTCAGCTACCACCAGCTCATACTCATGTTGAGTCTCGACCAGAGCCGCCTGCACACTCTCCATCGACGCCAGCATCTTTTGCAGCGTGGGCCTGGCATGCGGCGGCGGGTAATCTGCCTCGTCATGCGGCGGACGCCCCTGAGCAGCATACGCCAGCAAAAACTCATAGCCGGACTCTACAACTTCGATATCTTTTTCCAGGTTCTTAACGTCGGTCAATCTTTCACCTTCCATTTGTTTTTGTCGTGGAATTCTTCCATTTCGTCCTCCGAGATCCAACCCTTAATCATGGAGCGTGTGTAAAACAGCTTCTCCGGGCGGACAGCAAAGTAGATATGGATCGCAGTAAATGCCACCAGAGCCAGCGTTGCCAGGCCATGCAGCAGGAACATAAGGCCCAGTTGTGCCTCATCCGCTACCGACGGGCGTTCCCAGAACGGCGTGCGGATGTTCAGGAGCAGAATGACACCGGTCACGATAACCAGTAGCACCAATACAGTCATTGCCCAGTGCATGCCTTTTTGCTCAAAGGAGTATTTCCCCGGCTTGCGGCTCTCATCAAATGGTTCAGCGAAATCGGCCGGCGTCATGATCATGGACTTGAAGTCCTGCCAGAAGGAAGCGCGAATGATGTGGAAGATCACCACAAAGGTGAGCAGGAGACCCGCTATCCAGTGGATTTCGAGCCAGGCGAAGCGAATGCCGATAATGGGCATGACACCGGTCACGATCAGCACCAGCACAGAGCCGGCCATGATCCAGTGAAAAGCGCGATCGATAGCATCGTGGCGACTGACTTTTTTGCCTTCTGTTGAAGGCTTGGCCTTTTTCTTGGCCAGCGCTGCCATGAAGATGGCATGAGCGGCGAGCAGTACCAGAATTGCGACGGATACAACCCAAAGTAGGTCCCAGGACACACCCAGAATTACTTCATCACCCCATACATCCCGTTTATAACGTACGATTTCCACGCGATTTCACCTCACCTGTAATATATTGTTTTTTAAGGCGCTTTCCAGACACCATGTGACCTACCACTAACCCAGCGAATCAGATCCACTGCAACTGCTTGACGTTTCCTGACCAGCCCTGCAGAAACTTTGCTGGCGCCGGCCAGCGCCACTGGCATCAAGAATGTCTGCCAGTACCCCTTGAAACGCTCGTGTAGCCTAGGGATTCAGGGGACATACAGAACAGGAAGGTTAATCCAGACATGAACATTTATCAAGCCAAGATGCGCCGAGGGCAGGTATCGTCACAGCTTGACATATTTTTGTTCGGTGGTATTGTGTCCAGCCCCCGTAAAACAGCGTACTGTGGTTTTACGACCGTCCGGACAGTCCCGGATACGCCGTCGGAGGGTGCAGGCCGTGTCAGCGGGCCGCGTCAAATCAAAAATCCAAAACCCACGCACCTCCCTGCCTGCAACGCCTGAAGATCGATCGTGTCGGCCGGGAATGCCAACGATAGCCGAAACGGAAACAACATAACGAATTAACGAGACTTAGTGACTTATGACTGATCAAGCCCAATACCCCTACAAGTTTGGCTTCCCGGAAAAAACCGGACTCTACGACCCGGCGAGTGAAAAAGACTCCTGCGGCGTAGGCTTTGTTGCAGATATCAAAGGTCGCCCCAGTCACCAGATCATGCTGGACGCCTATCATCTGAACTCGCGCATGGATCACCGCGGTGGCTGTGGCTTTGAAGCCAACACCGGTGACGGAGCGGGCATCCTGATGGCACTGCCGCACTCCTTTTTCGCCAATGTCGCCGAAAACGAGCTGGGCGCCACCTTGCCAACCGCCGGCAACTACGCTGTCGGCAATATCTTTCTGCCCCAGATCAGCAAAGAGCGTGAGTTCTGCCGCGAGGCGATCAACCAGATTATTGCTGAAGAAGGTCAGCAGCTGCTGGGCTGGCGCGACGTGCCGGTTGATGCTGATGGCGCCGATGTGGGCCCGGCCGCCCTCATGGCGCAGCCACAGATAGAACAACTGTTTATCGGTGCCGCCCAAGGTCTGGACAAGGACGCGTTCGAACGCAAGCTGTATATTATCCGCAAACGTTTTACGCACAAGCTGCGCGGCGACAAGTCGCTGAGCGAAGCCAAAATGGTTTACGCCTGCAGCCTGTCCACCAAAGTCATCGTCTACAAAGGCATGCTGACGCCAGGCCAGTTGTTCCCGTTCTACAAAGACCTGACCAACCCTGCCTGTGAAACCCACATGGCCATGGTGCACTCGCGCTTCAGCACCAACACCTTCCCGTCATGGGATCGTGCCCAGCCCAATCGTTTCATGAGCCACAATGGCGAAATCAACACGCTGCGTGGCAACGTCAACCAGATGGTGGCGCGTGAAGGCACCCTGGACACTGACCTGTTTGGCGACAAATTGAAAGACCTGTTCCCGATCATAGATTCGGACTGCTCGGATTCCGGCTCTTTCGACGCGGTACTCGAGTTCATGCTGTTGTCCGGCCGCTCCCTGCAGGAAGCGGTGATGATGATGATCCCGGAAGCCTGGCAGTCTGACGTGAACATGACGCAGGACAAAAAAGACTTCTACGAATTCCATTCCTCTCTGATGGAGCCATGGGACGGCCCCGCGTCCATCGTATTCTCCGACGGGCACTATATAGGCGCCGTACTCGACCGCAACGGCCTGCGCCCCAGCCGTTATTACGTGACGCATGACGACAAGGTCATCATGGCCTCGGAAGTGGGCGTGATCGAAGTCGATCCGGCCAACGTCAAGGAAAAAGGCCGCCTGAAGCCCGGCCGCATGTTTCTGCTCGACTTCGAGCAGGGTCGCCTGATTCCCGACGAAGAGCTCAAGCACAGCATCGCCGCCAAACGCCCTTACGGCGAGTGGCTGAGCAACCAGAAGGTCACCCTGGATAAGCTGTCCGACGGCAACGAAGCCCATTCACTGGATTCCGACAACGTGCTC
>Ga0136557_1002636_pt1 | contig 10233 bp, 10 predicted proteins | sample AntRauTorckE6832_FD_104796 | JGI IMG/M metagenome (GOLD analysis project Ga0136557, IMG submission 104796) | Saline lake microbial communities from Rauer Islands, Antarctica - Metagenome Torckler E6 #832 | ecosystem: Environmental > Aquatic > Non-marine Saline and Alkaline > Saline | place...
AACCGATGACCTGTGTTCCATCACCGGCCTGTCGGCGGAACAATTGATGCAGTCGCTATTGATGCTGGAGCTTCAGGGCCTGGTGGATTCCGCCCCCGGAGGGTTCCAGCGGGTTGCCTGACGAGCGAGCGGTTCAAGGAATCATCGGCCAGACTTTTTATGAAACCACCTTCCCAGCCTCTTTCCGACTTGCAGCTGTTACTGGCTGTGCAAACCATGCGTTCCGGCGGCGTAATTGCCTATCCCACAGAAGCGGTCTGGGGGCTTGGCTGTGATCCCTGGAATATAGATGCGGTCGACCGCATACTTGACCTGAAACAGAGGCCCATGGAGAAGGGGCTGATCGTGGTCGCGGGATCGGTGGAGCAGGTCCGGTTTCTGCTGGACCCGTTGCCGGAAGCTCAGCAACAAAAGGCATTGAGCTACTGGCCGGGCCCATACACCTGTCTGTTGCCGGACCTGTTGCATCAGATTCCTCAGCAAGTGCGCGGTCGCCACGCTTCCATTGCGGTGCGGGTCAGCGATCATCCACTGGTGCAGGCACTATGCAATGCAGCAGGGTCGCCTCTCGTTTCTACCTCTGCCAATCCGGCAGGGCGGCAACCGGCCCGCTATTCCTGGCAGGTTCGCCGGTATTTCAATTCCGGGCGGGTCAGAATCGTACCCGGCCAGCTTGGCGGCTATCGCCAACCCAGCAAAATCATTGATATTGTCAGCGGACAACAGTTGCGCTAGGAGCCTTCATGACTCAACAACCCGACGTCGAGGCAGTAAAGCAGTATCTGCTTGGTCTTCAGGAAAATATTTGTAAGCGACTGGCGGCCGCCGATGGCGAGGGCCGGTTTGAAGCCGATGCCTGGGATCGTCCGGAAGGCGGTGGTGGTAAAAGTCGCGTAATCAACAATGGCGGCGTATTCGAAAAAGGCGGCGTGAACTTTTCCCATGTGATGGGCGAAACCATGCCGGCGTCCGCCACCGCGCACCGCCCCCACCTGGCGGGTGCGCCCTGGCAGGCTATGGGCGTATCGCTGGTCGTTCATCCCCATAATCCCTTTGTGCCAACCTCCCACGCCAACGTCCGGTTTTTTATTGCAACGCCGGAAGGGGGCGACCCCATTTACTGGTTTGGCGGGGGCTATGATCTGACGCCCTACTACGGCTTTGATGAAGATTGTGTGCACTGGCATCAGGTTGCCAAAGCGGCGTGCGATCCCTTTGGCAACACGCTGTATCAGGAATTCAAAAACTGGTGTGATGACTATTTCTACCTGAAGCATCGGGACGAACCCCGTGGCGTTGGCGGGCTGTTCTTCGATGATCACAACACCGGTGATTTCACCCGGGATTTCGCCCTGATGCGTTCGGTGGGGGACAGTTACATTGAGGCCTACGAGCCCATTGTGCAGGCCCGGAAAGACATCCCCTTCAACGATACGCACCGACAGTTCCAGCTCTACCGCCGGGGCCGCTATGTTGAGTTCAACCTGGTGTATGACCGGGGCACGCTTTTTGGTTTGCAGTCTGGCGGGCGTACCGAGTCAATTTTGATGTCTTTGCCGCCGTTGGTGCGGTGGGAATACGACTACACCCCTGAGCCCGGCTCGGACGAAGCGCGGCTGACCGATTATTTTCTCACCGGACGCGACTGGCTGGAGGCGCGGAATGGATAAGGGCCTGTATGCGGTTGTTGGTAACCCCATCAGCCATAGTAAATCCCCGCGCATTCACAGCCTGTTTGCACAGCAGACCGGGGAGAATCTGGAATACACGGCGATTCAGGCACCAGAAAGCGACTTCTCAGGCGTTGTCACCGATTTTTTCAGGCGTGGTGGTTTGGGGTTGAATGTCACCGTGCCATTCAAGGAGCAGGCCTGGAACCTGGCCCGTCGCCGGACCGAGCGGGCAGAAAAAGCGGGTGCGGCCAACACGCTCTACATGGACAGCGAAAAGCAGTTGACTGCCGATAACACCGACGGTGTGGGACTGGTTGCTGATCTTGTGAAGAATCATGGTGTCAATCTCGCCGGTGCGCGAGTACTCGTTCTGGGTGCTGGCGGTGCCGTACGTGGGGTGCTGGGACCTTTGCTCGACCAGAACCCAGCTTTCCTGACGATTGCCAACCGTACCGTTTCCAAAGCTCAGGCCCTGGTATTGCTGTTTGCTGACGATGTCGGTCAGGCCGCTGTGGATGCCTGTGGGTTCGAGGCGCCGGATGCGCCCTTTGACGTTATTATCAATGGCACCAGTGCCAGCCTGCAGGGCGACCTGCCGCCCCTGTCTGCGGCTGTGGTCCGGCCGGACACCGTGGTCTACGACATGATGTATTCCCTGGAAACCACGACTTTTAACCGGTGGGCGCAGGATCAGGGTGCAAAGCGCGTATTCGACGGTCTTGGTATGCTGGTTGAGCAGGCGGCAGAGTCTTTCCATGTGTGGCGGGGTATCAGACCGGACACTGCCAGTGTGATCGAGGAGTTGCGAACGAAATAGTCAGGATGGGCTATGCTCAGCAGGTGTAAACGCACTTTGTAAGGTAACTGATGGATATTCTGACCCTGGTCGGCCTGCTGGCGGGCATATTGATTGTGGTTCTGGCCATGCTGGCCAATGCCTCTGTGCTTACCTTTCTGAATCTGCCGGGGCTGGCCATTGTGATCGGCGGTACGGCCGCGGTCACCCTGATCAAATTTCGCCTGCCGTCAGTTATGAGCGCCTTCAGGCTGGCCATGGCCGCAGCCTTTACTGATCGCATGGCCAAACCTTCTGAACTGATCCGCGAAGTCAGTTCGCTGGCTGGGGTGGTTCGTAAAGAGGGCATTCTGGGGCTGGAAAATCACCAGACCGATACGGAATTCCTGCAAAAAGCCATCAATCTTTGCGTAGACGGTCACCCGCCGGAGCTGATTGAAGAAATTCTGGGTCATGAGATGCAGCAGACCGCTGAACGGTATGACGTTGCCGAGCGGGTGTTTCGTGGCATTGGCGAATCGTCACCGGCCATCGGCATGCTGGGTACACTGGTCGGGTTGGTGCAGATGCTCAACACTCTGGATGACCCCTCCTCGATAGGTCCGGCCATGGCCATCGCACTGTTGACCACGCTTTACGGAGCTTTTATTGCACAGCTGATTGCCCTGCCGCTGGCGGACAAACTGCAGCTCAAGGCCGAAGATGAAGCCCGCAACCAGGTGCTCATTGTCACGTCCATGCGCAATATCATGCGTGGTGAAAATCCCCGGGTAATGACAGAGATTCTGTCGTCTTTCGTGACCCCTGAGCACCGTTCCGCCCTCAACCCGGAGCGGAGGGCCTGATCAGTGATGCTCAAACAGCCGGTCAGGCCGAAGAAGCATTCCCGTGGGTCTCCGGCCTGGATCGTGACCTTTGCGGACCTGGCGACTCTGCTGCTGACTTTCTTCATTCTGCTGCTGTCATTTGCGGAAATGGACGTAGAGAAATATCGCGCCATGGCCAACTCCATGACCGCCGCACTGGGTGGTACTCCCGTGTCGCTGATCGCCACTGAACCTGCCCGCCCCTCAACGACAGAGCCCTTGCTTACAGCTCCCTCACCCTCGGCCCCGGCTCCGGAACTGACGCCGGAACTGATCGATGAACGTGCCGACACGGCCGCGCCAACCAGAATTTCGTCGGGCATTATCGATCTTGCTTCAGCCCTGATTGCTGAACTGGAAGCCGAAGTGGCATCAGAAGATCTGAGCGTGAATTATGACCAGGAACAGGTGGTGATCCGTTTTGCCGAGGATGCCGCTTTTCGCTCCGGTGAGGCGGAGATCAAGCCGGGCATGATTCCCATTCTTGAGCGGGTGGTGGAGGTACTTTCCGCCTGTACCGGTGATGTTCTGGTTGCGGGCTATACCGACGACCGCCCTATCTCCAGCGGCCGTTACCGGTCAAACTGGGACCTTTCCGCGGCGCGGGCAGTGTCTGTGGTTCATGAGCTGGTGCTGAACCGGAACGTGCCTGCTGAGCGGGTAATTGCGGCGGGCCGTGCGGAAACCAACCCCCTGGTGGCCAACGACACCCCGGAAAACCGGGCACGCAATCGCCGGGTCGAAATTGCCATTCGTAACCCGCAATGCGATGACTCCATGCCCGCTGGAAATCTGCCCACGGACGCTTTGCCGGTAGAAATCATGCCCTGACATCCTGGCCATCACATCCTTTATACTGTGTGGCCAAATTCGGGCACAGCCTTTTTACAAGAGAGACCTGCAATGAGTGGACCAGACAAACCGAAAGTGATTGGCGAGGAATGGAGTGACGAACGGGTCAAGGGTTTTCTGGCGATCGAGCCTTACGATCGCACGATTAACCAGGACTTCAACGCCCTGCTGAAAGCATACCAGGCCATGCGGGCAGAGGATTTTGAGCGTTTTATCGGGTTCTTTGTCGAAGCTGGCCGCGATCTGAACGCTGTGAACGATCAGGGTGAGACCATTCTTGACCTGATTTCACAGCATCGTCGCAGCACCGCCTATGCGGATACTCTCAGGGCCATGGGGGCGCAAACGACAGCAACCGGATAGGGCTGTCGTAACCCCCTTCATCGTTCAAAATGCTGGTGTAGAAAGGGTCTAAGCTGGCTCATGCGGGCACCAGGCGTCTGCAGGTTGGGCCGGGTACCCCCTTGGAACCCTGATAGCTCGCCGTTCAGAAACGGATCTATCAATGCCGGGTCGGCGCTGATGACGTGGACGATCACATCCCGGCTGGCATCGTCGCCGGTGATCAGTGGCGCCGGCTGATGGTCGCCCAGAAGGATCAGCAACGTGTTTTCGTCCACATACCGGGAAGCGAAGCCTGAGGCGGTTTCAACGGCATAGGCGATGGCCTGTGCGAAATGTTCCCGTACGCGCTCCGGGTCCCGCCAGAGCGAAATCGGCGCTTCCCCGGCGCCTTCCCACTGCTGAAATACCGCGCCATCTTCGATGCTATTCCAGTCCTCAAGTACCGGCAGTATCGGAACCCAGGGCGCGTGGCTGCTGATCAGTGCCAGCTCGGCGAACACCGGCGCGCTCTGTTGTTCACGGAGGGCCTGAAAACGGTGCCAGGTGTATTGGTCCGGCATGGTCACCCAGTTGAACGCAGGGCCTTGATAACCCAGGTCGTCGTGGTCGTAGATCCGGTCATAGCGGAACAACCGGCCCTCGGGCCACGCGCGGGTTATCGCGGGCATCACCGCCATGGTTTGATGGCCGGTGTCGCGAAAATCGTCGATCAGCGTGGAAAATCCGCTACTGAGAAAGGTTTCGTAGGCAAGCTGGTTATGAATCCACTGGCCGCTGAGGACCGACAGATGCCCCAGCCAGGATTGCCCCCCCTGAATCGGCGATCGCAGGCGCCCGGTGGCAACGGTTAACCCGGCAGCGGCCAGTTCTTTGGTCATTACATCCAGGCTTTTGCTGACCACGGGCTCGTAGCGTCGGTCGGTCATCGTCGAAATGCCGTAGGATTCGATAAAACCAAAAATCACATCACGGTCGGCGAGTTTCGTGAGTGGTCGGGTCTGACTGGCCGCTGCGGAAACGGATTCAAGCTGTTTGGTGAAGGTTTTTGTGGTCTGGTGGGTGTGGCTGACCAGCGAGGTCTGGTTGGCAACGAACGCCAGTGCCGGGCTTCCGACCCAGGGCGTGACGGCAGCGGCCATCGCCAGGCCACTGATAAACCAGAGCGGTTTGCCCAAATGAACCGGAGAATGGTGGTTCAGCCGTTGCAGCGTAAACCGGGAAAACAACACCAACGCAGCCAGGCCACCCAGCAGCAGGATAATCGCGATGCTGGCAAGGGGCACGCCCAGGTTACTGCTCATCAGATCCCAGATCGAGCCCAACATCCGTGCTTCCAGATACAGGTTCAGCCCCCGCCCCAGGCTTTCGCGAATCAGCGCATCTGCCAGAACCAACAACACCAAAAGCCCAACCGTCATGGCCAGGGCCAGAGTAATGCGGTTGTGCCAGTTGCGGCCCTGCATTCCGCACAGCATCGCCCAGGCAATCAGCGCTTCCAAGGACAGCCACGGATTGGCGCCGGGCAGTGCCAGGGCGGGAATCAGGAATAAGCCGTTAAGCAGCGCCAGCCAGACCAGAATCAAAAATCCCTGTCCTCTGTTTCAGGCGGCACGTATTGATACAGCCAGGTTTCGGTCAGCGCCTGACGGCCGTGCTTCAGGTAAAGCCTCAGTTCGATGGGATCGGCGCTGTCATCCGGCACCAGGTCGAACATCGCTCGGAAGCCGTTGATGGCGTGAAGCGGTCTTGCAGACACCAGTTCGACGCGGCCACGGCTGGCGGTTACCTCGGCTTCGACCCCCGTTTCACCGTCCAGCATGGCCAGAGTGCCGCCGCTGAAATCGACCGCAAACCGCCGGGAGAAATAAGTCCGCGGCTGGCCAACGACACCGCCGACTCCGGTCCGGGTGGCGCGTACAGTGCCCAGTTCCCGATTCTGGTCCGGCATGTTTTCGCCCCAGGTCAGCCGATAGGCGACAGGGTATTCGTTGCCGGGCCGCCAGGGCGTTTCGGGGTTCCAGAAAGCAACGATGTTGTCGAAAGTTTCATCCCCCGTGGGGATTTCCACCAGCATCACCGCGCCCTCACCCCAGTCTCCTTCGGGTTTTACCCATAGGCTGGGCCGGCGCTCGTAGAAGACGCCGTCATCCTGGTAGTGATTAAAATTGCGGTCTCTCTGGAGAAGCCCGAAACCTTTGGGTGCATGATCGACAAAATGACTGACTTGAAGGTTTTCCGGGTTGGTCAGCGGCCGCCAGAGTCTTTCCCCATGACCGTTCCAGATCGCAAGGCCGTCGGAATCATGAATTTCCGGGCGCCAGTCGGTTGCCATCCGGCGATCATTCTCGCCGGTCTGATACATGCTGGTCAGCGGCGCAACGCCGAAACGAGTCAGGGTTTTGCGTGGAAAAACAGAGGCAGACACCGCCATGTCCAGATTGCGTCCCGGGTGAATCACAAATCGGTAAGCGCCGGTAAGGCTGGGGGAATCCAGCAGGGCGTAGACGGTCAGGTGAAGGTCTCCCGGTTCTGGCCGCTGTAGCCAGAAGCTTCTGAAACGGGGAAATTCTTCGGCCCGGGGGAGCCCTGTGTCGACCGCGAAGCCGCGGGCTGAAAGTCCATACTGACGGGACTCACCAACGGCGCGGAAGTAGCTTGCCCCCAGGAAAGCGGCCACGTCCCGCTCAAAATCCTGATGGAACTGAAGCCGGAAACCGGCATAACCAAGATCCGGGGATAAATCCGCGAGGTCCGTGTTGTCGCCGTAATCGAAATTTTGCGGATCGAATCCTATTGGCCGGGCGCGGCCATTCGCCAGCTCGTAAAATTGCACAGGCTCGAGAAAAAAAAGCCCAAGATGAAAGAACTGGACCTGAAAAGTACTGTCCCGGTTTCGCCACAGTGCCTGGTCGGGTCTATACCGGATCTGTTGATACTGATCCCAGTCCAGTGCCTTGAGCCTGGCGGGTAATGGATCCCGGGGCGCCCGGTATCCTTGTCGGGAGAGCTCCCGCGCATATTCTTTAAGCCATCCATAGCTGAAGGGCTCGCCGTTTTTGGTTGTTGTTGGGGTTTTTGCGGCCGAACGCTCGCTGTCTGCCGTCAGTTTGAAGGGCAATCCTGTGGTCAGGGCAAGCCCCAGTTTCAGGAGGCTGCGTCGATCCATAGGGAATCCTCACGTTGGCGGGGTGTTAATGGCTCAAGGGTTGTTGAACGCGGTTCGGCAGCCAGCGCCAATCTGGCCAGTGCGTTATGCCACGGGGTACCGGATCTTGCGTTCCAAGCACGGTGATGCAGCGCCTCAAGCGCTGTCGGGTGGCTGCAGATCAGGCTCATTTCAAAGTGATTGAGTGCTGATTTGCCGCCTTTTTCGCATCGGTCGACCAGTTGATTCAGGGTTTTCTGCTTTTTGCCGGTGATGGTCCGAGTGATGGAGTGCCGGGGCCGGGCCGGATCTGGAGCCAACACCACATATTCAACCCAGCTGAGCGCCTTCCATCGCTTGCCGGCGGCAGGCACCGAGCAGGCACGATCAATAATTGGCGGTACATGTTGATTCTCCGGCCCTGCCAGCCAGGACTGACTGGACGGAACACCATTCAGCCAGCCTGCAAGAAAGGGCACCAGCAACACCGGCAGTATAACTGGCAGAGCCCAGAGCGTCAGGCCAGGAGCCTGCCATTGAGTCAGTCCCAGGGTGATCGCTGCCAGGATCATGGGCAGCCCGAACCGCAGCACACTGGTTCGCAGATCGGTGTTACCCGTACGGTTCTGTCCCTGCCAGTTCAGATTCAGATTCAGCAGGGCGCGAAGCACAAAGATTGTGTGAGCAAACATCCGCACTGGCGCCAGGGCCAGCATTATCAGAGTTTCAGCCATGGTGCTGGTAACCACCTTGCGCGCACCGCCAAACTGCACAGCGCGCCCTGTGAGCGCAAGGTCGGTTAGCGCAAGAAGCCGTGGGCCAAACAGCATCAGGGCAGTCATGACGATCAACACAACGCCAGAGTCCCGGCCGCCGTTGGCCAGGATACCTGGCAGTGCCGGTGTCGAGTCCGGAGTGGCCAGCGCGACGAAGCCCGATAAGCCCAGAAAAACCAGCCATAGTGGCGAAGCCAGGTAGGACACAATGCCGGTCAGCAGCGCCATCCGGTGGGCAAACCGGAGTTTGCCCAGGGTGGCAAGCAGCCAGAGATGCTGAAGGTTGCCCCGGCACCAGCGCCGGTCGCGGGTCAGGTCATCCTCAAAGGTCGGGGGCGATTCCTCATAACTTCCGCCAATGGCGGGCTCCAGCCACACCTCATAGCCTGCCCGGCCCATAAGGGCGGCCTCGATAAAGTCGTGACTGAGCACTGCCCCCCTGAACAGCCCCGGGCCCTGCAGCTTGCGAAGACCGCAGTGGCGCATGAATGGCGCCACCCGAATGATGGCGTTATGACCCCAGTAGGCGGCTTCACCAAGCTGAATTGCCGCCAGACCCGCGCCATAAAGTCGGCCGTAACAGCGGTTGGCAAACTGCTGAAGCCGGGCGAAACGGGTTTCCGCCCGGGCCAGGCGCGGTGCGGTCTGGATAATTCCGGCTTGAGGGCGACTCTCCATCAGCTGTATCAACCGGGTGATACAGCCTGCGCTGAGTAAGCTGTCTGCATCCAGAACGACCATATATCGGTATTTCCGTCCCCAGCGGCGCAAGAAATCGGCGATGTTTCCACTCTTATAATTCTGGTTGACGCGGCGACGCCGATAAAACAGCCGGTGATGGGCGCCGAGTTCTTCCCTGAGCCTGTCGCAGGCGGCCTGTTCTTCAAGCCAGACTTCCGGGTTGCGGCTGTCGGAAAGCACATAAAAATCCACAACCTCTGCCTGCCGGTGCTGTGCCAGTTCCTGATAGATGGCGCGCAGCCCGCCAAGCGCTCTCTGAACTGGCTCGTGGTAGATGGGCATAACGATCGCTGTCGGGGCAAAGGTGACCGTTGCAGGTTCTGATGCAGGGTCTGATGGTCTGGCGTGGACGCTGTTGTTTGATGCCAGACTCCAGGGATCGCCGCCTCTTCGAAGCGCGACGAACCCGAATACTGCCGTCCAGAAGCCAACACCAATCCAGGCGAAAAGCACTCCGAAAGCGAGCAGAAGACTGGTGACGGTCCAGTTTCCCGCCTGTCCGGGCAGACCCTGATAAAAAAGCGCAAGTCCTGCGGTCGTCTGTATGGCAACAAGGACTACCAGCAGCAGTCGCCGCCGAAAGGCCACCCTGCGCCAGGTGGCGACGTCATTCATCGGAATAGCCGATGCTGGAGCGCGTAACCGGTGGATGCAGATGGCCCCGATTCGCGCGGGGCAGGTCAAACCACTGGGGAATCCTTGCCAGCAAATGGTCGGTTTCCAGAGCGGGGTGTTCATCCAGGTGCGCCCGCAGGCATTTCTGCAGGCGCACGCGGGTCTCTGCCCCGGTGTCGTGCCCGGCAACACGCAGGTACAGCAGTGCCCGATAGAAAGGTTGGTCTGGAGTTGTCAAAGCGGTCTCCGGAAGCTTTTTATTATTGTGTTGATACGGCCGGTGCCAGCCGTTCAGACCACCGGATTACCGTTCGTTAAGGTATTCGTCCTTTAGTCGTGCGTAGTTAGCGGCGGTGTATTTGAAAAAGCTTCTTTCGTTGTCGGTCAGCGCCCGAGCTTTTTTACAGGGCGAGCCCACGTAAAG
>Ga0136557_1002637_pt1 | contig 10229 bp, 6 predicted proteins | sample AntRauTorckE6832_FD_104796 | JGI IMG/M metagenome (GOLD analysis project Ga0136557, IMG submission 104796) | Saline lake microbial communities from Rauer Islands, Antarctica - Metagenome Torckler E6 #832 | ecosystem: Environmental > Aquatic > Non-marine Saline and Alkaline > Saline | place...
ATTTAAGCCTTCTCGAATAGCACAAGCATGCTTCGAAGTCCCAAATGAGCCAATATAGAGCACTCCTGAACAGTTACAACTCGGTGGTTATGCCAATTTGGTGCTCCCACCTGAATAGTTACAAAAAATTAATGGATATACTGGAACAGGTTGCCGGATGGTGACGTTGAAGGAAAGGAATTTGTCTCTGCTAGCTCTCATCAAACTGGAAATCACCTTTTTCAAGCAGAATTACGGCGGCGTCGACGACATCAGGATCAAAACGTGTGCTCCGGTGTTCCCGCAGTTCCGCAAGTGCGGCATCAATACCTTTAGCGGGGCGATAGGGCCTGAAAGAGCTTTCTGCCTCGGCCACGTCGGCAACCGAGAGGATGCGCGACTCGATCAGAATGTTATCGCCGCTCAGGCCAAGAGGGTAACCGGTGCCGTCCAGGCGCTCGTGGTGCTGATAGACCATCTGGGCGCACGGCCAGGGAAAGGGGATGTTTTTCAGGATTTCGAAGCCGATCTGGGGGTGGATCTTGATTACCTCCATTTCGGCATCGAGCAGTCGGCCGGTTCGGTTCAGGATCGATACCGGAATGCGGATTTTGCCGACATCGTGCAGCAAGCCGGCGATATGAATTCCTTCGATCACAGGCTCGGCTATTCCCATCCGGCGGGCGATGGCGCAGGCCAGCGTGGCGACCCGCTGCTGGTGACCTGCGGTATAAGGATCTCGTATTTCAACCATCAGAACCATGCTCTGGATGATGCCGTTGAGCATTTCCCTGATCTCACCTGTTTTTTCGGCAACCTTCTGTTCCAGGAATTGATTATCCCGGCGCAGCCTCGATTTCATGGCCTCGAGGGTGATATGGGTCTTCACTCTGGCTCTGACCTCGGCTGCATGAAAAGGTTTGGTAATGTAATCGACCGCGCCAAGGTCGAAGCCTCGGGTCTTGTCGCCTGTTTCGTTCATTGCCGAAATGAAGATGACGGGGATGTCGGCAGTCTCAGCCTGGGCCTTAAGCCGGCGGCAGACTTCGTAGCCGTCTATTTCCGGCATCATGATATCGAGCAGAATAAGGTCGGGGTGGTAGGTGGCGGCATAGTCGAGAGCAGCGGCTCCTTTTTTGGCAATACCGAGGCGATACTCTGCCTGCAGGGTATTCACCAGCAGGTCGAGGTTGGTGGCATTATCATCCACAACCAGGATCAACGGGGCTGTTTCAGTCATGGTGTCTGCTCCAGGTGTGTACGGATATGCTCCAGTGTCGCCAGGGCCTGGTCGTAATCATAGCGGCCGGCCTGGGACTTGAGGCTGTTGAGCAGGCCGTGATCTATGGTGGTTTGCCCGGCTGAGGTGACAGCATCAACCAGAGCGGCGATTTCGAGCGGGTCGGCGCGGCGAGTCGCTTCAGCCAGTGCCGTCAGCAGGGAGGTGAGGTCTGTCAGGGCAGGCTCCGGCGGCTGTTGATCGTGCCCGGATGGTTCCGATGCGGCCAGCCGACTCAGATGGAGCAGCAGGCCGGCAAGTTCCTGCTGCAACCGGCTTAACATCATATCGATATCCGTGCCGGTAGGTGTGCTACAGCAGATCTCTTCCAGGGCCGCCGCCGAGCGCTGCACCAGACGGGCGCCGATGTTGGCGGCACTGCCCTTCAATTGGTGAGCAAGATGGCAGAGTGTTTTTATATCCTGCTCCTGCAAGGCCTGTTGCAATACGTCGCCCGTGTTGAGGTTGTCGAGGTAAAAGCCGCGCAGGATGTCAAGGTAGGTCTGCCGGTCAACACCGGTTGTCTGCAGGGTGGCCTCCGCATCAAGTCCTGGAATCTCGGGCAGCTCCAGATCATGTGGTGGTTGTTTTGTGGGCCCATGGACCGTTCCGGCGGCGGCGTCGGCCGCCGACAGGACGGCATCGTCCCGGATAATCTGCCCGGCCACTCTGGACCGGTCACGCAGCAGCCGCCAGAGCGTGTAAAAAAAACGGTCCTGGTGAATTGGTTTAGCGATATACCCGTTCATTCCCGACTCCAAGCATTTTTCTTCGTCGCCTTTCAACGCATGGGCGGTCATGGCAATAATCGGCAGATCCTTCCGCCCCGGCAGTTCCCTGATTTGCGCAGTTGCCTCAAACCCGTTCAGCAGGGGCATCTGCACATCCATGAGCACTGCGTCGAAATCCTGTGTCTGCACGGCCTCCACGGCTTCTTCGCCGTTATCGACAATAGTTGCCTGGATTCCGGCGTTCTCGAGAATAGCCCTGGCCACCTGCTGGTTGGTGAGATTATCTTCGGCGACCAATAGAGAGTAGCCTGCCAGGTACTTTTTGTAGATCGAGGCCCTGGTGGTGAAGTCTTTTTTATCGCCGCTCTTACGAGTGCCTTCTTTGCCGAAGGCATCCATGATTGCATCGAACAGGGTGGACTGGAAAATCGGTTTACTCAGAAAACCATTGGTTCCCGCCTCTTCTGCTTCTGATTTATGCACCTCCCTGGCAAAAGCGGTCATCATGATGATCGGCACGTCACTGTGCAGGTCCCGGCGGATGCGCCGAGATGTTTCGATGCCGTTAAGATCCGGCATTTTCCAGTCCATCAGCACCAGATCGATTGATTCCGCCTCCTCATCGATAATTCGCAGACGTTCCAGCGCTTCGGTTCCGGCGCAGAGGGTCTCCACTTCGAATCCGAGAGAGCTCAGCATTCTGGTCATGAGTGACCTGCTGTCGGCGCAATCATCGACGACAAGGACACGCAGACCGCGGATATCGTCCGGGAAGGTATATCGGCAGGCGGAATGTTCTCCCGCCTTTGTGAGGCGCACGGTAAAGGAGAAGGTGCTGCCCTGCCCCAGGACGCTGTCGACCCCGATGGTGCCGCCCATCATGGTGACAAATTTTTCACAGATGCTCAGCCCCAGTCCGGTACCTTCATACTTTCTTGTCGAGGAGGAATCACCCTGGGTGAAAGGCTTGAACAGCGACGGCAGGTAATCGGGAGAGATTCCCGTGCCGGTATCCTTTACCGCGAAAGCAAGGAGAACCTGGTCGGGTTCGAGGTCATTCACTTCAGCACCGGCATCACGGACACTAACCAAGATAACACCGCCGGGGCCGGTAAATTTAATCGAATTGCCGATCAGGTTGGTGAGGATCTGCTGCAGGCGCAGGGAATCGCCAAAAAGCAGGCGCGGCGTGCCGGAATCGATATCCACAAGGAGTTCGATACCTTTTTCAGCTGCCTGATTGATGAAGACATCCATTACTCGGTCGACCATTTCGTCGAGCCTGAACATTCGTTCTTTTAATTCCAGTTGACCTGCCTCGATCTTGGAAAAATCCAGGATGTCATTGATGATCCCCAGAAGCGTATACGAGGAATTCTGAACAATCTGCAGGTATTGCTCGACTTCAGGCGGAACTTTTTCGCCCAGCGCCAGGTCGGTGGCCGCGATGATGCCGTTCATCGGTGTGCGGATCTCGTGGCTCATGTTGGCCAGGAACCGGCTCTTGGCAAGGGTGGCAGCTTCGGCCTGCTCTTTTGCCTGGGCGAGCTCCATGTCCAGTTTTCTATGCAGCTGCATCTCTTTGGTCAAAAAAACATGCGAGAGTCTGAGCTTGCGGTTCAATTGCAGGATCAGTCCGGTGAACAGGATATGGCTGCCGAGCACAAGCAATATTGCCAGTATCCAGGGTCCGTAATTGCGCAGCATGTCGGCAAGGCTGATTTTTCCAAGATCCTTGTAAGGTCCGACCCGCAAGGCCATCATTAATTCCATCACCGGCTGGTAATTCAGCGGCACTGTCCAGCCGGCGCAACCGGCGGCGAGAGCGGCGGGAGATTCCGGTCGCATCTGAATAAGGGCCACGGCCACCTGTTCGGCCAGCATGTCGGGTGTCTTTTTGAGTTTAGCCATCGGCCAGTCGGGATATTCCCGGGTTGATAAGAGATAGGGGGTTTTGATGTCCGGATCATGCAGATTTGGAAAGACATGAAAATCAGCCAAATTTATCAAACCTTCCGCCGCCATTGCTTCCAGGGTGTTGGTCCTGACGGTGCCGACGTCCACCTGTCCATCCCGGACCGCGTAGACCACCTGGTCGTGGGTTTCCCCGTAGCGTACTGCCGAAAAATCTGCCTGTGGATCAATACCATTTTCACGCAGCTCACGCCAGGCCATCAGCCAGCCGCCAAGAGACCCTTCAGAGACGCCCATGAATGATTTGCCCTTGAGATCGGCTAATTTTTTGATATCCGATCGGTCGGCTCGAGAGAAAATCACGCTGCCGTAGGTCGAATAAACTTGGCCGAGCCGGAGCTCTCTCAAGGTGGCGATCCGATTGACCCCGTAGCGCTGCTCCAGTTCGACATAGAATGCCGAGTTGGTCAGGATAAAATCGACCTCGGCGTTGGCCACGCTCGATTCGATAAGATCATGGGACAAAGGTACGATAATAAAGGAAGTCCCCGGTATATGTTCCGTGAGATAACCTGCCGTGGGATTCCAGCTTTTCAGGCAGTTTTCCGGCCCGCGGGTGGCGAGAACCCCGACGGAAATAATCTTATCAGCGGCGGCCGGCGCTGTCGCAGCAGGATAACCGGTCAGCAGCAGGATGATAGCCAGCAGAGGCCCTAATCGGCTATGTGAGGTGGTGTATCTCAATATTTTCATTGCATCATGGCTTCCTGCACCGCACCTGCCGCATAATCTGCAGGTGAGCGTCTGGATATTGCCCTCCACCTGTTGAGTTAGCAATTAATATACCATGGACCCGGTAATATTCAATTTGTTTCACCTCGCCAAAGCGTATGACGAGAACGGCTACCGCAGTACTTCGATGTCTAAGGGACTAAAGGGCCAGCGGAGGTGTAAGAAAACCTGACACCGTTTTTCTTCTGGTAGTACACTTCGATATATGCAGGCATGGAGTCGGTATGATTCTGTCTATCCCAGATGTTTTTGTACATTTGTGAACGGCCAAGCTGCCTGGAAAAAGTACCTTAAGAGTGTCGGCAATATATTTACTGGTTTCTTGTTTCAGGCAGGGGTGCTAGTACCGGAAGAAGTCTTGTATCAAAGATCCATCAATACGATATGTAAAAGACAAGAGCTCACTGGCGCGACAATTGCAATCAGAAGTGCAGAGGTTACCCCGGTAAATGATGATTTGAAGAATATGATGCTCTGGAAAACTGTTGCCAACATTTTCCCAAAAAAAACAACATAGAGGTAGAGCGATGGAAAAAATTAACAAAGTATTGGCATGCATTGATTTTTCCGATTACACAGCAGAAGTTATTGCGCATTCCCGTATTTTCGCTCAGGAGATGGATATGGGAATAGTGCTTTTGAATGTGATAAACAATCGTGATGTCGATGCTTTCAAGTCTGTAAGTTCCTTTTTTCCGGCCGATTTCAACGTAGAAGACCATGTTGAAAAGATCCGGACTGTGCGCCACCGACAGCTTGCAGAGTTGGTCATGCGCGTCTGTCCAACCGAAAAAGCACGTTTCATTACCGGTATCAGAATAGGCGTACCATATGAACAAATTCTCAAATGCATTGAATCCGAAAACATTGATCTTGTGGTAATGGCGAATAAAGGACGCAACAACCTTGTCGGTACCCTTTTCGGCTCCAACGCGGAGAAGGTTTTCCGCCACTCGCCCGTACCTGTTCTCAGTGTTCGCGACCGGGCGCGTTTTAGCCGGAAGCCCAATTCAGACCGGCAAACGCAAAAAACACCAGCGGCGGCCAATATTCAACGTCTGGTTGCGGCTATCGATTTTTCGACATACTCACCTGAAATTCTGCAATATGCAGCAGAAATTGCAATACGATCGCATGCCGAGCTTATAGTGGTCAACGTTATAAATATACGTTCGGTTGATGCTGTTCGGAACGCAATTGATCATGACCATCCGGGCTCCTTTTTAATGGATAAATTTTTAGGTGATGAAACAGCAAAAAGGGAAACGAGAGCAGCCGAACTTTTAAAGAAGTGGGTACCGGAAGATGTGTCGTCCCGGATAATTATAAAATGTGGAACTCCTTTTAAGGAGATTCTCACGACGGTGGACGACGCAAAGGCCGAACTGCTGGTCTTGAACTCCAAAGGGCGAACAAACTTATCCGAATATCTGTTCGGTACCACGGCAGAAAAAGCCTTCAGGCACTGTCCTGTTCCGGTACTGAGCCTAAACTTGAGAAATTCGGTTTAGGGCGCGGTCACAAAGCACCACCATCACAGATTGTGTCTGGAACTTTCCGGTCATTCGCTGTCTGGAAATACGTCGGGATAGAGTTTATGCGCGCAATGGGAACAGAGACCGTGTGAAAAAGTTGCCTCGGAATGGTTGCTGATGTAGGCCTCGAGTATATGCCAGGTTCCATGGTCATCCCGTATTTTTTTGCAGGATGAACAGATTGGCAACAGTCCCTCCAGATGTTTGAGCCGACGGAAGATTGTTTTGGTATATTGGATGGCGAGCAGGCCAAGCGGAACAATGAGTGTTGACTCGAAGATTGCTTCACGCCAGTTTATCGGTGTTGCCGGAGCCTTAAGCAAGAGGTTGGGAATGTCGATCAGCTCATCGAGCCAAATTAGAGCAAGGATCAAAGTGAATGCCGTCAATTCACAGACAATCACTTGCCGCGACAGAGAGTTTGCTCCGATGGGCTGTGGATGGATATTGTGCATATGCCCTACCTCAATATTCAGTTTATCGATGCTGTCGAATCACCGGCAATCCCGGCTTCTTTGCGGTCTGTGAAAACAGCGATTCCGGTGGTGCCTGTGAATTGTCCCGGTAAGGGAGCGAAGAGTGTTCAGTCGTTTTCCTTGTATGCCTGCCTGGCCAGCAGGATCATTTCCAGAAGATCCTCAAAGTTTATCGGCTTAAGACAATAGTTGAATGCTCCCTGTTTCATGCCGTTAATACCTGCATTAAGTGAGCCGTGTCCGGTGAGGATGAGTATTTTCAGATCGGGCTGGACCTTTTTCATTTCCGCCATACATTGCAGGCCGTTGAGACCCGGCATGCTCATATCCATGAGCACGACATCGAAATGATCCGCGCTCAAGAGGTCAAGACCCTGCATGCAGCAATCGGCGGTTTCGCACTCGATGTGTCTTTTCCTCAAGAACTTGGCTGTGGTCTCCAGGAACTCAACCTCATCATCAACCAGCAGCAGCTTGTATTGCTTATCCATGTTCCGCACCTCCTGGAGGAGTTGGCTCCGCCGCCAACATTTCATTGATTTCGCGAAGGAATTTGCTTTTATACCGGGCAACGGAATCTTGTTGGTCCATGACCATGTCAATCTGTCGGGTATGCAGGCTGAGATAACCGAGAACCTGGAGTCTCTTTATCAGATAGTCACGCGGCTGCTTTTTCAGGCGCGCCAGCAGTGCATCTGAACGCAGCTCCACACGAAACCCGAACTCACGCAGGATCTCCGCCAGCAGCCTGGCACGAACGGCCTTACGACGCATATCGGCAGCTCCTCCCTTGAATCTGAAAGTTATATAGCTTTCGCTGAGGAAATCGCTGATATACGATTCAATCATGGCATAATGATAGCCTAAACGCAGACTGAGGTTACAGTAGCTTTTCAAAATGAGGAAATAGTTTTTGACAATCAATTTGGAGGCCACCGCCGGGTCCAGTTCCGGTCGCATGGTCGATTGCAGGATAATCGCGCCTAAACCGCGAGTCGTTAGAGGGGGTGGACCCTGCCAGGGATAGGCGGAAATGCCTTGCCAGATCGCCAGCATCGGTTCCGAAACGATATCCTTGATGTCGATGCTCTTTTGAGCCTCGTCTATGTCCCGGCGGAAGCCGTCGGCAAGGTTGATGACCCACCATTGCAGGGGTACATCGGCGACCAGCCGTTTGGCCATGCCTTGGTCAAAATGGATTTTTTCCCCGAAATTGAACATCTCCGAAACGGATTTTTCGTGGCAGTAACGGGTAATGTCATGCAGTGTTTCGCACCAGGCGGCTTTGAAATAATGCGAAGCCGGATCATTGAGGTTCAAGGGGGTGATATGCTGGAGCGCTTCAGTCAAAATCCTCTGTACCGGGCTTCCCGCCATAAGATCGCGCCGGGGTCGTTTTCTGATGAGCAAATCTTTGCGGCACCCCTGGTAGATTTTTTTGGCACTGCTGTCTACCGTAATTGTCTGTCCATTTTCCAAATTCCTCATGATATCGGTCAGACTGAAAAGCGCCGGCAGGCTGAACTCCCGTGCCACCGTGGCCAGATGACCGGCCTCGGTGCCGTTCTCGGCAAGAACAGCTGAAGCCCGATTGAGTAAAGGGGCCCATTCAGGTAATGGATACTCCACGGCGAGGACCGCATCATGGGGAAAACGCTGTGCGTCTTCACTGGTGAAAACCTTGAAAACTTTACCGCTGGCGATTCCGTCACCAGCGCATACGCCTCCTTTGATGATTGCTGTCTCATCCTCCGATGTGGCAGTAGTGTCCCTCGTTTTTTCCTTTGCTGCTTCTTCGATATCCTGAGGAATCGGCCTGCACTGCAGGATATGGAGCCCTCCCCGCCCATCAAAGGACCACTCGATATCCTGCGGACATTTGAAGTGATCTTCCAGGAGCATGATCTTTTCGCAGAGTTCCTGCAGTTGGGCTTGAGAAAGCAATGGATTACCTCGACTCTCTGCTCTTTTTTCGATGGAATCCGTGCTGTCCTCTGAATGCACGACAGCATACGGCGGCTGCCAGTTAGCCAGGAAAATATCGCTGCTGTTCGTTCCATCCACTACCCCTTTGGCCAGCCCTGGAGTGGCGACAATACGAATTTTCTGCCGGGCGGAACCGATGGGATAGCTTGAATAGGCTACACCGCTTACCTTGGCATCAACCATTACCAGGCAACCGACACACATTTCGATATCCTCGTGGCGAACCCCCCTTCTGCGTCTATAGGCAATGGCCCGTGGGCTGTATTTACCAGCAATAACGCGCTTGTATGCCTCGCTGAGATGATCACGGTCGACATCCAGTATGGTCGTATACAATCCGGCAAAGGAGATACCGGCAACATCCTCTCCCACGGCGCTGGAACGCATCGCCACCAGACACCCGGGGGCCGATTTTTCCAGCATACCATACTGCATCTGCAGCAATTCCTCGAAATCAGGGGGCAAGGGAATTTCACGCACCATCTGCTGCAGGTCGGCGCATGTTTTGTAAAGTCCCTCCAGATCGTCGGTTTCGAGGATCTGCAGTCTGCGGTTTATCTCGGCAAGATGGACATCGGTTATGAAGTGATTGGTTGCCGATGCGGTAATGACGAAACCCTGCGGTACCATAATGCCGGGAAGGCACGATATCTCACCAAGATTTGCCATTTTGTCGCCGGTTTGCCGGCGTAACTTTCTGTTTATCTGGGACAGCGGCAGGATAAAGGGACCGATCTTGAATGAGGGCTTGCTCTCGATAATGGTGGTGATGTCGTCGCTGATTTTTTCGAACCTGGATTCCAGCTCGGCGTATTTGCCGGATGTCATCTCTCGAAGATTGCGGACTATTTTATAGACATTTACCAAAATGGCGACGATCTTCGAACGGGCCTCGGCCATACGATAACTTTCACCGCTGTAGTAGAGCTTCTCCAGCTCGGCCATGGCTTGCAGGGCATTGTTGTTGGCAGTCAGCAGGCTGCGAAAATGACGGTAGCGCGTATTGAAAGAGGTGCGGAGTGCTTCCACATCCTGGTGGGAAGGATGGTCGACGGCTAGCCGGTTTTTGAACCGGCCGGCCACAAAGGTCTTGAAGGTCCGGATGGGGTCCAAAACGTAACCGGCAAGAGACCTGCTTTTCCGAGTCAGATAGGCTGTAACGTTGCCCATGGATTTTCCCTGTGTTTCTATGAGAAGGAGTCATAGTTGCTGCGACAGTTCTCTTTTACTGCTTTTTATACTTTGGTGATCTGGAAATAGCCAGCTTTGGTGTGCCCACCCCGTCCGGGATGGGCACATTTTTTTAATGAGCTATCTGTAAACCAATGCCCTCGAAGAGAAACATTATACCGAAGCCATACCAGAGGGTATAGAATACGTAAAACACCAGTGCAGCAATGATAAGAGAAAAATTAGGTTCTTCCGGATTAAGCGTACTTCTCGTTACCACCCATTACCACTGGGTTGTGGACGAACTGAAGAATTAAAATGCTCTGTGTTAGCTATTTTTATCGCTTAGATTATTTTCTATCTTCCC
>Ga0136557_1002638_pt1 | contig 10224 bp, 7 predicted proteins | sample AntRauTorckE6832_FD_104796 | JGI IMG/M metagenome (GOLD analysis project Ga0136557, IMG submission 104796) | Saline lake microbial communities from Rauer Islands, Antarctica - Metagenome Torckler E6 #832 | ecosystem: Environmental > Aquatic > Non-marine Saline and Alkaline > Saline | place...
AAAATTTATAAATCTAAAAAGCAGGAAGGCTAAATTATGAAAAGGAATAAGCCAGGGGGTCAAAAAATGTCCAGTTATAGTGAACAGTTAAAAATATTTGCAGGTAATGCACATCCTGAGTTAGCCCAGGATCTTTGTGATTATCTGGGGACCGAATTAGTTAATGCTGATGTAACAAGGTTTAAAGATGGAGAAATTGGTGTTCGAACTCATGAAACTGTTAGGGGTTCAGATGTGTTTGTTGTGCAGCCGACCTCACCTCCTGTTAATGAAAATTTAATGGAGCTGCTGATAATTATTGATGCGTTGAGAAGAGCATCGGCAAGGCGAATAACTGCTGTAATTCCCTATTATGGTTATGCAAGGCAGGATAGAAAAGCAAGGCCGCGGGATCCGATAACTTCAAAACTTGTTGCTAATCTGTTAACTCAGGCAGGGGCTCGCAGAGTTTTATCAATTGATTTTCATGCCCCCCAGATTCAGGGCTTTTTTGATATTCCGGTTGATCATTTATATGCTTCACCGATTATGGTTGATTATTTTAAGGAATTTGATCGTTCAGATCTGATTGCTGTTGCTCCTGATGTAGGTTCTGTAAAAAGAGTTCGGTCTTTTGCCGAAACGCTGAACATTCCAATGGCAATTATTGATAAGCGAAGACCCAAACCTAATGTGGCAGAAGTAATGAATGTTATCGGAGAAGTAGATGGCAAAAATGTTATTCTTTTAGATGATATAATAGATACTGCAGGTACTATTATAGCTGCTGCTGAGGTGCTTAAAGAAAAAGGGGCTAAGGATGTGTATGCCTGTGGAACTCATGCTTTGTTTTCTGGACCTGCTGTTGAGCGCTTAAAAAAGGCTCCAATTACTAAAATAGTTGTGACTAATACAATAGCTCAAAAAGAGCATGGACTTGATAATCTGGAAGTGCTTTCTGTTGCTCCACTGGTTGGAGAAGCTATTGATCGAATTTTTAAGGATTTATCTGTAAGTGTATTATTTTAAATAATTTTATAAATAATTTTTCAAAACACTTGCTCAAAATATGCTTTAATGTTATAATAAAATTTGTTATGTATTATTATCGAAGATTTGCCAGTATTATAGACTAATCTGGCTTAAAATTTAATTTATGCAAGGAGAGGATAGTCATGGAGAGACATTCTATTGAAGCTGAACTAAGGACTAAAACTGGAAAGGGTGCAGCCCGTCAGATAAGAAGAAGCGGACTCATTCCTGGTGTTGTTTATGGAAGAGGAAATGATCCAAGAGCGATTAAAGTGGATCCACAGAATATCGAAAAGCTTCTACTATCAAATGCTATCTTTGATCTGACTTTTGTCGGAGAAGATGGAAAAGAAGATGAAGCAGTTGTAATTATTAAAGATTACCAGAAAGATGTAATCAAGCGGAATCTGCTTCACGTAGATTTTCAATTTATTTCTATGGATGAGAAGATCACTGTTTCTGTACCAATGCATTTAGAAGGAGAAGCAGCTGGAGTCCGCGATGGTGGAGTATTACAGCAGCTCTTACGTGAAATTGAAATTGATGCATTACCTGCAGAAATCCCTGAAGAAATTACAATTGATATTTCTGAACTTGAGGTTGGAGAATCTTTATCTGTAGCTGACCTTGAACTTCCAGAAGGTATTGATCTGGTAACAGGAAGTGACGAAGTTATTGTAACTGTTGTTACACCTACCGAACTTATCGAAGAAGACGAAGAAGAGGAAGAGGAAGAATTCTTAGAGCCAGAAGTAATTGGCGAAGAGGACGAAGAAGGAGAAGAAGAAGGAGAAGAAGGGGCAGACGAACCAAAGCCCTGGGAATAATTAAATCAAAAATATTGAGCGCGGCCTGAATAGCTGCGCTTCAATTTATTTAGTGGAGGTTTAAAGCTTGAAAGTAATTGCTGGTCTTGGTAATCCAGGCGAAAAGTATGCTTATACCAGACATAATATTGGATTTATGGTTATTTCAGAATTAGCAGATAGATTTAAAGTTAACAGCAGCTATAAATTTGATGGTCTTGTAGGTGATTTTTTCTTTGGTGGAGAAAAAATCATACTTTTTCAGCCAATGAAATATATGAACACAAGTGGGCAGCCAATTTTTAAACTGCTCGACTATTTTCAAATAGAGCCAGAAGAACTGCTGGTTATTCATGATGATTTAGATCTTGATCTTGGTAAGATGAGATTTAAACAAAATGGTGGTAGTGGTGGCCACAATGGTATTAAATCAATTATTGATAATGTGGGTACTGATAAATTTAAAAGGTTGAAAATTGGAATTGGCAGGCCACCGGAAAATCTGCCGGTGCCAGATTTTGTTTTAACTACTTTCAAAGGGGACGAGAAGGATATCTCAAAGAAAGTTGTTCAAGATGCAGCATCAGCAGTTGAATTGATGTTAAAAAAAGATATAATGAAAGCTATGAATAAATATAATGGATAAGAGGCCCGTACATTTTATGTAGGGGCTATTTTGCCATTTTTTCATAGTTAAATGTATAAAAATATAAAATAAAGAAAAAAATTATTAGTTAAAGCCTTGTGTTTAAGGAGCAGTATTCAGATGAATTTTAAAGATTTATTATTAGAAAATCAAAAATTTAAAAAAATTGCGAAAAATATAAATGCTTCTACTCAGTCAATTAGTGGTCTAAGTGGAAGTCGAATTTCTTATTTTGCAGTTAATTTCTTAAAAAAAGCAGAAAAGGATATAGTCTTCTTTTTACCGGATAATTATTATCTGCAGCAGATGCAGGAAGATTTAATTCGTCTGATTGGCAAAGATGAATTTTTAGTTTTCCCGGAAGAAGAGATTCTACCTCATGAACAGTTGATGCCTGATTTAACAACAATGAGTGAGCGGACTAAAGTTCTGACGGAGTTGATATTTTCAATTGATCAGAAAAAGAAAATTATTTTAACAACCCCAGCTGCTGTTTTTAAGAAGTTACCACCGAAAAATATTTATCAATCTAAAAGTATAAATATCAATGGTGGAAGTGAAATAAATATTAATCAACTCCGCCAGCAGCTTTTTGCTCTTGGCTACAAAAGAGAAGAAATGGTGGAGGCTCCAGGACAGTATAGTATTCGTGGTGGGATAATAGATGTTTTCACACTTTTGGATGAGCAGCCATTTAGAATTGAGCTTTTCGGTGATCAAGTTGATTCGATTCGTAAAATTGATTTAACTGCTCAGCGCTCAAAAAAAGAAGTGGATCAGCTTACTATTCCACCTTTTGCAAATTTAGTTATTGACGAAGAGGTTGTTGCTAGAGCTTATCCGAAATTGGAAGCTGCTTATTCTAAGGCAGTAGCAAAACTTGCTAAAAACAATTATCAGGAAGAAGCTTCTTATCTAAGAGAAAAGTCTAAAAAAATGTTGGAAGATTTAAAAGAAAAACATCGTTTCCCTGGTTTTGAACAGTTTTTACCCTTTTATTATGATGAAACTTCTAATTTCTTTGATTATCTGGAAGAAAGTATTATCTTTGCTGTGCGCCCCAACAAAATGGAACAGTTAACTCATGATTATTATCAAGAGATTACAGAAACACATACTCGTCTTTTAGAACAGGGGATGGTTTTTCCAGAATATCTTGATAATTTTATTACAGAAGCTGAATTTAAAAATGAGATCACAAAAAACCGGGTAGTAGATATCAATTCAGAATTTGAGGATAATCAGGTTGCAGAAAATGACATTCATTTTAATACTTCATCTTTAGAACCTTTTCATGGTCAGCTTGAATTATTCAGCGAAAAAATTATGGATCTTCTAGAAAAAAAATACCGGATTGCAATTACACTAAACTCGGCCAGTAAGAAAAGAAGAGTTAAAATGTTTCTGGAAGAAAAAAATCTTGTGGTTGGGGATGATTTTGACGAAAGCAGAATTGTTATTTTCCCGGACAGTCTAGCAGAGGGTTTTATCTTTGATGATATCAAACTTGCAGTATTTAGTGATAGAGAAGTTTTTGGAAATGAGCAGAAACGCAAAAGGAAAATTGGTGACTTTGAAGATGGAGTTGAGATCTCAAGCATCAATGATTTAAAAGCCGGTAATTTTGTTGTTCACGAGAATCACGGTATAGGTAAATATCTTGGTGTTAAAACTTTAGAGATTCAGGGTCAGCATAAAGATTATCTTGTTCTAAAATATGCAGGAGAAGACAAGCTTTATGTTCCCACAGAAAAAATTCAACTTGTTCAAAAATATATTGGTTCAGATGCAGGTAATCCTAAACTTTATAAATTGGGAAGCAGTGACTGGAAAAAGGTAAAAGAAAAGGTTCAGAAATCTGTAGAAGAAATGGCTGTTGGTTTATTAGAACTCTATGCAGAAAGAGAAACTCTAACAGGTTATCAATTTGCTGAAGATGATGTCTGGCAGCAGGAATTTGAAGATGCCTTTCCTTTTGAAGAGACTCCGGATCAAAAAGATGCAATTACTGAAGTTAAGTCTGATATGGAATCTGAAAAGCCGATGGATAGACTTTTATGTGGAGATGTAGGATATGGAAAAACTGAAGTTGCAATTCGCGCAGCTTTTAAAGCTGCTCTTGACAGCAAACAAACGGCAGTTTTAGTGCCAACAACTATCCTGGCACAGCAGCATTATACTACTTTTGCCGAGAGGATCGATGATTTTCCGGTTCGAGTGGGTGTTTTAAGCCGTTTTATATCTGCGGCTGAACAGCGAAAAACTTTAAATAAATTAATTAAAGGCGAGATAGATATCTTGATTGGTACTCACCGCCTCTTATCAAAAGATGTTATCTTTGATGATCTGGGTTTGCTTATTATTGATGAAGAGCAGAGGTTTGGAGTTACGCACAAAGAAAAATTAAAAAATTTAAAACGTAATGTTGATGTTTTAACCCTGACAGCAACTCCGATCCCAAGAACTCTACACATGGCTTTGGTTGGAGTTAGAGATATGAGTTTAATAGAAACTCCACCGGAAAATAGATATCCAATCAGAACCTTTATTAAAGAACATAATAAGGAGTTGATTGCAAGTGCAATGAGAAGAGAATTAGCCAGAGATGGACAGATTTATTTTGTCCATAATCGGGTTAAAGATATCGAGAAGATTGCAGGTAGGCTGCAGAAACTAATGCCTGAAGCTAAAATAGCTGTTGCCCACGGACAGATGAATGAAAAACGTCTGGAAAAAATAATGTATGACTTTTATCACCAGAAATTTGATATTTTAGTCTGCACAACAATAATAGAAACAGGTCTTGATATTCCTAATGTAAATACAATTATTATTAATCATGCAGATAAGATGGGTTTATCTCAACTTTATCAGTTAAGGGGCAGAGTTGGTCGTACAAATAGAATTGCCTATGCTTATTTGCTTTATGAAAGAGATAGAATTCTGCCGGAAGTTGCAGAAAAAAGACTGGAAGCAATTAAGGAGTTTTCTTCTCTCGGATCTGGTTTTAAGATTGCAATGCGTGATCTAGAAATTAGAGGTGCTGGTAATTTACTAGGCCCAGAACAGAGTGGACACATTGCAGCAGTTGGATTTTCTTTATATACTAAATTATTAGAAGGAACTATTGAAGAACTTAAGGGTAAAAAAGATAAGAAAAAAATTGAAGTGGAAATTGATCTTAACTTAGATGCCTATATTCCAGATGACTATATTAAATATGAAGCTAGAAAAATTGAGATTTACAAGAAAATTAAATCTATAGAAAACGAAGCAGATGCTTTAGATACTATCGATGAATTAATTGATCGTTTTGGTGAGCCACCTTTAGAGGTGATGCGTTTAGTTAATACAGCCAGATTGAAATTCCTGGCGTTAGAATTAAATATTGATTTGATTAAAGAAGACAGTGGCAAAATCAAATGTCAATTTATTAAGGCTGAAGTAGTTGATGGCAGTAAATTGGTTGAATTCAGTAAAAAGTATAGAAGGAAAATAAAAATCAAATCTGCAAAAAAACCACAGTTATTTATCAAGATCGATGATCCAGATAATATAGATAAACAATTGTTAAAAATGTTAAAGGAATTAAAAGATATTTAAGACCAAATCTCTATAGTCTAACAACTCAAACAAAAAAGATAAAAGGGTGGCCGATATGTCGGAAAACACAAAAAAAGGCAGTTTTATAAAAGGAGCAGCTATTTTAACAGCTGCTGGTCTGACAGCTAGAGTTATGGGATTTGGTTATCGGGTAATACTAACTAGAATTATTGGGGCAGAAGGGATGGGTCTTTATCAGATGGCCTATCCAATCTATACCGTGTTATTAGTAGTTTCTCGCTCTGGTATTCCAGTAGCACTTGCTAAATTAATTGCAGATAAAATAGCAGCAGATAAGAAAAAAGAAGCATATAAGATATTTAAAGTAGCCAGAAAAATGAGTTTTATTGTTGGTTTAGTAATTTCAATTATCATGGCTCTCTCAGCCAAGCCACTAATCTCGCTACTTTCTCTTGATCCGCGTTCATATTATGCAGTTCTGGCAATTTCACCGGCTATCTTTATAGTCTCAATCATGGCTTCTTACAGAGGCTTTTTTCAGGGATTACAGGATATGGTTCCAACAGCTAAATCTCAAATATTTGAACAGTTCATTCGAATGTTTACTATGGTAGGTCTGGTTATAATTTTAGTGCCCTATGGTTTGAAATATGCTGCAGCAGGTGCCAGCTTTGGAGCAGTAAGTGGAGCCTTTGGTGGACTTTTAATTTTATTATATATCTATGCTAAAAGAAAAGAAAAAATATTTAGCTTTTTAGAAGGTGGCTATGATTCAATAGAACTTAGTACTGAAAGTGTTGTTAAAAGAATAGTTTCTCTGGGGGTTCCAATTACTCTGGGGGCACTGGTAATGCCTTTGATGAGTCTTGTTGATTTAGTTTTTGTGCCCAACCGCCTGCAGGCTGCAGGTTATATGGTCAGAGAAGCAACAGCGTTATATGGAATGTTTGCGGCTGTGGCAATGCCCTTAGTTAATTTTCCAACTATTATTACTGTTTCTTTATCAGCAAGTCTGGTACCGGCAATTGCAGAGGCTTTTACACTCGGTAAAGAAAAGCTAATTAATTATCGTACACAGACAGCCTTAAGATTGACAGTGTTAGTTTCACTACCTGCAGCTGCGGGTCTTTTTCTGCTGGCTGAGCCGCTGACAGAAATCATTTTTGCAGAAGCAGGAGCAGCAGTCCCACTGCGCTTTGTGTCTTGGGGAGTATTTTTTATCTCGTTACAGCAGACAAGCACCGGAATCTTGAATGGGATTGGTAAAACTTCTATTCCGGCTCGTAATTTAATGATTGGAGCAGTATTCAATGGATTTATTAATTATACATTAACTGCAATTCCTGCTTTTGGGATTAGAGGTGCTGCTTTAGGAACTACAACTGGTTTTGCTATTGCAGCTTTTTTAAATCTGTATTATGTAAAAAGAGAAACCGGATTTATAATTACTATCAAAACAATGATTTTGAAACCAGTTATTTCAGTAGCTTCAATGGCGATTTTTGTTAAGCTGTTTTATAATTTTTTATTTAACTTACTAGAAAATATGCAGATTGTGTATCACTATCAGATAACCACTTTTGTTACCGTGGCTGCAGCAGCTTTATTCTATTTCATAGTTTTATTACTGCTTCAGGAAATCAAATATGAAGATTTATCTGTGATACCTGTTTTTGGAGTTAAACTGGCTAAATTGTTAAAAAAACTTGGCTTTTTAAATGATTAATATCATTTTAATAATTATATGATATGATTTATTTATTGTTATTGGATTTTTAAGGAGGAAATACTTTGGATGTCAGAAAGCGCAAATCAATTTTAGAAGAACTAGATAAATTAATAGAGGTTATGGCTGTTTTAAGAGGTCCAGATGGTTGCCCCTGGGATAAAAAGCAGGATTATTACTCAATAAAAGAGAATATTATAGAAGAGGCATATGAAGTTGTAGAAGCTCTGGAAAAAAATGATATTGAAGCTTTTAAAGAAGAACTAGGAGATCTTTTACTGCAGGTGGTCTTTGAATCACAGATGGCCTATGAAAAAGGAGATTTTGATTTAGCTGATGTTGCAAAAGTTTTAAGAGAAAAACTTATTCGCCGTCATCCCCATGTTTTTGCTGAAGTAGATGTAGATGGTTCTGAAGAAGTGTTGAGGAACTGGGAGCGGATTAAGCAGGAAGAGAAAGAGGAAAAAAATCAACTAAATTCTCTGCTAGATAAATTCAATCAGGGACAGAGTGCTTTAAATCAGGCCTATGATATTCAAAAAATTGCTGCTAAAGTTGGATTTGACTGGGATGACTTAGAACCTGTTTTGGCTAAAATTGAAGAAGAACTGGGTGAATGCAAAGAAATTATTGGGGCCAATCCGGATAATACTTTATTTACTAAAGAAAGTCTGGGAGCTGAGGCCCAGGAAGAATTGGAATCAGAAATTGGAGATTTGCTCTTTGCTGTAGTTAATCTGGCCCGATTTAAAAATATCAATCCGGAACTTGCACTATTAAAAACCATTTTAAAGTTCAAAAATAGATTTAAATTTATTGAACAAAGAATTGTTAATGAGAAGACAGTATTTGAAGATTATAATCTAGAAGAACTTGATCAAATCTGGAACGAGGCTAAAAAGGAAGAATAGAATATCAATTTACAGGAGGATTAGCAAAGATGAAAAAGAAATTAATTACTATTTCAATTATTAGTATTATATTTAGCTTAGCAGTATTAACATCGGCGGCAGCTTTTGATGTTGTGACAGATTCAGCTATTTTATTAGAGGCAGAAACAGGACAGGTATTATTCTCAAAAAATGCAGATCGAAAACTACCACCAGCAAGCGTTACTAAAATAATGGCGCTTCTAATTACGATGGAGAAGTTAGAAGAAGGCAGCATCTCTTTAGATGATCAGGTAACAATTAGTAGATATGCAGAATCTATGGGTGGATCTCAGATCTTCTTGGCTGCTAACACTCAGGTATCACTGGAGAAATTATTGAAAGCAGTAACTATTGCTTCGGGAAATGATGCCAGTGTAGCAATTGGAGAATATATAGCAGGTACATACAGTAATTTCATTGCTATGATGAATGATAGGGCTGCAGAGCTGGGAATGGATTCTACCAATTTTGCCAATTCAACTGGCCTACCAGATCCGAATCATTATTCTACTGCCCGTGATATATCAATTATGGCCAGAGAGCTAGCAAAGCACCCACAAGTTTTAGAGTGGGCTTCTATTTGGACTGAGACTATTCAACTGCCTAATAGAAAAGCTATGTTGGTTAATACTAACAGTTTGATTAATAAATATCCCAGTATGGATGGTTTAAAAACTGGACATACTCAAGAAGCCGGTTTTTGCCTTGCTTCCACCGCCAAAAAAGGCGATACACGTTTAATTTCAGTTGTTTTGCAGGGTGATACACTTGGAGAAAGAGAAGAATCAACAATAAGATTATTGGATTATGGTTTTAATGCTTTTTCTAAAAGACAAATAGCGGCAGCAGGTGATCAGATTCAAAATATACCTGTTGTTGAAGCAGCAGATAAGGTTGCTGTAGGTGAAATAGCTGAAGATTTATATATTATGGTTCAGAAGGGACAGGAAAGAGATATTTCCCAGGAGGTAGAAGTTAAAGACTCTTTAAAGGCTCCAATTGAAAAAGGAGGAGTGCTTGGTAAGCTGACTGTTTATCGAGGAGAGGAAGAAGTTTCTTCAGTAGATGTTATTGCAGCAGAAAATATTGATCGTGCTAATATTTTTGTTCGCTTATGGAGAACCACACTTGATTTTATCCAGGGATTATTTGCTTAACAACTAAAAAAATATAATTTATTAAATAAAAGATTATAATTAGTAATTTTAAATAAGCTCTACTTAGATTGTTTTATCTAGGTGGGGCTTATTTTAATGCAATTGAATCTTAACTCCAATCTTTTAACTAGATGTTATTCTATCAAGATGATAAAATAATTGTAAAATACCCTTGACAAACAAAGTGGGTCTTGATAAGATAATAGTTGTCGCACAAATAGTCTCCATAAAAATTTGAGCTTATAACTTATCTCAAATAGGAGAAAAAAAGAACTTGAGTTTCAAACTAAAATATTTCTCTTCTTTATATATAAGAGAAAGCAAAGTTTTGAAACGCAGAAAACTTTTCAAAAGTTTTTCTAAAAAGTTCTTGACAAAGTGA
>Ga0136557_1002642_pt1 | contig 10212 bp, 10 predicted proteins | sample AntRauTorckE6832_FD_104796 | JGI IMG/M metagenome (GOLD analysis project Ga0136557, IMG submission 104796) | Saline lake microbial communities from Rauer Islands, Antarctica - Metagenome Torckler E6 #832 | ecosystem: Environmental > Aquatic > Non-marine Saline and Alkaline > Saline | place...
CGGTTGATCGAGAACACCACGTCCTCGGCGGTGAAATCGGCCCCGTCGTGATAGGTCACGCCCTCGCGCAGGGTGAACACCCAGACGTTGGGGTCGTCTTCCTTGGGGGCCCAGTCGGTGGCCAGTGCCGCCTGAAACTGCCCCTCCATGTCGCGGATGATCAGCGGCTCGTAGATCTGGTGCGACAGGGTATGCGTCGGCCCCTCGTTCTGGGCATGCGGGTCGAGCGTCAGCGAATCCCCCGCGCGCGCCCATCTCAGCGTCTCGGAATAGGCGGCCATGCTGGTCGAGGCCAGCAGCGCCGCGGCCAATAGTCCGGTTGTCGCTTTCATGAATGAACTCCCTGTTGTCGGTGTTTCTGGTGCCCGCTTTCGGGGCACTGTCCGCGAACCATAAAGAACCTGCACCGATCATCAACCGTTTTGCGAAAATGTGACCCGGGGTCAGGGGCGCGGCCCGTCATGGCGGCAGGTCTCGCGTTCAGATCGCCCCGACCGGATGCGTGGCGATCCAGAGCAACCCTTTGAGGTATAGCTGCAAGCCGTCCACCAGCAGCGGTTGCGCGTAATGCCAGATCCCCCACAGCACGCCCGCCAGCCCCAGCAACGGCAGCGCCCATATCAGGCTCAGCCCGAGGCTCGCGCGGATCGCATGCAGCGGGCTGGCGGGCGCGGCGGCGACCCAACCGGCGACGGGGCGGCGCAGGCCAAGCGGCCAGATCCCCTGCAACCCCAGCAGGCTGAGCAAGCCGTGCAACAGCGTCGGCAGAAGCGTCGAGAACAGCATCAGGTAAAGCCAGACATAGGCCCAAGGATCGTCCTGCACGCCCTCGAACAGCGCGGGCAGATCGAGGAACGGCACGCCTGCTGCGAGGTTCAGCCCATGGATGACCGCCACCAGCGTGGCCCCAAGCCCCAGCAACAGGACGCAAGCAAGCCCCAGATCCGCCAGCCCCCACAGGAACGGCAACCGCGACCGCAACCCCCGCCGGATCAGCGACAGCGTGACTGCGTAGGACACCACGTCGAACAGGGCGTTGAACAGTGGCAGCATGGCGAGAAAAAGGAACAGACTGCGACGATCTGTCGAGACAGCAGACCAATCGAGAACTATGGCAATAATTGGCAACTGGCATGCTACCAAAGCACCTATTCCAAAACGGATTAAACGCTGCTTTTTCCGTGTATCAAAATATGCTACCAGCATGCCTGTACAAAAATAAATTAAAACAATAGCACCCAACGCAATAAACAATAAGATCGTGACAGGCAGCGCTAATGCCATAACCACTGCTAGTGCGGCGATACCTGTAGCACTGGGCGCTGCTGCAAGTGCATAACCCGCTGCAATAGTTTCTGGACGCGTACTTTCTGTGACAGCCCTCGCGATGACCGTGGCCCCCGCAGCGAGGATGAGCAGTAGTGCAACTGCGAGAAGCCGCGTAAGTTCTCCAACCTCGGCCCTAGAGATGGCCACTATTTGGAAAAAGAGCAGAGCGCCAGCAAGAAGTCCTAAGGTCTTGAGCCTTCTAATTCTTTGGGTTTTCGGTGTTCGAAGAACATGCAAAGTCGCGATCACGAAGAAAAGCAGTAACAATACCACTTTCGCCCGCTGGGGCCAGAAATCCGCCGCTGCCAGCACCACAAAACTGCCTACGCGCCCTTCGTCCCCCTTGATCACCCATTGCCCGACCAGCAGCAGAATCGGATAGGCCACGGCAATCAGTAATGCACGGTCATAGAGCCGCCATGTCAGCGCGGCGTGGAAGAACGTGGGAAGGGATGCGGTGTCCGGAGCGGGGTCGCAAACCCTATTCCAGATCCCCATGACATTGCGGCGCGCGAGCGTCGTGTAGATCTGCGTGAAGGTGGACTTGCGCAGCGTCCCGGACAGGAACTTGCGGCTGGCCTCATCCGACAAGCCCGAGGCCGCTGTTACCCACAGCAAGCCCCAGATGGCAAAGCCCGTCCATGCCCACCATGGCGCGCCCAGCCCCGCCATGGCGGCGGCGATGATCGCGATGACGACCCCGATCGCCCCAAGGCTGGCCCCGATATGACCGTGCATGCTCAGCCCCTGCCCTTTCACCCCTTGCCCCGCCGTGGCGGACACGCGCGGGCGGCTGAAAAACCGCCCGACCCTCGCGGATCCTCACTCGGCGCCTTCGGTCTCGATATTCAACTCCAGACCGCAATGCTTGCAGTGGATCGCGTCGGGGTCGTGCTTCAACAGGCCGCATTCGGGGCATTTGTGGCGCACCTTGGCCGGCATGAAGATCGCCCGCGCCAGCCGCAGGAACAGCCCCACCCCGACCACCATGATCGCTACCGCCAGCAGCCGCCCGGTATTGGTGGTCATCGCGATATCGCCGTACCCGGTGGTGGTCAGCGAGGACACCGTGAAATAAAGTGCATCCACATAGGTGTTCAGCCCCGGCTCGTCGCCGCCGCGCAGCACCAGCACCAGCGCGGTCATCGTGAAGATGAACACCAGCAGATTGACCGCCGCGGTGATCGCGTCCTCGTGCAGCCGGAAGAACCGCACATCGCGCCGCAGATCCTTCAGCAAGTGATAGGAATGCACCAGCCGCAGCGCCCGGAGCAACCGCAGCGCCGCGAATTGCTGCCCCAGAAACGGCGCGGCGATCAGCGAGGCCAGCACCGCCAGATCGACCAGCACGTAGATCTGGCGCAGGTGCCGCAGCTTGGCCTCGGCAATCCACAGACGGCAGATGAAATCGACGAGGATCAACACCGCGATCACCGCATCGGCGGCGATCAGCGCGGGCGTCAGCGGCAATGTCGCGGTGGCGATGAAGAACGCGATGCTGACCGCGTCGAACGCCAGAAGCGCGTAGCGGAACCGGGTCGCGCGCTTGCTGCGCCCCTCGTAGAGAAGCCTGATGCGATCCCGAACGCTGCGATTCTCCGAACTCATGCCTGGCACCCTAATCGCGGACACCGCCGGGCCACAGCGAAATCAGCCCTCGGCCTCGGCCTTTTCGGCCAGCGACAGCCACTCTTCCTCGGCCTTGGCCAACGAGGTCTGCCGGGCGGTCAGTGCCTCTGTGGCCTTGCGGAATTTCACCGGCTCGCGGGTGAAGAGATCGGCGTCGGCGAGCAAGTCTTCCAGCTTGGCGATCTCGGCCTCCAGCCGCGCGATCTCCCGGGGCAGTTCCTCCAGCCGGTGCTTTTGCTTGAAGCTGAGCTTTTGCGGCGCGGGGCGGGGCTTGGTCTCGGGCTTGGCGCCGCTGGTCCGCGGGGCGTTGGCCGGATGGCTGGGTGCGGTGTCGGCGCCGCGCTGGCTGCGGTAATCGGTCCAGCCCCCGGCATAGGCGGTGGCGGTGCCGTCGCCCTCCATCGCGATGGTCGTGGTCGCGACGCGGTCCAGAAAATCGCGGTCGTGACTGACAAGAAGGACCGTGCCGTCATAGTCGTCGAGCAGTTCCTGCAACAGGTCCAGCGTCTCGATATCGAGATCGTTGGTCGGCTCGTCGAGCACCAGAAGATTGCTTTCGCGCGCCATCAGCTTGGCCAGCAAAAGCCGCGCCTTCTCGCCCCCCGACAGCGACCTGACGGGCGCGCGGACCTGCCGCTCGTCAAAGAGGAAATCCTTGAGATAACCCATCACGTGGCGCGGCTGGCCGCGCACCATCACCTGATCGGCCTGCCCCGACACGCGCATGTCGGGATCCCCCGTAAGACTGTCCCACAGGGTCATGTCGGGGGCGAGCCGCGCGCGCGCCTGATCGAAGACGGCGGGCACAAGGTTGGTGCCATGCGTCACGGTGCCGGTATCGGGCGGGGTCTCGCCCATCAGCATCTTCAGCAGCGTCGTCTTGCCCACGCCGTTGGGGCCGACAAAGGCCACGCGCTCGCCGCGCAGGATCCGCACGCTGAACTCGCGCAGGATGAGGAGATCGCCGTAACGCTTTGAAATCCCGTCGGCTTCGATGACCTTGCGCCCCGAGGACGGGCCGCTGTCCAGCGCCATTGCAGCCGTGCCCTGACGGCGGACCTGCGAGGCGCGCTCGGCCCGCAATTCCTGCAGGTTACGCACCCGGCCCTGATTGCGCTTGCGCCTTGCGCTGATGCCTTCGACGGCCCAGCGCGCCTCGGCCTTGATCTTGCGATCGAGCTTGTGGCGCTGCTGGTCCTCTTCTTCCCAGACCTTGTCGCGCCATTCCTCGAAATGCGTGAATCCGCGCTCCTGACGGCGGGTCATTCCCCTGTCGATCCATAGGGTTGCGCGGCTAAGCTCACGCAGAAAGGCGCGGTCGTGGCTGATCAGCACGAACCCCTTGCGGGTGCTTTTCAACTGATCCTCCAGCCAGCCGATCGCCTCGATGTCGAGATGGTTGGTCGGCTCGTCGAGCAGCATCAGCTCGGGGGACTCGGCCATCAGCTTGGCCAGCGCCGCGCGCCGCCGCTCGCCGCCCGAGGCGGTCTCGACGGGCCGCGCGGGATCGAATTTCAGACCCTCGCCGGCCATCTCGACGCGGTAGAGCTCGCCGGCGTCAAGCTCGCTCATGGCGAAATCGCCCAGCGTGGCGAAACCGGCCATGTCGGGCTCCTGTTCCATGTAGCCGACGGTCGTGCCGGGGGTGACGACGCGGTCGCCGCGATCGGGCTCCACCAGCCCGGCCATCACCTTCATCAGCGTCGACTTGCCGGACCCGTTGCGCCCTACCAGCGCCACCCGGTCGCCGGGCTGCACGACCAGCGACAGGTCGTGAAACAGCGGCGCGCCGCCGAAGGTGAGCGATATGTCGTTGAGTTGCAGAAGGGGTGCGCGTGCCATGGTGCTGCGCTATCCCGCCGCCCCGAAATCGTCAAGACCGCTCAGCCCGCCAGCGCCCGCAAGGCCCGCTTGCGCCGGTCGGGGATCGCGCCCACCTCGACGCCGGTGAAGACGTGCAGCGTGTCCAGATCAGGGTCGATCACCGCGTGATCGCTGACCCAGCCGCCCATCGCCAGATAGGTGCGCAACAGCGGCGGCATGTGCCGCATCGCCTCGCGCGGATCCGGCCGGTGGCGCGTCAGGCTTTGCGCAAAGCGGTAGACGCGCGGCGCCTTGACGCCCGGCCCCCATTTGTCGGGCGCGAGATGTCGCGCGCGCAGCATGGCGAAGGCATCCAGATACGCCTCCACGTGCACCCCCCTGAACGAGGAACAGCCGAACAGCATCTCGATGTGCTTTGCGTCCACCAGCCGGGTCAGCGCCGCCCAGGCGACGCGCAGGATGTCGGGATCGTGCAGGTCGGGCGCGATGCAGAACCGGCCGACCTCGGCCATCCGGCCATCGAACCCGGCCAGCTTCGAGAGATCGTAGAACTGCGCCGCGTAGCTTCGCGCGATGTCGCGGCCCCCGGTCAGGATCATCACGCGGAAACAGCAGACGAGCCGCCCTGTCGCTGCCTCCTCCACCAGAACATGCGTGCAGATATCGTCGAAGGCATCGCGATCCATGCCGCCGGCGCGTCCGAACCCCTCGGCGCGCAAGGCCTGCGCGCGGCGCAGATCGCCCGCCCCGGCGGCGTGCCGCGCCACGTAGCGCGCGCCTTGGGTCATCGCGGCCTCTTTGCAGGGCATCCTTGCATCGCCTCCGCGTTCCCCCGATCGCCGTGACAGAGGGACAGGCCTGTGGGATGGGCCTGTCAAAAACCGAAGCCCTGGTCGTTGTTGTTGCCGAACGGATTGAAGTTGCCCAGATTCCCCAGCAATTGCCGCAGGAACCCGCTACCGGCGACCGTGGTGTCGGTCACGCGGCGCGCCAGCGGCACCGCACGGCCATCCTCCAGCCCGAAGCGTTCGATATTGGCGATGGTGTCGTCGGCGTTGAACGAGATCGCCAGCACCTGCCGCTCGACCACCTCGGGGCGGAACATGCCGAAGGTCCGCTGGCGCGAGCGCACGTAGTAGTAATCGCCCTCATCCGACATCCCCGACAGCGAGGGCGGACCGACCACGTCATCGACCGTACCGCGCGTGTCTATGCCGACGACAAGCTGTTGCAGATCCTGCTCGGGCGGCACGTAGCCGTGATTCTTGTAGGTGGCGGAGCAGGCCGTCGCGGCCAGCAGGCCGACAAGCGCGAGGGCGCGAACCGTAAGGTGGATCATGGCTGTCATCTCTGCCCTCTTGTCATGGCCGCGTGCGGCTCTTAGGTCCGCTTACATCAAGGTGGCGTGCGGATTCAAGAAAGGAAGCATTGGCAAGATGAGCGATGCGATGCGAAATGCGGACGTTCTGCGCGTGGCGCAGCTGCGCGCGCGGGGCGAACAGGCCTTCGATCTCGCCCCCGACGCCGCCGCCCGCAAGATGATCGCCGAAGAATTGGGGCTGTCGGACCTGCGCAAGCTGCGCCTGCAGGGCCGTGTCTTCGAGGACGGGACGGACTGGGTGCTCGACGCGCAGCTCGGGGCGACCGTGGTGCAGCCTTGTGTGGTGACGCTCGACCCGGTGACGACCCGCATCGACGAGAGGGTGACGCGGCGCTTCTCGCCCAAGGCCGACCGCCCCGAGGATCTAGGCGGCGACGAGATGGAGATGCCCGAGGATGACACGCTGGAACCGCTCGAACACGATATCGACCTCGGCCGCGTGCTGATCGAGGCGCTGAGCCTCGCGCTGCCGCCCTGGCCGCGCCGCGACGACGCGGAACTGGGCCAGGCCACGGCCGCCGCCGAAGGGGTGGTGCCGCTGACCGACGAGGACACCAAGCCCTTCGCCGGGCTGTCGGGGCTGCGCGCCAAACTGAAAGGGGACGGGTGATCGCTGGGGGTTCGGGGCGGATCCGGGCCGAGAATCGCTTGTCGCGGTGACAAATCTCTGTATTTTCGCGCTTTCGCCGTATCGACGGGTTGAACCGGCGGCTCGAAAGGCTTTAAGAGCGGCAAACACTCCTGAACACGGGCCTGCCGGCCCGTCGGACGTAACCGGGCCGTTCGGCCCCTTGTATAACCGGGCCGATCGACCCGATGGATTAACCGGGCCGTTCGGCCCCTTGGAATTGAGGTTGTGACATGGCTGTCCAACAGAACAAAGTCTCGAAATCGCGCTGCAACAATCGGCGCGCGCACGATTCCCTCGTTGCGGGCAATCCCAATGAATGCCCCAACTGCGGCGAGCTGAAGCGCCCGCATCACATCTGCGCCGCCTGCGGTCACTACGCGGATCGCGAGATCGTCAGCACCGTCGACGATATCGACATGGACGACGACGCGGCCTGATATCCGAAGGGCTGTATGCCGCATGACCGCTTCAACAGGCCAGACGAGGACGGGTAACGGGCGTACCATAATCTCGGTTGACGCAATGGGCGGCGATCAGGGGCCGGCGACCGTGATCGCCGGCATGGCCCGCTCGGCGCGCAAAAACCCCGAAATCGGCTATATCGTGCACGGGCCGCAGGATGTGCTGGAGCCGTTGCTGGCCAGGTCCCGCGATCTGACGGGACGCTGCGACATCAGGCACGCGCCCGACAGTGTCTCCATGGACGACAAACCGAGCAACGCCGCGCGTCAGGGCAACAAGACCTCGATGTGGTCGGCGGTCGAATCGGTCCGCTCGGACGAGGCGACGGTCTGCGTGTCCTGCGGCAATACCGGGGCGTTGATGCTGATCTCGGTGCTGCGGTTGCGCAAGCTGCCGGGCATCTCGCGCCCGGCCATCGCGGTGATGTGGCCCTCGCAGAACCCGCAACAGCACAACATCATGCTCGATGGCGGGGCCGATATCCGCGCCGACGCCCGCGATCTGGTGCAATACGCACTGATGGGGGCCTCTTACGCGCGCAACGGGTTCGGGCTTGCCCGCCCGCGCATCGGGCTGCTGAATGTCGGCACCGAGGAACACAAGGGCCGCGCGGAACTGCGCGAGGCCTATGACCTGATCGCCGCCAATGCCGAAAGCTCGGATTTCGAATTCGTCGGCTTCGTCGAGGGGCGCGACCTGCCCGGCACCACCTGCGACGTGATCGTGACCGACGGCTTCACCGGCAATGTCGCCCTCAAGACCGGCGAAGGCACCGCCACGCTGTTCGGCGACCTGCTGCGCGAGGCGTTCGCCTACTCCACGCTGTCGCGGCTGGCTTCGCTCATGGCGCTGACCTCGCTGCGGCGGATGAAAAAGCGGATCGACCCGCGCCGCGCCAATGGCGGGGTGTTTCTGGGGCTCAACGGCACGGTCGTCAAATCGCACGGATCGGCCGACGAGACCGGCGTCAGCTCGGCGATCAAGCTGGCCTTCGAGCTGGCGCAGTCGAATTTCTCGGAACGGCTGGCCGCGCGGGTGGCCGCCGCGTCGTTGCCCGAACAGACCGGCACGCCCGACATGACCCCCGACGAGGAGAGCACATGATCCGCCGCGCTGTCGTCGAAGGCATCGGGCACGACCTGCCCGACCGCATCGTGCCCAATTCGCATTTCGAGGCGACCCTCGACACCACGGACGAGTGGATCCGCTCGCGCTCGGGCATCGAGAACCGCCGCTTTGCCGCCGAGGGGCAGACCACTTCGGATCTCGCCACCAATGCCGCGCGCTCTGCATTGGCGCAGGCCGGGCTGACGGCCGACGATATCGACGGCGTGATCGTCGCCACCTCGACACCCGACCTGACCTTTCCGTCGGTGGCGACCATGGTGCAGAACGATCTCGGGATGACGCGCGGCTTCGGCTTCGACGTGCAGGCGGTCTGCGCGGGGTTCATCTATGCGCTGACCACCGCCAACGCGCTGATCGTCTCGGGACAGGCCGACCGGCTGATGATCATCGGCGCGGAAACCTTCAGCCGCATCATGGACTGGACGGATCGCTCGACCTGCGTGCTGTTCGGCGACGGCGCGGGCGCGCTGATCCTCGGCGCGGCCGACGGCGACGGCACCACTGCCGATCGCGGCATCCTGTCCTCGGATCTCAATTCCGACGGGCGCTACCGCGAGATGCTTTATGTCGATGGCGGCGTTTCGACCACGGGCACGGCGGGCAAGCTGCGCATGCAGGGCAACCCGCTTTTCCGGCAGGCGGTGGCAAAGCTCGCCTCGACCGCCGAGGCGGCGCTCGAGAAGGCCGGCCTGACGGCCGAGGATGTCGACTGGATCGTGCCGCATCAGGCCAATATCCGAATCATCGCCGGCACCGCGAAAAAGCTGGGCCTGCCGATGGAGCGTGTCATCGTCACCGTGCAGGATCACGGCAACACCTCGGCGGCGTCGATCCCGCTGGCGCTGTCGGTGGGCGTCGCCGATGGCCGAATCCGGCAGGGCGATCTGGTCCTGTCCGAGGCAATCGGCGGTGGACTTGCCTGGGGTGCCATCGTCCTGCGGTGGTAAACCGGCGAAAACACGCAAAAAACTGCGCGCCTGCGCCCTCTGCCAAGTCGTTGACATTGACACGGAAATTGCATGCCGCCACAGTGCTGCGAAAAACAGCGGGGATGGTATGACCAACAAGACACTGACCAGAATGGATTTGAGCGAGGCGATTTTCCGCGAAGTGGGCCTGTCCCGGAACGATGCGGCGCAGATGGTCGAAAGCGTTCTCGACCACATGTCAGACGCGCTGGTGCGCGGCGAACAGGTCAAGATCTCGTCTTTCGGCACCTTTTCGGTGCGCGACAAGACCGCCCGCGTCGGCCGCAATCCCAAGACCGGCGAAGAAGTGCCGATCAATCCCCGCCGGGTGCTGACCTTCCGGCCCTCGCATCTTCTGAAAGACCGCGTCGCCACCGGCAACAAGGTCTGAGGACGCCGTCCAGGGAAACAGGCCGCCAATGGCAAAATCCGCCGATGCCTTCCGCACGATCAGCGAGGTCGCCGAGATCCTGCAGGTGCCGGCGCATGTGCTGCGCTTCTGGGAAAGCAAGTTCACGCAGGTCAAGCCGGTCAAGCGCGCGGGCGGGCGGCGCTATTACCGGCCCGACGACATCCGTCTGCTGAGCGGGATCAGGACGTTGCTGCATGACGATGGCATGACCATCAAGGGCGTGCAGAAGATCCTGCGCGAGCGGGGGACGGCCCATGTCGCCGAGATGGCCCCCACCCCGTCGGACATGCGATCGGGGATGCCGGATGCCGCCGGGATTGAGGCCACGGGGGCCGAGGTGCTCAGCTTTGACCGGCGCAGCGGAGCGGCTATAGGGGCCGCTACCGGGGCCGATGCGGGACCGCCCCCGCCGGACACCGCTACCGATGACACCGCCTCCGACGACGAC
>Ga0136557_1002643_pt1 | contig 10211 bp, 6 predicted proteins | sample AntRauTorckE6832_FD_104796 | JGI IMG/M metagenome (GOLD analysis project Ga0136557, IMG submission 104796) | Saline lake microbial communities from Rauer Islands, Antarctica - Metagenome Torckler E6 #832 | ecosystem: Environmental > Aquatic > Non-marine Saline and Alkaline > Saline | place...
ACCCCCTCCTGAGATCCTCACCTTGGAAAGCAGTTTATCAGACTTCTCATAAATAGTAACTTTGGCCTCGGGGTGATGGATTTTAGCTGAAATAGCCGCAAAAAATCCGGCGGCTCCTCCACCAATAACTGCGACTTGTAGAGATTCTTTTTCCATGAAGTAAAGATACCGTTTCTTTCGGTGAGTGTCTTAGGGAAGTCTGATATCAATGAATGAGCATATGGGCCTAAATAAATACGGAACCGAACGCGGATAATGCTAACCTATCGTATAATCCATCCACTACTAAAATCCCAAAAGTTAATTCAAATAACGTTTTTCAAACTCTTGGGTGCTTTCATCAGTACCGGCGACGATCACTTCATCGCCTTCTTCAAACACAAACTCATTGGGATCCACATTCAGAAATTTTTCTTCATCCCGAATGACCACCAGGATAGTACATCCTGTCTCAGCTCGCACGTCACTACCTACAAGCGTAGATCCCACCAGTGTCCCTACCGGTAGCTGAATAAGATTGATCTGTTTACTCGCTGCAATAGAAGTTTCATCCTCGAATATACATGCGGCCAACATACGCCCGCTCACCGTTGCCAAGGATTGCACATAATCCGCGCCGGCTTGATATAATTTTTCGACATCCTCTTTGTTATTTGCGCGCACAATAATATTCGCTTTACTGTTCATCTTACGGGACATCAACGTAGCAAAAAGTGCTGCAGGATCATCCCTTATCGTGATGATAATAGCTGAAGCATCTTCAATTCCAATTTCATTTAAGGTCTCAGGATTTCGTACATCCCCTACAATATCGACCCCTTCCTTCGCTTCAATATCAACCACTTTTACCGAAACACTCGTGTTTTTCAATTCTTCCATTACTGCCTGCCCTGATTGGCCAAATCCCAAAAGCAGCACATTATTTCGAATAAAATCTCTTGTCTTGGCTTCGGCTTTTTTATTTAGGTTTTCCAGATCTGCTGATACCCCCGCAACTAATAGTCGGGTATCAGAACTCAGTTTTAAGTCTACATGAACCGGGCTTTGAAACTCTCCTTTCACCCACGCGCCTATGATATTGATATTATATTCATGCAATAGATTTGTTTTCCCAATAATCTTATCACATAATTCACTTCCCTCTTCAATATCGATTTCCACAATATCGATGTTATTATCAATTTCAACACTGTCGTTAATGGATACAGCAGGAACCTGAATGGCCAGACTTTTTCCAATCAATTGCCTGGGCGCTATAGAAAAATCCGCGCCGGCCAAATCATAATAAACCTTCATATTTTCATCTCTTAAAATAGCGATCACCTTGGCATCGGTGTCAATATTTTTGACCGTAAAGATGGTACTGATATTTTTATAGATATCTTTATGAATGACAACCGCTGTTGCCTTTTTAATACATGCAGCCTCTAACACCTCTTTTCGTTCGGGGTCTCCCAACATCACTTTAAAGCCTGATGCCATTAACTCTTTCGCTTGCTCTTCATCATCCTCAATAATCACATAATCTCTGTTTCTTGAATCTAATTCTTGGATGAGGGCGTCGGTGTAGGATGAATAATCACAAATTATAACATGATCACTTTTAACAACTTTCCGGGGTACATCTTTACTGATAACATCCTTCAGGGAGGGAATAAAAAACACAGGAAAGGCGATAAATAATAATGCCAATCCTGTAAAGTTCATCCATATAATAAAATAATTCATGAAATCACTTTCCCAGGGAGCAAAGCCTCCGTAACCACTTGTAGTCAACGATTCTACAACCGCCTGAAGTGATTGAGAAAAACTAACCTGCTCCCCTTCAAAAAAGACCATAGACCACATAAAGATCTCAGCATAAATAATAATAATTACCGCTACCGTGAGCAGGAATACTAGAATTTTGTTTTGCCAGCTTTTTTTCATCTTCATTATTTGACTAAGCTAAAATATTTTCATTGCCTGAATTTACTGATGTTAGGTGCAAAAATTCTTTGGGTCCTCTGCCTCGCTGTCCAATAGTTTTTTTAAACACCCCTGCACTATCGAAATAAAGAATTTGCATTCCAAGATCATCAACAACTATGATCTCGTTCATACTCTTAATTAAAACAGAAGAGGGTGTTCCAATTAAATATTCCTCAGAAGGCACTAAAACATCCTTTGCTTCGGTAGCATACTCATCAATACTTGAAATCGAATTCCCCTTCTTTCCATCACAAGAGTTCAAGAAAAAAATATTGCTATAACAAACCACAAAGTTGCAGCTATATTTTGGTGTGTATTTACTTTCATTAAAATGTATTTGTACCGAAGTTAACTTAGAATATAATTATTTGGCTTATTGTTGAACTCAGATTTTATTTGACTCAGTAAATAGAATTACTTCTATACTAATAGGGTAATAATCCAATTAGTATATGCAAAATAAAATTAAGTCAAATTAAAAGAATCCTTTTCACACATTTAGCATGGAATAGGAAAAGATTCCCCTTATTTTCCACTGCAATTTTTAAGCAGGATACTATTCTATGCAGACCAAGGTTTTGAAATTTGGCGGTACTTCCATGGCCGATCATAAAACATGGAAACAGGCGTTGGAGATCATCAGAGAATATGAATACCCCGTAGTGGTGGTTTCAGCTACAGCACGGACTACCCGTCAGCTTGTTGAAGCAGGAAATTTGGCTGCCAAAGGAAAACTGGATGAAGCGTTGGAAATTTCCGCTTCCATCAAAGAACGCCATAATAAGATCGTGGAAGACTTTCTGGAAGAAAATCCCCATGCCAAAAATAAGCTCATTAAAGATAGCTGCTTCAAGAACACCGAAGCGAAGATCGGTAAGCTGAATAAACTCCTCTCCTACACCGAACGACAGGGAACACTTTCAACCCAAATGAAGGATGCCATTTCGGCCATGGGCGAGCAAATATCTTCTTACCTATTGGCGCAATGCGGATTGGCTTTAGACATGATGACCCAACATATCGAAGCCCGAAAACTCATCAAAACCGATAATGAGTATGGAAGAGCTAATCCTAATCGGTTGCTTATTAATCAGCACTGCGGTTCGTTAGAGACGGTACTTGAAAGTGGCTTCACTCCCATCATTGGTGGATTTTATGGAGAATCAAAAGATAAAACCATTACAACCCTTGGGTTTGAAGGTTCCGATTATTCTGCCAGTTTGATCGGGGCAGCCGTAGGGGCTCAAACTATCGAGATATGGACGGATGTAAGCGGTGTTTATACCGGAGATCCCCAATTCATTCCCGAAGCTAAACCCCTTGTTGAAATGAGCTATTTCGATGCCACTGAAATGGCCTATTTCGGAGCGAAAGTCCTTCACCCCTCCACCTTGAAACCCGCCCAGGAAAGAAACATCCCGGTGCTTGTGAAAAACATGTTTAAACCAGACGATCCAGGGACCAAGATCATTCGGGATTCGAACCATGACCTCGATGTACTCGCACTTTCCTTTAAACAAAATATGGCTACTGTCACTGTCAGCGCTTATGAAACGGTGATGGGTTATTCTTTTCTGACGAAAGTATTCACCGTCCTCGAAAAACACCGCTTGGCTGTAGATGCAGTAAACACCACGGAAGCCTCCGTCACTATTGCCCTTTCGAATTTAGAAATTCTGGACGACCTCTCTAAGGAATTTATCGAAATTGGCACTGTCACCATCGAAAAAGAAAAGGGGCTTTTAACCTTTATAGGCTGCAATATTCACACAGTAGATAAACTAACCGATCAAATATTTTCCGCGTTAGGCTCTATGGAGGCCGACATGATTTCTTTTACCAAAGAAAAGCGCATTTTGAATGTGGTGATGAAGGATTCTCTGCTCATAGAAACTGCTCAAAAAGTACACCAGCAGTTGTTTTAGTTTTTTGAGTTTTGTATTGGAAACACCCACTTCGCTTAAGAAATCAGCAAGAGATTTAACTCAGTTTGATTCTTTGAGTTTATCAGGGATGACGATACCCAAGCGTTTGGCGCGTTCCCTCCATTTTTCGCGGGCCAGCTTCTGCATGTCCTCGATGGCATCAATTTCATCCACAATTTCCATCCCAAGCAAGGTTTCAACCACATCTTCCATCGTAACCACGCCCGAAAATCCCCCATATTCATCTACCACAACGGCGATGTGCTCCTGCTTTTCAAGCAGTCTCTCGAATAACATTTTCAGGGAAATGTTTTCTGGTAAGATAAGCACCTCCCTTTTAATTTCATTCAGCATTTTTTCACCTTTGCCTTCCGACAAGTTAAAGTATAGATCATTTTTCAGGATGTAGCCTGTAATGTCTTCTTCATTTTCTCCGAACACTGGCATCCTGGAAACCCGTAATTCTTCTTTATGCTGAAGGATCTCCTTTATGGTTCGATCTTCCTGAAATTTTACTACCACAATACGTGGCGTCATAATATCTTTTACCCTTAGTGAGCGAAACCGGATCAGGTTCTTGAAGATCTTGGACTCACCTTCTTCAAATACACCTTCCTCAAAACCAAGTTCAGCCATGGCGCTAAACTCTTCGCGACTAACCGACGGCCCCACCTCTTCACTCGAAAGCCATTGGGTAATCCATTTAGATAATATCACAAATGGATACGTAATGATGATAAGAAACTTTGTGGTTCGAGCGGCAAATCCTGAAAGTTTTTTCCAATAGGTAGCACCCAAAGTTTTGGGGATGATCTCAGAAAGCACCAAAATAACCAGGGTTAAAAGTGCGGAAGTTAAACTTACATAGGCATTCCCAAAAACAACTTGTGCCTGGGCACCAACACCCGCTGCACCGATGGTATGAGCTATGGTATTAAGAGTCAAAATAGCCGATAGCGGCTGATCAATATCTGTTTTCAGCTTTTTAAGGATTTTACCAGTCGCAGGATTTTCTTTTTCCTGAACCGCCACAAACGAGGGGGAAATAGAAAGTACCACCGCTTCTAAAATGGAACATAAAAATGAAACGCCAATCGCCAGTACGAGATAAAATATGAGTAATGTCATGCCTTAAAAGTAATAGAATTATTAGACAGTTTTCTGTTGATCAATGAGATCATATTTATTTAATGTGAGTTCAACATAAAAATCATCCCTTCGTTATCATCCTTATAGTTGTTAGATCATTCGAGGGCAAAAAAGTTAATGAAGCCGAGATTAAAAAATTAAATCCCAACCTTAGCTTTGTCTTTTCGACCGAAGTGAATGAGTCCCGATAGGGTGAATGAACGTAGCGGAGAAATATATGGGGTTATCTTACGTAACCAAACCCTTACCAACTTCTTTAGATTTCTCGACTGCGTTTACTCGTATTCACTCGCAAAGCTCCGCTCGAAATGACAAACAAGGGTGTTGTGGCTCAACCGAAAGAATTAAAACTGTCAACGAATTATTTAATATATACATGTATGACAACTTCAAAGAGCTTATTTCGAACTCAGGCTAATTTATTCTGAGTTCTGAATCCTGTTTTCTGAATTCTTTATTAGTTAGAGCCCTGAGAAAGACATTCCTTACAAAAAACTTCCCTCACTTATCAATACTCCTGCTTACAATTTTCTCTTAACATTGTAAGTACGTGCTGGAAATCGTCTGGTAATTCCGAATCAAAACGTACCATTTCTCCGGTGGAAGGATGTTCAAACCCCAGGGTTTTGGCGTGAAGGGCTTGCCGGTCTAAACCGGTGATCAAATTATGGAACATGGATTTACGGGAGCCAGTGTTGGGGCCATATCTTACCGAAGTTCCGCCATATGTGGGGTCTCCAAAAACATGATGGCCAATATGCTTAAAGTGTACGCGAATCTGGTGTGTTCTTCCCGTTTCCAATTTCACCTCCACCAAACTCAGGTAATCAAAATATTCCAGCACTTTGTAATGAGTCACAGCTGATTTTCCCTGTCCGGCTGATTTTACGGTCATTAATTTTCGGTCTCGTTTTGAACGACCAATATCACCTTCTATGGTTCCTTCTTCATCCGGCGTACCCCATACAATAGCCCAATAAGTGCGCTCTACATCCTTTTCTTGGAATAGTCCGCTAAGCTTGGCCAAAGTTTCATCATTCTTAGCAACTACCAACAAGCCACTGGTATCTTTATCGAGTCGGTGTACAATACCGGGACGCAAATTCTCATCCTCTTCCTCTCCGGCCAACTCATCTACATGATACATCAACCCATTCACCAGCGTACCGCTCCAGTTTCCATACGCAGGATGAACCACCATATCCGCTTCTTTATTTACGATAATGATGTCATCGTCTTCATACACAATCTCAAGCTCCATTTTTTCCGGCTTGGCCTCAGGGGGCGGAGGTTTAGGTAGCTCAATGAAGATTTCATCACCAGGCTGCATGATGTAGGAAGATTTTTCCTGCTTTCCGTTAACAGTAACATATCCATCTTTAATAGCTTGCTGCACTTTATTGCGTGAAGCATTTTCTACAAATGATGTTATGTATTTATCTAAACGAATTTCAGTATGCTGCCCGTCGGGTACAGTATGTTCAAAAATAGTGGTTTGTCGATCTTTTCCGGCTTTCTTTTCCATGCTTAAAGGTACACAGATTCGTTCTTTTTGTAATGCTTTGTTTTCATACGCTGAAATTTGATTCAAACAGCCTTACCTTTATGTTATAGCACATTCAGAAAATAGCAAGAATCAAAGAGCCAATTCACAGAGTCATCATCAAAAAATGATCCGTGGAATTTCAAAAAAAACATCATCAGTGATAAAAGAAGCTAAGACGACCCTAAAAGAAACCTTTGGCTACGATACGTTCCGTCCCCTCCAGGAAGATATCATCAGCCGGGTAACAAAGAGAAAAGACGCACTTGTCATTATGCCAACCGGTGGAGGGAAATCTCTCTGCTACCAAATACCCGCCCTTTTATTTGACGGGCTGACCGTTGTGGTTTCTCCTCTCATTTCTCTTATGAAAGACCAGGTAGAGCAGCTCCGGGAATATGATATCAACGCCGTCCATCTAAATAGTTCGCTCTCTCCAGAGGCTTACGGCTATAATAGGCGTCAGGTTCTGCAAGGAAAAGCAAAACTCCTCTATATTGCTCCAGAAACACTGCTGATGAATAAAACCAAGGAGCTGCTAAAGAATACAAAAGTAGAACTTTTTGCTGTTGATGAGGCTCACTGTATTTCTGAATGGGGACATGATTTTCGCCCTGATTATCGGGAACTGGCTTCTGTACGTAAAGAGTTGTTCCCTGATGCCACCTGCATGGCACTTACCGCCACAGCAACACCAAGGGTTCGCGAAGACATCAAAAAGACACTCGAATTTGGCGACTCTGAAGAATTTATAGCCAGTTTCGATCGTCCCAATTTGTTTCTGAAAATTGCAGATAAAGAAGACGCCACCAACCAGGTACTGGATTTTCTTTACACGCGTAAAAATCAGTCAGGTATTATTTACTGTATTTCGCGCCGGCAGGTGGATGAACTCTACCAGGAACTGGCTGATGAAGGGTATTCGGTAAAACCCTACCATGCGGGACTTTCAGATCGCGACCGCGCCATCAACCAGCGGCAATTTATCCGGGATGATGTACAGATCATAGTGGCGACTATTGCTTTTGGGATGGGTATCAACAAACCCAATGTTCGTTTTGTGGTGCATTATGATATGCCTCAAAATATTGAACAATATTATCAGCAAATTGGACGTGCAGGCCGCGACGGACTCCGCTCTGATTGCGTGATGCTGTTCAGCTATAACGACCGTCATAAGATCAAATACTTCATCAACAAAAAAGAAGGGCGGGAAAAGGAAGTCGCTGAAAAACACCTCGATGACTTGCTAAAATTTATAGAGACAAAAAAATGTCGCCGGCTCCCATTGATGAAATACTTCGGACAAAAATATCCTAAAGATGAATGCGGAATGTGCGACAACTGCTTGTCGAAAGATGAAAATGTGGAGGACTTTACCCTGCAGTCTAAAAAGCTTTTAAAAGCCATCTCTGATCTCGAAGAAGGGTTTGGCAAAACCCAGGTGATCAATGTGTTGCGAGGATCCAAAGCTCAGAAAGTTCTGGAGCTTGAGCACGACAAAGTTTCAGCCTACGGAACCGGAAAAGAGTGGTCAAAAGTACAATGGGAGCAGCTCTCGCGCATGCTACTGCGACAAGATTATATTGCAAAAGGCGAACATGCCGAGCTGATGCTTGAAGAAAAAGGAAGGTCGATATTACGTGGCAATGAAAATGTGTATGGTACACTCGACCGAACCGCAACGGCCATGACAACCGAAGAAGCAGCCCGTGTAACCAGCGAAGTGGAAGCTGAATATAATGAAGAGCTTTTTGAAATATTGCGGAAAGAAAGAAAGGCAATGGCTGATGAAAATGGCATTCCTCCTTACACTATCTTCCCCGATACCACTCTCATGGAAATGGCCTACTATTTCCCCAAGGATAAAGAGCACCTACTACCGTTATATGGTGTAGGTGAAACGAAACTCAAAAAATATGGGTCTGCTTTTATCGGGGTGATCAAGAAGTACACAGCCGAACATAATATTGAATCAAAAGAAGAGTCTCTCCAAGAAAAAGCCCAAGAATTGGAAAGCGTAGAGCCCCACCAGCAAATTGGAAAGGCTTTCAATACCGGGCAATCAATTAAGCATCTTGCTGAAGAACATGGGGTGAAGGAAGTTACCATTTTAAATCACCTTAAAGATTACCTGCAAGAAGGGAATGACCTTCGATTAGCCGGCATCAGTGATGCCTCTTCATTATCGTTGCGGCAGAGGGATGAGATTCTCAAAATTTTCGACGAAAAAGGCTCACATATGCTAAAAGTAGTCTACGATCGTATGAATAAGAAAATAGGCTACGACCAAATTCGCTTTATGCAGTTGTATTTTATCGCAAATGAAGCGTCTGAGAAAGATTCGTGAATTTTCTTAAAAACGCGTTGAGTAAGAACTAACAATCATCCCGAACAGGGAGAGTAATAGTAAACTCAGCGCCCCCTTCTTTTTTATTTTCTGCCATTATGGTTCCGCTTAATTGTATAATGATCTCATGGGAAATAGCGAGACCAAGTCCCAACCCGAATTGTGCCCCCTGATTTTTTGTAGTGAAATTAGGCTCAAAGATATGAGGCATCACCTCTTCAGGAATACCGGGCCCATTGTCTGAAATCTTTACGACGATGAGATCATTTTTAAAAGTGGTGGAAATCGAAATGGCGCCTCGTTCTTCCATGGCATCGCAGGCATTCATAATAATATTGGTCCAAACCTGATTTAGATCCCCCAAAAAAACACAGGTATTTGGAATCTCATCCAGCTTTAGATCGAGGTCCACAAATTTTAGGCGATTACTGAGAACCAGAACGGTGTCTTTGATACCTTCCCGAATATCCACCCGTTCTTTTTTGTTTTGATCATGCCTGCTGTAGCTTTTCAGGCTTTTGACAAGGTTAGCAATTCTGCGGCTTGCAATGCGAATATTCTGAATCATTTTGCCTGCCTCAAAGTTATCCACCAACTCTGGAACACGGCCTTTCTTCTTGAATTCATCAATTACTTTTAAGGCTTCATCCGGCATATGGGCGATTTTTCGTATAGTCGCCCGATCTTGTATCCACGGATATTTTTTCTCCATCTCCAGCATTCGTTTGCGAAGGGTGGCGCTGTCAACAGGCTCACTGTTCAAACCATATTTAAACAGGCGAAAAGAAGTATCAGAATTTTCAAATCCGGCATAGATCTCCACAAGATTTTCGGCAGACCTCATTAAGGCCGAAGCCGGATTATTTACTTCATGTGCAAAGCCTGCGACTAATTCGCCCAACGTAGCCATTTTTTCCTGGTGGACCAGCATTTGGTGGGTTTCTTCCAATTGCTGATATGCTTTTTTCAGATCGTTGCGCTCTTTGCTCAGTTCTTTACTGAGCACGTGAGTTTTAGTTTGTAGCCGAAGATTACTTTTATAGCGCTGTATCATGTTATTGAGCATCAGCTGCTGCAAAGGGTGCTTCAACCTGGGGTGATCATTAAGATAGTCTTCAAACTGTTGAGGGCGCATTTTCAAAGCCATTCCTTTTATAGTGATGCGACCACTCGTCAAAGTTGGCTCCCCGGTTGTAAAAGCAATCAATCCTGCAAAACTTCCCGCTCCTAGTGTAATAAGTACCACTTCACTGTCATCCGGCTGGGTTCGGGT
>Ga0136557_1002645_pt1 | contig 10202 bp, 7 predicted proteins | sample AntRauTorckE6832_FD_104796 | JGI IMG/M metagenome (GOLD analysis project Ga0136557, IMG submission 104796) | Saline lake microbial communities from Rauer Islands, Antarctica - Metagenome Torckler E6 #832 | ecosystem: Environmental > Aquatic > Non-marine Saline and Alkaline > Saline | place...
GACTGAGGGCAAGTGGCTCGATTTAAGGGCGTGTATGGATTCCTCCTCTATTCACAGTTCGAAATCAGGTTTTCAAGAGGCGCAGGTAGCCCAGTAATCTGGGCTTTATGCTAGTGGCATGTGAGTAAGCCCAATAACTCACGTATTCTGATCCGCCCATCCGATTTTATACTCCCATCATTGTTTGCTCCCTGTGCCATCAGGAACACAGGGGGCTGCTGTAACCCAACCATAGAATCAGGTGTACGAAATGACTGAAAACTTCCACAAAAAACTGCTGCTCGCCGTTGCAATTTCCGGTGCCGTTATTATGCAGGCTGGCTGTATGGACTCCTCCTCTGGTGGGGAGAATCCTTCCGTCGAGCCACCTGCCAATGAACAGCCCGGCGACGATGCTGGTGGGGATGATTCATCTTCACCCCAGCCTGATCAGCCAGGGGATAACACGGGGTCAGCAGAGGCGATCGAGGTCTACTTTTCGGCAGAGGTTGATGGCCAGTGGCAGGCTTGCGCAGCAGTTGAGGCAAATGTTCTGCATCATGACCGTCACGGTAATCTGAAGGGTACATTGGTGGTTGGCCAGGATGGCGGCGTTGATATTTCCGCCATGGATCAGAGCGATTTTGTGACCATCGCGAATGAAACAGACAGTTCTGTAACGGTAATGTCGGCAGAAGTGGCCCTGCTCAGCCCGGGGCTGGACTTGTTTGTTGCGGCATATGACGGGGCGCGAGGGGATTGCTTTGGCGATGACGCTGTATCCGAGCCTGCACCCTCCTTTGAGGTGGAGGTAAACAACGCCACGGACTTCACCTACGTGGCTGTAGAGCCTGTCTGGCCAGGAGGAACTGCTACCACAATTAACGCGGATTTCTCCGGCCCGATTGTGTTGCCTCTCAAACGGTTGGAGCGCCCCTATGATGTGTTAGCGATTGGCTACAATAGGCCCTTGGGTAGTTTCATCGAGCGCATGGACAAATATGAGGTCATAAACAGTCAGTTGATCCAGGATGGTGAGAAAGCCATTGTGAATCCGGTGAGGGAGCCTGTGGCAATTCCCTTGTTGCTGACAACACCTCAGTCAGCATCAGAGTCTGTGAACGTGAAGCTATATTCCCCCGAATCGGACCAGCAGTACTTTCTTGAAAATATTCAGATAGGCCTAGTTCCAGCCAAAGAGGTGCGCACCATTGAAAGCGACGCCTCAGAACTGATCCTCACCCGAATAATATCAAACTGGAATCAGGGTAGACGTATCATTGCGCAAGAACGGTTTGCGAACGATGTGACGTCTATATCCATGCCGGACAAAGATCTCAATCAGCTGACTAATGTGGTGATGGGTACCGATACCCTTAGCTATTCGTTTGTTGGGGATGGTGCGCCCGTTGTGGTCGCGGGTGGTATCCGGGTTTATGAGCCCAGTGAAACCTCGCCCATAGGTGCCAAGGCTGTGCAGCTAGGTGTGTTTACCAGGTCAGCAACCGGTGAATTTATGATGCCCACATTGCCGAGTGAATGGATGCCTGCTGAACCTTTCCAAAACACCGTGGTAAAGGTGGTAACTTCGGATTCCACAATACAGATTTTTGACCATATGGCTTTGTCGGTTATGGAGCTTGTTGGTAATACTATCAACAGTAGCGTGCTTGATGCGGAAGTCCTAGAGCAGTTGGATACAGTTTCGCTGAGCCACCGGCTGTTCGAGCCATATACGGAGTACCGGGTAAGCTCTAAATAAAAGCTTAATGACTGGGCCGCCGATGTGGCGGCCTCGTAGTATCGAGATAAACAGGCATTAGCAGATGAAGCTCTGTAACGCTCTGAGCGCAATTGTAACTTTTTGAAAAACTAGTCTTTTTAAGCTTTGAAAACACAGGAATTTGATCTAGGGTTTGCATTGCTAGGAATAACCAGAACAAAGCAGCTTGATAAAAGGAATTTATGAATGCCCCAATCTCGTTTTGCCGCGTTGCTATCCCAGAACGATCTCCCCCCTTCTTTCATTTATCTTGCCCCGGCCTTGCCTATTGTTCAGGTGATGTGGGCAGATGGTAAAAACCAGATACCAGAGCGGGCGAAGCTCCACCTGATTATGCAGAGTCATTGTCAGGCCTTGTCTGAGCTTGCAGGTGGCCTTCAGGTCGTCAGTGCGGCAGATGTTGAACTATTCGACAAAACGTTCATCGCCAGCGAGCCTGACATGGATACATTGCAGGCATTTACCGATGTGGCTACAGAGATGCTGCAGAAAAAGCCCGATTCCACAGATGAAGAACAAGGCTCGCTCTATCACCGGGATCGGCTGTTTCATGCCTGCCTTGAAATCGCCGCAACGTGTTCGACGGATATAAGCAAAAACATAGGTGAGATGTTCCATCAGCGAATAGTGGAGGAAGAGCGCAGCTTCATAGAGCAGGTCTTCACACTTCTCCCCAAACAGAATTAGAGGCAAGCGATGCTTACCTGGCCAACTTTAGATGTCTGGTGTGATCAAGTGGCCACTCAGCTCCAGGCAGCCCTTAGAGCACAGAAGAAAAAAGCGTCTGCCTTGCATCGGGAACTTCTTATTCAGGGGCGGCCTGTCAGGGGTTCTGAGGGCTCATTCCAGAATGCGCTGACACCCTCCACCAAAACTCATCACCTCAGGATGGATGAGTTTTGGAATGTGTTGGACATGATCGACAGCAGGCCAATAGTTCATGCGGTGTGCCGCCAGCTCGGCGTGTTGGTGGCTCCAGTGCCGGTTGATTCGGTTAGTCCGCAGTCAGCGTTATTTGGTGCCTTTGCCGAACGAAACGGTGAGCTGGCCGAAACTCAACACCTCCTGGTATCGGTTATCAACAGAACTCAAGCCCTGACGCTGGATGGTGCTCGAGAAGCAGTTTTAAGGGAAATTTACGAGGATTTCTGCTCGAGCTTATCGTTGCTGTTCAATCTTGAGCGAGTGTACCTGGAAGACCAGTTATCCGCTGATGGTAGTTCAGCCATTTGCAGCCAGGTGCGTTATGCAAAATTAGAATGCCAGGTTTCAGAAATAGTCGACGAGCTGCAAAACCAGGGAAGCAATGGCGCCAACCTGTCCAATCGCATTCTTCACGCAGCCGCCGAATCCGGTGAGCCTGTTCAACTCTCGCTTCCAAACTTCCTCAAATTGATGTTTCTGGATTCAAGCAGGGCAGTTGCCAATGTGTTTGTTGAGAGTCTCGGATACCAGCTGAGCCCATTGCCTGCACTTGATTGGCAGTTTTCGGACCAAGACCTTATCCGATCCTACGCTGAGCTGGAGTTAAAACAGGCCGACACCGCAGAGAGAATCAGTAGCGCATTGAAAGACCGCCAGATTACTCAGGTAGAACTCAGCGAGATATATCAGGAGTTAGTGGACGAGCATCAGGCTCAGGTCAGGTTGGTTATGAGTTCTGGCGTACTCCCTCAACACGTGAAGAAAGAGCTGTTATGACGGATACGCCGCCCAGCGGAAAACTGGGATTCTGGAAACTTAGGCTTAGGCGGTTTTGGCTTCAGTTAACTGGCCGCACGAATACAAGTTTACTCTTGGCTTTCCGGGAACAGCGCCTGCGGAAGGAGCTTCAGGCTGACCAGCATTCTAAAAATAAGCAAAAAACACATCAGAGCAAGGCTGACGATGGCTACTGACGACAAAATCCAAAACATTACGTGCGACAGCCTGAGTGCCCGCTACAACAAAAAACAGCCCTTTATCACAAATAATATCCACTTCTCTGTGGATGCTGGCGAAATGATGGCCATCATGGGGCCGTCGGGCAGCGGCAAGTCGACGCTCTTGAATGCCTTGCTGGGTAAGCTCACCATCGAGAAGGGTAAGGGCAAGATATTCATCAACAGCCAGGATGTGACTGACACCGGGTTGTCTTGTGTTAAAGACCAAGTGGGCTTTGTCCCCCAGAAAGACATTCTGGTTGACGAGCTGACTGTTGGTGAGAACATCCGTTACTTCCATATCATCGCGGTTGATTCCAACCTGACCTCCGCCGAGGTTGATGAAAAAATAAAGTCGCTGATTGAAACCGCCCACCTGTCTCCAGACACTGTCAATAAACGACCCCCTGAGCTTTCCGGTGGCCAGAGAAAGCGCGTAAGCCTGCTTATGGAGCTGATCAACGATCCGCAGGTATTAATTGTGGATGAGCCAACCAGCGGTTTGTCGTCTGCGGACTCTCTGGAGGTAATGCGATACCTGAAGCACCTTTCTGCGCAACAGCAGAAAATCGTCATGGTGATTATCCATCAGCCATCCAGCGCAATTTTCAGGCTTTTCGATAAACTTCTACTCCTGAAAGCTCTGGGTTCCGGTGGAAGAGGGGAGTGTGTTGCCTCCGCAAACCTTCAGGAAATTTACGAGGCGAACCGGGCCAGCCTCAACCTCAAAGACCTAGCCTGCACCAGCTGTAATTCGTTGTTCCCTGATGCCCTGTTGGATGCGGTAAATGCCGGGAGCATTAACGGGCCTCTGAACAGCAGTAAGCGACTCGTTAAACACTCATTTCGAAAAGTGCCTTTGCTGCGCTCCCCCTTCGAAAGCCTGAAAGATTTCTGGGCATTAACCTCACGCCAGATTCGCATCAAATCGCGGGACAAACTCAGCCAACTACTCACCTATGCGGCACCGCCGTTTCTCGGGTTTCTAATTGCGGTTGTTTTCAAATACTCGCCCCCTGGGCAGGAATACAGCTTTCAGGATAACGCGTTGTTCGGGCAGTTCCTGTTCATGATGATCATCAGTGGTTTTTTTCTCGGCATGGTCTCCAGTGTGGGTGAAATTATCCGGGACAGAGATATGCTCTACCGTGAGTCTCTCCGTGGGCTGTCCATGACCAGTTACTTCTGCTCCAAGTTTCTGGTGTTGGTCGGGTTTGGGGCGCTACAGGCGCTTTTGTTCACCGGTGTCGCTTTTTACACACTTGATGCACTGCCTTATTGGCTACCCAACTTATTGATTATGTTTGCAGCGATCATGTTAAGCATCGCAATGGGCCTGTTTATCTCGATCTGGGCAAAAACGGCGATCAGTGCTTATAACCTGATACCTCTGATCCTGATTCCCCAGATTGTTCTGGGCGGCGCACTGCTGCCGTTTTCGAATATGGGAGAGGAAATCTACCTTTGGGAAGACAAGGGCACTCAAATGCCTTTGCTGGCCAAGCCCATGCCGGCTGCTTGGCTGTATGAAGGGGGCATGGCCCTCAACTACCAATACGCTAGTGACCAGCAACTGAAAACCAACATTAAGATCTCGGAAATGGATTTACGCCAACCGGGGGATTTTTTAGCAAAGACTACCGGGCGTGATGCACCTGTATGGCTTGATGTTGTGTTGCCAGAGGGCGTAGATGGCTCACAAACCTATGTGGCAAGCAGTGTTGTTCTATTAGGGTTTGGTCTCTTTTTCCTGGGGCTGGCCGCGATCGATGTGAGGAAAGATTTCCGCAACCCTTCTGTTGTGAGGGGTACGGCCAAAGCGTCCCTTGTGCTTGGCTTGCTCGCACTGGTTCTTCTGCCCGAGAGTAATAGCGATGCCAAGGCAGCTCAGAGCTCAGGCGTACAATTTGTCCTGTCGCCCACCGGCATGGCTGGTAATGAAGCCCAGGCATTCTGTGCGCGCCGGAACCGCTCTCTGGCAGAAGCCAGCCATGTAGCCGAACTATTCAACAGTAACAGAGATTTCGCCAAAACCGTGTACTGGACAGGCAACAACTACCGGGGCAGGAGCGACGTGCTTTGGGCGCTTAACTTAAGCAATGTGTCACGCCCAGTACAAGAAACCAATATTCTGATGAACAGCCGCATTGCTACTGCTTATCCGGTTACAGATTTCAGAGCGATAGCGGTGTGTGTCGAGCCGCCGGAAACAGGGAAGTAAGGCGTGAGATTTCAGGATTTTTCACGGAGATCTGTGGTTAGCGCCGATGATAGGCTTATCTGCAATGGATACCAGCGGTAAAAAGTAGAGGGCAAACGATGTTGAGCAGACAAAGGAGGAGCGCCAGTGAGCAATGAAAGAGTATTTGAGCCGCAGGTCCTTTCGCTTGCCTCCGAGGCTTTAAGGATAACCCGCACCTATAACGCGACCCTGTTTGCCATACCTGATTCGAATTCAGAGTGGGGCTTCAGCCCGGAATCCTTTCTAAGCTCAGCTGACTGGATGTTCAGTGAACAGGGCATTCGCACATCCGGGATATCAAAACCGACCTTTAAACTGGCGGAACGAATCCAGAATTCACAGCGACATTACGGTGTGGATTTTAAGACGCTCTCTCGTGCTTACATGACTGGCCAATCTGACCGAGTAGTGATGTTCGAGATCGTGAAAGCGCTTTATGCCCAAGTTCCTGAACTTGAAGTGCTTGTAGAGGCTGCGGCGCGGTCTCTTGATTACGATGATTTTTACCCCGTGCACACCAACGCCTAAACAATAAACCCGGAGCAGTCCCATGTCAGAAAGCCGCCTTACCAACCTTCATAAAGATCTCGCGAAAGCGAAACAGCAAGCCCTGTTGATCGAGGTTCTGCAGGGTGATCTGGATTCGTGGAGTGGTGAGGGTGGTGAGGCTTTCGAAACAGTTTGCGACGCCAGTGCCACCGTTTTTGATGCGGACGTTGAAAATGGTAAAACCAATGTTCTGTTGGTCCAAAAAGATGAAGGAGCGGAAGCTGCATCCATTTTCGGCACATTGCTGAATGGCCTTGATCAAGAATTTAAAGATCTGCATAAACGAGAAGTTCTGAATAAATTGGCAGCGTTTGGCTTGAGCCAAACTTTGGGTGGCGGATTTGGCGATGCGGTGGCTGAAAGCCTGAACGTAGGCGCCGAAAAAATGATGGATTACGTTGCAGAATGGGCAGGCAGTGCTTCTGACTATCTGGCAAGCGCCATAGAGACAAGCGCAGAAACTGTGGCCGACCAAAGTGGGGATTTTTTAGAGAGTATTGGTGAGGCGGGCGCTGACACCTTAACCGGGCAATTTTCGTCGGACGATAAGATTTCTCTTTCCAGGTCAGCACGCAAACGCTTGAAGGAGCTAGCTCCTCGTTTAAGAGAGCAGGCGACCAATCACGAAACACTTCAGTTGGCTCTGGAGATGGTGATTGCTGCGGGCCAAGAGGTTCCCAAAGTGATTGTGGTCAACGATCCGTTGCGTCTGGATGACGCGTCGCTGGCACTCGTCGCTATGTTGGTCTCCCTGGAAAAAGATCTGCGACAACTCAAAAGTGCGGAAGAGGAAGAGGGTAAGTCGTATACCACTGGAATCAGTGTAGTGCTGGCTTTTACGGGGGCCCAGCCCCACGATGCTTTAACAGACCAAGGCCCCGCTGAAAAACTGAGAGCCATCTCTCGCCTACGGATGATGGCTTCACGTTACAGCTTACTGGAGCGCCTGGATTCAGATATTCCAGTTCCTGCAGTTCGCGCCAGTACCTTTGTGGGCCGGGAAGAAGAACTCAAAAGTTTATGGCAGGGCGGGCCGCCCTCTGTACTCAGGGCACTTCTGCTACATCGAGTCAATCATGGTGTCTAATTAAGGGTGAGCCGGGAACCGGCAAAACGGCTCTGGCCAACCATTTCATTCACCAGCTTCGTTCAGATGCTAACAACCCGGCCAGCCAGGCCATTCCCATACTCAGAATGCTCAACCAGACCGGGCACGGTGCTGAAGCAACGGGCCTCGCGTCACTTAAGAACTCGATAGTGGAAGAGCTCCGCCGACTTGGCCTGATTTATCAGGAAAATGTGGGCTGGTTTTCAAGAGCCGGCCAGAAGATGTCTGAAACCACCCAAGAACTGGCGAAAGATGCAACGTCTGGCGATTCTGAATCTCGCAAAAGAACCTTTGGACGGATTGGAAAACTGATTTCCAAACTCGCGGGAGTGGACGCCGCAATGGGAGTGGTTAGCAGCGCCAAAGCCTTGGGCGAGCACGAACAGGCTCTCAGCATGCGTGAGCAGGAATTCGGCGAGTCTTCCAAAGCCAACTACAAAGAAGAGCAGTACGAATTAGTGCGTGAAGGCCTACGTGAAATTTGTGATCTGGCCAAAAAGTGCACCTCCCAAGACCGGTCAGCTCCGAACCCCCCAATATTGCTGTTAATTGACGACTTACAGTGGGCTGATGACTTCAGTGCCGAGTTTCTATTGAACGAATGGCCTACAGATATGCCGGTTTATGTGATCACGACGGCGCGAGGTTCAGATAGTTTCAGTGCCGCCAATGAACCTGTAGGGCACTCAGCTGTGAATCGTTGTCGAAATCAGCTTTACGCAGAAGTAGGGCTGATAGATGCCGCCCTGGAAGGAGTTGATGAAACAGAAGGTAAGGAAAAAGCCGGCGTGTCGGTGGCTTGCCATCTGGATTTGAAAGGCATGAACCAGCCTATGCTGGCAAGCCTGATAAAACAAACTTACTTTGGCATAACCGAGGAGCAGGCTTCGCAGTTTGCGGCAGGTGTTATTAAGAACCTGGCGGGGGAAAATCATGGAACGGACGTTATTACGTTGTTCGCTATTGAAACCCTCAACGTAATCAGTGATCCCCAATTCTATAAACGCAACCAGGGTTTGGTTCAGTTTGTTGAGCAGCCTCCGGGAAATGACCGCTATTACTTTAAAGAGCCAAAGCAGGCAAGCCTGAGCGATCTGCTCGACCAGATTTTTAAAGCTTTAACAGCGACATACCAGGCAAGTTATTTGGTTCAGGCAGAACAGAGTTCTGCGACCGGCCGCTTTAACTTGGCATCTTACGCGGTATTGGAAGAGCGCCTGCATTTGATAGAACAGCACTTTGGTGAGCGTGGTGCTACCGCCCGCTACAGCCTGCTGTTCTCGGCTTTGTTGGGCAGCCCATTCCAGACTGGATTAGTTCAGCATGTACTAGGCGAATTGAAAGAGTTGTCTCCAAAAAAGCATCCAGACCTGGAGACCTTCCTGTTACCACTGCAAGACCAGATCTATGGAAGGCTCGAACCTGCCCAGTATGAACTTCTTGAGCGAGCCTATGAAATCATTCGCAGGTTGACGGAGAACGCGGATAAATACGTGCACCAGCATGGCTTGTTACAACAGTTTTTATTGGGACAATTCACCGGAATGCTGGATAAAGCTTGGCCCAATCTCGCCGACATGACAAAAGGCACAGCGGCATTAGTTGGTCAAATCAAAGCCAGTGGTGATATTTGGTTTAACAGGCAGCGAACCGAAGAGATTAACTCCCAGTCTACTGAGGATGCTCAGCATCTAGGGAAGCAAAGGTTTTATGTGGCGCTCACTGGTTACTGGTACCAGTTGATGCTTATGAGATCTTCGATGCACGGAGAATGGAGCCGGGAGTATGCAGCCAACTTGAACAGCTTGGCGTTTACCTACAGTAAGTTAGGCCGTCCGGAAGACGCCTTGCCCCTGGATAGGGAGGCCCTGTCCATTCGTCGTCAGGGCTATGAGTCGGCTCCAGAGCGCTGGGCGGACGACTACGCGACCAGTCTGAACAATTTGGCAGGGACTTACGGTAAGTTGGGCCATCCGGAAGACGCCTTGCCCCTGCAAACGGAGGCTTTTTCTATTTGCCGTCAGGGCTATGAGTCGGCCCCGGAGCGCTGGGCGAAGGACTATGCGTGGAGCCTGAACAATCTGGCGTTTACCTACGATACATTAGGCCGATCGAAAGGCGCATTGCCATTGCATACTGAGGCCTTGTCCATTGGCCGTCAGGGTTATGAGTTGGCCCCGGAACGCTGGGCGGAGGTCTATGCGACCAGTCTGAACAACTTGGCGTCTACCTACCGTGAGTTAGGCCGTTTGGAAGACGCCTTGCCCCTGTTTACGGAGGCCTTATCCCTTCGTCGTCAGGGTTATGAGTCGGCCCCAGAGCGCTGGGCAGAGGTTTGTGCGAGCAGTCTGAACAATCTGGCGTCTACCTATAGTAAGTTAGGCCGTCCGGAAGACGCCTTGCCCCTGGATACGGAGGCCTTGTCCATTCGTCGTCAGGGTTATGAGTTGGCACCGGAACGCTGGGCGGAGGCCTATACGAGCAGTCTGGGCAATCAGGCGTCTACCTATAGCAAGTTAGGCCGTCCGGAAGACGCCTTGCCCCTGGAAACGGAGGCCCTGTCTATTCGCCGTCAGGGCTATGAGTTGGCCCCGGAACGCTGGGCGGAGGTCTATGCGA
>Ga0136557_1002646_pt1 | contig 10201 bp, 7 predicted proteins | sample AntRauTorckE6832_FD_104796 | JGI IMG/M metagenome (GOLD analysis project Ga0136557, IMG submission 104796) | Saline lake microbial communities from Rauer Islands, Antarctica - Metagenome Torckler E6 #832 | ecosystem: Environmental > Aquatic > Non-marine Saline and Alkaline > Saline | place...
ATTGAAAGGGTGTCCACGGCTTAGGCACGAAACAATTGACGGAAAGATAGATCTCGGTAAGCCTGCCGCGCTTTTTGCCGATCTCATCAATTTCACGCTTCATGACTGCCAGAAGATCAATCAACTCCTGTAAATCCTCAAAAGTTTCAGTGGGAAGTCCCACCATAACATATATTTTTAACTTATAGATAGAGGCCTCGACCAACCTGCGGGCCCCTTCGAGCAGATCCTTTGCCGTCAGTCCTTTGTTAATAACCCGGCGAAGCCTCTCGGAAGACCCATCGGGAGCAATAGCCACGCTTTTGAGCTCGGATTGCGACAACAGCTCACACAATCCGTCCTGGATCCGGTCAGCCCTGAGTGAAGAAAAAGACAGAGCACAGCCTCCCTCAAGAATATAATTGGATATATGCTCCAGTGTTTCATCGGTGGCCATTTCCATTCCAAGTAAGCCGACCCGCTGAACCTCCTCGCCGCGCTCTTGCAACGCTGCCAGCACCACATCGGCATCCCACAAGCGGGGCGGGCGGTAAATAAAGCCGGCGGCGCAGAAGCGACATCCCCTGGAACAACCACGCCCTAATTCGGTGAGATACAGATCAGCAAATTCAGCAGCCGGGGTCAGCAATTCAGAATGGGCCGCCGTGGTGCAATGCATAAGACTGCGTCGCGCAACTCTCTCAGGAACCCCGCGCTGGGGCAGCAACACCTGGCACCTGCCGCTGTCATCGTATTGTGGTGTATAAAATGCCGGCGCATAGATTCCGTCAAACCGGCACGCCGCATCGTGGACAATTTGCTGTCGCGGCGCATTGCCGTAAGTTTCCAGGAGAAAATCGACCAAATCCGGCAGCACAGGTTCAGCTTCACCGACGACAATTATATCACTGAAAGGCGCAATGGGTTCCGGGTTCATAAAGCAGGCCACACCGCCAAAAACCACCAGAGGAGTATTGGTTGGGCTCTCCAGTCGTTTATCGGCAAAAGGTTCCAGGCCGGCCCGAAGGAGAATTTTTACAATGTTACTGTAGTCGTGTTCAAAGCTTATGGAGAAAAACAGGAAGGGGAAATCCTGAAGAGGCCGACCCGACTCGATGGAAACCAATTCATCTTCCGGATCAGGAAGGAAAAAACGCTCACAGATAATATCATCCCGCGCATTAAGCAAGGCATAAATGAGCTGGAATCCCAGGCTTGACATGCCCAGGTCATATCGGTTGGGATAGACAAGAGCGACCGGGGTCTTGTCCTTCCATTTTTTCAGATAGACGCCCCGCTCAGCATCAAGCCGGACCTTGCGGCTGTCTTGCCCCCCGTGCCTCTTTTTCTGCAGACGTTGCGTCTTCTTCGTGCTCAAATCCGACCAGCAGCTCCCGAAGAAGGCCTAATTGGCCTTCTTCCTCAGATATGTCGGTGTTTCCAGGAATTCATCATTCCAGCTGTCATGCTCGCTCGCACCGTCTCCCGACCGGCCAAGATTATCAAAACCATCAAAATTGGAATTGGGCAGAGCCGTTCCGGTTGGCCGGGGATTCTTTTTCGCCAGTTGCACTGTAACCGTTTCTTCGCTCTTTTTACGCCGACTGGGCAAATCCTCAACCTGGGCGATTGTTTTTTTCGACTCCATGGTGCTGCCCACGCCCGTGGCAATAACCGTCACATGGATCTCATCCCCCAGTGTTTCATCATAAAGCGCACCGATGACCACCTTGGCATCATCGTCAACCTTTTCCTGCACCAATGCCGAGGCCTCCATGAATTCGGACATGGCAAAACTCTCTTCGGTTGCCGAAATATTGATGAGCAATCCACGGGCACCATCTATTCCCACATCTTCCAGCAGTTGGTTGTCAATGGCCTTCCTCGCAGCTTCGGCAGCCCTGTTCTCCCCAACGGCAAAACCTGAGCCCATAACAGCGGGACCTACCTCTCGCATCACCGTTCGCAGATCAGCAAAGTCGGCATTAATCAGCCCCGGCACATTTATTAAATCGGTAATTCCCTTGACCGCCTGCAGCAGGACATCATCGGCCCGGGCGAGCATATCGGCCAGTTTGGAGTTTTTCTGCATCAGCGACAGCAGCCGGTCATTGGGAACGGTAATAATGGTATCGGCATATTCCTGCAGCTCCTGCCAGCCCTCCTCGGCATTGCGCATTCTGTTTTTGCCCTCAAAGGCGAAGGGCTTGGTAACAACAGCCACGGTGAGCGCACCAAGATCCTTGCTTATTTTGGCAACAACCGGGGCACCGCCGGTTCCCGTGCCACCGCCAAGTCCGGCGGTCACAAAAACCATATCACTGCCCTTCAGAGCGTTTTTTAGTTCCTCAATGGATTCATGGGCTGCCTGCATCCCCATTTCAGGGTCGGCGCCGGCTCCCAGCCCTTTGGTTATACTCGGGCCCAACTGCAGACAGATGTCCGCCCTTGATTGATCCAATGCCTGCTTATCAGTATTGGCAGCAATAAACTCCACGCCCTGCAACCGGTTTTCCACCATGGTATTAATTGCGTTTCCGCCGCCGCCACCCACACCTATAACTTTAACTCTCGCGACGCTTTCTGATTCAGCCATTCTAAACGGCATAGTATCCCCCGCTTGTTTCCCTAATATAATCTACACGCTATCTCTAACAAATAATTATGGCAGTATAGCATCTCCTCTACCACACATAAATCAAAATATCGCCTATCACATGATTTTTTTCATCCAACCACGCACCTTGCCCACCATCGACTGATCTCTCCGCCGCTTGACAAAATGCTGTTTTCTTCCCTGCATGATAAGCCCGACTCCGGTTGTACAGCGCGGTGTATTAACCTTTTCAAGAGCACCGCTTACACCAACCGGATAACCGACCCGTACCTGCATATCAAATATCTGTTCGGCAAGCTCAACTATATTGGCAAGCAGAGCGGTACCGCCGGTGATAACAACACCGCCGTTAATTCTATTCTTCTGTCCCGAGGCGATGAGCTCTTGATTGACCACCTCAAGAATCTCGACGATTCTGGCCTGCAGTATATCCACCAGAACCTTCTGCGTTATTTTTCTCGGTTCACGGTCGCCGACGGTTGGTACATCCACCACCAGATTCGGCTTGATAAACGATGAAATGGCACTGCCATAATCCTCTTTCAATCTTTCCGCCTCCTGCAGGGGAGTACGCAGGCCCATGGAAAGATCATTGGTAAGATTGTGACCACCCAGGCCGATCTCACAGGTGTGGCGAATAGTGCCCTCATAGAAAACGGCAAGATCCGTGGTACCACCTCCAATATCTACAAGAGCCACACCCAGTTCCATCTCATCCGGACTGAGCACGGCATCAGCCGAAGCAATAGATTCAAGCACCAGGTCGGCGACATCGAGTCCGGCCTTGTTGCAGCAGGTGACCAGATTATGCACCGCCCCCATATCGGCGGTGACGATATGGACATTGGTCACCAACCGTACACCGGTCATACCAAGCGGATTCTGGATCCCGGTATGATCATCGACCATATATTCCTGCGGCAGCACATGAATAACCTGCTGATTGGCGGATATTTTTACCGTTCGCGCAGCGGTGACGACATCTTCGATATCGGATTTTCTAATTTCCCTGCCGTTGATGGCAAGGATACCCGGGCTGTTAAACCCTTTGATATGATTGCCGGCAATACCGACATGGACAGTATTAAGATCGCATCCCGCCATATCCTCAGCTTGCTGCACCGCCTCACGGATTGATTTCACCGTGCTTTCGATATTAACGACCACACCCTTTTTCATGCCAAGTGATGGGGCGATCCCTACACCAATAACCTTGACCGTATCCTCGAACGCCTCACCAACAACGCAACAGACCTTGGTTGTGCCAATATCCAATCCAACAATGAGCTCGCCGCGCTCACTCTCCTTGTTTGACATGTCCTGCGAGTGCGGTATTGTTACCTGTTCGTTTTCTTCCATTGTTCAACCTAGTTTGTGTCCATCCAGAAACGAGATTTTTTCTTCTAAATCGAGGCGCTCTCAAAATTTTACCACAGGCATATAGTTGATATTCCGAGGATAAAATTTTTAGAGCAACGAAGAGTTAGGAGAAAAGGGCCGTTTCTGGATGGGCACTAGTTTGACTGTGCCACTAGTACCTTATCGTCATAATATTCCATGCGAATGAAGCTGACATGGTTGATATCGACACTGTTTCTCTGCTTCTTATACAAAACAGCTAGCACTTTGCGCAACTGCCTATACTTTTTTTTCACCTCTCCCCTGCCGAAAAAAATGGGAAAAGGATAATCCACCAACCGGACAATCAACCCCTCGGAAGAATCGAAATTAATTTCCGAAACCAGCTGAGCAGGGAGGTTGGGGTTATTTCGACCAATCAAATGGAGAAAGGCAACAGCATCTTCATACAACATCTCCCTCTCTTCTTCCGGCATGGTGTTTTTCCCTGTGACAACAGGATAATCGAGATTATCACCGGGAACAACAGGGGCAATCACCTTGCCGTTTTTGTTGATATACACCATTTTTTCCTTTCCTGGATCACCCTGCACCAGTAACGCGGCTGCCGTATGCTCCTCTATGCTGATGGAAATTTTATCCGGCCAAATCTTATCAATCCGGGCATCCCTGACCCAATGCTGCCTCACAAACTCTGCGCGCAACTGCTCATTATCCACATCAAACATACTGGTCATATAGTCAAGACCGGCAATTTCCCGTATATCCGCGGAACTAACCTTCGTGCATCCCTGAATGGCAATATTTTTTATCCAGAAAAATTCAATGGTTTTTGCATACCGCGCAACGGGGGACCATACAATACCAACGGTGAATGCGGAACACAACAGGACTCCACCGATTTTAGCCGCTATACCATAATATTTTTTCCGTTTCTCCTGCCGTGAAAGATAGCTTCGCCGTTTCTTACCAAAAGAGAAACAACGTCTCACCTGTTCCGTAAATTTGTCCAGGTGCGTTCTTCCGGTCTTTGCGGAACCGTAGGATCCGGTATAGGTGGCCGCCGCGGAATCGCTGAATTTCCTTTTTATTTTTTGGATGAAGGAATCTATTGCCACTGAAATTTTCACAATATGCGTACCTCCGGTTCCAGAAAAATTCCGCTGTTTGCCTGCACCGTTTTCTGCACACGCTCCATCAAAGCCAAAACATCCGCACCACTTGCCCTGCCCAGATTGACAATAACGTTGGCATGCTTGGTGGAGACCTGGGCATCGCCAACCGTGGCACCCTTCAGGCCATTGATATCAATAAGCCTCCCGGCGCTGTCACCAGGTGGATTCTTAAAAATCGATCCCGCGCTGCCATACTTTACCGGCTGACTTTCTTTACGTTTTTCCCTGTATTGGCGACATCGCCCGCGCAGCACAGTGATGTCTTCCCTGCCGAGTTTTAAAGTTGCCGCGGTAATTATCCCCTCTTCTCCACCTGGTCGCACAAAGCTTCTATAGCCAAACTGCAACTGCTCTTTACGATACCTTCGCGGACCATGTTCATCAAAAAGCTCCACCTCCTGAAGCACATCACTCATTGATCCGCCCCAGGCTCCTGCATTCATAGCCACAGCGCCTCCCACGGTCCCTGGTATACCAGAGGTAAATTCAAGGCCGGAACAGCCTTTTTCTACACACAGGGACAACAGACCGGCAAGCAAATGCCCGCCACCCACAACAACGGAGGCGGAATCAGCGGCAAAATCCATCTTGAGAGCCTTGAAGCTTCCCTCCAGCATTATGGCAATACCGGCAAAACCGCTGTCCCGCACCAGCAGATTGGTGCCGCGCCCAAGCAGGAACCAGGAGAGTCCATTGTGTCGGATAAAGTCATAGACACGCCGCAATTCGGTAAGTGTTTCCACCCTGAGCAAGGCGTCGGCCGGTCCCCCAATGCCAAAGGAGGTAAAGTCAGCGAGCATGCAATCCCATTGCACCGGAATATTAACCAGACCTTCCAGCTGCGTTTTATGCTGACGTTCCATTCGACCATCCATAGGTGATCTGCCGATAGTGTTGCCGTGACGTACGAAACGTACTAAGGGACCGCCCAAAAATCACACCAGCAGCCCTTTTTGCAGTTTTGCCAGTAATTCCTCTCCTGCTTCGACGATATTTCCGGCGCCCAGCGTTAGAACCAGATCCCCATCTTCCAAAATATCACCGAGCCCTTCAGGAACCTCTTCTACATCATGAATATAGAGGGTATGGCGCTGTCCATGCTGACGGATATCCTCAAGAAGTTTTTCCGCGGCAACCCCCTCAATGGGCTTTTCACTTGCCGCATATATATCTGTCATCACCAGATAATCGGCCTGGTGAAAACAAGTTTTGAAATCATCATACAAGGCCGCCGTTCTCGAATAACGATGGGGCTGGAAGACAACCACCAGCCGGCGCTCGGGCCAGGCATCCTTGATGGCTTCAAGCGTTGCCAGTATCTCCGTTGGATGATGACCGTAATCATCCACCACCGTTATTCCTGCTGCTGTGCCTTTAAGCTGCATCCTGCGCTGCACGCCCTGATAACTGTGCAACGCCGCGGCAATATCTGCAAACGGTATCTCCAGTTCGAGACCGACGCACACAGCGGCCAGGGCATTGTAGACATTATGTTTGCCCGGAGGAGCTATACTGATCCTCCCCAGCTGTCTCTCCTGCTGCATCAGCGTAAACCACGCTCTTCCCTCGGTAAATTCAATCTTCTCCGCGGAAATGTCGGCCTGAGGGGTTAAGCCATAGGTGAGTGTTCGCTTTTTGATGGACGGTAAAATGTCGGCAACGTTACGATCATCGAGACAGAGAATAACCGCGCCGTAAAACGGCACTTTATCGATAAACTCAAGAAAAGATCGCTTTATATGATCAATATCATCAAAATAATCGAGGTGCTCCAGGTCTATATTGGTTATTACCTCGATCACCGGGGCAAGCTTGAGAAAGGAGCCGTCACTTTCATCGGCTTCCGCCACCAGGAATTCTCCTTCGCCAAGCTTGGCATTGCCGCCGAGGCTGTCAATCTTGCCACCGACGACAATGGTGGGATCAAGCCCCGCATTGAACAGCAGCCAGCTCACCATGGATGTTGTCGAAGTCTTACCGTGACTTCCGGCAATGGCAATACCGTATTTTTTCAAACGCATCAGCTCAGCCAGCATCTCAGCGCGCTGAATGACCGGAATCCCAGCATCTTTTGCGGCAACAACCTCGACGTTATCGTCACTGATGGCGGAGGAGGTAACCACCACATCGGCACCGTCTATTCCCTCCCCGCGGTGCCCCTTGTCGATTCGACCGCCCAGCTTTTCCAGATGCTTTGTCGTTGGCGATTGTTTCAAGTCCGATCCGGAAACCTTATAGCCAAGGTTCAACAACAGCTCAGCTATGCCGCTCATGCCTATGCCGCCAATACCGACAAAATGTATATGCTTGGTCTTTTGGTACATTATCCCTCTGTGTTACTGCTATTTTCCGGACCAACCTTCCAGGCACTCAGCCACGATCCGCGCGGCGGCCTCCGGCATGGCCAGTTTTTTCATGGCATCGGCCATGGCAGCCCGTCTTTTTTCATTACCGGCAAGCTGCTCTATTTGTTCGGCAAGAATTGCGGTGGTGAGCTCGTGTTCTGCAAATTTCAGGCAACCGCCGCCGGCGGCATAATAATCGGCATTTTTATGCTGATGGTTATCAGCCGCATGGGGATAGGGCACCAGGATTGCCGGCTTGCCCAAGACCGCCAGTTCAGCAAGAGTGGTTGCCCCGGCACGCGATACGAGAAGGTCCGCCTTGCTGTATATCGCTGCCATATCCTCGAAAAACGGCTTTACCTCTGCACTGATCCCCCGTTCTTCATAACTTTTCTTCACCATGGCATAATCGGCAGTACCGCTCTGGTGAATAACGTTGATGGAAACTGTAACACCGCCACCACAAATCGCCGCAACGACAAGTTCATTAATTCGATGCGCCCCCTGACTGCCACCGAGGATCAGCAGGGTTATGTTTCTCTTTGAAGCCCCGCTGTCCGGTTCCTCGGCAAGCTCAAGTATTGGCTTGCGAACAGGATTACCGGTGAGCACCGTCTTTTCCGCCGGGAAATGGTTGGCGCTTTCAGGCAGGGATATGCACACCCTATCCGCAATACGGCCAAGCTTACGGTTGGCAAGTCCAGGAATGGAATTCTGCTCATGAATCACGGTTTTTCTACCAAGCACTCGTGCCGCTGCAACCACAGGTCCGGTGACATATCCCCCAACACCAAGGACCACATCCGGACGGAATCTGAGTATGCAAGCCATTGCCTGGAACAACGACAACGGCAATACCGCAACCGCCTTTATCAGTTCCCCCGCGCTTTTCCCCTTGAGACCATAACTATAAATGCTCGTCACTGCATAGCCATAACGCTCAAGGCTGGATCTATCCATCTTCCTTCGTGTACCGACAAACAAAACAGATGCCCCTGGCACCCTTGCACGCAGCTCCTCTGCTGCAGCTATGGCCGGGAAAAGATGTCCTCCTGTCCCGCCGCCGGTAAGCAGCAGTCGAAAAGGTCTGCCGGCAGTTGTCAATTCACCTGTTGTTTTCATCATAGTATCAGTGCCTCAGCTAAGCTGTTGAGCCACGAGTGTACTCCTCAGCCTGGCAACGCTTTCTTTAAACACTTGTCCTCTATGGCCATAGCTGTCAAACATGTCAAAACTGGCACAGGCCGGAGAAAGCAGCACCGTATCACCATGCTGCGCCACCGCCCCGGCCTTGGCAACAGCTTCATCAAGAGAATCGGCATATTCAATCTCAACAATGTCTTCAAGATGATGCGCAATTTGCGTGGCTGCTTCACCAATGAGCACAACTCTGGTAACTTTTCCCTTAACAGCGGGACGCAACAGGCGATAGTCGTCGCCCTTATCCCTGCCGCCTGCAATAAGAACCACCCTGCCACGGGCCTGGTGCAACGCACTGATAACCGCACCGGTGTTGGTCGCTTTGGAATCATTACAATATCGGACACCGCCAAGGACATCAACCAGCTCCATGCGATGCGGCAGTCCCTGGAACGCGCGAAGTGTTGTCTCGATGCTTTCATGATCGCAACCGGCATACCTTGCCGCCATAAGAGCCGCGGCACTGTTGAGACTCCCCACGGCGTTATCAAAGACAGAATCGCTCAGATCATATATTTCAAGGCGCCCCTGCCGGCGCAGATACACTTCGGATTCACAGACGTAACCCTGGCATTGTTTGTCGTGACCAAACAGGACCGGGTCGATATTTTTCAGTTGTGTGGCAAGTTCAAGGCACATCAGACTGTCACTACAGATAATGGCGGTATCGGCCGAACTCTGGTTGGCAAACATTCGTGCCTTGGCCAGGGCATACGCGGACAATGAGCCATGCCAATCGAGATGATCCGGCGTAATATTGAGAAGAACACCAATATCGGGGCGAAAATCACCGCTATTCTGCAACTGGAAACTGGAAACCTCTACCACGGCAACATCGATGCCGGCATCCTCCTGTACCATGTCAAGCAAAGGTCGGCCTATGTTACCGCAAACACACACCTTCTTCCCTGCCGCCCGCAACAACTCACCAACCAGGGTCACCACCGTCGTTTTGCCATTGGTCCCGGTTACGGCAACAACCTTGCACTGCAACACCGGTGCCGCCAACGCCAGATCCCCGATAACCGGTATGCCGGAACTCCTGTATTTTTCCAAGACGTCCAAATGGGGTGGAATGCCGGGGCTTAGAAAAATCAATTCCCCCTGATCGAGAAAACTCCTGGTATGTCCGCCCCCTTCAAAGCCGGCACAGCAGTTTTGCCTCAGCTTTCTTTCTGCCGCGGTAAGTGCTGATTCGTTTCGAGCTTCAGAAACAAACACCCTGGCTCCCTGCGCGTGGAGATACCGTACTGCCGCCATACCGGAGACTCCCATCCCCAGAACCACAACGGCCATGCCGCTTCGTATGAGTGGATTGTTCTTCATCGCAGCTTCAGCGTTGCCAGGGCAAAAAGCCCCAGAATGATAGATACTATCCAAAAACGAACGACCACCTTCGACTCATGCCATCCCTTTTTCTCAAAGTGGTGATGGAAGGGTGCCATTAAAAATATCCTCTTGCCGCTGCTCAACTTGAAATAGCCCACCTGAAGAATCACCGACATCGCTTCCATGACAAAGATTCC
>Ga0136557_1002648_pt1 | contig 10196 bp, 5 predicted proteins | sample AntRauTorckE6832_FD_104796 | JGI IMG/M metagenome (GOLD analysis project Ga0136557, IMG submission 104796) | Saline lake microbial communities from Rauer Islands, Antarctica - Metagenome Torckler E6 #832 | ecosystem: Environmental > Aquatic > Non-marine Saline and Alkaline > Saline | place...
AACGGCGGCAGGTACCCAGCCTATCATGCCTTGAGCTTCAGCCATTTCAATACCCGGGATGATAAGAGACCAAACGCTCGCAGCTATCATCACTCCGGCAGCGAAACCCATCATGCCATCCAAAAGTTTGTAGTTAATACCTTTGGTTAAAAATACGATAGCGGCACCAAGGGAAGTAACTCCCCAGGTAAAAAGTCCGCCTAAAAGTGCCTGCATTATTGGGCTAAGTTCAAAGAACCAATTAGGAAGAAAGTCCATTTTTTCTTTTTAATATAGTAATTTGCTGTAACTTAAAAAAAATTTAGTTATGACTAATAATCTACATTAGATTTTAGGTTTATATGCCGAATATAACTGTTCGGGGTCTGGATGTGTAGATCCTTCAAACCGGGCTGACTTCTCTCGACAGCTTACTGCTGAGGAAGCGGAAGACTATACCATTGAAAACATTTTCTCTAAAGAAAGGAACCCTGAATTTGGCCGAAGCTGGGTTCCCACACAAGACCTAACCATTGTAAGCAACTAAAATGGATCGATCAAAGAAGTTCCAAAATAGTTTGATCTGAAACAGAATTACCCAAACCCATTCAATCCAAGTACTGCAATTGGTTATTCAATTTCGGAGCCGGGACATGTGAAGCAAAGTTTATTTTTATCGTTTGGAAGCTGGAAATTTTGTAAAGGTGAATAAGATGTCTCTGACGAAATAGATTATTTGGAAAGAGAGCTTAAAAATAAAAAGTAGTGTATTTTTGCTACCTTCTATTTTTCTTAACTTATTATTATGCAAGATAAACCCAAAGCTTTTTCTGATCCGATACCAAATGGTCTAATTCGGATCTTATTAACTGTTGATATCATTAGAACACAAATCAGGAATGATGCTCCTGATTTCATTGATCCTGCTGAAGACCATCCAACTTTGAAGATCATCCCAGGTTTTGATATATCCTCACTAACCTCCGTTTTCAAAAAAAGCTATTCCCTTAAGTTGGATAAGCAAAGATCGAAAGGCGAGACAATTAGCTGGAAATTAGAGCAGGGTGGGATTTGGTTTGATATTCCGATGGACGAAGTTAAAGATGTATGGCTGACAAACTTCAATTTTTTCATTGAAAGTGAAAAGCCTCGTTATCTGCTCTATCATATAGAGGATGTAGAACACAAATTAGAGTGGTTGCAACAGGATCAGCAATCCAAAATATTTTCACTTAGTGAATTCAAAAAGGAATACATACCAGCCCCTGTATCAGCAACAGATACCTACAGCGGAGCAGATATAATAAAATGTGCGGATATGATTGGAAGAGCGGTTAAGAAAATTGACTTGAGAACAAACTCAGCTTTAGTAAAATTTAATACAGATAACGGCAGGCTTGAATCTTTAATATTGGGAATAGCAGAGAAGTTAGGGTATGAAGTTAAAGCTTTAGATAAGAAAACTATTATGAGTAAAGGAGATGAGGGTAGCAACGTGAGCCATCAAATTTCCCTCAAATAAAAAAGCCGAACTTTGATATCCGGCTTATTGAATAAAAATTATAGCTTAGCTTAATCTTTTTTCCAGAAGACGATACCTCCGGCTTGCTTCCCGGTCTCAACAAAATCAACGCGTTCCAGATCTTCGAGGTCTATAATTTCTACTGAGCCAGGTTCACCACCGATCCCTTCAACAGATATAAACGCGTATTTGTTATCATTGGTGATCGCTACACCGTGGGTAACTTTTCGGCTATTATTGATGTAGGCAAGTTCTTCACCTTTTTCAATATCCCAGATTCCTACAGCTCCTTCACCTTTATAAGTTACAACAAGTAATTTACCATTGTGACTAACTTCCAGGTTATAGGGTCCTTTAGCAGTATCAAACCGGCGGATTACCTTCCATTCTTTCGTATCAATTTCAAGGATTTCATTTGAACCATTGCCGGCTACATAAACAAGTGGTTTGGTAGGGTGAGGATCAGCCCAGGTTGGTTTTTCAACTGGATTATGATTCATTTCTGAATGGTCCATAGATTCGTGATCCATTTCGTTTTGGTCCATATCGCTATCTTCATTTGCATGCATAGCATGGTCAGAATGAGCGCTTTTACCAAGTTTAAGTGTGCGTTTGACTTCTAAAGTTAACGCATCAATTTCATATAATTCATCGGTCATCATTGAGACATGATAGGCAACATCGCCGAAGGGTCCCACCCGCGAGCCATGAGGCATAATGCCCACAGGGATGTCCTCTAACCGCATCATGGTTTCTGCATCTACCACAGAAAGGGTACTTGGCTCCATATCGCCGTGCAGGTTAAAGTTTACCACGTATATCATTCCTGTAGAAGGATTGTAATCCATACTTGCGGGAAACATTCCAAGTTCAACTTTGTCAACAAATTTATTTGTTTCTGTCTCAAATTTCCAAAGTTCACCATATGGGAAGCCATGGGCTATTGTCACAAACCAGTACTTGCCATCAGCTGAAACTGTAACGCCGTGTGGGCCTTCATTTTCCTGGGGGTAAACTCCGACATCAGTCGTCTCAACAATATCTGCCTGACCGGTTTGGGCGTTAAATCTTATCAGAGATACTTGGTCATCCGATTCAGCAGCTACGTAGGCGTAATAATTTTGCGCATAGAGCAGAGAACTACTTGCCATAAAAATGATCGACAAGATTGCTGTAATTTTAAAAGTCTTCATAAAACTAAATTTTCGAAATTCGAAGGTTAAATGTTTGTCTTATCTACTAATCACAAACCAGATACCCATCATTCAAAAAAAGCTCTTCACAGTGAAGAGCTTTTTAAAATTATGGTTATCCGGAATTAATTAGTTCCCCGTTGAGGTCGATCAATAAGTTTAATAGACCATAAGCCAGAGTTCCAATCAGAAATAAAGATATGCCCCTTATAAGGCTGAGGGCCCCAAGTAAATGGAGCGTTAGGAACTAGAGCATCAGCGTGAGTAGGCTCAAATTTGGCAATCTCACGTCCCTGATCATACAGGTTACCCATTAGTTCACCGGAAATATCGACAATGCGAAGTCCGCCGTTGTAGTAAGCTACATAAAGCACATCATCAACTACCCAGAAATTATGTGTTCCAGCTTCAGGAACCTGGTAACGGGCAACTTCTTTGGGTTGGTCCCAGCCATCAAATTTCACAAAGTGAATCCAGCCGGCTGCTGCTACAGGATTATTACGTGAAGGCAATCCGTAAGGGAATATCTCGTCACCACCAATCACATAGAAATCGCCGGTAGACTGACTCTTGAAGGGGAAGGCAGCATGATTTCGACCACTTGGATAAGCATAACTACCCAGCATAACCGGATTTTCAGGAGAACCACCTGCGTCAGCTAATTCACTATCACGGCTTCCGATATCAACGGCTACAATACCATCTTCAATCCATACATCATGAATCGAATGACTAGGTGTTTCAAGTTCAAAGCGCCCAACAGTAACAGGGTTTGCAGGATCTTCGATATTGATGATGTCATAGCGACGGCCATTGTTCACAGCATATACGTGATCTTCGTAGATAAAGGCATTGTGGACACCACCAGTTAAGCCTTCATTATATTCGGAAAATATTTTCACGTCACGCGGGTTGCTTACGTCCAGAACTACCATTCCATTTTTACGGTCTGAAGCTCCTTCTCTTGTGATCACCCCGATGGTGCCATCTTCAGAGATTTTCACGTCATTTACCGTTCGGGCATCTACACGCACTGTGTCAATTGGGGTGATATTTGCAGGATCGGTTACATCCCAAAAATAGGTGTCGCCATTAGCGCCCCAGGTACCTGTGATGGCATAATCTCTTCCGTCAACACCTTCCCAAACCCAAAGGTCGGAGGTGTGAACATCAAATACCTGGCCATGTCCAACCACTTCGATATCTTGGGCTACATTGCGTTCAGTTACACGTACAACCTGATCTGTGATGGCATTACCTGAACGTGCAGATAATGTAAAAACTCCAGGGACATTGGCCACAAACTTTCCGTCTTGGTTAATTTGGCCCTCAGCTCCCTGGCCTAAATTGTCTTCAGGCTGAGCTACAAAAGAATAAGTGATCGGAACATCGACGGTATTACCATTATTTGCTTTTGCAGTAGCATTTAGGGTGATAACATCTCCCGTTCTTACATTAGTTTCAGTATTTGCAATTTCAATATTTGCGGCTGGATTTGGTCGAATATTCAACCGAAGATTAGTTGAAACACCTTCCGACTCAGCGGTGATGGTAGCATTTCCTGGTTGTAATGCCATCAATCTACGATGACTAACCATAGCTACCGATTCGTTACTGCTGGTGATGGTTAAATCCGGGTTTTCGCGAATAAGATCTTTTTCATCAATAACATCTACATACAGATCGGTGGAGGTTTTTGAATAGATATTATCGGGCACATTTCTGAAGGCTAATTCAGCAATTGGCGGATAAGGCACTTCAACCTGGAATTGCTCGGTTACTCTTTGGTCATCGTCTCCGGCATACCGTGCAATAACGGTGTACATTCCTGGCTTATTAGCTGTGATGTGCCCTTCTCGGGTAACCACAAGGTCTTGTCCATTTCTGGAGTAGAAAAGAACGGTGTCGGGGAGGGCGGTTCCATTCTCGTCAACTAAAGTTGCCGTGAGCTGAAGCTCAGCACCAACCTCCACAACTACCGGGTTAGGTTCAATTACAATATTTAATGTGTTTGCATCTTGTGCAAAGGTGTGCGTGGTTCCAAACAGAAGCACCACAGCCAAAATTTTTAATGCTTTTCCCATGATCTGATAAAATTATTTAAATGATATTCAATTTTTGTTAAGACCTATAATAAACGAAAAAAAATGACAAACTGAATTATTATATGTAGTAGCAACTGCTTTTTTGAACTCATTTTTCCTTATTTTACAGTATCAGAAAATTTAGGATGTCCTCCCGAAATGAAGGGTTGGCATTCTGTGTTCCAATCCCAAAAATAACCTCATTTTTCAGGCTAAATGAACATCAATTTCCATCAAGAAGTATTTGCTGACCGACACAACGGACCCAACTCTGAATCAATCAAAAAAATGCTGGAGGTTATCAAAGCCGATTCGCTGGATAAGCTGATCGATGAGACTATCCCCAATGGCATTCGTTTAGATAAACCCTTGAATTTATCCAATTCAGTAAGTGAATCTGATTTTTTGACTGAATTCAAAACATTGGCTTCACAGAACAAGATCTTTAAATCTTTTATTGGGATGGGCTATTATGATACGCTAATGCCCAATGTGATCAAGCGTAATATTCTTGAAAATCCGGGTTGGTACACGGCTTATACACCGTACCAAGCTGAGATTGCTCAAGGCCGTCTGGAGGCTTTAATCAATTTTCAAACCGTAGTTTCTGATTTGACGGGTATGGAGTTGGCCAATGCTTCTTTATTGGATGAAGGAACAGCAGCAGCCGAAGCCATGAGTATGCTTCACGGCCAACGTAAGGGCAAAAAGCGTAAGGGAGCAGAGGTATTTTTTGTATCAGAATTATGCCATCCGCAAACTATCGAAGTTCTTCAAACCAGAGCCGAACCTATTGGAATAGAGATCAGGGTTGGAGATCACAAAGACTTGGATGTAACAGAGGCTGACATTTTTGGAGTACTCCTTCAGTATCCGGCAACAGATGGAACCGTTGAGGATTATACGGATATTATAGAATCTGCTCATGAGAATGATGTGTTTGCCGTTGTGGCTGCCGATCTGTTGGCTTTGACTTTATTGAAATCTCCAGGTGAGATGGGTGCCGATGTGGTTGTCGGTTCTTCCCAACGATTTGGTGTGCCAATGGGCTATGGTGGACCTCATGCTGCCTTCTTTGCCACACAGGAAAAATTTCAACGAAAGATCCCGGGACGCATTATTGGGGTTACTCAAGACGCTGAAGGCAAGCCGGCCTACAGAATGGCCCTGCAAACGCGCGAGCAGCATATCAGGCGCGAGAAAGCTACTTCCAACATCTGCACAGCTCAGGTGTTATTAGCGGTAATAGCGGGAATGTATGCCGTGTATCATGGTTCTAAAGGGTTGAAGAAAATTGCTTCTAAAGTGCACGGGCTAACTAAACTCACTAAAGCCGGACTCGAAAAAATGGGGGTAGAGGTAGAAACTGAAACGTTCTTTGATACCATCACCATTAAAGCCGATACCGCTAAAATTCGAAAAGTGGCAGAACAATATGGGGTCAATATCCGCTATGTGAATGAAGCTACCCTTGGCCTTTCTTTCGATGAAACCAAGGATCTGGAAGATGTTAATTTAGTGCTGAGTATATTTGCAGAAGCCCTCGGTCAGAAAAACAATTTTGATGTGGCTGAAGAAGCTGAAAAAGTTAATGTTGAATATCCAGCGAAATTAACTCGTACTTCGGAGTTTATGGATCATGAAGTATTCCATCTTTACCATTCAGAGCATGAGATGCTCCGGTATATGAAACGGTTGGAAAACAAAGATCTTTCTTTGGTTCATTCTATGATCTCACTCGGTTCCTGTACCATGAAATTGAATGCCACTGCGGAAATGATTCCTGTAACCTGGCCGGAATTTGGGCAAATTCACCCTTTTGCACCTCGTGAACAAGCCAAAGGATATACCCAATTGTTTGATGAACTGAGTGATCAGTTGTGTGAGATCACTGGTTTTACAGGAATGTCGCTTCAGCCAAATTCTGGTGCGCAGGGCGAATATGCCGGACTTATGACCATCCGTGCATACCATAAAGCCAATGGGGATGATCACCGAAATGTAGCATTAATCCCTTCGTCTGCTCATGGAACCAATCCTGCGAGCGCCGTTATGGCCGGTATGGATGTGGTAGTTGTGGATACCGATTATCACGGTAACATTTCCAGAGAAGATCTGGAAGCAAAAGCCGAGAAATACAGCGATCGACTCGCAGCTTTAATGATTACTTATCCATCAACTCATGGGGTATTTGAACATAAAGTGAAGGACTTCTGTGAGATCATCCATAAGCATGGTGGACAGGTTTATATGGACGGCGCCAATATGAATGCCCAGGTTGGCCTTACCAGCCCCGGTGAAATTGGGGCTGATGTATGTCATCTGAATCTTCATAAAACTTTTTGTATTCCACACGGTGGCGGCGGACCGGGAATGGGTCCCATTGGTGTAGCCGAACATTTGGTGCCATTTTTACCCTCACACTCGGTGGTTGAAACCGGAGGAGAGAAGGGGGTAGCAGCAATTTCAGCAGCCCCGTGGGGAAGTGCCAGTATCTTAACTATCTCTTATGCCTACATCCAAATGATGGGCGGAAATGGATTGACTGATGCGACCAAATATGCCATCCTAAACGCAAACTACTTGAAAGACCGACTCAAAGATTATTATGAGATTCTCTATACGGGAATGACTGGTCGCTCGGCCCATGAATTTATTGTGGATCTGCGCCCATTTAAGCAATCTGCAGGTGTAGAATCGGTTGATGTTGCCAAGCGGTTGATGGACTACGGTTTCCACGCCCCAACCATGAGTTTCCCGGTTCCGGGCACTTTGATGATCGAGCCGACGGAAAGCGAATCTGTGGAAGAACTGGATCGTTTTTGTGAGGCTATGATCTCTATCCGAAAAGAAATTCAGGAAATAGAAGATGGTGTGGTTGGCAGGGAAGATAATGTACTCAAACATGCCCCACATACTCAGCGTGTTATTATGGCGGATGACTGGAACAGAAGTTATTCCCGCGAAAAAGGAGCCTTCCCTCTGGAAGAACTCAAGTACGACAAATTTTGGCCTGCCGTCTCAAGAGTAGATGATGCCTACGGAGATCGAAACCTCGTCTGCTCCTGTATTCCTATGGAAGCTTATGAAGAAGGGATTGAGGCAGTTTAGGTGAATATCGAATAATCAATAATGAATAAAGAATATTGAAGTTCAGACACTTCAATATTCCGTACTCTTCTGTTCGATATTCTTACCCTTTATTTTTCAAGATCTTTTTGTACTTGACACCAGCTTTGTACACGCGGTTCATACCGTTAAAGGCGGCTATTCGATAGGCCTCGCTATAGGTAGGATAATTGAGCACGTGGTTGATGAAATACCGAACATCGCCGCCGAGAGACATGACGGCCTGACCGAGGTGGATCAAGTCACTCGCGCGCTCACCAATTATATGGATACCAACTAATTTCAGGCTTTCGGTTTCAAAAACAAGCTTGAGTAATCCTTCCTGCTGGTTGCTGATATCACCCTGGGTGATATTTTTATAGTATGCCCGTCCGATCGTTACATCATATTTACGGGCTTTAGCTTCTTTTTCGGTTAGTCCGATACTGGATATTTCCGGGATGGAATATATAGCAAACGGGATCTCAGGTGGCACATCTAATGCTTCTATGCCAAACATGCGACAAGAAGCCAACCGTCCTTCAGAGAAAGAAGCAGAGGCAAGAGCGGGAAAGCCGATCACATCACCCCCGGCAAAAATATTATCAATGTTGGTTTGATAATCGTTGTCAACAACAATGTTATTTTTATCGTCAAGTTCTACTCCAACTTCTTCAAGACCGATACCTTCAGTATTCGGAACTTTTCCTCCCAAATAAAGAACGTGCTCGGTTTCGATCACACGGGTGCGTTTCCCTTCGTTATCATTTCGAAGGTTATAGCGTACTTCTGTGGTGTTTCTCAAACCATTTTGCTGGATCTGAATATTCTCGGCATTTGAGAACACTTCGATCTTTTGCTTGTTTAATAGTTGAGAAAGCTGTTCAGATATTTCGTTGTCTAAGAAGGGTAAAAAAGATTCTGCCTCATTTAAAACAGAAACCCGGCTACCGAGGTTTGAGAAAGTAGTAGCATATTCAAGCGCCTGTACGCCACTTCCGATCACCATTAATTTTCTGGGAATATGAGTGAGATTTAGCACGGATCTATAATCCATCACCTTGTCATGATCCAGATCGAACCCTTTGGGTTTCAGAGGCTTGCTTCCCGGAGCTAAAAAAATGAATTCGGCTGTATGTTGAGTTTTAGAACCATCTTCGGCGGTTATTTCGACTGTGTTCTTATCCTTCAGAACCCCAAACCCACGAAGTGTATCAATTTCATTTTTCTTGAAATCGGTTTCAACTTTTGAATTCTTGCTTTGAAGGATCTCATTTTTATATTTCAGCAACTCATCCATTTGGTGGTGCTGATAAGCTTTCTCTCTGGATAGGTGCTCAAACTGACTTTGGAATCGCTGGATGATTCGCGCTGTCTCGCGAAGGGCTTTACTGGGGATGGTTCCGGAATTGATCCAGGTACCACCAAATGTGTTTTCATTGGCTTCAATAACCAACACTTTTTTATCGAATTTTGAACTTTGCATGGCGCAGGAATAACCAGCTGGCCCGCTTCCGATAATAATTACATCGTAATTAAATTTCATATAAGATTGAGTGAGAAATAACTGAGTGAGTGTGAGTGCTAAAGATACTTCAATTATCAGAGGATTTCAGAGTAAGATTCACTCATAGTGTTAACAAATCTAAAAGATAGATTGTATTGATGGGGTATAGGAACGAATTTTAGCCCCGTTTTGCTTATGTTTGAGAACGATAAATGAAAGGCGCTCAACTTGTAAGCGCCAAAAAACCGAAATTAAAAAAGGAGTTAACAATGGCATATTCTCTTCCAAATCTTCCATACGATTACGATGCACTTGAACCTAGTGTTGATGCACGTACTATGGAGATTCATCACACCAAACATCATCAAGGTTATACCAACAAAGTGAATGCAGCTTTAGAAGGTCATGAATTTGCTGATCTTGATATTGAAGAAGTACTCAGAAGAATTGATGAAGTACCGGCCGACAAAAAGCAAGCTGTGATCAATAACGGTGGTGGGTATGCTAATCATAAGTTATTCTGGACCATTCTTTCTCCAAAAGGAGGCGGAAGTCCGGATGGAGAATTAGGCAATGATATCAAGAAGACTTTTGGCAGTTACGATAAATTCAAAGAAGAGTTTTCAAACGCTGCAGGAAGTCGATTCGGATCAGGTTGGGCATGGCTTTCTGTTGATGGAAGCGGTAACCTTGTTGTGCATTCTACAGCAAATCAAGACAGTCCGCTGATGGATGGATATACTCCGATCTTAGGTATTGATGTTTGGGAGCATGCATATTACCTGAACTATCAAAACCGTCGT
>Ga0136557_1002651_pt1 | contig 10186 bp, 5 predicted proteins | sample AntRauTorckE6832_FD_104796 | JGI IMG/M metagenome (GOLD analysis project Ga0136557, IMG submission 104796) | Saline lake microbial communities from Rauer Islands, Antarctica - Metagenome Torckler E6 #832 | ecosystem: Environmental > Aquatic > Non-marine Saline and Alkaline > Saline | place...
CACCTGCATGCCCAGGCAGATGCCCAGGTAGGGAATGCCGTTCTCGCGGGCGTAGCGCGCCGTGGCGATCTTGCCTTCGACACCACGCTCGCCGAAGCCGCCAGGCACCAGGATGGCGTCCTTGCCGGCCAGGCGCTCGGGGCCATGGTGCTCGATATCCTCGGAATCGATGTAATCGACATTGACCTTGATGCGGGTCTGGATACCTGCGTGGATCAGCGCCTCGTTGAGCGACTTGTAGGCATCGAGCAGCTCCATGTACTTGCCGACCATGGCGATGTTGATCGACTTGAGCGGATTGAGCTTGGCATCGAGCACTTTCACCCACTCCGCGAGATCGGCCTCGTCGGCCTCCAGGCGCAGCTTGTCGCAGACGATCTCGTCCAGGCCCTGTTCGTGAAGCATCAGCGGAATGCGGTAGATGGTATCGGCATCCTGCAGGGGGATGACAGCACGCTCCTCGACGTTGGTGAAAAGCGCGATCTTGCGTCGCTCGCTTTCCTGGAGTTCGACTTCGCTGCGACAGATCAGGATGTCCGGCTGGATGCCGATGGAGCGCAGCTCCTTGACGCTGTGCTGGGTCGGCTTGGTCTTGGTCTCGCCAGCGGTCTTGATGTAGGGCACCAGGGTCAGGTGCATGAAGATCGCCCGGCTCGCCCCCAGCTCGCTTCTGATCTGGCGGATCGATTCCAGGAACGGCAGCGACTCGATGTCGCCCACGGTGCCGCCGATTTCCACCAGCGCCACGTCGAAGCCCTCACCGCCGGCATACACCCGACGCTTGATCTCGTCGGTGATGTGCGGAATCACCTGCACGGTGCCGCCGAGGTAGTCGCCACGACGCTCCTTGCGCAGCACGTCCTCGTAGATGCGACCGGTGGTGAAGTTGTTGCCCTGGGTCATTTTGGTGCGAATGAAGCGCTCATAATGGCCCAGGTCGAGATCGGTCTCGGCACCATCCTCGGTGACGAACACCTCGCCGTGCTGGAAGGGGCTCATGGTGCCCGGATCCACGTTGATGTAGGGGTCGAGCTTGAGCATGGTGACTTTGAGGCCACGCGCCTCGAGAATCGCCGCCAGCGAGGCCGACGCAATGCCTTTGCCGAGAGAGGACACAACGCCGCCGGTCACGAAGATATATCGTGTCATGGAGAACCTGTCGAAACGTGATCGGTGGGGGCAGCAGAAAGCCGCGCCCGGATGGGTCGACAGACTAGCAGGTTACGACCAATGGCTCAATTTGAGCTTCGAGCAGGAGGATAACGCCGCCCTGCTCGAGGCCCAAAGCCCCTCGCCCGCCGCTTATACTTCCAGGTAATCGAGGATGCCTTCGCCGGCCTGGCGTCCCTCGTAGATGGCGGTGACCACCAGGTCGGAACGACGCACCATGTCGCCGCCGGCGAAAACCTTCTCATTGCTGGTCTGGAAGGCGAAGCTGCCATGCTCAGGCGCCTTTATGAGGCCACGCTCATTCACGTCCACCTGGTTGGGCACCAACCAGTCGATATCCGACGCCTGAAAACCGAAGGCGACGACCACCGCGTCGGCCGGGATCACTTCCTCGGAGCCCGGCACCACCTCGGGCCGCTGACGACCTTTCTCGTCGGGCTCGCCGAGACGCGTGCGCACCACCTTCACCCCCTCGACCTTGCCTTCGCCCATCACGGCGACCGGCTGGCGGTTGAACAGGAACTCCACCCCTTCTTCACGGGCGTTGGCCACTTCACGGCGCGACCCCGGCATGTTCTGCTCGTCGCGACGATAGGCACAGGTCACGCTGCTGGCGCGCTGGCGAATCGCGGTACGGTTACAGTCCATGGCGGTATCGCCACCCCCCAGCACCACGACCCGCTGACCCTTGAAGGAGATATAGTCCTGCGGATTCTTCTCGAAGCCCAGGCAGTGATTGACGTTGGCGATCAGAAAATCGAGCGCCCGGTGAACCCCCGGCAGATCCTCACCCGGGAATCCCCCCTGCATCGCCTTGTAGGTGCCCATCCCCAGGAAGACGGCATCGTACTCCTCGAGCAGCGAGGCGAACTCGATGTCGCGGCCGATCTCGGTATCGAGACGAAACTCGATGCCCATCTCCTCGAACACCGATCGCCGGCGCTCCATGACCATCTTCTCGAGCTTGAACTCGGGTATACCGAAGGTCAGCAAGCCGCCGATTTCCGGATACTTGTCGTACACCACCGGCTTGACGCCGTTACGCACCAGGATATCGGCGCAGCCTAGCCCTGCCGGACCGGCGCCGATGACCGCGACTTTCTTGTCGGTCCAGGTGACCTTGGACATGTCGGGCCGCCAGCCCATGGCGAAAGCCGTATCGGTGATGTACTTCTCCACCGACCCGATGGTGACCGCACCGAAGCCGTCGTTGAGGGTACAGTCGCCCTCGCAGAGGCGATCCTGGGGGCAGACCCGCCCGCATACCTCAGGCAGCGTGTTGGTCTTATGCGACAGCTCAGCCGCTTCCAGGATGTTGCCCTCACTGACCAGCTGCAGCCAATTGGGAATATAGTTGTGTACCGGGCACTTCCACTCGCAGTAGGGGTTGCCGCAGTGCAGGCAGCGATGCGCCTGGCTGGCCGCCTCCTGGGGCTTGTAGGGCTCGTAGATCTCGGCGAACTCCTTGGCCCGGGTGCGTGCCTCTTTCTTCTTGGGGTCCTGACGACCCACGTCGATGAACTGAAAATCGTTGCTCAGCCGGTTAGCCATGGTCACTGTTTCCTCTCACTTGGCTGTCTCGGGACGCCGGCGGGGCTCATTCGGGCCGCCGCCACCTCGCTCATTCCGGCTGACGCCGGGATTGGGCAAGCAGGCCGTTGAGACTGGCCGCCTTGGGCTTCACCAGCCAGAAATGGCGGATGAAGTCGCTGAAGTCGTCGAGGATCGCTTCGCCACGCGCGGAGCCGGTCTCGGCCACGAATTCCTCGATCAGCTCCCGCAGGTGTCGCCGATAGGCCTCCATGGCCTCGGTGTTGACGCGGTGGATCTCCACCAGTTCATGGTTGTACTTGTCGACGAAGGTACGATCCTCATCGATCACATAGGCGAAACCGCCGGTCATCCCTGCACCGAAGTTGACACCGGTCTCGCCCAGCACGCAGACCAGGCCACCGGTCATGTACTCGCAGCAATGATCGCCGGCACCCTCGATCACCGCCTCGGCCCCTGAGTTACGCACGGCGAAACGCTCACCCGCCGTGCCTGCGGCAAACAGCTTACCGCCGGTCGCGCCGTACAGGCAGGTATTGCCGATGATCGCCGTCTCGTGGCTCGCAAACTGACTGTTCGAAGGCGGCACGATCACCACCTTGCCGCCGTTCATGCCCTTGCCGACATAATCGTTGGCATCGCCTTCCAGATACAGATGCAAGCCACGGGCGTTCCAGACGCCGAAACTCTGGCCGGCCACACCCGTGAAGCGCGCGGTGATCGGCGCGTCCTCGAGCCCCGCCTCGCCGTAGCGCTTGGCGATGGCACCGGAGGTCAACGCCGCCACGGAACGGTCGCAGTTGGTAATGGTGAAGTCGAACTCGCCGCCTGACTTCGACTCGATGGCGTCCTTGAGCGCGGCCAGCACTTCCTGGTTCTTGGCGCCCGGGTCGTGAGGCACATTGCGGCTGACCTGGCAAAACTGCGGCGCCTCGGCAGGCACGAAGTTATTGGTCAGCAGGTCCGTCAAGTCGAGCTTGCGCTGGGAGGGCGTGATGCCCTCGATCCTCTCGAGCAGGTCGGTGCGCCCGATCAGGTCGGTGAGCTGACGCACGCCGAGCAGCGACATCAATTCGCGAACCTCCTCGGCAATGAAGCGGAAGTAGTGCTTGACCATGTCGACGGTGCCCCGGAAATGCTCGTCGCGTAGATAGTCGTTCTGGGTGGCGACACCGGTGGCACAGTTGTTCAGATGACAGATGCGCAGGTACTTGCAGCCCAGCGCCACCATCGGTGCGGTGCCGAAGCCGAAGCTCTCGGCGCCCAGGATGGCGGCCTTGACCACATCGAGGCCGGTCTTCAGGCCACCATCCGTCTGCAGGCGAATCTTCTCGCGCAGGCCGTTGATGCGCAGCGCCTGATGCACCTCGGGCAGGCCCAGCTCCCAGGGGCTACCGGCATGCTTGATCGAGGTCAGCGGACTCGCCGCGGTACCGCCGTCGTAACCCGAGACCGTGATCAGGTCGGCATAGGCCTTGGCCACGCCGGTGGCGATGGTGCCGATGCCGGGTTCGGAGACCAGCTTGACCGACACCTGAGCGTCCGGATTGACCTGTTTGAGATCGAAGATCAGCTGCGCCAGATCCTCGATGGAGTAGATGTCGTGATGCGGCGGCGGCGAGATCAGCGTCACGCCGGGGACCGCATAGCGCAGACGGGCGATCAGCTCATTGACCTTGCCGCCCGGGAGCTGGCCGCCCTCACCCGGCTTGGCGCCCTGGGCGACCTTGATCTGCAACACCTCGGCGTTGACCAGGTAGTGCGGCGTGACGCCAAAACGCCCGGAGGCGATCTGCTTGATCTTGGAGGAGCGGATGGTGCCGTAACGGGCCGGATCCTCCCCGCCCTCACCGGAGTTGGAGCGGCCACCGGCTTCGTTCATGGCCTGGGCCAGGGACTCGTGGGCTTCCGGGGAGAGCGCGCCGAGGCTCATGCCGGCACTGTCGAAGCGCGGCAGCAGATCCTCAATGGGCTCGACCTCGTCGAGCGGCACCGACTCGTCAGCGGCCTTGAGGCCCAGCAGGTCGCGCAGCGTGGCCGGCGCACGCTCGTTGACCAGCGCGGCGAATTTCTTCCACTTGGCATAGTCGCCCTCCTGAACCGCTTCCTGGAGCGTCATGACCACGTCCGGATTGTAGGCGTGATACTCGTGACCGTGGACGTACTTGAAGAACCCGCCCTGGGAGACGCTCTTGCGCGGCGACCAGGCGTCGCGCGCCAGCAACTCCTGCTGCAGCTGCAACTCGCTGAAACCGGCCCCCTGGATGCGCGAGGCCATGCCGGTGAAGCACAGATCCATCACCTCCGAGGAGAGACCCACCGCTTCGAAGAGCTGCGAGCCGCGATAAGAGGCCAGCGTCGAGATACCCATCTTGGAGAGGATCTTGAACAGCCCCTTCTGCAGGCCCTTGCGATAGTTCTCGCGGGCGTCGGCCGGGTTGCCGACCAGCTCACCGGTACGGTGCATGTCGGCCATGACCTGGTAGGCCAGCCAGGGATATACCGCCGTGGCACCCACGCCGAACAGGACCGCCATCTGGTGCGCATCGCGCGCGTAGCCGGTCTCGACCACGATATTGGCCCGCGGGCGCAGCGCCAGGCGACCCAGATGATGATGCACCGCGCCCACGGCCAGCGCCGCGTGAATCGGCAGCTGCCCCTTGGGCAGCTCGGCGTCGGAGAGCACCAGCATCACCTTACCGTCGTGCACGGCCTGTTCGGCCTGGCGGCAGAGCTCGAGCAGCGCCTTCTTGAGCCCCATCTCCTCGTGGTCGTAGCCCAGCGACAGCGAGTGGCTGACGAATGCCGGATCATCCTGGTCGACCAGCGCGGCGAACTTGCGTGGCGACAGGATGGGCGTGGTCAAGATGATTCGATGGGCGTGTTCGGGCGTCGCCTTGAAGACATTGAGCTCGGCACCGATGCAGGTCTCCAGCGACATCACGATCGCCTCGCGCAGCGGGTCGATGGCCGGATTGGTGACCTGGGCAAACTTCTGGCGGAAATAGTCGGAAAGCAGCCGATGCTTGCCGGACAATACCGCCATGGGCGTGTCGTCGCCCATGGAACCCACCGCCTCCTGACCGCTCTCGGCCAGGGGGCGCAGTAGCTCGTCGCGTTCCTCAAAGCTGACCTGGAACATCTTCTGCTGCACGTTGAGCTGGTCGGTGTTCATGTTCTGGAAGCTCGCCAGCTCGGTCAGCGCCGATTCCAGGTACTGGGCCTCCTGCTTCAGCCAGCGCTTGTAGGGAAAGGCCGACTTCAATCGCTCGTCGATATCGGTGGTATGCAGCACCTCACCGGTCTGGGTATCGACGGCCAGGATCTGGCCCGGGCCGACACGGCCCTTGGCCACCACATCCTCGGGCTTGTAGCCGTAGGTGCCGATTTCCGAGGCCAGAGTGATGTAGCCGTTCTTGGTGATCACCCAGCGGGCCGGGCGCAGGCCGTTGCGGTCGAGCATGCAGACCGCCTGGCGGCCGTCGGTCATCACCACGCCGGCCGGGCCATCCCAGGGCTCCATGTGCATGGAGTTGTATTCATAGAAGGCGCGCAGGTCGCCGTCCATGATCTCGACGTTCTGCCAGGCCGGCGGCACCATCATGCGCACGGCACGGTGAAGCTCCATGCCGCCGGTGAGCAGCACCTCGAGCATGTTGTCCATGCTCGATGAGTCGGAACCGACGGTGTTGACGATCTCGTCGAGCTCGGCGATGTCGGGCAGGCGCTCGTTGACGAAATTCGTCTTGCGCGAATTCGCCCATCCGCGGTTGGCCTCGATGGTATTGATCTCGCCATTGTGGGCCAGCAGCCGGAACGGCTGGGCCAGCGGCCAGCGCGGCGCGGTGTTGGTCGAGAAGCGCTGGTGGAAGACACAGATGGCGGTTTCCATGCGCTCGTCACCGAGATCGGGATAGAAGGCCGGCAGATCCACCGGCATCATCAGCCCCTTGTAGGAAAGCACCTCGGAGGAGAGCGAGCTGACATAGAAGTCTTCATCATCGCTCAGTGCCTGCTCGGCACGCCGGCGGGCCATGAACAAATCGACATCGAAGTTGGCCTCGCCACCCTCGGCAGGCCCGACGAACAGCTGGCGAATACGCGGCAGGCATTCCAGCGCCATGGGGCCGCACACGCTCGGGTCCACCGGGACATCGCGCCAGCCATGCACCACCAGGCCGCGCTGCGTCAGTTCGGCTTCCAGGGTCTCGCGCCCACGCGCCTCGCGGTCGTCGTCGTCGGGCAGGAAGACGGCACCCACGGCATAGCGCTCACCCAAGGTCACATCCAACGCTTCCCGGGCCGCATGGCGCATGAAGGCATCGGGCATCTGCAGCAGCAGCCCGCAGCCGTCGCCGGTCTTGCCATCGGCCGCGATACCGCCGCGATGGGTCATGCAGGTAAGCGATTCGATCGCCGTCTTGAGCAGATCATGACTGACATCGCCCTGCATGTGGGCGATCAGGCCGAACCCGCAGTTGTCACGGAACTCACCAGGATGGTGGAGACCTCTGTTCATGAGCGTGCCTCGCGAAGGGGTATTTTTTTAGCAGCGGATAAGTGATATATTGGGAGGTTTATCTTATTTCATCGTGACAATAAAACTCATGCCGGCTGCAAGGCAAAAGGCCGACCAGCATAGCCAAATCCTGGCCCTTCACGCAATATCCGACTCATGTCCCACAGGGGAAAATTCGCTGAAAATCCGCGACTTGCACTTAGATGCAAGAAAAACCCTCTTCAGGTCAACGACTTGCAGCGAGCTCCGCCCGTAACGCTTGGCCAAACCTCGTTCACTAGACTTTCGTCTGAATATAGCGCCCAGCCCCATGCCGATCCGGCATGAGGTATGCGAATATATGCAGGAACGACACCCGCCATGACACGACGACGCCCACGCGAAGGTGGGCGTCGTGGCATCAGAAGCCGTCTCGGCTTCAGTCACGCGGAAACGCTTCAAGGCACTCGACCAGCGTTTCGGGTGGCGTCTCATCGTGAATGCAGGCATCACCGAGCGAGCGAAGCAGAATCAGCCGCAGCCGATGATCGAGATTCTTCTTGTCGCGGCGCATGAGATCCAGAAAGGCCTGCGTACCCATGTCGCCCGGTGCCTGTCGCGGCAGGCCCGCGGCCTCGAGAATGGCGCTGACCCGATCCACGTCGGCGGCACTGAGCCAATCCAGACGCGCCGAGAGGTCTGTTGCCATCAGCATTCCGGCCCCTACCGCCTCGCCGTGCAGCCAGTTGCCATAGCCCTGGTGCGCCTCGATAGCGTGACCGAAGGTATGCCCGAGGTTGAGCAGTGCCCGCACGCCCTGCTCGGTCTCGTCCTCGGCGACGATGGCGGACTTGATCGCACAGCTGCGCTCGATGGCCTGGGTCAGCGCGGCCACGTCCAGGTCGCGCAGTGCCGGCATTGACTCTTCCAGCCAGGCCAGGAAAGCGGCGTCGCGGATCAGACCGTACTTGATCACCTCCGCGAGGCCCGATGACAGCTCGCTGGGCGGTAGCGTCGCCAGGGTATCGGTATCGATCAGCACGGCCCGTGGCTGCCAGAAGGCGCCCAGCATGTTCTTGCCACGCGGGTGATTGACCCCGGTCTTGCCGCCGACGGAGGAGTCCACCTGAGAGAGCAGCGTCGTCGGCACCTGGACGAAGGCCACACCACGCTGGAAGCAGGCGGCGGCGAAGCCGGCCATGTCGCCGATCACCCCACCGCCGAGAGCGATCAGGGTGCAGCGGCGATTGAAGCCGACGTCGAGTAGCGCGTCCCAGATGCGCTCGACATGCGCCAGGTTCTTGGTCGCCTCACCATCAGGCAGCACCACCTCGCGAACGTCCAGATCAGCCGGCAATCCGGCCTTGAGGCGCTCAAGGTAAAGCGGCGCCACGACAGTATTGGTGACGATCATCACCTGATTTCCGGCCAGGTGTGGCGCGATCCAGCGAGGGTCGCCCAGCAGCCCGGGGCCGATGTGGATGGGGTAGCTGCGATCGCCCAGCGACACTTCGAGGGTACACCGAGCCTTGGGAGTAGCGGTCATGGTCAGGCCTTGCATTGTAAGGGGTCCACCAGACGAGTGACGCGCCGAACGATATCGTTGACCACCGAACGGGGGCCGCGACGATCGGTGCGCACGATGATATCGGCGGTCGCCCGGTAAAGCGGATCGCGCAGGGCGAACATCTCGCGCAGCACCGCCTCGCGATCCGGACGCTGAAGCAACGGCCGGTTGCGGTCTTTGGCGGTGCGCCGCAGCTGTTGCTCGACGGTGGTGAAGAGATAGATCACGGTGCCACGCGCGCTCAGGGTGCAGCGATTGGCCTTGCGCAGCACGGCGCCGCCGCCCGTGGCAATGACCACGCCCTCCAGACGGCTAAGCTCGTCGATCATCTGCGCCTCGCGGTCGCGAAACCCCGCCTCACCCTCCACGTCGAAGATCCATGGAATGTCGGCGCCACAGCGCGCCTGGATCTCATGATCACTATCATGGAAATCACGTGACAGTTCGGCCGCCAAGAGGCGGCCGATGGTGCTCTTTCCGGCTCCCATGGGGCCGATCAATATCAGGTTGGGTAGATCCTGCATCAGCGAATAGCCATACCGTCGTCGAGGATTCGAGGGGTAATGAATACCAACAACTCTACCTTATCGTTGGTGTTCTCGGTATAGCGGAAAAGGTTGCCCAGCACCGGCAGGTCACCCAGGAAAGGCGTCTTGAACAGGCTGCGCACCTCCTCGGTGGTGAGGATGCCCCCCAGCACCACGGTCTCGCCGTTGTCCACCAGCACCTGGGTCTCGATGGAGTTCGTGTCGATGGACGGCACGCCGTTGAACAACTGCCCGACGGTATCGTTGTTGATGACCAGATCCATGATGATGCGGTTGTCGGGGGTGATCTGCGGCGTCACTTCCAGTGACAACACGGCTTCCTTGAACTCGACATTGGTGGCGCCGCTGGAGGCGGCTTCCTGATAGGGAATTTCCGTGCCCTGCTTGATGACGGCGGCGCGCTGGTTGGCGGTGATCACCCGTGGTTGCGAGATGGTCTGACTCTTGCCTTCGCTTTCCAGGGCGCGTAGCTCGAGGTCGAGCAGGATATCTCCAGCCAAATAACCGAAGTTAAATGAAGTTAGAGGATCCCTGCTTCCAAGATCAACAGTCAACCCACCTCGTGTGAATAGCTCAGGACCACTTTCAGTAGTTTTTGAAATAGAACCATCAGCATTTACGGTGGTAGTAGTTGTGGTATTGGTTTGGACTGGTACTCCGTCAGTAAAACGTCCTCCTTCACTGCCGAGGAGAGGCCTACCTGTCGAGGCTCCAAATGCGTTGACCCCACTCCCAGACCTTGGGTGAGACGCACCCCAGTTGACACCAAGCTCCCGGGTCGCGCTGTCGCGGGCGATGACGATGCGCGCCTCGATCTGCACTTGTCGGACGGCAACATCCAGTCGATCCAGG
>Ga0136557_1002652_pt1 | contig 10184 bp, 8 predicted proteins | sample AntRauTorckE6832_FD_104796 | JGI IMG/M metagenome (GOLD analysis project Ga0136557, IMG submission 104796) | Saline lake microbial communities from Rauer Islands, Antarctica - Metagenome Torckler E6 #832 | ecosystem: Environmental > Aquatic > Non-marine Saline and Alkaline > Saline | place...
GCTGGAAGGTGATCGGAATTGTGGCGTTGACCAGCGCCGGGGTAACCGTGCCAGGTATCGCGCGGGCGCTGGGACAATCGCGCCAGGCTGTGCAGCGAATCACTGACGTGATGCAGGTCGATGGTCTGGTGCGCTATAAAGTCAATCCCCGCCACAAGCGTTCGTCTTTGGTGCAACTGACCGATCACGGCCAGCAGGTATATAATGAACTGCGTTCAGTGCAGGACCCGTGGGCTATCGGCCACACCGAAGACACGCCGGTCGATGAGCTGGAAACGGCTTTGCGTCTGATGCAACGTTTCATCAACAGGATGGAGTAGGCTGTGGGCTTTCCTCTATATACGGCGAGTCAGGTGCGCGCCATCGATCAACAGCTGATCGCCGCCGGCACACCGGGAATCAAGCTTATGCAGCGTGCAGCCGAGGCGGCGCTGACAGCATTGCGCCAGCGCTGGCGGCACACCTCAGGGGTTGTCATAGTCTGCGGCACGGGCAATAACGGCGGTGATGGCCATGCCCTGGCTGGTTTGGTCAGGCAAACCGGAGGCACGGTGCATTTGCTGCAGATCGGTGATAGGGCTGACCTTACCGGTGACGCTTTGCAGGCATCGGTAAACACAGCGGTTCTTGGTGTCGAGGCTGCACCCTACAGTGCTGAACAGCTGTCGGAGCTCCTGGCACAATACCGGGATAAACAGCTTGTCATTGTCGATGCCATGCTCGGTACGGGTTTCCATGGGGTTCTGCGCGACGACTTCGCCGATGCCGCAAAGCAGATAAATGCCAGCACACAGCCCGTGCTGGCAATGGACATTCCCAGTGGGGTAAATGCAGATACAGGTCATGTGGCCGGTGAAGCAGTCAGAGCCAGTGCTACGGTGAGCTTTATCGCCCGCAAGCGAGGACTGTATACCGGCAGTGGCCCGGATTACGCGGGCGAGATCGTATTTGATGACTGCGGCGCTGGGTCTGTGGCCGTCGAGCTTGACACGCCAACAGCGCAAGCGATTGATGTCGATCTGCTAAATGCGGTGCTGCGTCCACGTGCCCGAACAGCACATAAAGGGCAGGCCGGCAGTGTGCTGGTGATCGGTGGCGACACCGGGTCCGGAGGAGCTGCGATCATGGCAGCGGAGGCTGCAGCGCGATGTGGTGCTGGCACGGTCAGTCTGTTGACCCGGCCAGCGCATGTGGCGGCGGTGCTGGCGCGGCGACCGGAAATCATGGTCTGCGGATTGGATGCATGGCAGGCAGAGACAGGTCTACTGGCGCAGCGCCTGGTGGAAAAAGCCTCGGTGCTGGTGATTGGCCCCGGACTGGGGCAGTCGGCGTGGTCCAGAGAACTGCTGCAGCAAAGCGTGATGTGGGCAGTTGCGCTGGGCAAACCTCTTGTACTGGACGCAGATGCACTGAACCTGGCCGCTCAGGATGATAGATTCTGGTCTGAGTCGGCCCCGCTGTCGCAACGACGGAGCTGGGTAATCACGCCGCATCCGGGCGAAGCTGCCAGGCTGCTGGCGACGACCACGGCCCAGGTACAGTCGGATCGGTTTGCTGCTGTTGCCCAGTTGCAGGCCACAACTGGCACGGTATGTTTGCTCAAAGGGGCCGGTTCGCTGCTGGCGTTCGCCCCGGACACGGATTCGACACTTGATGCAGGTATTCCGATAGACGTTTGCATTGAAGGCAACCCCGGCATGGCAACGGGCGGCATGGGTGACATACTGACTGGCGTGATCGCGGCGTTGATAGCGCAGGGTTTGTCGGCGGCAGACGCTCTGCGCTGCGGCGTCTGCGCCCATGGGGAAGCCGCAGATGTTGCAGCTGCGGCTTGCGGAGAACGCGGTTTGCTGGCCACTGATTTATTACCGATACTTTCCAGGGTGTTGAATGTCCAGGATAAATGAATCCTCCTCATTCGCTCTCGCGGACGATGATGAAACTCAGGCTTTTGGTGCCTGCCTGGGTCATGCGCTGGCCTCGCAGGGCGCAATCATTTACCTTTGTGGTGACCTGGGTGCGGGCAAAACTACGCTTGGCCGGGGCCTTATTCGGGGGCTTGGGTACCAGGGGGCAGTCAAAAGTCCGACCTATACCCTGGTTGAACCTTACGAATGTTTTGACTTTCCTCTCTATCACTTTGATCTGTATAGACTAACGGACCCAGAGGAGGTAGAATTTCTCGGCGTTGATGAATACTTCGTGCCGCCGGCTGTCTGCCTGATCGAATGGCCGAGCCGTGGGCAGGGTTTTCTACCGGCGCCAGACCTGATTATCAGGCTGGAAATCACAGGCAAGGGACGACGTCTGATATGTGAAGCTGACAGTCCCACTGGCCATGAAATCGCTGATCGCTTACGGGCTTTGTTGCAAAATGCGGGAATACAGGAATTGCCACCACAAGACTGATATCGCGTTCCTGCTGCGGGCGGCCTGGCTGCGCGTGCTGTTGAGTGCTGTGCTGCTGTCACCGGCCACGTTGGTTGCCGGTGACATTCGTGATTTGCGGGTATGGCGTTCGCCCGATTACACCCGAGTCGTGATAGATGTCGATAGCCGTGTCGAATACAGTGTTTTTGTGCTGGATAACCCGCACCGGGTCGTCATAGATGTCAGTGACTCCCGTATGCGTGTGGATGTGGCGCAGGTAGATGTGCGAGACAGCCCGGTCAAATCTGTGCGCAGCGCGGCGCGTAACCAGAGCGATACGCGCATCGTGCTCGATATGGCTGGTGCGGTAAATCCTTCCAGTTTCACCTTGCCACCCAGTGATGAATTTGGCGATCGCCTGGTCGTGGACCTCTACAACATAGGTGCAGAGTCGCCGTCGCGGCCAAGCGAAGTTGCCCCTGACACCTCCGCTATGCAGCAAACCATCGCATCGTCAAGCCAGCGTAATATTGTGGTTGCCATTGATGCCGGGCATGGTGGTGCTGATCCGGGCGCGATCGGTTACGACGGACGTATCCGCGAGAAAGACGTGGCATTGGCAATATCGCGGGCCGTGTACGAGCGTTTAAGCAATATTCCCGGCTACGAGCCGGTGATGATCCGGCAGGGCGACTACTATGTCCGTCTGCAACAAAGACCGCAGCTTGCGCGGCAGAATCGTGCTGATATTTTCCTGTCCATTCATGCCGATTCATTCAGCACGTCGCGGGCCGAAGGGGTGACGGTTTACGCCTTGTCACAGACGATAGCCGAAGATGAAAATATTCGTCGCGTGGCTGAGAAAGAAAACTCGGCAGACTTGCTGGGTGGCGTGTCAGGTGATACCAGCCTGAAAAATTTTGAAGATGACCTGGCGTTAACCCTGCTCGATCTGTCCATGGCCTGGAGCATCGAACAAAGTGTGGCCGCCGGCTCTTATATTCTCAATTCCATTGGCACCGTTGCAAAACTGCGTCGTGATGCGCCACAGCAAGGAAATCTGTGGGTTTTGCGCTCGCCAGATATTCCGTCCCTGTTGATTGAAACAGGCTATCTGTCTAATCCGAATGAGGCACGACAGCTGACTTCTGCCGGCTATCAGCGACGTCTGGCCGACGCCATTGTGCAGGGCACGATGAATTATTTCTACGAGCGCCCTCCCGAAGGGACACTGGTCGCCTGGCAGAAAGCGAATAACCGGGGGCCTGATCGTCAATACGTGGTGCAAAGAGGTGACAGCCTGTCGCTGATTGCACAGCGCCATAATGTAAACATGTCGCAACTGCGCGCCGCTAACAAGCTGCGCGGCGATATCGTTCAGCTGGGCCAGAGCCTGACCATTCCGGGTGGTGGCTTGATGCCGATTGTTTCTGCGCCGCCTCAAGTGTCGGAGCACACCATCAGTCGCGGGGAGACATTGTCTGGCATTGCTCAGCGATATCGCGTGAGTTTACCTCGTCTGCGCGAGGCAAACGATCTGCGCAATGATACAATTCGCGTCGGGCAGGTCCTGTTGATTCCTGCTTTCTGACAGACTCGTATGCCGAGTCCTCGAGAGTCCGCCACGCCACTGAGCGGACAGATGCCCAAGCCGAACAGGTCTGCTCATGAAAAGAATTGCATTGCTCAGCCAGCGGCTGGCGAACCAGATTGCCGCCGGAGAGGTAGTCGAGCGGCCGGCGTCCGTGGTCAAAGAGTTGCTTGAGAACAGCGTTGATGCGGGTGCTGCCCGTATTGACGTGGAGGTGGAGCAGGGTGGTAGCAAGCTGATCCGAATTCGCGATGATGGCCAGGGTATTAACAAGCAGGACCTGGCGCTTGCCTTGAGCCGTCATGCTACCAGCAAGATTGTCGCCCTTGATGATCTGGAAAATATCGCCAGCCTCGGATTTCGCGGGGAGGCCCTGGCCAGCATCAGCTCCGTGTCGCGCTTGTTGCTGGCATCTCGTGCTGTTGATGCGATCGACAGTGGTGGCTGGCAGGTAGAAGCCGCGGGGCAGGAAATGACACCAACGCTGGCGCCGGCGGCGCATCCTCAGGGCACCACCGTCGAGGTTCGTGACCTGTTCTTCAACACCCCGGCGCGCAAAAAGTTCCTGCGCACCGAAAACACAGAATTCGGCCGTATTGATGAAGTTGTCAAACGTGTCGCCCTCAGTCGTTTTGAGCTGGCGTTTTCGCTTCGTCATAATCAACGCACCGTGCATCAGCTGCATGCCGCGCAGACCATGCAGGAAAAGCAGCGACGCATCGGCCTGGTGTGTGGTCCGGCTTTCATGGAACATGCTGTTTATATTGATATCGAAGCATCCGGCTTGCGGCTTTGGGGATGGGTATGTCTGCCGACATTTTCACGCAGTCAGCCTGATTTGCAGTATTTCTACGTTAACGGTCGTGTGATTCGCGACAAGCTGGTCTCGCATGCGGTGAAGCAGGCTTACCGGGACGTTCTGTTCCATGGCCGCCATCCAGCCTTTGTGCTTTACCTTGAGTTGCAGCCGGCGATGGTCGATGTCAATGTGCATCCCACCAAGCACGAAGTCCGCTTTCGGGATCAGCGCCTGGTTCATGACTTTCTGTTTCGCTCACTGCATAAAGCGCTGGCAGATGTAAGGCCGGCGGACCATATGGCCCCGTCTGCTGCCGCCGAAGAGTACTCGCCGACCGACACTGCAGGTCAGCAGTCACCGGTGCAGCAAGTGCCGCTGGGTTTGCGTCTTGATGAGGCTACAGGTGAGCTGTATGCACCTCCGGATACGCGGTCCGTTGCCTACCCGGGTACTTCCTCAGGCGCTGGCGGAGCAGCGGTGGGCGCTGGTGCTGGCGGCGATCGGCCGGGCTGGCGGCAAAGCACGGCGCCGGTGCTCAGTCTGGCGGATCAGTCAGCGCTTTATCAGCGCTTGAGTGAGGATGCAGAGGTGCCTCCGCTGGGCTATGCGCTAGCGCAGCTGCATGGTGTTTACATTCTGGCGCAAAACCAGCACGGGCTCATTGTTGTCGATATGCACGCCGCGCACGAGCGCATCACTTATGAGCACATGAAACATGCCAGTGATAATCAAAGTATAAAAGCGCAGCCATTGCTGGTGCCGATTTCGATTGCCGTCAGTCAGGCGGAAGCGGAATGTGCCGAGGCCCAGGCGGATGAATTGGCTGCATTGGGTTTTGACATCGCCCGTGTTGCCGAGGAATCGGTCATTGTGCGCCAGGTGCCCAGTATTCTTGCGCGCGCGGACATCGAGCAACTGGTGCGTGATGTGTTGGCTGATGTCAGGGAACATGGCCGTAGCGAGCGCATCAGTGCTTATCGTGACGAATTGTTGTCGACCATGGCCTGTCATGGGTCGGTGCGTGCCAATCGGCAACTGGGTATAGCTGAAATGAATGCGTTGCTGCGTGACATGGAGCGCACAGAGCGCAGCGGGCAGTGCAATCACGGCCGGCCCACCTGGGTCTACCAGAGCATGCCCGACCTGGATAAACTTTTTTTGCGTGGGCAGTGATAATCCGCGGACAAGAGGTCACCAGGGTATGGCGTTGATCGGGCGTAACTGCCCAGCTATTTGTTTGATGGGCCCTACGGCTTCGGGCAAGACCGCACTGGCCATAGAGCTGGTGCAACGTTTCCCGTTTGAGATTATCAATGTCGATTCGGCTCAGGTATACCGCGGCATGGATATCGGCACTGGCAAACCCGATGCCGCCACGCTGCAAGTGGCCCCGCATCGTCTGATCGACATCCTGGATCCGGCGCACAGCTATTCAGCGGCCAGGTTTCGCGCTGATGCCATTCGCGAAATGGCTGACATTCGCCGGCTCGGCCGCATCCCCTTGCTGGTCGGTGGCACCATGCTTTACTTCAAGGCTCTGCGCGACGGCTTGGCGGTGCTGCCCGAGGCAGACCCTGTGGTCCGTGCGCAGATCAGTGCCATGGCGCAACGAGACGGTTGGCCTGCCGTGCATGCCCGCCTGGCGGCTGTAGACAAGGTTGCCGCAGAACGGATCCATCCCAATGATCCACAGAGATTACAAAGAGCGCTTGAAGTATTTATGGTGTCCGGCTGGTCCATGACTGACTTGCAGGCGAGGAATCCTGCGGCAGAGCGTTTATCCGAAGAACTGTTATTTGTGTCGATCCAGCCGACAGCGCGCAGCGTATTACATTTGAAGATTGAGCGCAGATTCCGGCAGATGCTAGACAATGGTTTGTTGGACGAGGTGCAGTCACTTTACCAGCGGGGAGACCTGCACAACGGTCTGCCGGCGATCAGAAGCGTCGGTTACCGGCAAGCCTGGCAGCATCTGGACGGCGAAATCAGCTTTGATGCAATGGTGGAAAGAGGTATCATCGCCACTCGACAGCTGGCTAAACGGCAGATGACCTGGCTACGAAGCTGGGGTAACGTGCACAATTTCGACAGCGAAAGCCCAGAAACAATGGCTAAGGTCTTGAAATTGGTCCGTTCGATCTCCATATAAATGCTACAGAAAGAATGATGAGTGATTGGATCAAAAGGTTGCTGGGCGAATTCATACTGTTGTTTAACGTTTTTAGCTGAATTTTTTAAGGAGAATATCAATGTCAAAAGGGCATTCCCTACAAGACCCTTTCCTGAATGTGCTGCGGAAAGAGCGTATTCCGGTTTCCATCTATCTTGTCAGCGGCATCAAGCTGCAAGGCCAGATCGAGTCGTTTGATCAGTTTGTTATTTTACTGAAGAATGCGGTTAACCAGATGGTGTACAAGCACGCGATTTCCACTGTTGTTCCGGCTCGTACGGTGAAGATCCCGACCACGAGCGGCGACGAATTCACTCACGAAGACGATGAGTCTGTACCAGGTAATATGGCCTGAATCGAGGGCATGATTGTTTTTTGAGCGTCCCGAGGGTGGAGAATCCTCAATTCTTGTTCACATAGATATTGATTCTGAACGCGAACAGGAAGACCCCGTAGAATTTGATGAACTGGTGCGCTCATCCGGCGCCGACCCGGTAGCCTTTATTAAAGGCAGCCGGAAGGCGCCGGACGCGCGTATATTTGTGGGCACAGGTAAGCTGGCGGAAATCGCTGCAGCGGTTCAGGAGCACGAAGCCGAACTCGTGCTGTTCAACCATTCGCTGTCGCCCAGCCAGGAGCGAAACCTCGAGCAGGAACTCAAATGCCGGGTGCTGGACCGCACCGGCCTGATCCTTGATATTTTCGCACAGCGAGCCCGGACCCACGAGGGTAAGCTGCAGGTGGAGCTCGCTATGCTGCAGCATACCGCGACACGCCTGAAGCGCGGCTGGACGCACCTGGACAGACAAAAAGGCGGAGTCAACCTGCGAGGCGCCGGCGAGACTCAGCTGGAGATGGACCAGCGCATGATTCGTCAGCGCATCAAGAATATCAACAAGAGCCTGGAGAAAGTGCGTGGCCAGCGTGAGCAGGGCCGCCGGTCGCGCAGGCGCGCCGAAACGCCGGTGGTATCTCTGGTCGGGTACACCAACGCGGGTAAATCTTCTGTGTTTAATACGATTACCAGCGCTGGTACTTACACGGCTGACCAGCTGTTCGCCACACTCGACGCCACCTTGCGCCGCATCCAGTTACCCTCGTTCGGTGAGGCGGTGCTGGTTGACACGGTAGGTTTTATAAGCCACTTGCCGCACAAGCTGGTGCAGGCGTTCAGGGCAACGCTTGAGGAAACCGTGCAGGCTGACCTGCTGCTGCATGTGGTCGATGTTGCTAATGATGCGCACGACTACTACATAGAGCAGGTCAATGAGGTGCTGACCGAAATTGGCGCAGACGATATACCTTGTCTCCAGGTGCTCAATAAAATCGATCTGGCACAAGGGTTTCAGCCCAAGGTGGATCGCGGCGAAGACGGCAAACCGAACCGGGTCTGGGTGTCTGCCAAGACGGGTGCGGGCATTGATCTGTTGCTGGCTGCCATCAGTGAAATGCTAAGTGAAGACGTTGTGCAGCAAGCGCTGACCATCAGTTCGTATGAGGGACGCCTGCGTGCACGACTTTATGCCCGGGGCGCGGTTACCACCGAATCCACCAATGACAAAGGGCAGGTCGTACTGCAGGTCAAGCTGCCCAGGCTGGACTTCGAGCGCTTGTTACAGGAAGAACGCCTGTCGCACGAAAAGAGCCTGTCGCACGATTAATGACTATATGACTGGCACCCGGCAAGTCGTACAATGTGGATCTGTCCTTCTGGCCAGACTTTGCATGCTTGTCTGAAAAGCTGGGTTAATGTGCAATAATTCGTTAAAATCAACTGGCATTCGCTGGGTATGGAGTAAACGATGGCTTGGAATGAACCTGGAAACAAAGGTAAAGACAATGATCCCTGGGGCAGCGGCGGCGGCGGCGGCGGCGGCGGTGGTGGTCAACGTGGTGGTGATAATGGTCCACCCGACATAGATGAACTGATCAAGAACCTGAGCAAAAAGTTCAATGGCCTGTTTGGCGGCAAGGGAGGCAGTGGCTCCTCTGGCGGCGGTGGCGGCAGCGCCGGCGCATCTGCCGGGCTGTTCGGTGGTTTGGTGGTGCTTGCTGTCGTCGTGTGGGCGGCAATGGGCTTCTACACCATCGATGAAGCGGAGCGAGGCGTTGTCTTGCGCTTCGGTGAGCTGCGCGATGAAGTGGTGATGCCTGGTTTGCGCTGGAATCCGCCATTGGTGGACGAGGTGCAGAAAGTCAATATTTCCCGCGTCAACACCCGCTCCTACTCCAACGACATGCTGACGACCGACGAGAATATCGTCACTGTGTCGCTGTCGGTCCAGTACATTGTGACCGATCCTATTCAGTACGTGGTTAGCGTGCGCGACCCTCAGGCCGGTCTGGATCAGGCTGTTGAGTCGGCTATTCGTCACGTTGTGGGTGGCACAACCATGGACCGTGTGCTGACACAGGGCCGTGCCGAGGTGGCGACAGAGGTGCGTGAGCGCGCCCAGTCGTACATGGAGAATTACCAGACCGGTATCATGGTGACGCAGGTCAACGTGGAAAACGCCCAGCCGCCGGTTGCGGTGCAAGGTGCGTTCGATGATGTCATCCGTGCCCGCGAGGACGAACAACGCGTGCAGAACCAGGCACTGGCCTATGCCAACCGGGTCATTCCGGAAGCGCGTGGTGAAGCCCAGCGCATTATCGAGCAGGCCAATGCCTATCGGGATGAAGTGGTTGCGCAATCGGAAGGTGAAGCCTATCGTTTTGAGCAATTGCTGACCGAGTATCAGATTTCACCTGAAGTGACCCGGGAGCGTATCTACATTGATGCGATTCAGGAAGTGCTGCGGAATTCAAGCAAGGTACTTATCGATGTTGAAGGCGGTAATAATATGATGTTCCTGCCGCTGGACCGCATGATGCAGCAGGCAGGCACCGGCGCCACAGGCGGCGGTTTGAACGGTCTGCAGCTTAACAGCCAGCAACTCCGTGAACTTGCCGATCAGGTCAGTCGCGAAATTTCAGCCCAATCAACCACGGACCGGTCTCGAACGCAGATGCCGGCAAGGGGGCCTCGTTAATATGAAAAATTTTGTCGCAGGTGCAGTTTTATTTCTCATCGTGGTGATTGGCGCCAATTCGATTTTTGTCGTCAAGGAGACCGAACGGGCAGTGATGCTACAATTCGGTAATATCGTGGAAACCGATATCCCGTCTGGTCTGCACTTCAAAGTTCCTTATGTGAACTCGGTGCGCAAATTCGATGCCCGTATCCTCACCGTGGATGCCACTCCGCAACGCTA
>Ga0136557_1002657_pt1 | contig 10177 bp, 5 predicted proteins | sample AntRauTorckE6832_FD_104796 | JGI IMG/M metagenome (GOLD analysis project Ga0136557, IMG submission 104796) | Saline lake microbial communities from Rauer Islands, Antarctica - Metagenome Torckler E6 #832 | ecosystem: Environmental > Aquatic > Non-marine Saline and Alkaline > Saline | place...
TACTCCGCCTGCAGAAGCACTTCTTTGCTCTTGGCATACAAAGTGGTATTGCTGACCAGTATGTTCTTGTTATGGAACACAGGGCTCACGCCATCAGGTACGGGAAGAAAGTGCCCATAACGAGCGCCGGCCTCAATAGCAATCAACTGTGCGGCGGCAAAATCCCAGACGCTCAGATTTTCGTAATACACATCCAGTCGCCCCGCCGCTACCCAGCAAATATCCAGGGCGGCAGAACCCATACGCCGCAAATCGGCACAGTGCGTCAACATAACACCGACGCGCCGGATCAAAGGTGCCATATCACTTTTGTCATAAGGAAAGCCTGTTGCGAACAACGCGCGCCGCAGATCGGTTTTCTGCGCCACTTGAATCGGCTTTCCGTTTAGAGTTGCACCCAGTCCTTTAGTGGCACAGAACATCTCGTTGTTATAGGGGTTGTAAACGACACCGGTCTGCAACACACCATCTACCAGCCAGGCGATTGACACCGCCGAGTGCTGATGACCATGGGCATAATTTACCGTGCCATCAATCGGGTCGATCACCCACAGCGGGCCTTCCAGTTGGCTTAGTTGCGCCAGGTCCGGCGCCGACTCCTCGGCCAGAATCTGGTGCCCGGGATAACGCGCACGGATGGCATCGCAGATAAGTTTATCCGCTTTGATATCTGCCTCGGTCACCAGCTCCTGTCCTGCATGCTTGAAATGCGATTCCGGACCGTTGCCACGCTGCAGCTCGGCCAGCATCAGGGCACCTGCCTCGCGAGCGATATGCTTGCTGAAAGCCAATACCTCAGCAACCGGCACCGGCGGTCTGTCGATAAAGTAATACGCGTAGTCCAGCACCTGGCCATTGATCTCTTTTTGCGTTTCATGGGAGAAACGTGCGCCCACTTTTTCGGAGCCGCGACGAGAGCGCCAGTTATCTTTACCGATATGGAACCAGACCCGCCCGACCCACTTGAAGGCGTGATCAAGCATCAATGCTTTCATTTCGCGATTGGTCGCCCCGCCCCAGCGGCTGCGCGCCAGGAATGTGAAGCCGATCGCAATCTGCTCTGCCACCGGGTCCCACTCGTAATAACGCGAGCAACCGACTATGTCGCCCGTTTCATTGTCGAGGGCCACCAGTGCGCTGCCTGATGCCAGCGCGCCACCGAAGTAACGCTCTTCAAACGCTTCGCGCTGATAGCGCTCCGGGTCGGGGTGCAGCTCCCAGATCAACGGATCGCTGGCCGCCGCATACAAAGAATCAAGATCCCCCTCGCGAAGTGGCCGCAAGGTAATTGTTTTGCCCGTCAAGGTGGGTTGAAAATCAAACGCTTCGCGCTGTGTCATGCTGTGATCCTGTTTGGTGCATTGCTGTTTCCTCTCCGGCTTTTTCAAGGGTAAATCCTTCGTCCAGCCAGCCCGTGATGCCGCCGATCATTTTTTTCACCGGCCGCTGCAGTTTCGCCAGCCTTAGTGCAGCCTTGTCGGCACCATTGCAATGCGGTCCAGCGCAATACACAACAAACAGTGTCCCCTCTGCAAAGGCGCGCAGGTTGTCATCATTGATTCGGCTATGCGGCAGATTCACAGCGCCGGCAATATGACCACTGCGAAACAGCTCCTCACCGCGCACATCCAGCAACACGAAGTCTGTGCGCGTGTTGCTGATTGCGTGGTGGACGTCCCAACAGTCTGTCTCGAACTGCAGCAAACGTTCAAAATGTGCCAATGCATCCGCGCTGGGCGCCGCGGCTGGCCGGGAGACCGCCGAGCTTGTTGGTCGTGCATTTTTACTGATTGGTTTCCTGACCGACATCATAGTACCTCCTGCAGTAACGTTAATGAACTCAGGGCAATTATTATCCTGTGCCCACGCTGTTACCATTGGGTTAATCGCTACTCTTCGTCAATATCAAGCCATGACTCACGTTGCCATACTGACCTGTACTGACACCGCCCTGTTCGAGCTGACAATATCACCGGTGTCGACCCAACGCACATCGTCAACCACTGTCAGTGCCGCGAACGATGCGCAAACTTCGGCCTGGTCATACACATAGATGCCTATCTTCATATCAGACCCCCTGGTCCGGCAGCACCTTACCGGGCACCCACCAGACAAAAACAGCCATGCCGATGAGCTCTACCAGTGACTGAAAAACGATTGTCACTGCCGCCAGCTCATAGCCCGCCGGCAATGCCAGTGCCAATGGCAGCACGACAAAGGAATTACGTGTACCCAGGCTGAACACCAGGGTACGCCCGTGCGTCACCGGCAACCGAAACAACCGAGACAGCAGGCGTGCCAGCATTGCTGTCAGCAACAGATAAGCACAGAACACCAGCAGCAACAGCCCGAACAGATGTACAGATGCGGCCACCCGTTCAAACTGCGTGGTCGCGATCAAAAAAACAACCAGCATCAGCAGAGGCACTGGCAGCATTGCTAAAAACCTCGCTGACGCAACACGCTCTTGTTTCTGGGCTACCCAGCGCTCGGTTATATACGCCAGACAAAACGGCAATGCGATCAGACAGACAAAGGCTAACAGCATTTCCCGGCGCGCTGCCACCACCACAACAAGCTCGCCGAAAAACAACCAGATATACACGGGCAACAACAATGCCTGCAGCAACAGGCTGACAGGTAAAAATGCAACAGCCTGACGCACATCGCCACGCCCCTGATGTACGAATGCGACAAACCAGTCGGTACACGGCAGCAACAATACCAGAGCAACGCCAAGACGAATGGCGGGATCACCCGGTAACAATGGCAACAGACACCAAACCAATACCGGCACCAACAGGAAATTGGCTAACACCGCCGTGGCAAGAAACCGACCATGGCGAATGGTCTTGTGTACGCCAACCAGCGGAGCCTGGGTAAACGTTACGTACAGCAGCACTGCCAGTGCCGGCCAAAGCAGACCGGCCAAAGCTTCAGGCATGGAGTACGAAGATGCTGCCAGCGCCAGACCGGTAGCGATCGCGGCGAGATAAAACGCAGCCTGCCATTTTTCCAATATATTAAAAATATTCGACATAACCCGGTGCTAGGGCGGACTCCCCGCTGCAGACAGAACAGACACATATCGACTCAGAATCTCTATATCGACAGCATCCAGCTGTAATGCAAATGCCGGCATCTCTACCCCACCGCGCTCAATGATGCTGCGATTGCGCACCGGATCAGGCAGATCCACCAGAACCGGCGCAGAGCCACCAATGACTCCCCGCCCTTGTGCACCATGGCAGCCGGCACAAAGCCGGGCGAAATGCCGGGCCGCCAGCGCGTCCTCCGCATCCGTCAGTGTGACCTTTGGCGCTTCGGCGCTATTGCCCGAGTCTGTGCCCGCCTCTGTGGTCACATTAAAGGCCGCGACCGAAGCCGCTTGTGGCAGGGCCAGCGCCACCAGTTCTGCCGGATGTTCAGCGCTGGCCACCGCGATCACGATATACTGATAGCCATTGTGGAAGTACGTCATCGGCGCGCCGGAGGCCTTCGCGGGCAATTCAATTTCTGCCACTACATCACCGGTGGTCTTGTCGTAAGCCCGGAACATGGGACCACCTGGATCACCACTGAGGTGGCCGGCTTCTGCCAGGAATAACAGGGTGGCGGTTGCCAGCGGCGACGGCCGGATCATCGGGTGACCCATGTTTTCGAAATCCAGACCCAGCCCCTGAAGATCGGGGTGTTCCTGGATATAGTCTGATGCCGGACCGATACTGCGTGACCAGATGTGTCGCCCCCGGTTCATGTCGGTGGCTGTCACCAGGCTCCAGGGTGGCCGCGTGACAGGCAGGCCCCGCGGCCCCTGAATGAACACCGATGGCGCTCTCAGATACTGCCAGTCGGTCAGCGCCGGATCAGGCGTCAGCAGCGCAGCAGCCATCGGGGCATTGCGCAGAGGCACGAACATGTTGCCTGTTTGTGGATCAAATGCGGCGCCGTTCCAATTGGAACCGCCCTGATAGCCCGGGCTGACCCAGGTACCCTGGGTGCCTCCTTCGCGCCGCGGCGACGGCGGCGTGTAGATCGGCCCGCGGACAAACCGGGAGGCAATCTCCAACGCTTCTGCGCGCAGCGCAGGCGTGAAGTCTAGCAGCTCGTGCTCTTGGTAACCCTGACTCAGATAAGGTTCTGGCAGAGTCGGAAACGGCTGGGTCGGCGAGGCCCGTTCACCGGGAACCTCGCTGGGTGGCACCGGTCGCTCTTCAATCGACCACACCGGCTCTCCCGTGAGCCGGTCAAACACGAATGACATGCCTTGTTTGGTCAGCTGGGTTACGGTTTTGATACGCCGGCCGTCGACCACAATATCTCCCAGAATCGGCGCCGCTGGCGGGTCATAATCCCAAAGGCCGTGATGCGTCAACTGGTAATGCCAGACCAGTTTACCGGTGCGACCGTCAAGACAAACAAGGCTTTGTGTAAACAGATTGTCGCCTTGGCGATGCCCGCCGTAAAAGTCATTGGAACCGGCCTCGACAGGCAGATAGATGTAACCGGTTTCGGTATCAACACTCATCATGGACCAGACGCCGGCGTTGCCGGTGTAGCCCCAGGCGTCATCAAGCCAGCTGTCATGCCCGGGCTCGCCCGGTTGCGGAATGGTATTGAAGCGCCACACCATCTCGCCCGTGCGGACATCGTAACCCCGGATGTGCCCAGGCGTCGCTTTCATGTTCGGCGCGGTAATGGCCCCCACGACTTGGGCAACTACAACATCGCCGACAATGGCGGGCGGCGATGATGAACCCACCGAGTCGGCATCTGAGCCATCAGGAAACAAACCCTCGCGCAACATGACGGCACCGTTCTCTCCGAATACAGGATCGGCAAGCCCGGTCCGCACATCAATGGCCAGCAGACGTCCATCCAGCGTGTTGTGAAAAATGCGGGCGTCGTCGCCATCGCGCCAGTACGCCAGCGACCGGCTGCCCAGGCCCAGTCCGCGATCGGCAACGCTGGCAGGAACTGGCGTATAACGCCAGATTTCCTGCCCGGTGGCCGCGTCGAGCGCCACCACCTGATGCTGCCCCGAGGGTACATACAGAACACCATCAACCATCAAAGGCGTCGCTTTCAGGTTACTGTCCGGACGATCCCCCAACGGCAACGCACGCCAACGCCAGGCCAGCTGAAGGTCAGCGACGTTGCCCGCATTAATCTGTTCCAGGGCCGAATACCGGGTAAAGCCAGGGTCGCCGCCCCAGGTATGCCATTCCCCGTCAGGCGCGCCGTATTGAGAAAGGGCCTGAACCGGTGCCAGCGCCAACAGGACAGCGACAACAACAATATTGCCCGTGTTACAGACGTGTCGACTCATGCCTGCCTCTTTATTATTGTTTGTGTGCGAATGCACCGCGTCAGTTGAGTGCCTTTTGTTCCACAATTTCCTGCAGCCTTGCCACGGAGGCTTCCAATGCATCCCTCGCCTCATCATCGGCTGACACCTTGGACAGAACGAAATACGCTGTGCGGGCTACCTGACGCCACCTTGGATTGGAGGGCAACTTGTCGAGCGACAGATAACGATTCATTGAACGTGTACGCAATCGCCCGTTGTCAATACTGACACTCCAGATCCGGCTCTTTTCAGCCAGGTCAATAATCGACTCCCCGGTTACCTTCTGCCAATAATAGTGGCAATCCTGCATAACCTTGACCAGAGCTTCACGGTAGTTTAACTCACTGTCATCATCACCCGGCAGCACGGTACCAGACAGGTGATTGATCAGTTTGTCGATATTGCCAAGCTCGGCAACAAGGTCTTTGTGCTTGCGGAGATCCTCCGGTTTTATCTGCGACAAGTACACACCCAGCAACTGAGTGCGCTCAACATTACGATTTACTTCGTCGATAATCTGGGGCAGGCTCAATGTATCCGGCGCATCCAGTTGCTCGCCCTGACTTACCTGCTGCCCGATCCCAGTTTCAAACACCAGCAAATAGAATTCCTGATCGAGCTGACTCAGCGTCATCAGGCAGAACCGCCCACGCGTTGACTCCAGCTCAAAGTCAAAATACTCGGTGTTACCGGGTCGGGATATTTTGTCTTCATTAAATGGAAAGTGCACAGCATCCGCCAGTGCAGGCGAGCGCGGCAGCAACTGATCAGAGACCCTGTTGACCGATTGCCGGATACAACTGTCCGCGCTAACCTGCAACAGAACTTCGGCAGCATTGTTGATAAAGATAACAACACCCGCCTCATCAACCGCCAGCAGCGGATCGCCGGTAACATCGAGAAGCGCGGCGAGCCTTTGTTCGCGCTCACGTAAACGCTTTTCGCTCTCCTCGTAACGCTGCAGTTGCCAATTCAGGCGCTGGTTATCGCGTTTGACGTGTTTAAGGTTCAGCAGCTCAAACTGCTTATCGATCCTGATGCGCAGCTCCTCTTTGCTGAAAGGTTTAGTGATGTAGTCGTTGGCCCCCAGGCTCAGGCCTTTGACCAGATCCTCGACACGATTCTTGGCGGTCAGAATGACAATAGGCAATTCGTCCGAGTCATAACGCTTACGCACTATTTGACAGAACTGGTAACCGGTCATCACCGGCATCATAAGGTCCAGAATAATCAGATCCGGCTTTTCCTTGCTCAGTTTCTCCAGCGCTTCAGCACCGCTAAGGGCGGTGCTGAGCTGATAGCGGTCAGCCAGATGGGTCTCGACGATTCGCAGGTTCAGGTACTCGTCATCAACCACAAGAATTTTGCCTTGCCACTGCGCGGACCCATCACCACTGACAACAGCGTCCTCCTCATCATCAACCGCCTCGCCATTCAAAGATCCGTGTTTATTTCGGCGTTCGATATTCAGACTGCTCGCCTGCAACGCGGAGGTAAGGCCCGCCGATTGCGAGACCATCACATCACGGCTGTTGCTGGGTGTTTCACTGTCGGTGGATTTAGCGGATTTATTGCTGTCAGGCTCTGATTTTTTCAAACGCAGGTCAAAGTAGAAGAGCGAGCCCTCGCCCGGCGTGCTGCGTAACACAATTTCCGAATCATGCAACTCCAGCAAGCGCTGCGATATCGACAACCCGAGGCCGGTACCACCGGCCTGTCGCGCCTCATCAGAGTTAACCTGGTAAAAACGTTTAAATATCTTTCTTTGCTCTGCTTCCGAAATACCGACACCGGTATCCCGGACCGAGACCCTGACATCCAGATCAAGCACCTCCACCGCGATGGTCACACTACCGTGCGGCGTAAACTTGACTGCATTGGCCACAAGATTGAACAATACTTGTTGGATCCGGTCCTCATCACCTTCAACGATAACCCGGGCAGCAGGATAACTCTCTACCAGTTTGATCGGTTTGTCGCCCACCAGCGGCCGGGTCATGCGCACAACAAGCCCGCAAATCTGTTTTAGATCCACATCCTTTTTGTTCAGTGACAGGTGCCCGTTCTTGATCGCGGAAAAATCGATGACGTCATTTACCAGACTGGAAAGTCGTTGCGCGCTGACTTTCACCAGGGTCAGGGTTTCACGCTGCGATGTATCAAGACTGCTTGAGCGGTCGGACAACATGATTTCCGTCAGGCCGATGATGCCGGTCAACGGGGTGCGCAACTCATGCGACACATTGGCAATAAATTCTTCTTTGACATTATCGGCTTGCTGCAGCGCATCGATTTTTAACTGGTTGGCACGCAGTAGATCCTGCTGCGCTGTTTTATACCCTTCCATCATGTTCTGCAGCCGATCGCTCAAGCCCAGCGCGAGCACAGTCACCGCCGCCAACGTTGCGATCTGGATGCCGTTGTAGGCCAGCAGCGGCGGAATCATGACACCCATCCGCTGCAACAGCTCCAGCAGGATGCCAACGAGCAGAATAGCCCAGGCCGAGACAAAAAAGCGCGAAGCCCGGACTATCCGACGCTTGGCCAAAAAGCCGGACATGGTAACCAGCAGCGCCAGTACAGCGGTGTACGCGAGAGCCATGCGGTTGACAAACGCCGAATCGACAATGAACCCGAGCACAACGCCCGCCGCCGCCAGTATGGCAAAAAGACGAGTCGCCTTATCCAGGCGCTGATCGAGCTGTTTGAGACCCAGAAACGAGCGCACAAACATGATGGCGGACACGTTGGCCAGCAGACTGAAAACCCCGGTAGCACGATTGGCCCAGTCCGGTGCCTCCGGCCACAGGTACTGATATGCCAGGCCCTGGGCGGTAAGCGAGTAAAAGCTGCCAAAAACCACCAATAGCGCGAAGTAGAAAAATCCGGGCTCTCTGGTGGTATACCAGACCGTGAAACTGTAAATCGCGATCATCAACATCAGGCCAAAATATAGCCCAGAGGTGAACAAGGTACGCTGAGCCTCGGAGGCAAAAAACGTGGTACTGGCCAGCGCCAAAGGGAACTGCAATGAGCCGGTGCTTTCCACGCGAAAGTAGAGTGACATTGATTCTGAAGGTGGCACTGAGAATTCAAAATTAATGCTTCGATGCATCAGGTGACGGGCGCGAAACGGCAGCGCACTGCCAGCGGCATAGTTGCGCCAATCTCCCCCTTCATCCTGATAGTAGAAATCCACACGATCCAGGTTGGGGAATCCGATGTACGCAACCCAGTCTCGTGGCTCGGCAAAACGGTTATCCAGATCTACTCTGACCCATAGCGCACTGCGGCGATAACCCAGATTAGGCTGGCCGGGTGCCACCCAGGGCAGACCGGCGACGCTCAGCTGCGTCCGGGCCTGCTCAAAATCGAGCTCTGCCCCCACATCTTCGTACAAAATAAGCTCATCGCCCGGCACCAGCCCGCCAGGAAAACTGTCAAGCTCCAGCGCCAGTGCGGCGGGAGATAACAGCCCCAGCAGCCAGATCAAGCAGACTTTCCATGTGGATTTTGGTCGCATTCGCACCCTGCTTAGCACATATGGCTTATTGTGGCCCCGTGCCATGGCGTTCACCTCTTATTGCCTGACCCACAGGTCAAAGCAGGCGCCCCAAGTCTTTCCGGAGACATTGTCGTGATGTACTCAACATCCAGAATCATATAGAGTTTAGCTTAACAATAAAACAAACGGATCTCACCATGTCGCACATCCTAGTAAAACCAGCCACGCGCTCGCGTCGGCATCTGCTGACGGCAGCATCGATCCTGCTATCGCTGACAACCTGCAAGAGCATGGGCAACTCAGGCGCGGAGCGCGCCAGCATACAAACTGTCACAAGCGGCGACATCGCCACCTATACCATTGAGCAAGCCCGTCGGGGGGCATCACGGTATGATGAATTCTGTGCCTCCTGTCATGGCAACAATCTGCGTGGTGCCACCGCTCCCGCATTAAGCGGTGAAGCCTTCGCCACGGGCTGGGGCGGCCAAGCCGGCAGCGCTCTGATCCAGCTCATCAGCACCAGTATGCCACCGGGCGGCGCCCCTGCTTTGCAAGCGCCAGACTACGTAGATATCACGGCGCACATACTCAGCATCAACGGGATAGCAGCCGGCTCGGCACCACTGCGGGCCAATTCGCGGGAAGCGCTGAACAATATGCCCGGGGCAATGGCGTCGCCGCAAAGTCTGGCTGCAACCGGCCACGATGACGCCGTCACCGGCGTCACCGTGGCCGGCACCATTGAACACTTTGAACCGCTCAGTGCAGCGCAGCTCGCCGACCCGTCGGCTGAAGACTGGCTTATGTGGCGCGGCAATCCGCAGGCATGGAGTTACAGTGAGCTGGAGCAGATCAACCTGGATAACGTTGGCGAGCTGCGGCTTGAATGGGTCTGGAACATGCACAGCGGTGATTCCGAACCGGCACCCATCGTTTACGATGGTGTGATGTTCCTGATCAACCCGGGCAACGTCGTGCAAGCGCTGGACGCGCGCGATGGCGAACTGATCTGGGAACACGCGGCCGGTCCCGCCACCGGCGAGGACATGCGCAACATCGCCATTTATGACGATAAAATTATCCAGGCCACGACCGATGCGCGTCTGATTGCCCTGAACGCGCGCACCGGGGAACAAGTCTGGGAAGCCATCATCGCCGACAGCGACAAGGGTTTCGCCAACTCCAGTGGCCCTTTGATTGCCGGCAACAAAGTAATAGTCGGGTTGGCGGGCTGTGCCAGTTACATCCCGGAAGACTGCTATATCAGTGCCTACAATGCCGATACCGGCGAACTGGCGTGGCGCTTTGACACCATCGCCAAA
>Ga0136557_1002658_pt1 | contig 10173 bp, 10 predicted proteins | sample AntRauTorckE6832_FD_104796 | JGI IMG/M metagenome (GOLD analysis project Ga0136557, IMG submission 104796) | Saline lake microbial communities from Rauer Islands, Antarctica - Metagenome Torckler E6 #832 | ecosystem: Environmental > Aquatic > Non-marine Saline and Alkaline > Saline | place...
CGCCTGTTTATGCTTCGGGCGCCCTGGACCATTTAAAAGCCCTGAAACTACAGGCGGGCCAGCACAAACAGGCGGGCGAAATCATGCCTGCCGGCGTCCTGCTTTCCACCATCCATCGCACCAAAGGGCTCGAATGGTCGACGGTGATACTGCCAGGGCTGCAGGAGAAATATCTCCCTTACAGCCCAAGATCCCAGGACGACATCAAGGCGTTTCTCGAGAGCGAGCGCCGGCTGCTTTACGTCGCCATGACCCGGACCCGGCATCATCTGCACCTGATCACGCGACCCCGCAGTGGCCAGCCCCATCTGGACGGTGACATGGGCCCCAGCCGGTTCGTCAGCGAACTCTGCTTCGACCTTTCCAGGGAGTTCGGAAGCTGGCTGGACACGCGGGAAACCCAACACCGGGAGATCATTCTGAAGTCTCCACTGACCCTGACAGCAGAGCGCTACGCCGCCCACCAGTCGCTTACCCTGACCGGCACGCGCCCGGCCCACAGTTCTGGATCCCAGCCGCTCTGGGCGCAGCCACGCCTCAGTCATGCAGTACTGGGGCCCGGCACCGTGGTCGGGGAGGATCAACAGTCATTCGAAGTAAAGTTTGATTCCGGCGACACCCTCAACTTCAGTAAAAAAAGCGCGCACCTGTATTTCCGGGCCCTGTCGCAAGAGCAGGCCTGATCAGCTTCTGCCCGGCAGCGCTGCATCGATCAGCAGGTTTCTCGGTGTCAGCTGGCGATCACAGAAGGTGCCCAGCCGCACCTGATACCCCCGCTCTTCCAGAAACGTCGCATAATCCAGTACCAGCCAGAGCTCCAGAGGCCGCCGAAACAGGTGCCGAACCAGTTCCTGGCGCCGCGCCTGTGCCAGCCGCTGAACGCCGTAGTCTTCCCACGCTGCGTAGTCGATATTTTCCGGCAGGGTCAGCTGCTTTTTACCCGCCGCCCAGGTACAGAACTGCCTGAAATCACCTCGGGCGACCGACGCGGGGTGGGAGGGCACCGGCAGATAGTCATCAACCCCGCGCAATGCCCTTTGCAAGCCATCAAAACCCAGACGCCACTGGCTGAATTTCTGTACCTGATTCCGCACCCGGGCCGGCGCAGTCACCGTTTCCTCAACCGCCAGCTTCAGGTCTGAAGTTTTGAGCTGCAGAGCGTTCTTCCATTGGCGGCTATTGTCTGACAGTGGCTGATACCCGGGACTTGAAGATAAATGAAAACAACAGGGCGCGATGCTTACTCTCGGCAGTTTCTGCCGGGCGGCCTGCCGTATTAACTGGCGGTGCAGGTCGCCGCAGGCATGCAGCGCAACGACGTGGACGTCATACCCCAGACGAAGATCGTCCGCCATGACGTCCTGCCTGCAAACGGTAACCGTATCACCGAATTTTCGCGCCAGCCGGTTGCCATCCGCCACCAGTGCCGGATCCCATTCGTAGCCGGTAACCGCCTGATCACAGATCGGAAACAGGGTGCGGGCCAGATGCCCTTTACCACAGCACCAGTCGACAACCGGCGCATGCAGGGGCCTCACGGCAGCCGCGAAGGCACCGGACTGTAACCGCTTTCGCCCCGGCATATCCCGGGCCCGGACTTCCGGCAGCGCCAGGGCATGAGCCGCCGGGTTGTCGGACAGCAAAGGCAGGATCGTCAGCTTATGCAGGTCTCCCAGCGCCGGCAACAGACGGCTGAGGGTGCCTGCCATTGCGACCGGATCATTTTCAAAAAACTCGCAGTCTGCATCGCTGAAACCGGCGAGCTGCCGCGCCAGTTCTGGCCAGCGGCGGGTCCAGACCGGTGCGGGGTCGGTAAAAGGCGTGGGCTGCCAGAGCTCCCGGTGTTCAAACAGCCAGTCGTTCAGGTGTTGCCACCGGGTGCCGTGAGACGAAAACGCCAGCGCCATTACTCCTGAAACCGGCCTGGTCTGAATGGATCAAGGTTTATGGCTGTCGCTTCGCCGTCAATCAGCTGTGCAATCAGATCCGCGCTGCCCGCTGAAAGCGTCCAGCCGAAAGTACCGTGCCCGGTATTCAAAAACAGGTTTTCCCGGGGCCCCCGGCCGATAATAGCCGGGCCGTCCGGAGTCATGGGGCGGAAGCCAGTCCAGGTTTCTGCGGCCATCAGGTCGGCACAGCCCGGAAAGCGTGATTCCACTGATTTTCGAATTGTGGCCAGCCGTACCTCAGGGATATCCCGGTTAAAACCGGCCAATTCGACAAAGCCGGAGGCGCGCAGCCGATTGCCAAGGCGTGTCGAGACCACTTTAAAGTTGTCGTCATGGACAGTGGACACAGGCCCGCGACTGGCGTCTTTCAGGGGCACAGTGAAGCTGTAACCCTTGACCGGATAGATGGGCAGCCTCAGGCCCAGGGGTCCTGTCAGCTGATTTGACCAGCAGCCCGCGCTGACCACCACCGCATCTACATCCAGAACCTCCGTTGTGCCATTGTCGGCACGGGTAGCGATCCGGGTTACCCTCTGGTCACCGGCAATAAGGTGAGTTGTTTCGGTATTGTAGCGGAAGCTGACACCCTTCGATTCGCAGGCTTTGGCCAGTTCCCGGGAAAACCGGTGGCAGTCGCCGGTGCCGTCGGTATCGTAGCTCAGCGCACCGTAAAGTGGGCCGTTACCGGTCATACCGGGTTCGGCCTCACGAACCTGCTCTGGCGTCAGCAGGCGGGAGGCAATACCAAGTTCGTTGAGCAGATTATGGGTCTGCCGGTAGCCTTCCAGGGCTTCCGGGTTGCTGGCGAGGTGCAGCAGGCCCTGGTGGTCGCCGTCAAAATCCAGATCCAGCTCCCGTTCAAGTACCGCAAAGCGCTCGCGGCTATGAATGCCAAGGCGCAGCATGGCGCGCTTGTTCAGGCCGAACAGGCCAGGCGACCAGGCGTAGCGCAGGGTTGAGAACATGAACCGAAGCATGTCCAGCGATGGCGGCATGGCCATTTTCAGGGGGCCATCCTGTTTTAACAGCCAGGGGATCGCCTTCGGGATGATGGAAGGATCGGCCCAGGGGTAAACCACCCCGTAGGAGCGCTGGGCGGCATTGGCCTTACTCGTCTCATTGCCAGCGATGCCGTGGCGCTCAATAACCGTTACCTGATGGCCCCGGCGGTTAAGCTCATACGCTGTGGTGACGCCGACAACACCACCACCAACCACTGCTATGTGCATGAACGGCCTCCTTCCAGGGTGGATACGGATACGCTAGCTTACGCCGCTTTCAGACAACAGGCGCCGATACTTCTCAAGCACCGTCCCACGTTCTTTGGGGTATTCCGGTGCCATCTGCTTCAGTTTTTCTGCCAGTATCCGGGCAACTATGGCCCGCGCCTGGGGTTTGCTGTCGCCGGGCACGATAAACCAGGGAGCATAGTCAGTATGGGTCGCGGCTATGGCCTTTTCGGCAAAGCCCTCATACTGTTTCCGCTTTTCCCAGCCATCAATATCGGACTCGTCAAATTTCCACCGCTTTCGTGGTTTATCGAAACGCTTCAGAAGTCGCCTGCGATGTTCATCTTCGGACAGATTAAGCCATACCTTGACCAGCGTTGTGCCTTCCTCGGTCAGGTGCCTTTCAAAATCCCGGATCGAGCGGTAACGGTTTTCCCAGTTGTAGCTTTTCGGCGCATGTATTGGCCATACGCGCTCTGCAATTACGGCTTCATGATGGCTCCGGTTAAACGCGACCATCTCACCGAACCCCGGCAAAAGCGGTGTTACTCTCCAGATAAAATCGTGTCTTGTTTCCGCGCCTTCCGGACGGCCAAAAGACCAGGCATGAAAACCAGCCGGGTCTGTGTAGGTTGCAATTGTCCGGATCAGGCTGTCCTTGCCACTGGTATCCGGGCCCTGGACTATAATCAACAGGGCCTTTTCCCGGTTGGCCCAGAGCCTGCGCTGGAATTCACCGATTTCCTCCAGGCTGGGTTCCAGGCCAGGCAGCTCCGTGTCGCCGTCCACCTCGCATGGATAGTCCTTGAAATGGTTTTTTTTGGGGTCGAAACACCAGTTGCCGGCAAAGTTTTTCAGATTCATCCAGGGCCTCTATTGCAGCGATACAGGTCAGTAATCGAACAAGCTGGTAACATGTCGAATCTACGTTTCAGGATAGCAGCGATTACCCCCGCTGCGATGGAGTAAAAGGTCGATAATGAGCAAGAAGCGCCGCGAAATTCCCGTTTTCGATCAGCCAATCATCGAAACCCACTGTCATCTGGATTACCTCAAGGACAGGCCACTTGAGGAAACCCTGGCCGAGGCACAGCGGGTCAACATCGAGCGCATCATTACCATCGCGGTTTCGCCGGAAAACCTGGCCACTGTCCGTGAACTGAGCCAGACAGCGCCCTGGGTGTATGGAACCCAGGGAGTTCACCCTCACGATGCCGACAAATACTCCAATGCCGCTGAGGAAGAAATACGCGCCCATGCCGGAGACGACAAGATCGTCGCCGTCGGCGAGATCGGTCTTGACTACTTTTACGACAATGCCGACCGTAATGTTCAGCGTGACGTCTTTCGTCGACAGCTACGGATCGCCTGCGATACTGACCGCCCGGTTGTCATACACAGCCGCGATGCAGATGTCGACACCATCGACATTCTGAAGGAGTTCGAGGACACCCTCAAACGTCGAGGTGTCATTCACAGCTTCACCTCAGGCCCCGGACTGGCGCAATACGCGCTGGATCAGGGCTGGTGCCTGGGCTTTAATGGCATCACTACTTTTAACAAGGCCGAAAACGTGCGTGACATTGTGCGCATGGCGCCCATCGAACAGATTCTGCTGGAGACGGACTCGCCTTTCCTGACCCCGGTGCCCTATCGCGGTAAGGAAAATGCCCCTTTTTACATCCCGTTTGTGGCGGAAAAAATCGCCGAAGTGAAAGGTCTTGCGCTTGAGGATGTGTTGGCGACAACGTATGCAAACAGCCTGAGGACGTTCTTCTCATAGCCATGATCAAACGCATACCGGTATCGGCACTCAGGGTCGGCATGTACATTACCGACCTGAACAACGACTGGATTCCTCACAACATCCAGCGCAAGCGGGGGCTAATCAAAAAAGAGGAAACCATCGAAAAAATCCGTCAGATAGGCGTCGAGTTCGTATACATTGACGGTTCCAGAGGCCTGGATTCACAGGATTCAGAGCCTGCAAGGGAAGTAGACCAGCGCAATGAGATGGCCCTGCAAAAAGCCGGAGAGCTGGGCCCGGGCGCTTCCAGGCGGGTATCACTGGCGGAAGAAATGGGGCTCGCCAAACAGGTCCATACTCATGCCCAGAGCCTGGTGGGCAGTCTGATGCAAAGCGTGAAGATTGGCGGGGCCATTGATATAGCCCCTATTCACCAGTTGGCGGACGAGCTCCAGCAGTCTGTTTTCCGTAACGCCAACGCCCTGAGCTGCCTTGGTCGCATCCGTGCAAAAGACAACTACCTACTCGAACACTCCGTCAATCTCAGTGTGCTGATGTCGCTGTTTGGCCAATATCGCAAACTGCCACCTGATGCACTTCACCAGACTATCGTGGGCGCCCTGCTCCATGATATCGGCAAGATACTCATACCGGACGAAGTTCTCCACAAGGCAGGACCGCTCAGCCCGGAAGAGTTTGAGGTGATGAAAGCCCATGCCCGGTATTCACGGGATATCCTGAAGTCCACGGAGGGCATCGGAGAACTGACCATCATAACGGCCGCGGAACACCATGAGCGAATGGACGGCAAGGGCTACCCGGAGGGCCTGAAAGGGGAGGAAATCTCGATATACGGGCGCATGGTAGCGATTACCGACGTGTACGATGCCATCACGGCTGACCGGGTTTACCATCGGGGCATGACGCCCACTCAGGGGCTCAAGAAACTGCTGGAATGGAGTGGCGCGCACCTGGACCAGGCTCTGGTATATGAGTTCATTCGCTGCATTGGCGTATACCCCGTTGGTTCGCTTGTGCTTCTTGAAAGCGGCAAGCTGGGCGTTGTGACAGAGCTCAATGACGACGACCAGCGCCTGCCGGTGGTCCGCGTGATGCACAACACCAGACTCCAGATGCCAATGGCTCCCGACACGCTGGATCTCGCCAGACCCGGCGTGCAGGACCGGATAACCCGTTCGGTGGACCCGGAAGACTACAGCATCGACGTGCGGAAATTTCTGCTGTGATTCTGCTAACCTGAGAAGTACAGACTCCAATTCCGGCAAAAGACCTGGCTGACATGATTGCTTCTGCTTTTGAGATACTGGGTGGCCTTGCGCTTTTTCTACTGGCCATGGAAATGATGACCGATGGCCTGAAGAACTTTGCCGGCCATCAGCTGAAACACCTGCTTGGCCATTGGACCAGAACGCCGCTTCGCGGGCTGGCTGCCGGCGTGCTGATCACCGGTATTGTGCAATCCTCCAGTGCCGTCACCGTGGCCACTATCGGTTTTGTTAATGCCGGGCTACTGACCCTCACCCAGTCCCTGGCGGTTGTTTTCGGCGCCAACGTCGGCACCACCATGACCGGCTGGCTGGTCAGCATTGTTGGCTTCGGCTTTAAAATCGAGGCTTTCGCGCTCCCGATTCTGGCGCTGGGTGTCACGATGAAGCTGGCGGCCTCTGCTCCCCGTTATAAGTCACTGGGCCAGGCGATTGCCGGTTTTGCGCTGTTTTTCCTGGGCTTGTCGCTGTTGAAGGAATCCCTGGACGGATTAACGGCGGGCCTGGGTGGCGATGCTCTTTTCTCGAATGATTATGGCCTTCCGGTATTTATGGTTATCGGGTTCCTGGCAACCGTGCTGACCCAGTCCTCCAGCGCCGCCCTGGCAATGATCCTGACGGCGGCAGCCGGCAACCTGCTGGCGCTGGAAAGCGCCGCAGCTGCCGTTATCGGCGCCAATCTTGGCACCACCTCCACTGCCGCCATTTCGGTGCTGAAGGCAACCGCCAATGCCAGGCGGCTGGCGCTTGGCCATATCCTGTTCAATGTCGTGACCGGGCTTCTGGCACTGCTGATCCTGCCGGCGATGCTCTGGACAGTAGCGCTACTGGCCGACGCCATGGATCTTGAAGCCAACCCTGCCATGTCGCTGGCGCTGTTTCACACGCTGTTCAATGTACTGGGCGCGTTAATTATGCTGCCGCTGACCGCCCGCATGGCAAGGTTTCTTAACCGGCTATTTCGCGCCAGGGAGGAAGACAACGCCGAGCCCCGCCATCTCGACAGCACGCTGATCAACACCCCGGATCTGGCGCTTTCAGCCTCACAACTCGAGCTAAAACGGCTGTTCGGGATTACCGGTATTCTGCTCAAGGCAAGCCTTGAACAAAAGGAGCTGCGGCCGGAGCCGTTAATATCCCAGTCGGATTCGGCACAACGGCTGAGCGCTGCCATCACGGATTACATTGCAAAAGTGCGAGCCGGCTCTATGCAGGAGGCAACGGTGACGGCTCTGACCGCCAATGTAAGGACCTGTCGTTACCTGGCTGAAGCGGCCAGTCTTGCCCCGGACCTGTTGACACTGCGTACCCGATACCAGACCCATTCTCCGGCCAGACTCAGATCAGCAATAGACAGCTATCTGGAGGCGGTTCGGGACCTGATCAATGGCGGCATACCCGGCCAGGGCACCGCCGCCAGTGCTGCGCAAGAGTATCAGTCACTCAAATCAACCGTGCTTACCATGATGGTGCAACAGTCGGTGACAGCAGAAACAGGCGGGCAGTTACTGGATGTCATGAGCTCGGTCAAACGCCTTTGCGAGCAATGGAGCAAAGCGCAAACAGCGCTTACGAACGCTGGGATCACGCCCACGGAGATCAACCCGCCAGAGACAGAAACACTGCCATCAATACCGGAGACAGGAAAGACAGAATAAACCCGGAGGCGATCGCCACCGGCACACAACTGAGGCCGCCACTGCTGCGAATCACCGGCAGGGTGAAGTCCATGGCGGTTGCGCCGCCATAGCCAATAGCCATGGCCGGGCTTCGACTGATCAGCAGCGGGATGATCGCAAGTGCGATGATTTCGCGAATGACATCATTGAGAAAAGCGACGCCGCCCCAGGCCGGGCCCAGGGCATCGCCGATCACAATACCGGAAAGCGAATACCAGCCAAAACCCGAGGCCAGCGCCAATGACTGATACAGGCCAGTATCCAGCATGGGCACCAGCACCAGACCACCCACCAGCGAACTGCCCGCCAGCATCAGGGCAATGCCCAGACCATGGCGGTTAAACAGCAAGCGGCGCAGGGATAACCCGGCATTGCGCAATTGCAGCCCGATCAGCAACAGCAGAAGCATCAGCATGGCAGTCGCCAGGTCTTCGGCCATGGGCAGATCCGGCAACAGCCAGTAGCCGGCAATCACTCCGGCCAGAACCGCCAGTAGCGGTTTCAGTCCGGCCAGAAACAGCCGGCGATAGCCTGAGGAAACAGCCGGTGCAGACCTGTCCGGCACCATCGGCTGAAACCGGTGCAACACCCAGAGCCCGGCAAGATTCATAACCAGCAGTACCAGCACCAGCAGTGAAACCTGCACCGCCATACCGGCAAGCTGATCGGCCAGGCCACTCATCTGGCCAAGACCCAGCCCCAGTAACGCAAGAATGAAATACACCAGGCCTTCGACCAGATAGTGAATCACGGTCATAACCTGCTGGTTTTCCAGTCGCAGGGCAAACCCGAAAAAAAGCGGCGCCAGTATCAGCAGCGCCCCGGTCAGCATGGATGCATCAGCCGGCCATCAATGCAGGACATGATGATTGCGATCCTGAACCAGTACCCAGGGCGCAACGACTACGGCCCAGAGCTCCGCGTCGTTTTCGAACCACTGGCGGGCCTGATCGGGTGTGACCTCGCCTACCTGAGCGGCGGACATCCACTGCTCGAACCGGGCCTTGTTGTCCGCGCTCAGCTCGGCCGCAACCGCCAGCAGGTCAAGTGCAGGAGATACCCGCACCACGTGACCCCGGGCGAAGTAGGTCTGCAGATCTTTCCACCGGATCTGCGAGGTTTCAAGATTGAGTCTGGCGCGGAGGTCTTCCAGGGACTCATCGGTGGGCATGGGTAGAACCTTTTACACGAAATTTAAAAAAGGGCGGCAAGCTTAACGGATATATCAGCGGGATTGCCAGATTTCCAGAACCCGGTCTGGCAGTGCCATAGGGTCAAAAGGCTTGGGAATGACACCTGCCGCACCCTCGGCAAGATAACTCCGGATTTCGTCAGCCTGAACCTTGGCCGTCATGAATACCGCTGGTGTCTCTGCGAATTCCGGTAATTTCCGGATCTCGCGCAACGTCTCCGGGCCGTCCATGCCGGGCATCATGACATCCAGGATAACCAGTTGCGGCGCGAATCCGGCGATTGACTCCAGAGCTTCCTGTCCACTGGCACACACTTGCAGCTGGAACCCGCCAACGGTCTCCAGCGCAACTTCGGCCACGGCTCTTATATCTTCTTCATCTTCCACCAGAAGTATCCTGCTCAGCAATTCGTCATTCGCCATCCGTGTGTTCCCCTTTTCCTCATAAAACCCGAGACGACGCTACATCTATATCCGTGATGGCATCTTTCACGACCTGCAGCGGCTTTCCCGACCGACAGCCCCGGAGAAAGCCCTGAAACAACCGTTTCGAGCAAATCCGCAATCAGTATATTGTCTTCAGGAATCAGGACTTTCCTGAGGAAGCTGTCGTTACGCCATTTCTGCCATTCTCTTTACGCTCATAAAGAGCCTGATCTGCAGCCTCGATAGCATCGTCTGGATGGTTATAGTCGGGCAAGGATGCCATGCCAACACTGAGTGTGACAGAGAATGAGCCTTGGCTGCCCTCAAAAGGCAACTGCGAGAAGTCATGACAGACCGAGACCAGCAGGTCTTCTGCTTTTTCGACAGCACAGTCAGGTAGTGCGACAAGAAATTCTTCACCGCCATAGCGGCCAATGATATCGGTCTTGCGCAGCCGGTGCCTGAGGAGGTTGGCCAGGCCCTTGATAACCAGATCACCTGCCCGGTGTCCGTGGGTATCATTAACCGCTTTAAAGTGATCAAGATCCAGCATGGCCACCACCGAGACATGCTGCATCCGCTGACATCGCGCATGCTCCTTGGCCACCTCAGCGTTAACCAGTCAATGTTTCAGCAGCCCGGTCAGGCTATCCCTGGAAACCAGC
>Ga0136557_1002660_pt1 | contig 10169 bp, 8 predicted proteins | sample AntRauTorckE6832_FD_104796 | JGI IMG/M metagenome (GOLD analysis project Ga0136557, IMG submission 104796) | Saline lake microbial communities from Rauer Islands, Antarctica - Metagenome Torckler E6 #832 | ecosystem: Environmental > Aquatic > Non-marine Saline and Alkaline > Saline | place...
CGGGGAGATACCGAAACGTCGAGTCGCGTCTGAAGGTAATAGTCGTTAACCAGAGCGTCCGGGTGTTCCTTGAATCCCAGTTTGCCTTCCTTGATATCGTCGTTCTCATCGACACCGTCTACCACGCCCCCCCTTAGATCAAGGCTGTAGGTCGGGTTGAAGGTTAGCGTGCTGTCGTAATTGAGGGTGTTGATATCATAGCCATCATTGAAAGGCTTTTTCTTGTTGTTTTCATCGAAGTCGAGTAGCTCATCAAATCCATCTGATCTGCGCTTTTCATAGGCCAGACGCCAGGCGTTGTCATCGTTACTGCCACCGACAGACCCGAAAGCCCGGCCATACCCTCGTGAACCGGATATAGCGCGCAGTTCAACACCGGATGTGTCCTCCGGTGCACGGGTAATGATGTTGATGGTTCCGAGAAAGGCGTTGATGCCGTATGCCGCACTATTGGGCCCGCGGCTGACTTCGATGCGCTCGATAAGCTCAAGCGGTACCGGCATGGTGTTCCATTCGACCAGCGAAAGGTTTGCCCGATAGGCCGTGCGCCCGTCGACCTGGACCTGCATCCGCCGTTGCTCATAGTGGACGGTGCCGTGATAACTGGTGACGGGTTGATTGCTACCCACATAGTTTACGGTCATACCGGGCACCAACCTGAAAACCTCCACCAGGTTCATGATACCCAGGTTGCGGATCAATTCGCCCGAGATGATGGAGGTTGTTCCTGGCACCCTGGATTTTGGCTGGCGCAGGCGGGTAGTTGTGAGCACCTCGGGGATGGGCTGCTGAAGGGCGTAATCATCGGACAGCAGGCTGGCGTCACCCTGCATGTCTGAGAGTTCATCGTTTGCCAGCTCTTGTGCCTGTATGATGGAAGCTTTAAGGCAGAAAATCGTGATGGATATGGCGAAAACACAGAAAAAAGGCCGTGGTTTCGGAAAAATCTGGAATTTCCGGTTCGTAACGGGCATGAGTGTCGATTTATACTTCGCTGAGTAGTGGAGACTTTTCTTTTGAGTTGTCGATCCCATCCTAGGGGAGTCAGTTTGATTTGTCTCGCTGAAATACGGAAAAATCCTACTGTTGGACAATAACGCTATGAATTGTTGGGAAATACTGGGCATTGACCCAACCGGAGATCCTGCCGCGATTGACCGGGCCTATGAACAGCAGAAAAAATTTGCAGCCGGAGAAGAGTTGAACCGCCTTCATCAGGCTTACCGCGAAGCACGTGGTGAACCCGCTGAAACACAAAGCGCAGAGCCTGAAGGCGTCCCGCGGTCCGATGATGAGTCCGGACCCGAAATCGAGCTTTCAGCCGAAGAGCGACAGGTCGTGCGGGAAGTGGCGATTCAGGTCAAAGCATTGCTGAACGATTCACGCCGCTTAGCCGATGAAGGCATCTGGCGGGCGATATTGGCAGAACCGCCCGCGGATCAATCCCATATTCGATCAGCCATTGCCAATGATCTGGAACCGCAGATCCGCCCGATGGCGGCTAACGGAGCCTTTCCGTCGCCTGTTATCGCTTTTCTGGCTGACTGGTTTGGCTGGGCCGAACTTCAGTCTGGCCACCAGACGCCTGAACGCCAGGCGCCGGACAAATCACATGCGGAGCCAGCAAATACCGGCACGGAGGAGGAGCCTCAGTCACCGGCCACCAATTTCTGGCCGGCCGTGGTGGGATGGGTTGTCGCACTGGCCGTTCTAGCCGCTGTCTTTGACAGTATCTTTAGTGGATAAACCTTCCCCGGCAATGTTGGTGTTCGTTTGGAGGAAGTTGAAATCTTCGGGTTCGGCCCGGAGGGTTTCCTGCCGGTAGGTGAAAGTGAAGCCCGGCCAGTTGATGGTGTTTTTGCCATTTTCGTCCAGATACCAGGATTGGCAGCCGGACTCCCAGACACTTGTGGCGAGGCGCTGCTGCACCTTCGATGCGAAGCGCTCAAGCCGCTGGGGTTTGACATCCATTGCAACACCCGGCTGAGCCTGCAGCCTGCGGATACAGCTCATCACATAGCGAACCTGGGATTCAATCATGAATACGATGCTGTTGTGGGCAAGATTCGTGTTGGGGCCGTACAGCATGAAAAAGTTGGGGAAGCCCGATACGGTAATGCCTTTGTAGGCTTCCGCCCCGCTCGCCCAGGCCTGGTTCAGGGATTGCCCGCCGCGCCCGAGAATGGTCATGGGAGACAGAAATTCAGAGGCAGCAAACCCGGTTCCCAGTATCAGTACATCGGCCTTGTGTAAGGCACCGTCACTCGTCAGAACACCGTCTTCTACCACTCGCTCGATTCCCTGAGTAACAAGGTTCACGTGGTCCTGATCCACAGCTTTATACCAGTCGTTGGAGATCAGAATGCGCTTGCAGCCAATCTGGTAGTCGGGAATCAGGTCGCGACGTTTCTTTGGATTACTGACCTCGCTGCCGGCAAAACGCTTCGCCTGCCAGGCAAAAATATTCAGCAAGCTGTTGAAACGGGTGAAGGCGAGAGCACGGCTTTCATTTTTCCAGTAAATCAGAAACCGGTAGATTCTGTCCCATACCGGCAGCTTCCGAAAAAGCGTTTGCTCCCATTTTCTGAAAGGACGATCGGGCTTTGGCAAAACCCAGGCCGCTGAACGCTGAAACAGGCTGAGGGACTGCACCCTTGGCACAATTTCCGGTACGAACTGGATAGCGCTTGCGCCTGTTCCGATGACGGCCACTTTTTTCCCTTCAAGCGGGTAGTGGTGATCCCAGCGGGCTGAATGGAAAAGCTTTCCCTGAAAGGTGTCCAGGCCCTGGATTCTGGGCCATGCCGGCTGGTTGAGCTGGCCAGTGGCGGTAACAACAACGTTGGCGTGATAGACCTCGTTGTTCTGGGTTTCTACGCGCCATTGATTGGTTGCTTCGTTAAAACGGGCGGTGCGGACTTCCTGGTCAAAGCGAATGTGCCCACCTAGTCTGTATTTTTCGACACAGGACTGCATGTATTCAAGAATTTCGGGTTGTAGACCGAATTTTCTGGACCAGTCGTGTTTGGGTTCGAAGGAAAACGAATAGAAGTGAGACTGCACATCACAGGCTGCGCCGGGATAGGTGTTGTCGCGCCAGGTGCCACCCACATCAGATGCTTTTTCCAGCAGCGTGAACTGATCAAACCCGGCCTCTTTCAGCTGGATAGCCATGCATAGGCCACCGAAGCCGGTTCCGATAATAATGACAGAAGGACCCTGGCCACTGGTCTGACTCGCCATTGAGTATTCCCTTGATGGTCTGATTGCGGAATCGCAAAGGCGAGTATAGGCCAGATGGGCGGAGAGAATGATGGCCTTTATGGCCAATGGTACTGGTCAGAACGATCAGTAGCGGATAAGCGCAGATCCCCAGGTGAAACCACCGCCAAAGGCTTCGAGCAGAAGCACTTCATTACGTTTTATACGGCCGTCGCGCACGGCGACGTCCAAAGCGAGGGGAATGGAGGCAGCCGAGGTGTTTCCGTGCTTGTTTACCGTTACCACCACCTGGTCCATGGACATTTTCAGCTTGCGGGCAGTGGCTGTAATAATCCGAAGATTGGCCTGATGGGGCACCAGCCAGTCGATATCCGACTTCTGCATCTGGTTGGCTTCAAGTGTTTCATCAACAATCCGGCCCAGAGTACTGACAGCAATACGGAAAACCTCGTTTCCCTTCATCTGAACATGGGCTTTTCCGGCGCGGACCTGATCAAATCCGTCACCAATACCATAGGGCACATGTAACAGGTTTTCATACTGGCCGTCGGCATGAATATGGGTCGAGAGAATGCCGGTTTCGTCATTGTCTTCAAGAATGACTGCGCCGGCTCCGTCACCGAACAACACGCAGGTGCCGCGGTCTTCCCAGTCCAGTATGCGGGAAAAGAGCTCGGCACCGACAACAAGTACCTTTTTGCTCGAGCCGGTTTTAATAAATTTGTCAGCGACCGACAGGGCATAAATAAACCCGCTGCACACCGCCTGGATATCAAAAGCAGGGCAGCCGTGAATGCCCAGCCGCGCCTGAAGAATGCAGGCCGAGCTGGGAAAGATCTTGTCCGGTGTGGAGGTGGCAAACACGATCAGGTCTATGTCCTTCGCCTCGATGCCGGCCGCTTCAATCGCCCGCAGTGATGCCTGTTCAGCAAGATCCACTGTGGTCTGACCTTCCACGGCAATGTGGCGCTGCTCGATACCCGTGCGCTCCCGGATCCACTCGTCGCTGGTATCCACAAGGGTCTCCAGCTCGCGGTTGGTCATCACATTGTCAGGAAGGTAGGAGCCAGTCCCGGCAATTCGCGCATAGGGCATGAAAAATTCCTTCAGATCTGAGGATCAATTCGGTTTCAGTACTAAAGCATCCTATACCGTCCGTGCGGCCTTCATCTATTAGCGGTTTGTCAAAGGCCAGGGGGCCTGGCAATGGTAAATGTGGTCCAGCGAGGCTTTATCAGTATTACTTCGTAGGTGTATCCGGGTATGGGGGAAAGGGGTCGAGCTCCATACAATAGTAAGCTATATAAATGATGACCGGCAAAGCCGGAATTTCAGGCTTCAAGAAGAGGAAAGCGTAATGAACAAAGCAGTATCTGTGTATAGAGGCTGGCGCAAAAAGCGGGATTTTATCAATCTGGTGCTGAATAAAGAGGCGAGACTGCTCAAAGACGTCGGTTATCCGCCCGAAATCGTTGCGCAGCGTCTCAGCACGCCATTCTGGAAGTTTGTCTGAACGGCTGGATCAGACCGCTCAGCCCATCCAGCCGAAAAGAAAATAGAAGACTTTCGTGATTACGTTGCCCTTGCTGTCTGTCGGCTGCGCTTCACTGGCCGTCTGAGGGCTAACCGTTTCGGGGTTCATGCCGTTAGCTGCAGTGTCTCGGGGCACCACAGCTTCCGTTGCCACCGCACTGCTCACGCTCGCCACATTGACGTTTTCTTCCGGCGCTGGCTGTGCCGTTTCTGCCGGTGAAGGAACGGGTTCCTGGCGTTCGCTGGCCCGGTCCCTTGCGATGATTTTAATAGGCTCGGAAGTCGGTTCAGGCTCGGAAACCGGCGGCGCATCAGCCACTTTTTGTGGTTCTTCCGGTTTCTCAATCGGTTCAGGCGAAGCCTGGGGAGCAGGCTCCGGTATTTTTTCGGGCTGAGCCTGGGTGGCCGGCCTGGTCACTTTTGCAATAACTGGTTCTGGCTCAGGTGCGGGTTCCGGGACAGTTTTTGGGGCGACTTTCGGTTTTGGGGCGACTTTCGGCGCACTTGCCAGAGTTTTCAGGCCCAACTCCTTTTTTGCCGCTTCGCGGCTGGCCGCCAGGTTGCCGCCCATCAACTGTGATCGATCACTGGATATTCCCAGGGCAGAAAGCGTTGGCGAGTCCAGTTCGCCCGTATCGTTCAGGCCCGGTTGATCACTTTGATACTGCCGGACGGCCGCACGAAGGTCGTCGTCAATCCAGCCGTCTGCCTGGCCAATGCTGTATCCGGCTCCGTAAAGGGCATTCTCCACCGCAAACACGGTCTGTACCGATGACGCCTGAGCCACTACCGGGCAGACCATCACCGCAGCGGCAACGGATGTGTTTTTAAAGAAGCGGGCAACGGCCAATCGACGTCTCATGAGGGGCTCTCCATGGAATGCTTGCGATGCATTATTATTGAGTGTTCAAAATATCAGCAATTCACGGATCAACCCATGACCCAGTTAACAGTTGTAGAAAAGTAATATAATGTTTCAGAAGGTAGCTTTTAGAAGGTTGCCCAGGTTTTGCGCTATCTGATTTCCGGTTTTCGTTGATATCAAGGAATTGTCTATGAAGTGGTACTCGGCGTTGGGATGTTGCTCAGGTCTGCTGATAATGAGTTTGCCGTTCGTGGTTCAGGCCAGGGTTACATCAGCAACCCTGTTTCCTTCCCACGCTCAACTGGTTTGGGAAGAGAACGTATCGCTCAACCAGGGAAGCGGGGAAGTCACGCTCACCGGGCTTCCCGTTTCAATGCAGGATGACACCCTGATGGCTGAAATCCGGGGTGTACCGGACGTGATGACTCAACGTGTGCAGATCCGGCAGGTAGAGCAGGCAGATGTGGTGGCAGACGTCACCCGCAAGCTTCGTAAAGAGCTTCAGGAGCTGGAGCACAGGATTGGCGCCCGGGAAGACGAAATCCAGGCCTGGAACCAGCAAGTCAGGTTAATGGCCGGGGCGGCCGGAACCCCCTCGGAGATCACCGCGCAGGAACTGTCCCAGCTTGCCACAACCGTGCAGGAGAAGACTCAAGAGGCTCTGACACGCGTTCGCGATATCCGCCAGGCGATGGCTGAGGATGTTGCCGAACGGGACCGGATCAACCGAGAACTGGCTGCCACTCGGCAGGAAGCCCGCGCCACGAAAAGTGTCACGATTGTTTATCGGTCAGAGCAGGCCGCGCAGGCAACAGTCCGGCTGCAATATCAGACTCATAACGCGAGCTGGCGCAGCCAGTATAATGCCCGGCTTGAAACCGCAGATAATGGAGTTGATGGCACACTTGTGCTTGAGCACCTTGCCCTGATTCGCCAGGCCACAGGAACTGAATGGGTTGACGTACAGCTCAGGCTGTCAACGGCCAATGCCAGGTCTGGCACCGACATTCCGCCGCTTTACCCCTGGGTGGTATCGCCGGGCGGAAAGCCCGAATACCGTTCACAGAAATCACTCGGGGCGTCCCTCGACATGATGCAGGCTGAAGTCGCCAGCGCACCCCAGGCGGCGCGCATTGAGAATGATGGCGCCTTCACCCAGAGCTATGGCATAGCAGCCCCGGTATCGCTGGCCAGCGGGAATGCTGACCAGTTTATTGCCGTTGGCAGCCATGAATTGGCGGTTTCAGTCGAGACCCGGTTTTTCCCTGCCATGAATCTCGATGGATTCATTCATGCCACAGGCAGCTTTGACGCGGATGCTTCACTGCCGCCCGGCCCGGTGACACTCTATCGTGACGGACAGTCTGTTGGTCGTTCACACCTTGAAAGTATCTCTACCAGCAGCGAGATTGCCCTGGGCTTTGGCGTCAATGACCGGGTGGTTGCAAAACGGGTGAACGAGCAGAATCAGCAGGGCGAACAGGGGATCTTCAAAGGCGAAAAATACGTTCGTCGCAGCAATCGATACGAGATTACCAACAATCATTCCCGCGAAGTCGCCGTTCGTGTCTTTGACCGGATTCCGGTTTCCCAACAGGATGACCTGACGGTCAAGGAACTGGACATCACCCGGCCCGTCACCCGGGATGCCAGGGATATAAAAGGGGTTCTCTCATGGGAACGCAGGATAGAACCCGGTAACATTGTGACTCTCAAGTCCGGTTTTGAGCTGAGAGTGCCGGAAGACTCTGAATTGCCGCCCGAATTCCATTGAGGGCTCCCCAAGAATTCAATTGAGAGTGCCAGATGACAGACACCATTCATTATGCCGTCAGGAACACATCGCTTGGCCTGGTTGCCATGGCCGCCACGGCCCGCGGTATCTGCTTCCTGGAGTTCGGGGATGACGCGCCCGGGTTGTTCGCCAGATTGAAAACGGAGTTTCCGGAAGCGTTCATCAGCCCGGATACGGCTATCGACAAGGCCAGCGACCATCCGGAGCTTGAAACCTGGCTTGATGCCCTTGCTCAACACCTCGACTCCGGAGCAGATTTGCCGGATCTGCCTCTTGATATACGCGGAACAGACTTTGAGATGTTGGTCTGGAATTCCCTGAGAACCATTCCAGAGGGCGATGCCATCGCGTACCGCAAGCTAGCCGAAAACATTGGTCGCCCGAATTCTGTCAGAGCCGTTGCATCGGCATGTGGACGAAACCGGATCGGAGTGCTGATTCCCTGCCATCGGGTTTTGCGTGGCAATGGCCAACTGGGCGGATACCGCTGGGGCCTGTCACGGAAGCAGGCTTTGCTGGATTCTGAACAGAAGCGGGTAAATCCGACCGACACACAACTGAGCGGATAATCATGCAAAGCCTGGATTACCGGGTGGTCCGTCAGGCCATCGAATGGCTGAAAGAAGACAGAACCGTATGGCTCTGTACGGTTCTGTCGACTTTCGGTTCATCACCGAGGGAGCCGGGCTCTTTTATGGTCGCGTGTGCCAATGGCGATCATCTGGGCTCGCTCTCGGGTGGCTGTGTTGAAGAGGACTTTCTCGAGTGCCTGGCGAAAGGGCAATATGATCTGCCTGCTACTGTCGTTCGCTATGGTTCATCGGGTGATGGCCGGGAGAACGCGCGTATTCAGCTGCCTTGCGGAGGCATTCTGGAGGTGTTGGTAGAGCGCATGCCTGCCTGTCCTGAAAACCTTGACCACCTTGAACAGGTGAAGGGCGCTTTGTCAGGTGACAAAGAACTGACCCGACATGTCAGGCTGGCAGATGGCACCCACTGGCTGGAAGAAGCTCAGTCAAATGGGCCACGAGTCATTCGGGAGGCCAAGGCGGAACGGGTCAAAATCCGGATTGGCCCCATTGCCAAGCTTGTTCTGGCTGGCTATTCAACGGTTGCTGAGGCCTGTGCCAGCTTCGCCATCACCCTTGGTTACCAGGTGGTGCTCTGCGACCCCAGGGAGGACGTGACCCGAAATCTGAATCTGCCTGACGGCGTTGAATTTATTCCGTCAATGCCTTCGCTTTACATCGCCAAAAACGGCGCCTGTACGTCATCCACGGCGGTAGTCGCCGTTACACATGACCCTCGCATTGACGATCTGGCGATGATGGCAGCGGTCAAAACGCCAGCCAGTTACCTCGGTGTTATGGGTTCTGTTCGGACATCCCGGGCCAGGGCTGAGCGCTTGAGCCGCATAGGCGGACTGACAGAGGCCGAGATTGAGCGTATTAACATGCCAATTGGCCTCAACCTTGGCAGTAAAACACCTTCAGAAATTGCCTTGGCTATCATGGCGGACATCGTTCGCGTGAGGCGAGGTCGGAATCTTGTCGAACTCTGATTCGTTCGGGCCCTGATCCTGTGAAAATTACCCAGCGTATAGCTGAATCATGTTACTTTTCTTCCCAGAATTGATTTAAAACCTCAGGAAAACTCAGACTGACGAGCAGATTATATGAACGTTGTGATCATAGGCGCAGGCATTATGGGAACCACTTTTGCTGTTCTGGCAAAAGAGCTGGCTCCGGATCTTGATATCACCATTCTTGAGAGACTCGACCAGGCCGGGGCGGGTAACTCCTCAGCATTCTGGAACGCCGGCACAGGCCATGAGGCGAACTGCGAGCTCAACTACACTCCAGTAGATGAAGAAGTCATTTCCGTCGAAAAAGCCCTGAAGATCCACGCCCAGTTCAATGTCGCCAAGCAATTCTGGGCTTACCTGGTGGAAAAGGGCGTGATGAAAGATCCCAAAACGTTCATCAACCAGACCAAACACTGCACGATTGTGTCTGAATCCGCCATTGAAGAACTGAAATTGCGATTCAAGGAAATGTCGGCTCATCATTTTTTCGAGCATATGCGTTACTCGGAAGACTTTGATGAAATAAAAAGCTGGATTCCATACACCATGGACGAGCGCCCTCGCACTGAGAAAATGGCGGCGACGGCCATTGAGACCGGCACAGACGTAAACTTTGGTGCTTTAACAGAGCAGATGGCGGCACACGCCGTTAAAGACCTGGGTGTGAACATTGAATATGGCACCCACGTGAAGCGAGTCCACAAAAGCCCGACCGGGCGGTGGCTTGTCGAAACTCAAACCAGAGGTGAGTCTGTCCGGCACAAGGCTGATGTGCTCTTTGTGGGCGCGGGTGGCGGTGCATTCCCGCTTCTGAAAAAGAGTCACTTACCCTTCCGGAACCGGTTTGCGGGCTTCCCTGTAGGCGGGCGGTTTTTGCAGGCTCAGATTCGCGAAGACCAGGCGGATTATTACCGGGCCAAAACCTATGGCAAGGCGAAAGTCGGCGCGCCTCCTATGTCAGTGCCACATCTCGACCTGAGGGTGGTGGATGGTAAGCACTATTTGCTGTTTGGTCCCTTTGCGTCCTTTAATCCGGTTCTCGAAAGAGGACGGGGCCTTTTTGATTATCTGCGCTCCATGCGTCTGCATGATATCCCGGGCCTGCTGAGCGTCGCTCTGGAGCATTTTCCGCTGGTTAAATATCTGGTTTCAGAAACCTTCAAGGGCAA
>Ga0136557_1002662_pt1 | contig 10163 bp, 1 predicted proteins | sample AntRauTorckE6832_FD_104796 | JGI IMG/M metagenome (GOLD analysis project Ga0136557, IMG submission 104796) | Saline lake microbial communities from Rauer Islands, Antarctica - Metagenome Torckler E6 #832 | ecosystem: Environmental > Aquatic > Non-marine Saline and Alkaline > Saline | place...
AATAGTGGCTTACATTCGTTGGTTATATAAATCTTGGAATATCTTCTGGACCTTTATTGGGGTCCTGGTTCTTACATTTGCCATCACTACAGGTGTGTTATTTGGATTGCTACAGCTTAAGCCGGTTAAAGATAGAATAGCTTTAGAGGTGCAAAACACCTTTAGTGAGCAATATCAGGGTATCATAAGTATTGGTGAAATTGGCGGAATGTTGCCATTTAATGTCCAGCTTAGTGACGTAAATATGTATGCTGACTCCGCTTCATTAGAGCCGGTTTTTCAAGCTCCAGAGATGAATGTAGGAGTTGACGTATTGTCACTCTTTAAAAAACAACTCCAGGTACACTCACTTGAGATCACAGAACCCTTTTTAGTTATTGATACTGAAACCGGACAATCCATTGAAAAGGCATTTCTTTCCAGATTCCCAGATGAAAGAATAGAAGCTTCACCATTAGAAGAGGATGAAGATTTTGGGTTACAGATTGTCATACCCTCTGCTCAAATTAATGACGGAAATATATTGGTTCGCAATGCCCGAAGTATTTTTGAAGCGCGGGTGAAAGCGGATAGTGTACATTTCTCGAATGTGATGGTCGATGTGTTTTTTGAATACACGGAAGCCCAGCGATTTGTAGATATAAATACCCTGCAATTTGATGCCCCGGAACTAAACTTGGCCGATGTACAAGCGTTTGGACAAATTTACAATGATGAACGCTTTCTTGAGCTCAACGCATTTAATATTATGGTCGACAATTCTACCATACGTATAAGTGGAGAAGCAGATGGTGTAAATATACTCGAGGGAGGTATTTCTCAGCAGTTTCAGAATGCACAGCTGCAATTTATTATGGATCGAATGTCGATTCAGCCTAGTTACTTAAGCCAACTGGTACCAAATGCCCCTTCGTTACCTTCAAACTTAAACGGAATGTTTACTGCAGAAGGAACTCTTAAGTCGCTTGAGCTGACCCGTGCAGAATTCAACAGTGGTGAGAGCTACACGTTTTTTACAGGATTTCTGAATAACCTTTCCAAACCTGGTCAAATTACCTACCAGTTGGATCTAAGTGCACTGATCCTGGAAAAACCAGAAGTGGTTTCTATTTTCCCAACATTTACTCCGTCTCAGCAAGATGCTATTGCAGGTAGTATGTTAGAAGGGGAATTTTCAGGATCACTCAAGGAAACTGCTATAGATGCCCGCCTTACAAGTAACAGAGGCGATATCCAGATAACCGGGAATTTTAATGATACAGTTGAGCCTCTCTACAATTTCGAGTTTAGTACAGACTCACTAAACCTTGGAGGTATAGTCAATTCAGATCTGCTAACCTCTTCAAATCTGAATATGGAAGGTAGCTATAGAAGTTCCTCGTTAAACCCAAGAGAGGGAAGTGGTGACTTAGAGTTTACTTTAGGGGAAGGTCATATATCGGAACGAAGATTCGATTCTCTTCAAGTGAATTCGGTTTGGGATTATGGAATAATAGAAGCGTATTTCAGTGCTAAAAATGGAGGTGCAACAACTTCAGCGACAGCTAATATAGACTGGACCAACACTAAAATTCCTGCTATCAGAATGGAAGGAGAAGCCAGTCAAATTAATGTGAAATCGTTTTTTCGTTTACCAGAATTAGATTCGGTTGTAGCAGATTTTGAATATGATCTGAATGTAACCGGGCTCAACCCAGATGAAATGTATGGTCAGGTTAGTCTGGATGTACTTGAGGCAATAACTTCAACGGATACTTTAGGTCGGCATCAGGTTTATCTTGATTTGAATAAACCCGGTTCAGATATCAGAAGTCTTAGATTTACCTCAACCGCTCTTGATGCAACCCTTGAAGGTGATTTTGATTTAGGAAACATAAGTCAGCTATCTAGGCACTGGGCCAATTACTTTAGCAACCGCTGGGAAGAAGAAATTCTATTCAATGATGTTGCCAATCAAAGAGATGAATTAAAAATGGCTAAGGATGAAAGTTTTAGCCTAAATGCGAGGATCAAGAACCCGAATATTTTACGGGGTTATTTTCCAGGACTTCCGGTATTTGAATCGGCCGCACAAATTAATTCTACCGTTAATGTAAATTCAGAACGGCTTCTTCTTGATCTGGATATTACAGATCCGAAAACCAGGTTTAATAATTTTTATGCAGATTCCCTTTCATTTCAGCTGACAAGCGGTTTTAGAAGTAGTCAACAAATAAAAGAATTTTCAGAATTCAGATTACAGGGAAGCTCTGCCCATATTACCTATGGTAGTTTTGAAGGAAGAGGATTTGAACTCGCTGCCAATTTGAATCAAGATTCACTCCGAATTACAAATACTATGGAGCGCTTTGGGGATGAAGCCTCATTTCACTTAATAGCTGATGGTAATTTTGAAGAGGACATGCTTTCATTAAATGTTAAGGAATTTGATCTGGGGACAAGTAATTACGAGTGGAGGCAGAGAGGTACCCCGACAATTCAATATAATTCTGATGATCAATTAAGTTTTGTTGATTTTCTTTTTGAGAGTGGGGAACAATTTATAGAAATAAATGGCACATACAGTAACTCTGCGGAAGATTCAGTTAACTATAACATTCAGAATGTGAATCTTGGAGAGATATCCCAAATTATAAATGGAAGAATTGATTTTGGGGGTATTCTAGATGGTAGATTCACTACAAGAACATTAACAACGGTACCAACTATTCAGGGTGATATAGATATCATGGGTTTTAACCTGAATGAAAATTTGTTTGGAGACATCCAAATAACCAGTGCTTATGATCCCCAAGAGGACCGGTTTAATACCCGTCTTATAGCAGATACAGATTCTACAAAATATCCCGAATACTATGCCAATAATGACCGAAGAGGACAGAAATTTCAACTCGATGGATATGTGTTAGCTCCAGATGAAGGGGATTTTCCCGCACAAGATACCCTATATAATTTCGATGTTGATTTCGAAAACGTTGATTTATGGATATTACCCATATTAGGGCCGAAAGTATTTGTAGAAGGAGCTGGTCAAGCTTTGGGAACAGGTAAAATTTGGGGGAACGCCGAAACCTATGATTTTACTTCAGACTTCATGGTTGGCTCTGAAGATGCCGCATACATTAAGCCACAATTTCTTGAGACATTCTATTATGCACAGGGAGAGCTTGAATTTAACAAGAATGACGGATTTGTGTTTAAAGATATTTACCTGATCGACCCTTCAGGAGGTAGTGCCATATTAAGTGGATTTTATGATCTAAATAATTTTTCCGAAACAAATATTATGGACATAGACTTGGAAATGGAAGCGTTTCAGTTCCTGAATAGTAGTTTTGATCCAACCGTGGCTTTCTATGGCACGGCATATGGTTCAGGTTTAATAAATATCAGTGGTACTAACTTAGCACCGGTATTGAATACCGTCGGCGCTTTGGAAATATCTGATTTTTCCGAGATTTCTATTCCATTATTGGAGGAAACAGACTTTAATGAAGACAATCGATTTATCCGGTTTGTTTCATCATTTGATGATTTTGAATCAGGAAACAGACGGTTTTCAACAGTACAAGATCAACAAACTGATGAAGAATCTCAGATGCAAGAAGAGGATGATCTTACTTTCGCAGAACGATTTACTTTAGACCTGCAATTTGTATCAAATGACCCTATGACGGTCCGGCTTATATTTGACCCGGTAACAGGCGATATTGTTACAGCCGACGGGACAGGTAGAATCAGGATCTTATTAGATGATCAAGAAGTATCAATGTTTGGGCGTTTTGACATAGAAGGTGGTCTGTATCAGTTTGTAAGTGGTGATATATTTACCCGCAGGTTTGAGATTGAATCGGGCGGTTCTATTACTTGGGAAGGAGATCCAGCGAATGCCCGTCTCGATGTAAATGCTATTTACAGTGCACGTCCCGATATTAATACCTTGAGTACTGGAACAAGAAATCCAGATAATGCACAGCGTGTTCCTGTAGACCTGGTTTTAAATATTGGAGGCACACTAACCAGTATTGAGAATGATTTCTTTTTCCGTTTGCCCAATACTTTTGAATCTCAACAAAGTTCTACGCTTAGCACCCAACTCGCCTCTATTAATCGCGATGATGACCTAAAACTGATACAAGCAGCTAACTTTATGTTGATGGGCGACTTTATCCCGGTTTCGGCTACGGGTGAAACGCAGGCTAATATTTTTGGGGATAATATTTCGGGTGGGGCAGCCGTGTTAAATCCGTTACTATCCAGCCAGGTTATTAACCCATTGTTATCAAATCAGGTAAATTCGTTATTGAATAGTGATTTAGGTAGTTTGGATGTAGATTTCAACCTAAACACCTATAATCAGGTAGATCTTGGGGTTGCATTGAGACTTTATAATGATCGACTAATTTTAAGAAGGGAAGGACAAATCACAGGTCGCCAGTCAAATATTGGTGATCTCGGAGCAACCTACCAAATTAACCGTACGTTTGCAGTTACGGCATTTCATCGCCAAGATCTTACCTTTGGTACTTTAAGCAGTACAGAACAGTCGCAGCAATCTCAAGATATAAATGGGGTGGGCGTAGAAGCTCAGGTTAGTTTTAATACCTGGGAGGAGTTTTTTGACAGGTTGCTATCACCCTTCCGAAAGTTATTCGGAGTTGAAACAAAAGAAGAAGAACAAGAAGAATTAACAGAAAATAAGTCGGGAAATAATCCTGCATAAGGAATTAATGAGTAAAACAAACAGACTAAGTAAATTTGAAGATTTAATATTAGACCTGGTTAAGAATAGCCCAGATAATAAATTAACCAGGGAGCAGATTATAAGCGTGCTTCGCCTGGAATCTAAGAATGATGTAAAAAGGCTTGACAAATCCCTCAATCGGTTAGCTAACAATAATAGTATTAACCGAAAAGATAATTACGTTTTCTTAAATGACTCTGAAAAACCTAAAAAGAAAGAAGATAAAGGGTCAGATACATACGTAGGTAAAATAGATATTTCTGCTCATGGAACCGGATATGTGATAACGAATGAGCTCGAAGATGACATTAAAATTTCATCAAGAGATCTTGGTACTGTATTGAATGACGATATAGTTCGTGTAAAAGTAAGTGGTTCAAGTAAGCGAAATAGCCAACCCAGCGGTAAAATAATTGAGCTTGTAGAGCGCGGGAAAGACTTTTATGTAGGCACACTAAAAAAGGTATCCAAAGAAAATTACATCATCGAATCTGACAATAAATCGGTGCACACCAACTTTTTTGTACTACCAGATTTTTTGAATGGTGCAGAAGATGGGGATAAAGTCACCTTTAAATTACATAATTGGGTTCATGCCAAAGCACTGCCGGAGGCTCGCATAAATACCATATTGGGCAAGTCAGGTTCAAATGATGCAAACATACTATCCATACTTGCTGAGAATGATATGGTCGCCGAATTTCCTAAAGAGGTAGAAGAGTATGCACACCAGATTCCACTTGAAATTCCCGAAGAGGAATGTACCCGACGGCGAGATCTTAGGAATGAAAACGTATTTACTATTGATCCGGAAGACGCCAAAGATTTTGACGATGCCTTGAGCATTAAAAAACTTGAAAATGGTAATTACTATTTGGGAGTACACATTGCGGACGTCACCCATTATTTGACTCCTAAATCGGTTTTAGATGAAGAAGCCCACAAACGAGGAACGAGTGTATATCTGGTTGATCGTGTTATTCCAATGTTACCCGAAGTACTAAGTAATGGCGTGTGTAGCTTGCGCCCTAATGAAGATAAGCTAACCTATAGCTGCTTCATGGAAATAGCTCCAACCGGAAAACTTGTAGATTATGAGATAGAAGAGACGGTAATTCACTCTAAACAACGTTTTACCTACGAGCAAGCACAAGAAGTAGTAGATGGCAAAGATCACAAATTTGCTAAAGAAGTTACTATGGTAGCTGAGCTTGCCAGGGTTCTACTCGATAAACGGTTTAAAGAGGGAGCTATAGATTTTGATAATCCAGAGCCAAAATTTGTTTTAGACAACAATGGTACACCTGTTAAGGTTATCATAAAAGAACGGATATTTGCCCATCGTTTAATTGAAGAGTGTATGCTCATGGCTAATAAAACCGTTGCCACACATGTGGAAGAAATGCGAAAGAAATCAAATCAAAAGCGTTCAAAGGATCTGTTTCCATTCTTTTATCGTATACATGATAAACCCGATCAAGATAAATTGAACGGCATTGCAGAACAGGTAAAACCAATTGGGATTAAATTCGAGGGCGGTAAATCTATCAATCCGAAAAAAATTAATGACTTGCTTAAACAAGTAGAAAATACAAGCCTTGAGTATATCGTTAATGGATTGATGTTACGTGCAATGGCCAAGGCGGAGTATTCACCTAATAATATCGGGCATTTTGGATTAGGGTTTGCGCATTATTCACACTTTACAAGCCCAATTCGCCGTTACCCCGATGTAATAGTTCATCGGTTATTAAAAGGTTATAACGCTGGCGCTAAGGTTTACACTTTCAATCAGCTTAAAAAGGATGGCGAACATTGCAGTGAACGTGAAAAAGTAGCCGTAGATGCTGAAAGAGACTCAGTAAAACTAAAACAAGTTGAATTTTTAAGTAAGAAAACCGGCCAAACTTTCGATGGAATTATTAGCGGTGTTATGGAACGGGGAATTTTTGTGACCCTAAAAGACATTTACTGTGAAGGAATGATTAGAATGAGTGATCTTAAATCCGATTATTTTGTATATAATGAAAAACGTCATGCCTTAGTAGGACGCAAAAGTGGAAAACAATTCCAACTTGGAGACGAAATTCGAGTACTCGTAAAGAGCACAGATATGCAAAAAAGACAAATTGACCTTGCTTTAGCCAAGTAAACAAATCTCTATTATTATGAGTATAACAAAATATATAGTTTCGACCATTACACTGTTTTTGCTGAGTGCGATATTAGCTCCTGCTTCAGCTCAATATTTTTCTTTTGGTAAAAACAGAGTGGTATATGAAGATTTTGAGTGGAGGTATATCCAGTCGCAACATTTCGATATCTACTACTATGGTGCGAAAAACTATGAACTCGCTGAGTTTTCAGCTAAAAGCATTGAATCAGCGTATAAACAGCTTTCTGAAGATTTTAATCACCAGATCTCGAATCGTATTCCGCTTATTATTTATGATTCTCATAATGATTTCTCTCAAACCAACGTAGTTAATCTCCCGGTAAATGCCGAAGGCATTGGGGGTGTTACCGATAAAATGAAAAACAGGATGACGGTCCCTTTTACAGGAGATTATGCAGATTTCCGGCGTACTTTACAGCATGAGTTAGTCCATGCTGTTTTTAATGATATGTTCTACGGGGGTACCATTAATTCTATTATCCGTAATAATATTCAATTAGTATTCCCGCTTTGGTTTGAAGAAGGCCTCGCTGAATATATGGCTTTAGGATGGGATACAAATACCGACATGTATGTCCGTGATGCGGTTATTAATAACTATTTGCAACCACTTCAATATCTTTCAAATTATTTTGCTTACAGGGGAGGCCAGTCATTTTGGAACTTTGTTGAAGAAGAATATGGAAGGCAAAAAATCGCTGAAATTCTACAGCGTATCAAAACTACGCGAAGTGTAGAAGCCGGGCTACAGCAATCTATTGGTTTGAATTTAGAAGAATTGTCTGATGCCTGGGAAAATGCCCTTGAAGAAAGATATTATCCTGAAGTAGCCGAGCGTGAAAGAACCAAAGAAATTGCACGATTACTAACAGAACGTGGAAAATTTGGCAGTTATAACACCAGTCCTGCAATATCCCCACAAGGTGATAAAATTGCTTTTATAACTAATAAACGTGGTTACTTTGATGTAGTAGCCATTAGTGCTGTAAACGGTGATCGTCTTAAAACCTTGATCAGAGGGGAAGACAACCCTGATTTTGAGGAATTAAATATTCTCAATCCCAATATTACATGGTCGCCTGATGGTAAGAAACTGGCTCTTTCAACAAAATCACGGGGGCGCGATGATATTGCTATAGTTTCTTATTCTTCAGGTGAAGTCGAACGCATAGACCTCCCAGGTATTGATGCTATTGCATCGGTAGCGTGGTCGCCCGACAGCAAGAAGATAGCGTTTGACGGAAATATAGGTCCTTACCAAGATATTTTTGTTTACAATCTGGAAACGAAGAATCTGGATAATATTACAGGTGACTTTTTTACTGATATGCAGCCAGAATGGGGAGAGAATTCTGAATCTATCTACTTCACTTCAAGCAGAGGAGATAATCTTGACCTACATACTTACACTTTAGATTACGACTTGCTTAGTGAAGATATCTTATATGAGACCGATATTTATCGAGTGTTTATAAACGATGGCCAGGTTGAGCGAATAACAAATACGCCGGGATGGAGTGAAAAAAATGCGCAAGTAACGGCTGATGGCAGGTTGATATTTATTTCTGATGAAAATGGTATTCAAAATATTTATCAATTTGACAGCGACACCGATACCTCTATTCCCTTAACTAATCTTCAATCTGGTGCTGTCCAGATTTCTTTAAGTGGCGATGGCAGTCGGTTGGCATTTAATTCTATCAATGAAGGATATCTTGATATTTTTGTAATGAGAAATCCTTTTCAAAGACAAAAAGATGAAGCACTTTCTAAAAATTACTGGGCTCAACGCAGAGCTACAGAAAGCTTGGAAGAACGCGTACCAGCTATTCGCTATGCCCAGCAAATGTATTCAAATGGATTAGCGGCGGTAGAAGAACCAGAAGAAGAGATGGTTGAAGAAACTACTGATTCAGAAGATGGACAAGTTAATGATGATACAAGTGAAAATGGTGATATCGATTTCAGAAATTATGTGTTCAGCACAGAAGTGATAGAGGATACAACTTTGGTACTCGAGGATGTAGAGAATTTCAACCCGGTTGACAATACCACAGGAGATAACCGATTCCAACCTAAAGAGTACAGGCTCAGGTTTAGTACTGATATAGCATACAATCCAACTTTTACGGCTTCAACTTATGGTTCAGCTGCTCAAACTCAATTCATTATTAGTGACTTATTAGGTGATCATCAGATTGCTTTTGGCACTAATTTTGTAACCGATCTGAGGAATAGCGATTACAGCCTACAATATGGATATCTAAAAAACAGGACTAATTGGTTTGTTTCTTACTTCCATCGCTCCGTAAGGTATCAGACCTTTTTTGGCGAAATAATTCGTTTCCGCACATTTGGTGGTTCTGTAAATGCACAGTACCCCATTAACAAATTCAAGCGATTTGATTTTAGCCTTTCAGGTATGGGGGTAACAAGAGATTATAATGCTGTAAATGATCTTTACCTGGGAGCTTCTAATGTGGGAGAGTTAGATGGAAATGAAAAGAGTGTATTTTTATATCCTGAGGTTAAATTTACAAGCGACCATACCTTACCCGGTTTTATAACCCCACAGGGTGGAAGAAGATACTCAATTGGGTTATCAGGAAGCCCTGGAATAGGAATTGATGCGCCTGCATTCGCTTCTGTGTTAGGAGATTTCAGACAGTACATCAATCTTGGTGCTCGCAATTATTCTATCGCACTAAGAGCTTCAGGAGCGGCTTCTTTAGGCCCTGATGAGCAAACCTATTTTATGGGGGGACAGCTCGGCTGGATCAATCAAAAATTCAACGAAAATGGCCTTTCTTTTGACCGACTGACAGACAGCTTCTTTACTATACCGGCTTTACCAGTTCGTGGTTATGCATATAATACAACCTATGGCAGTAATTTCTCTCTTATTAATGCAGAGTTCAGGTTTCCACTTTTCGCGGCGATTGTACCGGGGGCTATTCCAATACTTCCATTTTATAATGTAACAGGAATTGCCTTCGTTGATTTTGGGGCTGCTTGGGGGCAAACTATAGATTATGGTTTTTTGGACGAAAATCGTAACCCAATTATCAATGATGCCAAACTTGACTTCAAGTTAGCTGAAGAGCGGCTGAGTTCTTTTATTGCCGATCCTCAGAATCCGAATAACCTGGCACAATTTGAAGCTCCTTATTATGAGGGCGATCTACTATTAGGAGCAGGATTTGGGCTGAGAACCATAGTTTTTGGACTACCATTTCGCTATGA
>Ga0136557_1002663_pt1 | contig 10159 bp, 8 predicted proteins | sample AntRauTorckE6832_FD_104796 | JGI IMG/M metagenome (GOLD analysis project Ga0136557, IMG submission 104796) | Saline lake microbial communities from Rauer Islands, Antarctica - Metagenome Torckler E6 #832 | ecosystem: Environmental > Aquatic > Non-marine Saline and Alkaline > Saline | place...
CAGTGCGGCCCCAACCTTGCCGGTTAGCGCGCCAATTGCCGGTTAGCGCGCCAAGAGGGGCGCTGAAAATACCAGGCAACCATCTCATCAATGGTCAGCAAAAGGAAGCCTTCTCCCGCCCCCGAAACTTGCGCTTTACACCCGTTCACGCTTTCAAAGGTCAATCGTTGCTGCGGGAGGGCGATTTGGTCTTCCGGCTTGCGGGCGACGAATTTGTGGTGTTGCTGCCAAACCAGGACCTGGCATCCGCGACCCGGGTTGAGCGCAGCGGACCTGCTGTTACGTGCGGCTGACCAGCGGCACTATGAAGACAAGCGTAAGCGCAAATCCCCGGGGCTTGGGTAGTTGGCTTTGGCCTTGAGACTTCGTAGAAGTAAAGCTGGCAATGGCGAGTGGGAACACCCGAACAGGTACTCCAATCCACATCGGGTCAGCCAGTTCGTCGGCATGGACGCCTTTGGCGTCGAGGCCTTCAATAGCTCTCTTTCAGTGCATCGCTTTATGCTCAAGGCAATCTCCCGGACGGCCCTATCACAAGCCTATTGGCTGAACTAGAAGTGTACGCCCGTCAGGCGTACACTAGCCAGTGTATTTCAAAATCCAACAGGAGTTTCGCATGCTCGCTTCAACGACTTCTAAAGGCAGCCCAGAATCTGGGAAGCGTAACACCGCCCGTTTCAACTTTCGTACAACTGAACATATTAAGGAAACGATTGAGCGTGCAGCAGCAATGACAGGCCAGGACATGTCAGCGTTCGCAATCGATGCCGTTTATCAGCGGGCCGTTGCCACGATACAAGCTCATGAGGTAACGCATCTGAAACCCGAGGATCATCATGCCTTTTTTGATGCCTTGGAGACCCCACCAGCCCCAACGGATAAATTGCGTACGGCCTTTGCTCAACATGATCAGAAGGTGGTGAAGCGCTAATGGGGAATGAAGTTGTCATTGAGCCGCTCGATGTGAATAGACATGATCGAGCGGCTTTTTTGTCTGGGATCGAACAAGTCGATAACTTCCTGAAAAAAACGGCCGGGAAGCTTATGAAAGGAGGAACGGCGAAGGTCTTTGTAGCCACAGATCCCAATGGTAATCCCGGAGAAATTCTCGGCTTCTATTCAATTAACGCACATAGCGTGGATTATGGTGACCTTCATAATCGTTACCGGCGATATGCGTTGCCTGATGGAAGAATCTCCGCCGCGTTCATAGGCATGATGGGGGTCACGTCTTCAGCTCAGGGCCAGGGATTAGGCAGCCTGCTCCTTACCGATGCGCTCAAAGGCGCCTACATCGCTTCACATAGAGTAGGAACGACTGTGGTTCTGCTTGATGTTCTCGATTGTGGAAATCCGGCTGACGTCGCCCGAAGACAAACGCTGTATGAAGGGTTTGGGTTCCAGTGTCTGCCATCGCATCCGCTAAGGATGTTCCTGCCAGTAGCAACGATAGCCCAAATGTACAAAGAGCCCTAAGCTGAACTTCGAACGCTGTCCAGCACGCATCTATTAATTTTCAGAACCAACAACGAAAAAAGGCAGACCAGTAAGTAACTGATCTGCCTTTCTTTTATATGGTAGCGGGGGCTGGATTCGAACCAACGACGGTTATGAGACTGATGACAACCAAACACATAATTTGTTCCAAAATGATCTTAAACTACTGTATTTGCCGGTTTAGATGTGATCTTATCAGATATTCAAAGTCGATGTGACGACCATTTATGGCTTATACCACCATTTCAGATTGGCACCGTCAATCTTTTTCGTCCTCCCAGAAAACGACCGTAAGTCGCGTCCGATACAGCTTCCTCAATCAAGAGATCAATGATTGGGCTGCAAACAATGAGGTCCTTGATGAAGTCACTCTGCTTGCCGACACATTCGGTGCCTCCAAAGCGTTCAGCGTAGTCGGCAACCTTAGTCTCGAGTTTTCCCACCCAGAGTCTGAATGGATTTTGAATGATTGGTCAGATGATCCAATTGTCGCCCAGTTAAGAGAGGTTCACTCCTCGTACCTGGCTTCTGAGGAAGTTCAAGTCCGATTCCCGCCGTTCTCACAAAAAGGGAATGCCAAGCGAACCGCTCAAGCGATGCGTGACCTGGAGGCTGACATTCAAAATAGGCACTTCCTTCTTTTAATGTGTGTGATCCCTCTCGCTGGGCACGGTTCAAATGAGGCATATGAAGAACGGCGGCGTCTGCGACTCTGGTTGATCATTCAGTCCGCCAAACGTTTGAAGGTACTTAATTGTCCTAGCGACAAATTGATCAGCAAAGCGTCTTTATATTTGGCGAAGGACCCGCATGACAAAAACTGGCACTGCATCGATCAACTTCTGGGTCGAACCAAACAAATTCTTCAAGGCAAAGAAAGCAACTTTCGATCCTTTTCTTTGGCTATTGAAAGATCAGTGCTGGAGCTGAAATCAGAGCAACAGGAAAAAGGCGCTGTTTCGTTTCTTAACGCGATTGCGCAGATAGCGGCTGGCGACTGTGTACCGATCACAAGTCATCCGACGTCGAAACCAGGAGAAAACAGACCGAGCCACAACTTATTTGAAGCCAACGAATTTCGATTTGGAAATATCTCTTCACTTGGACTTGGCTATCAGGCGCTTGAGATCTTGCCCGACTCAGAAGGCCCTGACGAAGATGGCCAGCAGGCGTTGGTATTCGAAGTTGAGCCCACTGACAGCCCTGAGGAACAAAAGCTTTCCGGTCGAAGCATCGCAATCCAGTCAGCTGAACTATCCCATTACTTGCCCTGGAGCCTGGAAAAGGCCCTACCGGGTGAAGTCGATGACCTAGAAACCTGGTTGAATGACACCCTAGGATCCAATCTCTTTACAGAAAAACTGGGTGCAGCAATGGCCTGGCTGGCAATCAGGTTTTCGCGCTCACTCGCCCAAGTAATGCAGTTTCAGGTCAGTGAAGCACAACAAGAAGAATGGGCGCTAACTCCGGATTTCTCTGCAGTTCACCGTCAACCTCCCAGACGTAAGAACTCATGGTACCCGCAGAATCCTCGAGCGTTGGCATCAGTTGCTCCTTTTGAAGAACAGCTTTCCTTTCGTTTGCCAGATGCCCTTCGAAAGACTTTTCTTAAAGCCCAGGAGCTGACTCATGGGTCCTTTACCGACCTGCGAGCTTTTTGGTTCGGCCATGCTAGCGAGCCACTCGAGACATGGTTTAACACGCAAACTCATGGACGCTTTGCAAGACTCACCTCGGGAAAGCTGGCCAACATTCAAAGCCAAAGAGTTTACGACGACTTTAATGATCACTCGCTTGCACGGATGATTTCAGCTCAACCCAGATCTGCCCTGCCCGCTGCTTGCGGATACTGGAACTGGGATATCAGCACAGTCGAAAACGGTTTTGCGCTTCAGCTAAACCATCAACACGACCAAATACAGAGAGAAACAAAGCTTTTGGGAAGCGTACTTGCGCCACTCGATTCTCTATTAAACCAACATATCGAATCAGCCAACGCTTCCCTCAGGAATTATTCAGGGGATGTGATCGGATATCACAACTTGCTTACCCAATATACAGTCACGGTTCTCTATGCAGCGACCGGGAGCCGACATCTTGCTGAACCGTTTGAATCTGCATCCCACTTTTGCCCGTCACCTCCTGCTATGTTCATCAATGACAAAAGCGATGGAGCCATCCATAACGGCCGAATGGTTCCCCTTCCGGAGAAGGCGCAATCTTTTTTTAAAACTTATACGATCCACCTTGCGCAACTTGCTGTTGCCATCAAAGACGTTCGTCCTGAGTTAGCGGATGACATAAAGGCACTGCCGTTTGGCAAAACGGACAGACTGCCTCTCTTCTTCCTGTTGGATTCAACTGCTCGTTGGCGTCCCGCTCCAGAGTCGGGACTCCCGGGCGGCAGGCTTTTCAATTGGCCCCTTCCAAGTAATCTTTTTCGTCACAAGTATGCTCAAGACCTGGCACGTGAAGGCGTTCACCCAGAAGTGATTGATGGCTGGCTTGGCCATGGAGAGCGAGGCGTTGGATCTTACGGAGATGCGTCACCCCGTTGCTGGCTCAATGACGCTCAACAATACCAAGAACAGACGAACACTGTTTTCAACCGATTGCCTTTCCGTGTACAAGAGCCGCAGAAATTTCCGAAGCTCAATGCGGAACTGGATTCAAGAGGAACCGATTACACAGAGCCTCACCGATTCGGACAAAAAGAACGTGAGCGAAAAAGACGCAATCAAATAAAAAAGGCCATCAAGTCAGCACGCGACGAAATTCGACTCTTTCTCGGCGATCGAAAGCTCGAAGAGCTCAAATCTGACCAACTGGATAAACTCTCCAACATGATGTTGCTTCGAGAGATAGGTCTACCCCACACGCAGGCCGCTATCCGTCTCTCCGTACTGGCTAAACAAATCGAGAAAATCCGGGGAGCAAAAGCCCCCAAAATTAAGAAACGGCTATTGGTTTTCGAACAAGACCGCTCTTTGGTTAACAGTACCTGCCCCCAAGCCCTCGTCACCCTGCGGCGCTTGAGCGAATGGTTCGATATCGCCAAGAAAAACATAAACGTAACAAAGATTTCTAAAAAAGAAGCACTGACATTGGCAGTAGTCAGCTTAATGGTCGAAAAAAGACTGACTTATCGGCGGCTGCTTTCAGACATCGCCCGGGGGGAAAACTATCGAATTATTCAACACAGGAAAAGGCTTTATCTGGAGTATAGCGAGAACCTCGAACCAGATAACTGGTATGCCCCGGTGGAGCGACATGAAATCGACTATAAAACTGCTGCTCTCTTAAACTACGGCAAAGAACTTAAAAGCCCATTCAATACCCAAAAGACCGCCTATTCGGAAAAATTTAAAAAACTAGCCATTCTTCTCGCGCCTCAAACAGACTCTGAAACCGAACCTCCTCCCGATAGCTCTGTTTCATGGCTAGTGGAATCGGTTTGCGCCATCGTCGAACAGGCCAATCTGGTCGAACTCCCCGGTGTCATTGCAGCAGCACTCAGTGGCCGAAGACTAACGACGAGCGTTCCGATACTCGACCATTTGAGACTAACGCAGGGGCTTAATTACCATCCGCCGGCAAATCTCCAGGCTTCCGAGCTACCTCATTATGACCCAATTCTTACTGGGGTTTGGCAGGCGCACGAAGTTAATGAGCGCGAAACACTTCGGCATAATGCGAAGATCTTTTTTAACGAGTTAGGTGAACAGTTGGCCAGCTACCGCAAGGGTAATGCGATCGCTGATGCCAATCGAATCGACCGCTGGTGCAAAAAATATCCGGGAATCGTTAGCCCGGCGGTCAAATTGGTCGGGCATTGGATAGCCGGCCGAATACTTGCTGGCAAAGGCAGAAAAGATGCACGGCATAAACCCTATGCTCCAAGCACGCCGAAACGCTACCTGACTGCTCTATCAAAGTGTTTCAGGGGACTTGCCTACGATAGCGACCTTACCTTGCTCGACTCTGACGAGATTACCGATCTCATCGAGGCTATGTTGGAAGTTACAAGCGATCGATTGGGTGTGAATGCTTACTCGGCATTGCGCCTGGTTGAGTTCTTTAAGTGGGCGGAAACGATGGGAGTCGCAGAACCACATTGGGAAGATCTGGATCTTGGCGCAGCGATGCGTTCTGTCAAAGCCAGCTTATTGAGTGAAGAAGAGTACCTTCAATGCCTGACCGTACTCAGCCAACTATCAAACTCTTATAGCAGTCTGATACCCATGGCACGATTTGCGCTCATGCTGGGTTTTCGCTTCGGCTTACGCGCATCGGAGGCGTTAGGTTTGCGCCGTAAAGACTGGTGTGAAAAGGATCAATTGCGTTGGGTATTAGTGCGGAGGAACCAATTAACCAGCCTCAAACGGCCTGGCAGCCGCCGAGCGGTCCCGCTGCTTTTCCATTTAGATACGCAGGAGGAAATGATCATTCGTGAGGTAGCCCTCAGGTATGAAAGTGAATTTGGTGAAAACAGGCAGAAGCATTTTTTGGAGGCCTTCAGTCCATCAGAGACAGCAATTAAAACGCACAAGTCAGCCATTGCCTCGATGGTTAATTCAGTTATCAAATCGGTTACCGGAAATCCAGTCATCTCCTTCCACAGCACCAGGCATTCATTGTGCACTCGGTTGAGCCCAATCTTGCTTCACCACCAGGGTGTTCTGTCTGATGTCTTAACCGCAGACGTGGACGAAGAATTCATACGCCAGCTAGCCCTCGGGCCACAATGTAAAGTCTCCCGCAGATCGACTATGGCGATGGCCAGGCTTTTAGGACACTCAACGCCTAACACCAGCCTGAGAACGTATAATCACGCTCTCACGGATTGGGCGGACAGCTTGACCCCGGTGAAAAGCATGCGTATTCATCGGCTGCCTAACGCGGTTCAAATTGAAGAATGGGCTCTCAGAGCGCCTAAGGAAACCATCGACCCAGATCCAATTGGAAGCAAGGCTTCTGCCACTGAGGCCATCGACATTGTGCGTGCATTGCGTCTGATGAGCATTGGTCGAAGCAGTGCAGATATCGAAATTGCACTAGACTTGGAACCAACGTCCATTTCCGATCTGGAAAGGTTAGTTGAGACTGTGAATGCCAGGATGCGATTCAGCGTTCCGGACTCAGAGTCGAATGAAGCAATTTGGGTGTATGGATCTGATAAGCCATTGGTCCTTCTCAAGAAACTTTCGGATAGCGCCTGGAGTAGACTGCTTGAAAGCGCCCAGAGCTTTCCCTCAACTGAACATTTCAATGTACAATCGCCTCTTCCCAAAATCGCTGAGATTGAAAATCTGGTGGGCCGAAACGGGCACCTTCTGATGAGCCGCACCGAACACTACGCCCTGGTGAAATTACTGATCGATTCTTTTGAGATACCAAAGGACCAGTTCATCGCCCGCGCCAAAAACGATGAGGTTGGTCAAATTGATTCGCTACGACGGTTTGGACTTCTGGCAGCGGAAACCGACGACGTTGATTCTAAGGCTAAACCCCTTCTCGATACGCACAAAATGCAAATCGGCAGTGAACTCTTTAACAACAAATCTTATGGAGGCGTAATTCTATCTCCCAGTTCAAAGGGACCTATTCACAACCGCCATGAACTCGTCGTTGCCTTGATCGCTGTTGCCGCCTACTACTGCCAGCGCACATTGGCTTGTGAGTCTATTTAAAAACGTATTTTACGAATATTCATTGCTATTCGGTCAACTCGAAGCCGTCTTCCGCATCAACCCGGTCATCAAGAATCTCTAGGGTTTTTAAATAATAACTGGGTTTTGTGTCCGTCTGGTTTTGAGTTTTGTACCCCTCGTAACGAACGGATTTACTTTGGAGGAACGCCAACGACGCGATCTTTAAATTTTTTTGGTGAGAAATTTTGAAAATAGACTTGTATGGATTGCCATACTCGTCTTTGCGTATCAGAAAGATCTCCCAGTCATCGTGAGTAAAGCCGTCAATAAAGCTGATGCCCTCTAGGGCCTCCCTAATCGTTTCTAAATTTTCTACTAATGGCAGCTTTCCGGATACCAGCATCCCGGCCGTATCGTCGGAGCCCAGATGAATGCTGAATCCAGATGAATAATTTTTACCGGAATTTTTCCGACGAAAAGCCTGAACTCGCTGGTCAAGCCAGCGGTCCGTATCTGGATCTAACGGTGCTTGGTCGCGCTGGTGAAAGAGCGAAGGCTGTTCGGTAAACTCAGCGGTAATTCGTGAAATCAACGCCCGGAAATGTTCAACAGTGACCGAATCGACGTCAACGCCCTCCAGAGTCCAGGCTCCAAAAAGCGGAAATCCCCTCAATTTCTGAGGATCCAGGTAGAGACTCGCGGACACGGCCAAAGCGCGATCCGTAAAATTCTCTTTCGCATAGGCGTTCAGCAAGCCAGTCAAAAAACATTCAAAATTTCGAAGGTCTGGGTTGAAAAGGTTTTCGTTTTTAAACTGGAGCAGCCCATCAAACTCTATGATTTCGGGTTGTTTTTTGGGACGAAGGATGCCGACAACCCTATCCTCTCGGAGGGGATCGACGCCCAGAATTTTGTGATGGTCAGCCAGATTTTTCATATTTTTTATCCGCTATATCGATTGAAAAAATCGCTACTCACAGACATAAACCATGGTTTTACTGGCGTTGATTTCGACAACAACTCAACTTGATTGCGTAAGGTCTCGAGGTATCCGACTGGAGAGCGACAATTTGGATTGGGTGAACGACGACCACTGGACTTTGGAACAGTGGTTTTGTTCAAACAATAATCATAAAGCCGCGGTAGTCGCGATTCCCGGGAAGGGAGGTAATATTGAAAGATCTAAAGCCGAGACAAGTTTTTAACCATAACCAACTGCCGATGGGGTTTCACATCTCTGTCGGTAGTTGATCACGTTTTGACCAAGCACTCAAGGTCTAATGCCTGATAAAATAAGCGGCTATGACCCCCCCTTTCCAGACTGACCGGCTCCCCTCGCTTGGCAAATCGAATTTATCGGTCATTACTGTCCATTTTTTTGGCCGAGCTTATTACATTCCAGTGCTAATATTGGGGGAATTGTCTGGACACGAGCTATGTTCGGACTATTTCGGATACGCGACGAGGAAGATAAAAAAATTCTTGAGCTACTAAAAAAGCATCCCAACCCGCACCTGAAAATAATTGGCGAGGGGACGGTCGCCGTTGATCCGGAAAAAATCCGCCAATCCGAGGAGTACAAACGCTTTACGGTGAAAATGCGCGAATTCATGAACAGGCGGTGATTAATAAACGGCCAAGTCCAAAGATATTTCAAAAACCGTCCCCGTAGAGAGAGGTTAGAACCCCACCGATGCTGACAGCGGGCAAGAGTGAGGAGTCAATTCCAGATACTCGATCGAATTTTCACGTCGTGCCTGAACCGAACTTGTACCGATCGAGAAAATAATCAGCAATTCTGCAGATGAGGAAAGAAACCGAGTCATGGTGGCATATACGATTTAAATTGCTTTGCCCCGGGCGGCAATGCCGATCTCCGCATTATCGATGGAACAGCAAGCCAGAGTGAAACGACGCCCTGCGCACTGATCTAAAACTCAGGACCACACCTGATATTTTCGCTGTTGAGGGAATTCCGGCGGCGGCCAAAAAGGCTGAAGTAATTTGCTCCAAGCAATTAAACTGAGATTGAAACTCCAAACACTCGCCTGTAATTTTGTTCGAAAGCGCTCTATTAATGCAACAGATGGCTACCGTCATGTTTGACTACCACAATAACCTGTTCGTCCCCGATATTGATGGCCTGCCAGAGACGGACTACGTCGAAACAATGACGGCATTACTGGGCGCCGGTTTCCTGGTCGGCTACAGCCTGTTGCTGGACTCCATAGTCGTCGGCACCGTGACGTCCTGCGGCTTTAAGCGTCTGGTTCCTATTAACCGGCCCCAGGCTGGCGGGATTTTTCGGCGGACCGCAGACCTGATGGCGACCTTGGACGGAATACAGGAAGCCGATGAGGAAGCTCTTGATCCTGTTCGACGGGATTGGAAGCAGCGGCCCTCCTCAATGCGGTGCGCCGCCTTCTCAGCCATGCTGAAAGCAGGTGTGATTTTTGATAGCGCTCTGCAGAACCACCTCGGCAGGCCCAACGACGACGAAATCAACATCATTCACCTCAGAGCTATCCATGATCATGAATTGCGAGCGGCCCTGGGTGACAAGTTTAAAGATTGGGCCGGAAAACACATGAAGCCGGATGCACAGCTGCCGCCCAAATCAGAACCAACAGACTTTGTCTGGGTGCGCCATGGCAGGCTTAAAGATCAAAACCTCCTGTATCCGGGCGATCATGCGGATAGCAACGAGTTCCGAACAAATCACTAACGCTTCACTGTCCGACTCCTTCGCCGCTGGAGGATGGGGCGCGAATATCGCCAAAAAGCGACATTGAATCGGTGGGATCTTGATGCGGATGTTGCTATGACAAAACTTGCCCTCGTAACCGGTGCGAGCTCCGGAATTGGCCATGAAACTTGCGCTTTGTTTGCCCGGAAAGGCTATAAGGTTGTCGCCCTATCCCGGGAGCCGAGTGGCGTTGAGTCCGCGGCTCTGGAGATCGCACTGAATCTTGAGTCATTTGAGCAGATTGAAGGCCTTGCGAGCGCGCTGG
>Ga0136557_1002666_pt1 | contig 10157 bp, 10 predicted proteins | sample AntRauTorckE6832_FD_104796 | JGI IMG/M metagenome (GOLD analysis project Ga0136557, IMG submission 104796) | Saline lake microbial communities from Rauer Islands, Antarctica - Metagenome Torckler E6 #832 | ecosystem: Environmental > Aquatic > Non-marine Saline and Alkaline > Saline | place...
AGTAGTTACACAACAACATGTATCCAAGGAGTTTTTTGCAACTATGGTCAATAACTTGATAACCACACGGGAAAGCAACAGAAAAAAAGTTTTTAAAAAATTCGATGAAGAGTTCAAACTTCCCTCTCCCTCCGGCACGGCCCTTGAAGTCGTACGCCTCTGTAACAACGAGACATCATCTCTTCATGAAATAGCGGAAGTCATCCAGACAGATCCAGCCCTTTCCGCGGAGATTATCAAATATGCCAACTCCGCCTTTCTTTCCACCGGTATCCAGGTGGCTTCAATACAAAAAGCCACTGTAAAACTGGGCATGAAAACCGTGGTCAATCTCTCTCTTGGTTTTTCTCTTCTCTCCAGCAATAAAATAGGCAATTGCGAGAACTTTGACTACTCCCTGTTCTGGCGGACCTGTCTTGCAGAAGCTCTCGCCGCACGTGAACTTGCCAGACTGGAAAAAGATTTTGACCCCGACGAACTTTTTGTCTGCGCACTGCTTGCCCATATGGGCACCCTTTCTTTAGCAACAATATTTCCCCAGGAGTATGCCGAAATGCTCGGCCAAAAAAGAGCGACTCCCGTTTCCTATGCCAGGGAACAGGAAGATTTTGGTATAGACAGCGCTGAATTCACCCTGGAACTCTTTCTCAAGTGGGGCCTACCGGCGCATTTTGCTCTTGCCGCCGGTTTCCATGAATTTCTCGGTGAAGTTGATCTGGGAACGGGAAAAACGCACCGTAGCGCCGTAATCATGAACCTTGCGCACACCATTGCTCAAATGTGCCAGAGCAAAGAAGCGCAGCCTGAATTGCTCCACTACGTTTTTTCCACCGCCGAAAAGTATGGTTTAGAAATTCCCAATTTTGCCGATATCTTTGCTACGATCGTGGAAAGCTGGCATAACCATGGCCAACTGCTGGAGATCACCACACGCGAGTGTTATCGCTATAGAGAGGAAGATTATTAGTAGCTTACTCCTTAACTTCTGTCATGAAAAACAAGAAAAGGACCGTATTTGAAATCGTTAAGCTGGATATATATCCAAGGTACTTACTTGCCGTTTACCGGCGTTAGTCACTCTTCCATCAGCTGTCCTGAAATATCAAAAAAACTAATACCACCCTGTGGTTGTTCCATTGACACTTTTTATTTCATGCCTTAGGGTGGCCTAAAAACAAAGCACCAACTCTGACAACCCGTACGATCAATGCCGACAGATCTGCACAAAAAACAGTTGGTAAGCTTTAATGGCAATAAAAAATGGTAACTTAAGTCTATAACATCACAATGCGAAACGAAAAAATGCAGCAGCGTCAGGAAACAATCCTTCTTGAGGCTTTACAACTATTCACAGAACGAGGCTACTTCAACACATCGGTCAGTGACATCCAGACTGCATCGAATCTCAGTGTCGGCACCCTGTATAATTATTTTAAAAATAAGGAAGCTATAGCCATAACACTTTTCAGCAATATCGAAAATTGCCTGTATGAACACCTTTGCGAAATAGAGAGAAATAATGCCACCGCGCATGATCGCTGCAAGGCTATTGTTCGACATTTATTTGATACCACGGAAAGAAACGGCGCTTCGATGCAATACCTTTTCTACACCAAACACCGGGAATTCATGCCCGTGGAAAAATCGGTGTTTGCCTCCCTGCCCTTTTTGAAGATGAAAGAGATGGTGACCAAAGGGCAGCAGAACGGTGAAATCCGAGCCCTTGATCCCAATGTTGCGTTGGTGGCAATCTTCGGCGGCCCGATCCGAATGCTGTCCATGCGAATCGATGGTGTCCTTACCGATCCCTTGCCGGAATATCTTGAACAATGCTGGGACTGCGCCTGGCGCAGCGTGGAAAGTGAAGCGCTCGCGTCCGTGATCTAGAACACACCCTGTTATTCCTGCTTCCCTCCCCCAGGACCCAGAGCCTGCATCATCTCTTCACCGGACACCGTCTCATGTTCCCGCAATTCCCGGGCGAGCATACCGAGCGTGTCTCTGAAAATATTTTCTGCTTAATACCAATAAGTTGCAGCATGGAAAAATGCCGCTGGAAAAAAATCCCAAAAAAAGCTAAATTATTACGGATGCAAATAGAACATAGGCAAGAAGCAGAGAATGGGGAAGCAGTACAAAGATATCAGGCAGGGTTCACACAAGAACGTAGTATACAACCAACTATAGGAGAAAAATATTGGACGAATTCGCGACTCTAACATATAACGGTAAGGAAATAAAGCTTCCCGTGATTACTGGAAGTGAAGGAGAAAAAGCTATCGATATCTCCAGGTTACGGGAAGATAGTGGATTTATCACCATGGATCCAGGCTATGCCAACACCGGCAGCTGCCTGAGCGCTATTACCTTCATGGACGGCGAACGTGGAATTCTACGCTATTGTGGAATCCCCGTCGAACAGCTGGCCGAACACTCTTCATTTAAGGAGACCGCCTACCTGCTCATTAATGGCAGACTTCCCAAAAGGGAGGAACTGACCAGGTTTTCGGTGAGGCTCAATGACAACAGCCTGGTCCACACCGACTTGAAGGCCTTTTTCCAAAATTTCCCCAGAGCATCCCATCCCATGGGCATACTCTCTGCTATGGTTAGTGCGCTGCGAAGCTTTTACCCGGCCCTTGATATCCAGGAAGAGGAAATCAACATAACCATGACCCGACTATTGGCCAAAGTTCGCACCATGGCCGCCATGTCCTATAAAATATCCAGGGGCCATGAACTGGTTCTCCCCCGCCCGGATCTGACCTATTGCGAGAATTTTCTCAACATGATGTTCGACACTCCTGTAACCCCCTACGAGATCAACCCGAAAGTGGTCGATGCCCTGCGGGTATTCTGGATCCTCCACGCCGACCACGAGCAGAACTGCTCAACGTCAACCGTGCGCATGGTGGGCAGTGCCAGAGTCAACCTCTATGCCGCCATCTCTTCCGGCATTGCCGCTCTTTGGGGGCCTTTACACGGAGGAGCCAATCAGGCCGTCATCGAAATGCTCAAGCAGATACAAAATGACGGCGGCAACTGCCAAAAAGCAGTCCAGCGGGCCAGGGATAAAAACGATCCCTTCCGGCTCATGGGGTTTGGGCATCGAGTATACAAGACCTACGATCCTCGAGCCAAAATTATGAAAAAGATGTGCGACGACCTGCTCTTGTCCATGCATATCACTGATCCCCTGCTAGACCTAGCACGAGAGCTGGAGGAAATCGCCCTCAATGACTCCTATTTCATAGACCACAATCTCTACCCCAATGTTGACTTCTATAGCGGCATTGTACTCAGAGCCATAGGTATTCCCACCAATATGTTCACGGTGATGTTTGCAATAGGACGACTTCCTGGTTGGATTGCCCAGTGGAAGGAAAGCCAGGACGATCCCAACTGGAAAATCAGCCGTCCCCGCCAGATCTATATAGGAGAACAGGAATACAGCTATGTTCCCCTCCACGCTCGCTAAATGCATTCTGATGCCTTTTGGGGACGTCAATGTATTTCCTGATTCCCCACAAAGCTCAGCTAATCAGGCAAGGAGTATCTCATGTTATTTTCCGGGCGCAGATACCCATGAAAACAACATGAGATACTCCTGGGCCGATTAGCTGTATTCTCCGTCTTATAGTAACAATTCCAAAGCAGTTAGGAAACAAGGACCGTTTCTGAATGGGCACGTACTACTATTCACTTGGTACTTTCTGCTGTTTTCAACACCTGCGCCTCGATGTTAGCCTTGACTAACCATCATATTACCTTATATGATTATCAATACAAACTGATCTCACCCCCTTTAAAGTCCTTAGTCCTTGATAAACAGCTTGGAGAATTATCCCCTGACTGTTTCAACCATAGCTAAAAGGAGGATCGTATGAAAAGGAAACTGTTTCTGGTCGTGCTGTTCAGCTTCTGCTTTTCCTGGCCTGCGCTGGCATCCAGTGGTGATTATGTCGGCTCAGATGCCTGTTTTGACTGTCATGCCGAGCAATACAACAAGTGGCAGGCATCGGGGCACCCATGGAAACTGCGCGAGGCTGAAAAAGCAAGGTATGCCAAACTGCCGCTGCCTCCGGGGTACAGCTGGGATGATATTTCTTACGTCATCGGCGGTGCCATAAAGAAGGCTCGTTTTATCGACAAGGACGGCTACATCATCACCTCCGCCAAGGACGGGTCCGAGGCGAAAACCCAGTACAACCTGGAGGACGGGAGTTGGTCATTCTACCACAAGGGTGAAAAAAAACCTTATAGCTGCGGTCCATGCCACATGACAAATTACTCCGAGATGGGTCATCAAGACAATCTTGAAGGTATGATCGGTACCTGGGCGGAAGACGGCATCGGCTGCGAAGAATGTCACGGCCCTGGCATGGCGCACTTACGCGAGCCGGTAAAAGAAACAATAAAAATTGATACAACGGCTGATGCCTGCGGCAAGTGCCACCAACGCGGCGGTATTGGTCCGGAGCCTCCTGCCAGGGGCGGTTTCATACGCCATCACGAGCAGATCAACGAGCTGAAAGTAGGTGCTCATAAGGACCTTAGCTGCACCGATTGTCACAATCCACATGAGAGGGCTATTCTTGTTGGAAATACCTGCATTGAATGCCATGATGGTATTGCCGAAACCTACGCGGAAACCATCCACGGCAAGCAGGGTACCCGCTGCATCGAGTGCCATATGCCCAAGGCAGGCAAGTCGGCAATCAGCGTAGCCAGCTATACCGGTGATGTGCGCACCCATATTTTCAAAATCAATACTGATGTTGACGCTAATATGTTCGAAGAGGTCACGGAAAATGGAAAAACCTCAACCTTTGCCAAGAATTTTGTTACAGTAGAGTACACCTGCCTGAGCTGTCACGGCAGCCGCGACAAAGCATGGGCCGCCAAGAATGCCGCCAACTATCACGGAGAATAAAGCTCTTATTGTTCTCCATTTCGTGCATCAATACAAAAAGAGGCCGCCACTCCGGGAAAAGTGGCGGCCTCTTTGATTCTCAACGGCCTTCACTTACATGCTCAATCCAGCTATACTCTATATTTCTCGCCAAAAGTCCTCACCACCTTCCACAGATCCGGAGTCAACAGCTCTTTGACCTTATCAGCTATTTCTTCGGGAACACCGCCGTAATAAGCATCGGCAATCCCGCCCGCTATACAGGCCAGGGTATCACTGTCACCGCCAAGCGAGACGGCATTACGTACGGCGTCTTCGTAGGTAGATGCGTCCAGAAAGGCGATAATGGCCTCCGGTACCGTTCCCTGGCAGGAAATGTCGAAGCTGTAGCCTGGCCGGATCCCATCGATACTTCGATCCAGATCATAACCGAAATTCTCGACCAGACATGATTTAATAGCCGCCTTATCGTGCCCGGTTCTGGCCATAAAAACCGCTAGCGCCGTCGCCTGGGCTCCCTTGATCCCCTCGGGATGGTTATGGGTAATTTCCGCCGTTCGCCTTGCCTGGAGCAACACCTCCTCTTCCGTGGCAAAAGCGAAGCCAACCGGGCTCACCCGCATCGCCGCTCCATTCCCCCAGCTATTGTATGGCCTGGGGGCTTCAGCATGAAGCCAGTGAAAAAAAGATCCTCCATAGCCGGCATGGGGATAGCTGCGTCCTATGCGCCGGCAACATGCAAGATATGATTGGCCTGTGAGAATGGCTTCGGCCACGGCGACTGTCAGGACTGTATCATCCGTAAAGGTACAACGGGGGTCAAAAAGCGGGAACGTTTTGCTCTTGATGCTGTGCTGTTCATACACCGAACCGATAATATCTCCTGCGATGGCTCCCAGCATATCAATCTCCCTCGATTGTTGTCGAACCTCCACTATCCACCTTCGGGTCCGCTCAAGAAAAAATGACACCTTCTTCTTCACTTTGCAGCTTACTGAACGATAATCAATATTTGAAGATTATGCAATTTCAAGGTATCAGGTTGTTAGAGTCTCAATACTACATTCTAGTACTACATTCCAATACTACAGTGGTCTCCATAACCTTAAAGATGGTAGCTTCCACTTTTTTTTTCTCCAGAGGCTAGAGCAAATGAATGAGATCGAAGGCATTAGGTGGCAACTGGGACACTATCGCAGCGGCCTGCATATGCAGATGGACCGATTATACAACGCCCTGGAAGAGCTGCAGCGCACCACGCTGATGCTTATGGATCCCGATACCCCTGCCGCCGAAGATATCGATCAGTGGCTGGAAGATCAGGGCTTTACCGTTGATGAGGACGGCTTTTTTCAGAGCCTGCCCCAGCTCCGCGCCTTCAGGCAAGGCAGGGCGCCGGAAGATGCCATAAGCATCTCCTGGGGACAACATCTGCGCAGCAATAAAACAGCACGCCGACATCTCTACTTTCACCGTAATATCGGTCCCCACCTCAAGCACATTCATGACCGTCTGGGGAACGACCTGGGCTGGATCTATTATCAGGATGCGGTCAATGTCTCACTGCAGTATCCCTATATTGATCAGCGCACCGCCATTCCCAGCGACTTCGACTGGAGAACCTATCATACTTTTGTCTCTGTAAACCCTGCCAACAATCCTGAGCGGCATATTCGATGGACACCACCCACCATTGATTATGCCGGAGAGGGCCTCATCCTTTCCGTCTCGATTCCGGTATGGCGCCATGACAACTTTGTCGGCCTATGGAGCATTGATTTGCCACTCCGCTTTCTCTACCGGGATTTCCTTTCTTCAAAAGGGCTGCCTGAGCAGATGCAGTTCATCGTCAACCAGGAAGGCCTGCTGGTGTTGGACGATAAACTGAAGGCCACAGTGGATCAGCCGCACGGCAAGGTAGTTCAGCATTCCATCGCAGAACTCGGCGGACAATGGAGGGAGGTGGATATCACCCAGCTCACTGCCCAAGGAGATGGTCAACTGGAAATTACCGACGATGCCGGCAGGGAATGGGTATTTTGCTATAGTCATATCACCGATGTTAAATGGACCCTGTTCTGCGGTCTGCAGAAACAGGCGATGGAGGAGGCCGCCGCTCAACGATTGCGTCTGGCATTCCAACAGATCGCCAGCGGCAACTATTCTCATCGCATCGAATCTTCACCCACTAATGCCCTGCCCGCCCTGGTCGATGAGTTCAATAAGATGAGCCGGCGCCTCGGCAAAGCGGAAGAGCACCGCAAGAAAATAGAAAATCGGCTCTTTCAGGCTCAGAAGATGGAGGCCGTGGGCCGGCTCGCCAGCTCCTGGCCTTCGCCCGCTGCCAGTCCATCACCCCCTAGGTGCTGGACATAAATACGACCGTAAACAGCATGATCAAAATGCTGCAGCATTTGATTGGGGAGGATATTAAGCTCATCTGGAGTCCGGCGGCGAAGATATGGCCGATAAAAATCGACCCTACCCAGATTGATCAAATTCTCGCCAATCTCTGTGTAAATGCCCGGGATGCCATAGACGGCGTAGGCAGACTCGTTATTGAATCAGCCAATACGGCGTTGGATAAGGCCTATTGTGCCAAGCACCAGGGTTTTGTCCCGGGTGAATATGTCCGGCTTACGGTGAGTGATGACGGCGTCGGCATGGATGCCGAGATCCAGAAGAAAATATTCGAGCCCTTCTATAGCACCAAGGCCATCGGCAAGGGTACCGGCCTCGGCCTGGCCACCGTCTATGGTATCGTTAAACAGAATAACGGTTTCATCAACGTCCACAGTGACCCGGGCGTTGGGACAACCTTTACGGTTTTTCTCCCTCGTGTCACAACAGGGTTTGTTGATACTCTTGCCACCGACGCCAATGAAATGAGCTATGGCCGTAATGAAAGCGTACTGCTGGTGGAGGATGAAATTGCCCTTCTTAAGCTGGCCGAGAGAATGCTCCAGCAACTGGGGTATCAGGTAATCCCGGCATCATCGGCCAAGGAGGCGATCGCCATTGTCGAACATCAGCCGGTGAAACCGGAATTATTGCTGACCGATGTGATCATGCCGGAATTGAACGGACGTGACTTGGCCGATCGCTTGCAAAGCCTGTGCCCTGACCTCAAGGTGTTGTTCATGTCCGGATATGCCTCCGACGTTATTGTCACCCGGGGTGTGCTGAACAAAGATGTCAATTTGATACAGAAGCCGTTCTCCATTTCAGAACTCGCGGCAAAGGTACGGGAAACTCTGGATACCCCCATGGCTCCACAGGCATGAGCACCGAAAAGGATAGCCTGCACTCTCTGAGGGGCGCAACTCACAGCTCCCCCATCGCCCCAGTAGGCACCATGACCACTTGCATGTTTTGCGGAGCAGGGCAAACAATTGACAACACCAAGGTGCTCAGGCGTGCCGGCCAACTTGACGAACCGACAGAACGGCTTTTTGAGACCCTTCAGGCAACTATCCAGAGGCCGTCAACCTTTGCCATGACCACAGTCTTCGTGGCCTACGGGATTGTCCCTTAAGAATACTTTCCGACCGGTGCCAGGTAGAGAGTAAACTGCTCTTGCCCGTCAACCTGTAACAGCTCGTCCATGGCCTCCTGGTCGTAGGCGGCAACTGCGCAGGTGCCTGCTTGAATGGCCTCGCATGCCAGGTAGAGATTCTGGCAGACATGGCCGACATCCATGAGTATGACCCGGTGGGCAGCTTCCAGGTAGCGCCATTCCATACGATAGGGCACAGTCGTCCAGACAAAGGTTACAGCGCTGTCGGCGACAAAGCGCTGGCCGAATACTGCCCTGGCAAGCTGGCCCTTGCTTTGCTCATTGAATGAGGAAATCAGGACAAGCTCATGAGAGAGCGGCAAATAGCGATAGAGGCCAGGGGGCAGCGTCTCCACCCGGTGGACAAGGAGAAACGTCTCAAAACTGTGCCGTGCACCCGCCGACGGCACCGTTCGCAGCTGCGGTGTCTTCTTTGCCGGGTTTCGCTGGCCCTGGGTTGCCCAGAGGAGAAAGCTCAGCTCCTCGACATTGAAATACTCGCCGGTGAATTTCCTTCTGCTGGCGCGATTGGCCATGGCCTGTGCTACGGTGATTGCCGGCAGCTGATCTCGGCATGTTGTCACATCCGGCAGGCTGATACGCGGCAGATCCTCATCCACTCTTTCCTGCAGAGGGGGTGTAGACACTCCCCGATGCTGATCACTGGTGCGAAAATCGATGGTCTTGCGCAAACTGTCTTTTAAAAAATTACGATTAGCGGTCATGGCATCCATGGAAATTTCTCCTTCTGGTTGCGAAGGTGATCGTAGAGCCTTTTATAATGCTGCTGATGGCGCCGGTATTGCCTCAACTGTTTTCCGCCAGCTCCAATGCTTTAGCAAAAGCCTTTTCCATATCGGGCAGATGGGTAAGCTCGGGAACCACCTGGATATAGCGGACAATGCCTTTTTCATCGACCAGTATAACGGATCTGGCAAGCAGCATGGGGCCGGTCACCAAGAGTCCGGTTGAACGGCCGAAAGCGCCCTCCTGATAGTCGGAGAGATACCAGATATCATCCAGATCAGCTGCTTCTGCAAAGCGTGTGTGGGCAAAAGGCGTATCCCTACTGATAGTGATGCGCTTTATGGAATCAGGGAGCCGGTCTCCCTCTTCTCCCAGATAATGAGTCTGGGCTTCGCAAACCCTGGTGTCGATTGAGGGGACAATGCTCAAAAACAGCACTTTGCCCTGCTCGTCCTGCAGATTGACGGGCTTCATCGTTGTACTGCCGATCAGCCGGGTCGCCGGCAACGGCTCACCGACCACGACCGGAGTACCGGAGAGAGTCAGGGGAATTCCCTTTTTCATAACTGCGCTTCCCGGGGCAACGCTGCCCGGTTCCACGGCTATTTTGGCTTGTTTGGCACAGCCGGCAAACATCACGGCGACAACAATCAGCATCGGGTAGACGGCTTTTCGTATCATGATATACCTCCATATACAATGGCACTTCAATCTCACCATTCAGGCAAAAGTTTCTATCGATCGTTACTATATTTAAACGCTCAGACAGTATGCTTGCAGTAAGCAATATTGTTTAACAATAATTCTCTTGAAGAACTTTGCAGAAATAATTTGGGCAGGTGTAATGTGGGATCGTGGAATTGTGAAATCGTTGCAGGTGTTCCAGGTACTTCAGCTGTTTACAGGCGTGGCTGCTCGCTATAACCTGTTTTCCGCGGGCAG